>Ga0073934_10001126_pt1 | contig 67616 bp, 60 predicted proteins | sample LarsenN4metaG_FD_76834 | JGI IMG/M metagenome (GOLD analysis project Ga0073934, IMG submission 76834) | Hot spring sediment bacterial and archeal communities from British Columbia, Canada, to study Microbial Dark Matter (Phase II) - Larsen... ... | reverse complement strand
GGCCAGCCACGCCGCCAGCCGGCGTTGCGCATCGCGTGGGGCCGTGCGCCGGGAGCTTCCATCACGGCCGAACGTAGCACGCCGGCTGCCCCGCGGCCGTCCACCGGGGCCGTCACTTGCGCCAGAACGACGCCGTGAACACCACCATCACGGCCACGAGCTCGAGCCGGCCGAGCAGCATGCTGAACGTGCACACCCAGGTCTGGAAGTCGGTCAGGCCCTGGAAGTTGCCGGCCGGGCCCACCTGCCCGAGCCCCGGGCCGGTGTTGTTGATGCACGCGATGACCGCCGTCGCCGCGGTGACGAGGTCCAGGCCCGACAGCAGCAGCAGCAGGGTCGCGATGGCCATCGCCGACCCGTACAGCAGCATGAACGCGATCACCGACGACATGACCTGCGCCGACACCGGCGTCGTGCCCAGCCGCACCGGCACCACGGCGCGCGGGTGCACGACGCGGATCAGCTCCAGCCGCGCCTGCTTGAGCAGCAGCAGCGAGCGCACGAGCTTGATGCCGCCGCCGGTGGAGCCGGCGCAGGTCGCGAAGCTGCAGAGGAACAGCATGAAGGCCGGCGCGAACACCGGCCACTGCGCGTAGTCGACCGAGGCGAAACCCGTCGTGGTGGCGATCGAGACGACGTTGAAGGCGGCGTGCCGCAGCGACTCCGGGAAGGTCGGATAGACGCCGTTGACGTGCAGGTAGACCGCGATGCCGAGCACCGAGGCCGCCATCAGCGCGAGGTAGGTGCGCGCCTCGACGTCGCGCCAGAGCACGGCGGCCGTGCGCTTGCGCCACGCCACGAAGTACAGGCCGAAGTTGACGCCCGCCAGGACCATGAAGAAGATGGCCACGGCCTCGATGGCGGGTGACTGGAACTGCCCGTAGCTCGCGTCGTAGGCGGCGAAGCCGCCCAGCCCCATCGTGCTGCACATGTGGATGAAGGCGTCCGTCCAGCTCATGCCGGCCATCCCGTAGGCGAAGAAGCAGGCCAGCGCCATCACGAAGTACACCGCCCACAGGCCGCGCGCCGTCTCGGCGATGCGCGGCGTGAGCTTCTGGTCCTTCAGCGGGCCGGCTGTCTCGGACTTGAACAGCTGCGCACCGCCCACGCCGAGCAGCGGAAGGATCGCGACGACGAGCACGATGATGCCCATGCCGCCGACGAGCACCATGAACGATCGCCAGACGTTGATCGACACCGGCAGCTTCTCGAGCCCGGTGAGCACCGTCGCGCCGGTGGTCGTGAGGCCGCTCATCGCCTCGAAGTAAGCATCGGTGAAGCTGAGCCCCGGGATGGCCAGCAGCAGCGGCAGCGCACCGAAGGCGGGCAGCAGCGTCCAGGTGAGGGTGACGAGCAGGAAGCCGTCGCGCGGCAGCAGCTCGCGGCGGTATCTGCGTGTCGCGAGGCTGGTGGCGATGCCGGCGAAGGCGGTGATCGCCGCGGAGGCCAGGAAGGCGCCTTCGGCGGGGTCGTGGCTGGACAGCGCGAAGGCCAGCGGCACCGCCATCAGCACCGCGAACACCGCGACGATGCGGCCGACGATGCCCAGCACCGCCAGCGCGCTCGCCGACGCCCGGCGCTCCGGCCCTTGCCACGGGCCCTCGAGCGTGGCTGGCAGGGCTCGGGCGGTCGGTGGCGCGCGCATGAAGGCGGCGATCCTGCCGCCGGCGCCGTTAGGAACGCATAAGGACGAGCCGCGGGCGCGTCAGCCCGGGGGCGGCATCTCGCCCGCGAACAGCGCCGCGGCCAGCCTGCGCTCGCGTTCGGCGATCGTCTGCAGGAACTCCCGGGCGCCGCCCATGCCGCCGAAGGCGTCGAAGCCGGACTCCAGGAAGCGTTGGAGCGCATCGAGCCCCGCGGCCCGGGCCGGCCCGCGCATCATGTGCAGGCTCGCGCGCAACCACCGGCTGCGCGTGTGCCGGTCCAGCGCCTGTCCCACCTGCAGCAGGAGGGCGATCTGCCGCTCGCGCTCGGCCGGCTGGCCGACGGCGCGCCAGGCCAGGCCGTAGGCCGCGGCGTCGAGCGCCTCGGCGTCCAGCGCGAGGGCCATGCCGGTGTCCATCCGCTCGGACAGGGCGTGCAGCTCCGACAGCGCCACGACGGTGGCCACGACCTCGTCCGGGAACAGGCGGGCGATGGCCGGCACGACGCGTGCGAACTGTGCGTCGCGCTGCACGAAGTCCGCGGGGCCATAGAGCTCTTCGAGGAAGAAGGTCGCCGCCTGCCGGTAGCGCGGGCTCGCGAGCAGGTCGGCGTAGGTATGGCGCAGGCGCTGCTGCTGGTAGTGCTTGAGCGTCGTGACGCGTGCCCCGAGCGCGGGGTCGGCCGCGCGCCGGCGACGCTCGCGGTCCACCTCGGCGAGGCCGGCGAGGATGGCCTCGGCGCCGGTCATCGTTGCGCGGCCCGCCGGCCGGGCGCGAGCCCGGCGTCGGCCGCTGCGCGCAGCGTACCTGCGGCCCTCGGGCGCTCCAGGAGGCTCATCGCGAACCCTTCGCGCTGCGCGGTGCGGTGGCGGCCCTTCGGGCGGCCGGGCGGGCTCATGCCTCCTCGGCGGGCGCGGCCTCGGCGTCCGCCTCGGGTTGGCGCACGACCGTCACCGGCACCGGGCTCGCCTCCAGCACCGCCAGCGTCACCGAGCCGAGCCCGCCGACGCCGGGCGCGGCACCCTGGCCGCGCGCGCCCATCACGATGGCGTCGCAGCCGTAGGTCTCGGCCAGCTCGACGAGCACGTGCTCCGGCACGCCCGCGGCGACCTCGCTCTCGTAGGACGCGCCGCCCGCCTCGAGCAGCGCTTCGGCGGCGGCGAGCAGGTCGGCTCCGGCCTCGCGCTTGATGGCCGCGATGCGCTCGGCATCGTGCGCCACGACAACCTCGTACAGCGAGGCGGGCTCCTGCACGTTGGCCAGCACGAAGCTGGCGCCCTCGGCGCCGCCGGCCCAGCGCAGCGCATGCCGCACCGCGGCCAGCGCATCGGGCGAGCCATCCACCGGCAGGAGAATCTTCCATGCGTTCGTCGTCATGCAGGCTCCTCGATGCGCACTGCTGCGCTGTGCCGGCAATCATCGCAGGCGGTGCGCGGACCGTGCTTCGTCACAGGTCAAAGGCAGGTCATCCGGCGGGCACTCCGCCTGCCGTCTCTTCAGAGATCGACGACGTCGGCGCCCTCGATGGCCACCGCGCCGCTGCCCGCGAGCTCGTTCACGAAGCCCTCCACCCAGGCCTCGAGCGTGGCCGCGACCCCGCGGCCTTCGCCGAACCGCGACCACACCTGGCGCATCAACGGCGCCGCAGCCGACCAGCGCACGAGCTCGGACCGCGGCAGGCGCCCTTCCTCCATCACGTGGTACTTCACGAGGACCTTGGCGGCGTGGCGGGCATGTCGTGCCGGATCGGCGCGGAAGGCCGCCAGGCGCGAGCGAGCGCGCGCCAGCGCAGCCGCCACGTCGGCGAACGGCGGCCCGTGGCCCGGCACCACGAGACGCACGGGCAGGCGCTCGATGAGGTCGAGCGTGGCGCCCACCTCGCCGAAGCCGGTCTCGCCGACGAGTTCCGGGAAGACGACGCCGAAGCCGTTCGCCCAGAGGGCGTCGGCCGAAAGCAGCAGGCCCGTCCCGGCATCGAACAGCACGATCGAGTGCGGGTCGTGCCCTGGCGCAGCGAGCGCCTGCCAGCGCCGGCCGCCCGCGACGAACGACTCGCCCGGCCCGATCGTGCCTTCGATGTAGAAGCGCTCGCGCTGGCCGAAGTCGTCGTGCGACAGCCGCGCGAGGTCCCACGCGCGCACCGCATCGGCGAGGCCGGGCGGGATGGCGATGGGCGCGCCGAAGGCCTGCTGCAGCAGCGCATTGCCGCCGCAGTGGTCGGAGTGCAGGTGGGTGTTCACGATGCGTGCCAGCGGGGCGCCCCGCAGCGCGTGGCGCACGAGCGCGAGCGTCTGCTCGCGGTGCACCACGTGGCCGGTGTCGACGAGCACGGCGCCCGGCTCGCCGGGCGCGGCGTGGATGAGGATGTTGTTCGACGACAGCCAGCCGCGCTCGAGCACGGTCAGGCCGGCCAGCGCGGGATGGTTCGTCGTGGCGACCGGGTCCATCGCCGGCATTGTGCGGGCGGCGGACAGACGGCGCGGCAGGCGGCGTCGCCTGCCCGCGCCACCGCGCGGCGTGCGGCGTGCGGCGCGCCGCCGGGCCAGGCGGCAGCACCCGGCACCGGGGAGGGCATGCCGCCTCATGCATCATGTGGCCATGGCCACGGGCAGCAGCGGCGGCACCGCGATCACCCTCGACCACCTTCGCCGGCACGCACTGGCGCGCAGCCTCTTCGCGCCGACGACGCTGCCGCGCGCGATCGCGAGGCTGGGCTTCGTGCAGGCCGATCCCATCCGCGCGCCGGCGCGGGCGCAGGACCTGACGCTGCGCCACCGCGTGCTCGGCTACCGCGCGGGCGACCTCGAGCAGCGCTACCCGCGGCTGGCGGTCGAGGAGGACTTCTTCGTCAACTACGGCTTCCTGCCGCGCGAGACGCAGCGGCTCATGCACCCGCGCAGCGGCACGGCGCCGTGGTCGAAGTCGCGGCGGGCGCAGGCCGAGGCCGTGCTGGCCTTCGTGCGCGAGCGCGGCGTCGTGCACCCGCGCGACGTGGACGCCCGCTTCCAGCACGGCAAGGCGCGCAACTGGTTCGGCGGCTCGGGCAACGCGAGCACCCAGCTTCTCAACGCAATGCACTACCGCGGCTGGCTGCGCGTGGCGGGGCGCGAAGGCGGCGTGCGGCTCTATGCGCCGGCGCCGCCGGCCCGCGCGATGGCCACCGAGGCCGCGCCGGACCCCGATCGCGCGCTGGACGCGCTGGCCGACGTGGTGATCCGCAAGTACGCGCCGCTGCCCGAGCGCACGCTCGCCGAGCTGGTGCTGCGCATCCGCTACGGCACGCCGCAGTGGGCGCAGCGCCGCCAGGCGGCGCTGGCGCGCGCCAAGGCGCGCCTGCCGAAGGCGCGCGTCGACGGCGTCACGTGGTACTGGCCGGAAGGCGAGTCGCCCACCAGCGCCCGCCACGAACGCGTCCTCGACGAGGCACGCGTGCGCCTGCTGGCCCCCTTCGACCCGGTGGTGTGGGACCGTCGCCGCTTCGAGCACTTCTGGGGCTGGGCCTACCGCTTCGAGGCCTACACGCCGGCGGCGAAGCGGCTGCGCGGCTACTACGCGCTGCCCCTGTTGTGGCGCGACCGTGTCATCGGCTGGGCCAACGTCGCATGGCGCGAAGGCCGGCTCGAGGCCGACGTCGGCCATGTCGGCGGGCGGGCACCGCGCGAGCGCGCCTTCCGTTCGGCGCTCGACGAGGAACTGGCGCGCCTGGCGGCCTTCCTCACGCCGCGCTGAAGCGGCCGGCTGTCGCGACGACGTCGATGATGCATGGCCTGAACGACCACCCGGCTCGCGCGGCGGCGGTGCTGCCGCTGTGGCCGCTGGCGCTGCTGGGCGGGCTGCTGCCCATCGTCGCCACGCTCGTCGCCTGGGCACTGTCGACCGCCGAGGGCCTGATCCCCGCGTGCGTGCCCTTCGTCGACGGCTGCGTCTCGGTCAGCCGGGCCGCCCGGCACGGCCTGGCCAACCATGTCTTCCGCGCGCTGATGCTGCCGGCCGCCGCGCTGCAGGGGCTGTGCTGGGTGCTCGCGGCGCACTGGCTGGCCTCGCTGCTGCCGCCGTACCGCCTGCTCCGCGCGCTGGCGCCGCTGGGCGTGGTGGCCTCGATCGCGCTGGTGCTGTACGGCGCCTTCCTCGGCACCGAGGGGGCGGCGTACCGCTGGCTGCGCCAGTACGGCACGGTCGTGTACTTCGGTGGCACCTGCGTGTGCCTGCTCATCGCGGGCGGCGGGGTGCAGCGGGCGGTGGTGGCCGGGCGCCTGGCGCTGGCGCGGTGGGTGGAGCACGCGATGGTGGTGCTGGCGCTCACGCTCGTCGGGCTGGGGCTGGGCAACGCGCTGATCGCCTGGCTCTTCGACGACGAGGTCAAGGGCCGCATCGAGAACGTCACCGAGTGGTGGGCCGCCCTGATCTTCATGATGGGCTTCTTCGCGCTCGCGCTCGCCTGGCGGCGCGTCGGGCTGACGGTGCGCCTGGACAGCCGGCCGCACGGCGGCTGAATCGACCGGCATCCGTTGACCCGCATCAACCGCTGGCCGGCCCGGCCTGCCGATCATGGACATGACATTTCCGTGACCGGAGGGATCGATCCGATGACGAGGCCATCTTCAGCCAGCCCGGCGCGCAAGGCGCGCGTTGCGGCGGCACGCCAGCCCGCCCGCGCGCGGGGGGCCGCGCCGCGGCCGGTCGCGGCCGGCGACGTGACGCCGCGCCCGCAGGGTGCGGCGATCGAAGGCGAGCGCGTGGGGCGTGCCACGGTGCGCTCGCACACGGTCCAGGAGATGGCGCTGGCCGACGTGCTGCGCCGGCACTCGGAAGGCGGCGCCTTCCCGCCCGGGGCGCCCGGCGACTGGCTGGCGGAGGTGCGCGCCCTCGTCGAGGGGGCCTCGCCCGACGAGGCGAGGGCGCTGCGCCGGGTGCTCTTCTCGCGCACCGAGGGTGCGCCGGCGGTCGACGGGCCCGACCCGGACCTCGAGCTCGCCCCGGGCTGGCGCGAGGGGGGCTACCCGTACAAGAACCTGATGTCGCGCCGGAACTACGAGCGCCAGAAGTACCGGCTGCAGGTCGAGTTGCTGAAGCTCCAGGCCTGGGTCAAGGAGACCGGCCAGCGCGTCGTGATCCTCTTCGAGGGGCGCGACGCGGCGGGCAAGGGCGGCACCATCAAGCGCTTCATGGAGCACCTGAATCCGCGCGGCGCACGGGTCGTGGCGCTGGAGAAGCCGAGCGACGTCGAGCGCGGGCAGTGGTACTTCCAGCGCTACGTCGAGCACCTGCCGACGCGTGGCGAGATCGTGCTCTTCGACCGCAGCTGGTACAACCGCGCCGGCGTCGAGCGGGTCATGGGCTTCTGCACCGCGAACGAGTACGACGAGTTCATGCGCCAGGCGCCCGAGTTCGAGCGCCATCTCGTGCGCTCGGGCGTGCACCTGTTCAAGTTCTGGTTCTCGGTGAGCCGCGCCGAGCAGCGCCGGCGCTTCAAGGAGCGGCAGGCGCACCCGCTGAAGCAGTGGAAGCTCTCCCCGGTGGACATGGCGAGCCTGGACAAGTGGGACGACTACACGGTGGCCAAGGAGCAGATGTTCCTGCACACCGACACGTCCGATTCGCCCTGGACGGTGATCAAGAGCGACTGCAAGAAGCGCGCGCGCCTGAATGCGATGCGTTACCTGCTGCACCGCCTGCCCTACAAGAACAAGGACGTCTCGGCGCTGGGCAGCGTCGACCCGCTGCTCGTCGGCCGCGCCGCGCTGGTGGGCGGGCGCTCCGAGGAGATGGTGGCCGGCGTCGTGGCCTGAGCGGTCCGCCCGGGCGTCCGGCCCGGCGCCCTTCAGCGCGGGCCGGTGACCTGCCCGATCAGCGCGCGCAGCGGCGTGCCCGTGTCGACGCGGCGCGCATGCCGCAGGTTTCGGCGCACGTTCTCGAGCTGCCGGGACGGCTCGGCGAGCAGTTCCACGCAGGCCTGCGCGAGGTGGTCGTAGTCGGCGAAGACGATGCCCGAACCCGACCAGTCGTTGAGGGCCGGGCACACCGAGGTCTCGCAGACGACCGGCACGCCGCTGGCCACGGGCTGCAGCATGCGCGCCACCGGGAACAGGCGGGTCTCGTAGTAGTGCACTTGCAGCACCAGGCGCGCCCGCTGCAGCGCGGGCGTCAGCTCCCAGGCGTAGGCGCCGCTGACCACCTCGACGCTCAGTCCGGCGGCACGCAGCTGCTCGAAGACGCGCGTGCGGCGCTCGTTCTCCGAGCCGAAGAAGAGCACGTCCACCTCCGGCGCGCGGTCGGCGTCGCGCGTGAAGACGACCGAGTCGCACGGCACCACCGGGATCTCGTGCACACGCTGGCCAGGGCCGTTGGCGCGGCGCAGGTTCTCGACGTTGGCGGTGTGGTAGTCGGCCACCGTCCAGCCTGCGAGCGAGGACACGTAGTCGCCGCTCGACCAGGGCGAGTCGCTGCCCAACTGCTCCATGTTGAAGAGCACGGTGCGGGCGGGGTCGAGCCGGCCGATCGCCGAGCGCCACTGGTCGGTGGGCACGAAGACGATCGACACGCCGTCGGGGTCGATCTCGTTGACGAGGTGGTCGGCCTCGAAGCCGGCGGCCCGCAGCTGGTCGCGCAGGCACAGCGCGATCTCGGTGAAGACGAACGGCCGCGGCCAGTGCGGGTTCAGCTCGACGACGCCGACGTGGGAGGGGCTGCGCTCGTGATCGGGGCCGGACATGGCCGCCGATGTTGCCGCCCGGCCGTGCGCCATGACACGGCCGGCGCTGCACGAAACGGCAGGTGCTGCCTATAATTTCGCCCGTCCGAGGAGCGTTGCAACCCCGTCCCGTCGTTGGGCACCAGGGGCCAGGCTCGGAACCACGCATTGCAACCGCGCTCACCTGCACGTGCCATCCGCGCACCGTGGCCAGGTCGGGCGAGATCCCATCCCTCTCGACCTTGTCGCCGCGATGCACCCGGGGCGCCCGTGCGGGTTCCTTCGACCATCGGACTTCCGGAGCCAAGACCACCATGAATGCCGTTCTCAAGCCCCTGCACAACGACCAGTACGCGGTCGCCGATCTCTCCCTGGCCGACTGGGGCCGCAAGGAGATCAGGATCGCCGAGAGCGAGATGCCTGCGCTGATGGCCATCCGCCAGGAGTACGCGAAGGCGCAGCCGCTGAAGGGCGCGCGCATCACCGGCAGCCTGCACATGACCATCCAGACCGCGGTGCTCGTCGAGACGCTGCAGGCGCTGGGCGCCGACGTGCGCTGGGCCAGCTGCAACATCTTCAGCACGCAGGACCACGCCGCCGCCGCGCTCGTGGCCGCCGGCACGCCGGTGTTCGCCTACAAGGGCGAGAGCCTGAAGGACTACTGGGACTACACGCACCGCATCTTCGAGTTCGGAGCCAAGGGTGCCGCGGGCGAAGGCCCGAACATGATCCTCGACGACGGCGGTGACGCGACGCTGCTGATGCACCTGGGCAAGCGCGCCGAGAAGGACGCCTCGGTCATCGCCAACCCGGGCAGCGAGGAAGAGCGCGAGCTCTTTGCCGCCATCAAGGCCAAGCTGGCGCAGGACGCCACCTGGTACAGCCGCAAGAGCGCCGAGATCATCGGCGTGACGGAAGAGACGACCACGGGCGTGCACCGCCTGAAGGAGATGAGCGCCAAGGGCACGCTGATGTTCCGCGCCATCAACGTCAACGACTCGGTCACCAAGAGCAAGTTCGACAACCTCTACGGCTGCCGCGAGAGCCTGGTGGACGGCATCAAGCGCGCCACCGACGTGATGATCGCCGGCAAGATCGCCGTCGTGGCCGGCTACGGCGACGTGGGCAAGGGCAGCGCGCAGGCGCTGCGCAGCCTCTCGGCGCAGGTCTGGGTGACCGAGATCGACCCCATCAACGCGCTGCAGGCGGCGATGGAAGGCTTCCGCGTCGTGACGATGGACTGGGCCGCCGACAAGGCCGACATCTTCGTCACCGCCACGGGCAACAAGAACGTCATCACCTTCGACCACATGAAGGCGATGAAGAACAACGCCATCGTCTGCAACATCGGCCACTTCGACAACGAGATCGACGTCGCGGCGCTCGAGAAGCACTGCCAGTGGGAAGAGATCAAGCCGCAGGTCGACCACGTCATCTTCAAGGACGGCAAGCGCATCATCCTGCTGGCCAAGGGGCGCCTGGTGAACCTGGGCTGCGCCACCGGCCACCCGAGCTACGTGATGAGCAGCTCGTTCGCGAACCAGACGATCGCGCAGATCGAGCTCTTCAGCCACAAGGACGCCTACGACATCGGCAAGGTCTACGTGCTGCCCAAGCACCTGGACGAGAAGGTGGCGCGGCTGCAGCTGAAGACGCTGAACGCCGAGCTGACCGAGCTCACCGAGGAGCAGGCGGCGTACATCGGGGTGCCGAAGGCGGGGCCGTTCAAGCCGGATACGTACCGGTATTGATTTCGCCTGGCTGGCGGCGCTTTGCCGGCCTGCGTGGGGCTGGGGCTCTGTGCAACGTGGTGGACTGCCACGGTGCCGGGTCCCGCCCCGGCGGGCGGGTCACTTTCATTTGCTGGCCCAAATGAAGGTAACCGAAGCAAAGGGCCTGATGCTCGGATGAAGTCTTTCGCTTCGGAGGCGGTCCGCAGTGTGTCCTGCGCGCTCCGGCACGAAGTTCATGCGGTCAACTGTTTGTCGGGTGCCTGTCCACCTTCCGCTCGCCCGGGTTGCGGGCTCGCTTCGCATCGCCCTTGAACAGAACGCGTACCTGTCTTTCACGTGCGGCGCGTTGCCTGCAGCCAAGGACCAGCCCCATCGCATACCTCGATGGTCTTCGGCCAAGGGCGAGCGGAATGATCGAGTCGCACGCGACAAGCAGTTGACCGCATGAACTTCTGTCCCGAGCGCGCGGAACGAACTGATCACCGCGTCCGTCGCGAGCCAGCCCAGATAGAGATCCAAGGTGCTTTCTTTGCCTCCCTTCTTTGCACCCGCAAAGAAAGGAGGTCGCCCGCCGGGGCGAGACCCGGCCTGGTCGCAGTCAGCCGCCTCGAGGACTGACCTCAAGGCGTTGGAGCATCTCCATGTCCACCCTCGTCCCCATCAGCTTCGAGTTCTTCCCCCCCAACACCCCGGTGGGCAGCGAGAAGCTCAAGACCGTCGTGAGCGAGCTCGCCGCGGTCAAGCCCGAGTTCTTCAGCGTCACCTACGGCGCCGGCGGCAGCACGCGCGAGAAGACGCTGGCCACCGTGCAGGCCATCGCCGCCGCCGGCCACGAGGCGGCGCCGCACCTGAGCTGCATCGGCAGCACGCGCGAGAACATCGCCGAGATCCTCGCCACCTATCGCGCGCAGGGCATCCGCCGCCTCGTCGCTCTGCGCGGCGACCTGCCGAGCGGCACCGCGAGCGCGGGCGAGTTCCGCTACGCGAGCGAGCTGATCGCCTTCATCCGCGAGACGCAGGGCCGCGACTGGATCATCGAGGTCGCCGCCTACCCCGAGTACCACCCGCAGCAGCGCTACGCGCGCCGTGACCTCGAGCACTTCGCGGCCAAGGTCAAGGCCGGGGCGGACGCGGCGATCACGCAGTTCTTCTTCAACCCCGACGCCTACTTCCACTTCGTCGACGAGGTGCGCAAGCTCGGCGTCACGGTGCCCATCGTCCCGGGCATCATGCCCTTCCACAACTACGCCAAGGTGGCGCAGTTCGCGCTGCGCGACGGCATCGAGATCCCGCGCTGGGTGGCGTTGAAGATGGAGGGCTTCATGGACGACGCCGCTTCCATCCGCGCCTTCGGCCTGGACGTGGTGACGCGGCTGTGCGAGCGCCTGATCGCCGGCGGCGCGCCGGGCATCCACTTCTACACGCTGAACCAGAGCGCGCTGTCGCTGGAAATCTGCCGCCGACTGGCCTGATGCCTCACGCGGCGACGCGGTCTGCGCCTCAAGTCGCCGCGAACAGTGCCGATGTAGAGCGACGACGAGGACCGAGGGCGCGACAGGTGCGCCTTCGCCCCGTCTGTCCCCTCGCCGTCAGCCTTGCCCGGAGCGCGCCGCATGCCAGCCAGAACTCTCGCCCTCCCTCTTGCGGCCGCCACTGTGCTCATCGCCTTGCCGGTGGCTGCCCAGGTGCATCGCTGGGTGGACGCGCAAGGCCGAGTGCACTACGGCGACCGGCCGCTCGGCGAAACCGGGACGACGCTGCGCATTCGCGCCGAATCGGCCACGGCGCCGGCCGGTTCAGCGGGCGCACAGGGGGCAGGCGTGCAGGGCGCACAACGCACGTCCCCATCGCCCGGAACCCGGCTGCGGAGCCCCGTGGCGCGAACGACGCCAGCCGCAGCGGCGACGCCCGCGCCCGCCTCGAAGCCTGCGACCGTGGACCGGCCGATCGCGCAGCAGCGCGCCGCCGGACCCGACGCCGCAGTCGCCGGGCATGGCCCAGTTGATCGCCGAATGCAGAGCCAACCTCGGCGTGGACTGTGAGACTGCGCAGGGCATGCGCCGGATGCAGCAGGAGAACTCCGCGCCCACGCGCGAAGAGCAGGCGCGCATCGCCGGCTTGCGGGCCTGCAAGGCGGCTTGTGCACGCACGCCGCAATCGTTGGGCTGCTGAAGCATCGCCGGCGCAATGACCGCGCCGCGCCCCGCGTCCTGCATCACGCGGCTGCCGCGCGGCAGCGCCAGACCTGCCGGCGCCCCGCGGTAGGGCTGGTCCGTACCGGCCCGTGCGGGTGGCATCCGACGCTGCCCGCGAAGGCCATCGCGGCGGGTGCGTCCAGGCGCAGGTCCAGCTCCAAGATCGTGCCGCCGTTGACGGCCACGAATTGCGAAGCACGTTGCCACAACGCGCGTGCCAGCCCGCGCCGGCGCCAGGAGTGCGCGACGTGCAGCCATTCGATGCGCGGCACCTCCCGCCCGGCGAGCGCCAGCGTGGCCACCGGCTGCGCCGCGGGCATCACGGTCCAAAGGCCATCACGGCGCGGGTCGAAGCGCTGCATGAACGACGTGCAGCGGGCCAGCAGCGCGCAAGAGGGGTTCTGACCATCGGCCAGCAGCCGCGCGAGCTCCTGCGCCTGCTGCGGCCAGGCGCGGTAGCGCGCCAGATCGTGGACGAGCGGCATGTTCAACTCCAGTTCGATGGGCTCGATGGGCACCCGTGTCAAGCGCCGGCGGCCAGCAGCGCATTCGCCCCCCAGCCCCAGGCTGGATAGGGCGCCGGCTCCCCCTGCGCCGGCGTCCCGCCGCCCCACGCCACCCGTTGCACGCGGCAAGCCACGCCGGCCACCTGCCAAAGATGCTCGGCGTCGGCCAGCCAGGCTTCGGCCTCGGCACAGCGCACGTCCGCGGGGATGCGGGCTTCGATCTCGAGTGTCCACGCGCTCGGGGCGCCGCTGATGCGCACCAGGCGCACCGCCAACGGCGGCACACCGACGCGGCGCGGTGGCTGCGATTGCCAGCGCGCCAGCTGCAGCGCCAGCCGCATCGCCTCGAACCCGACGGCGGGGTCGGGTGGTCCTTCGCAAGCCGCTTCCCACAGCGGACCGAGCCGCCGGCGCACGAGGTCGGCCGGCGCCTGGCCGCCGCTGGCGGCACAGGCCAACTCGTGGGCCAGCAGGCGCAACGCTCGCGAAGCGCCGCGGTCGGCAGCGCGGGCCATGCCCGTGCCAGCACGAGCCGCAGGCCGCGCGATCGCGGCGGCGTTCATCGGCCCACCCCGCGCTCGCGATCGATCCGCACCCTGCCGCCCCAGGCCAGGCCGTCGAGCATCACCCGGCTCCGCATCTCGCGTGAGGCGTAGCCCAGCGCATCGCCATGGCTCAGGCCGAGGTCGCGCAGCTGCCATTCATCCATCTCGCACAGCTGGCGCAGGCTCTCGCGATAGGCCACCTGTTCGCGCCTGCGCGCACGCCAGGCCTGCCAGCGGGTGCGCAGCGCCGCGAAGGCGCGTGCCGCCAGCCGGCTCGGATGGGCCCAGCGCAACGCGGCCGGGTGGGTGGGGGTGAGGACTCGCATGACGTTCTCCTACGGTGACCCTCGGTGAAGGTCGTGATGTGACGGTGAAGTCACTGTAGGAACCGGGCGTCGCAGCAGCGTCGCACCCGGCGCTCACCGGTCTGCGCGGAGGCGCCGGGGAAGATGGGCGTTAGCCGGGCGCTCTAGACTCGGCCATGCGCCTGTTGCTGTTCGGTGCACCCCGGCTGGATCGGGGGCAGGGGCCGCCGACGCCGCTGCCGTGGAATCGGCCCGCGGCGCTGCTGGCGGTGCTGGGCTGCCATCCCCAGGGCATCGGCCGCGATGCGCTGGCCACGCTGCTGCGGCCCGACGACGACCCGGCAACGTCGCGCGCGCACCTGCGGCGGCAGTTGCACCGCGCCCGCGCCTTGCTGCCCGGCGACCACCCGTGGCCGGCCGAAGAGCGCCAGTTGCGCTGGGCCGGGCAAAGCGATGTCGCCGAGTTCCTCGACGCGTTCTCGCGTGGCGACTGGGCGCAAGCGGTGCAGCTGCAGCCGGCGCCGCTGCTGGCCGGCGCCGGTGCGCTGGGCGACGGCGCGCTCGACGACTGGATCGGCAGCGAGCGTGAACGCCTGCAGGCCAAGCTGCGCGTGGCGCTGCTGGCGCGGCTGCGTGATGCGGCCCCGGGCGACGGGGGCGGCCACGGCGCCGGCGACGACGGCTGCGACGATGACGAGCGCGCGCGCCTCGTCACCCGCCTCGTCGACCTCGACCCGCTCGACGAGACCTTGCTGCAAGCCGCGCTCGAGCAGGTGCGCGGGCCCACGTCGCGCGCGGCTGCGCTGGCGGCCTGCCGCATGGCGCTGGCGAGGCTGCGCGACGAGCTCGGTCTCGCGCCCACGCCGGCGCTGACCGCGCTGATCGAACGTGTCGGCAGCGGCGACCGGCCTGCCGCTGCAGCCGTCGCTCCGCGCGCTGCGCCGCGCAGCTTCGGCTGGGTCGACAGCGCCGCGCCGCTGTTCGGCCGCGACGCCGAGGTGGCGGCGCTGTCGTCCCGGCTCGACGACGGCAGCCCGCAGCGCCTCGTCACCTTGCTCGGGTTGGGTGGCACGGGCAAGACGCGGCTCGCGCTGGCCGTGGCAAGCCAGTGGCGCGGCGAGGTTGTGCGGGTCGACTTGTCCTCGGCCAAGCCGGGCGACGACCTCGCCGCGCTCGTGGCCGAAGCCGCGGGTCTGCAGCTCGGCAGCGGCCCGGCGCAGGCTCAATGGCTGTCGTGGCTGCAGCGGCGCGCGCTGGCACCGGCGCTGCTCGTGCTGCTGGACAACTTCGAGTCGCTGGCCGGCGACGCCGATGCGCGCGCCGCCCTGGCTGCGTGGCTCGAAGCCGCGCCAGGGCTGCGGCTGCTCGTCACCTCGCGCGAGGCGCTGGGGCTCGCATCCGAGGCTCGGGTCGAACTCGGCGGCCTCGACCCGGCACGCGCCGCGCAGCAACTGCTGCTGCATCACGCGCAGCGCTTGGGCGTACCGCTGTCGCCCGACGACTCGCCCTGGCTGCGGCGCCTGGCGGAGGCCCTGCAGGGTCATCCGCTCGGCCTCGAGTTGGCGGCGAGCTGGCTGCCCGTGATGCCTCCGCGCGAGATCGTGGGCGAACTGGCCCGTGGCCTCGCCTTCCTCGCCGACGACGATGTCGCGAACGAGGGCCAGCGCAGCCTGCGCGCGGTGTTCGGCCGCTCGTGGGCGCTGCTCGATGCCGCCGGCCAGCAGTTGCTCGCCGCGCTCACCGTCTTCCCCGCCGGCTTCGACCTCGAAGCCGCGCGCGCTGTCGCCGGCGCCACGCCGCGCTCGCTGCTGAAGCTGGCGAGCCAATCTCTGCTGCAGCGCGCCTCCGGTGGCCGCTTCGAGCTTCATCCGATGGTGCGGCGCTTCGCCGCACGCGAGCTCGCCGACGCGCGGCGCGCGCGGCTGCGCGAGGCGCTGGCCGAGCACGTGACCGAACGGATCGCCGCGCTGCCCTCGCTCGGCCTCGGGCGCCTCGCGCCCGACACCTCGGCCTGGCTGCGGCGCGAGGCACGGAACATCGCCGCCGCCTGGCACGGGGCGCTCGCCGCGCGGCGCTTCGACCTCGTCACGCGTCTGCACGCGAGCCTGGCGGACTTCATGACGGCGCCGGCGCGGGCTTCGACGATGGAGCAGTTCTGGGGCCGGGCCGCGCGCGCCTTGCCCGAAGCGCACCCGCTGCGCAGCGAGCTCGAGCTGGCACGCGCCGGCGCGCTGGCCAACCTCGGCCGGCACGCCGAGTCCGAGGTGATCCTCGCCAGCCTGACGCCGCGAGTGCAGGCTGACCCACGGCAGCGCAGCATCCATGCCACCGCGCGGGCGATCGCTGCCTGGTGGCGCGGCGACCTGGCCGCGGTGCGCACCTTCACCGACGAGGCTTTGCACGCCGCGACGCAGGCCGACGACCCGTTCCTCGAAGCGCGCGCGCACCAGAACCTCGCGGCGCGGGCGCAAGGCGAGGGCCGCGCCGCCGACGCCGAAGCGCACGCGCTGCGCATGCTTGCGCTGGCGCGCACGCACGGCGCCGAGGTCTTCGCGGCGCGCGCCGAACGCATGCTGGCGGCGCTGTACGACGAGCAGCGGCGCTTCGAAGAAGCGCTGCGGCTGCTGCAATCGAGCACCAGCTTCTTCGAGGCGCTCGGCGAGGGGGTCGAGGTCGCGAACAACCTCGTGGACATGGCCGCGATCGCGCGCAGGCAGCACCGGCACGACGAACAGCGCCGGCTGGCCGAGCGCGCGGTGGTGCTGGTCGAACGCAGCGGCGTGCCCGATGCGATCGTGCATGCGCAGCTCGCGCTGGGCATCGCGGAGCGCGACCTGGGCGACCATGCGGCAGCGGCGCAGCGCCTGGCGGCGACCCTGCCGCTGGCCCTGCGGCTGCGCCGTGCACGCCACGTGCGCCGGCTGCTCGCCCATCTGGCGCTGCTCCAGGCCGACCGCACCGAGGGCGCCGATCGCGGCGCGACGCTGATGGCGCTGGCCGCGCTTGTCGCCGATCCCGCCTTGCGCCCCGACGACCGCGCCGAAGTGGAATCGGCCTGGGTCCGCCTGCAACCCGATGCGCTGGAGCGGCAACGCCTCGCGGCGGCGGCGCACGCGGTGGACGAGGTGGCCGCGCTGTGGGCCCGGGGCGCCAGCGGCAACCCTGCATGACTCGGCATGACATCCGCCAGGGTCAGCGCTGCGACAGTGATGTCGTCGAAGCCGCCGGCGCCGCGGCGGGCAGCTGATCGGTCATCGGCGGTGCCGCAGGGTGCCCGCTCGAGCTGCTTCAGGCCGCTTTGCGAAACCCCAGCTGAGCCGACAGCCGCGCCGCGGCCGCGCACAGAACATGCGCCACGGCGCGGCCGGCGGCGCCTTCGAGCAGCGAGCCGGGGCCGATGACGGTGAGCGCGATGACCATCGCGCCGCGGCCGTCGAACACCGGCGCGGCGACGGCGCCGACGCCGGGCAGCGCCAGGCCTTGCACGCGCGCGAAACCTTCGTGGCGGATCTGTTCGAGCTCGGCGGCCAGCGCCGGCTCGATGCGCGCCGACTCGCCTTCGGCGCGCAGCGCCGCGATCACCGCGCCGCGCGGCAGGTGCGCGGCGAACAGACGCCCCGAGGCCGTGGCGCGCAGGCTCAGCACGGTGCCGTGGCGCATGCTCACGTGCACCGGCGTGTCGGGTTCGGCCACGCGTACGATGGTCGCGCCGCGGTTGCCCCACACCGCCAGCGCCACGGTGTGCCCCAGTTCAGCGGCCAGCTGTTCGGTCAGCGGCGAGCCGAGCGCCACCGGGTCCAGCGACTGCAGGCTGATGAGGCCCAGCTGCATCGCCAACGGGCCGAGGCCGTAGCGGCCCGACGCGTCCTGCTCGATGAGGCCGAGCTTGCCGAAGCTCACGAGGTAGGGGTGTGCCTTAGCCGGCGCCATGCCGGCCCCGGCCGCCAGATCCTTCAGCGGCAGCGGCCGGCCGTGATGCGCCAGCGCCTTGAGCAGCGCGCCGCCCACCTCGATGCTTTGAATGCCGCGCTGCGCAGGGGGGCGGGAGGCTCGGGATGGCATGCCTCGAAGTTTGCCTAAACCGAATCGATTAGACAATAGCGAACGCGCGCACTATCATCGCCGCCTTCGCCAGGAGACCGCCGCACCATGTCCAGCAAAGCCTTCGCCAGCCAGGCCGACCTCGAAGAGAAGAAGGTCACCTTCAGCAAGCTCAGCGAGCACGCCTACGCCTACACCGCCGAGGGCGACCCCAACACCGGCATCGTCGTCGGCGACGACGCGGTGATGGTCATCGACACGCAGGCCACGCCCGTGATGGCGCAGGACGTCATCCGCCGCATCCGCGAGGTGACCGACAAGCCCATCAAGTACGTCGTGCTGAGCCACTACCACGCGGTGCGCGTGCTCGGGGCCAGCGCCTACCGGCCCGAACACGTCATCGCCAGCGAAGACACGCTGTCGATGATCAGGGAGCGGGGCGAGCAGGACAAGGCGAGCGAGATCGGCCGCTTCCCGCGCCTCTTCCGCGCCGTCGAGAGCGTGCCGCCGGGGCTCACGTGGCCGACGCTCACCTTCACCGGCAAGATGACGTTGTGGCTCGGCAAGCTCGAGGTGCAGCTGCTGCAGCTCGGCCGCGGCCACACGAAGGGCGACACGGTCGTGTGGCTGCCGCAGGAGCGCATCCTCTTCAGCGGCGACCTCGTCGAATACGACGCCACGCCCTATGCCGGCGACGCCTACTTCACCGACTGGCCGCAGACGCTGGACAACATCGCCGCGCTGAAGCCCGCCAAGCTCGTGCCCGGCCGCGGCGCGGCGCTCGAGAACGAGGCGCAGGTGGCCGCGGGCCTGAATGGCACGCGCGACTTCATCGCCGACGTGTTCGCCAGCGTCAAGGCCGGCGCCGCCGCCGGCAAGGACCTGAAGAGCGTCTACCGCGAGACGGTCGACAAGGTGCGGCCGAAGTACGGCCACTGGGTCATCTTCGACCACTGCATGCCTTTCGACGTGAGCCGCGCCTACGACGAGGCCACCGCGCACCGCGACCCGCGCATCTGGACGGCCGAGCGCGACATCGAGATGTGGAAGGCGCTCGAGAGCTGAGCCGGGGAGGCCGCGATGCTGAAGACCTACACCTATCCGCGCTACGCCTACCACCGGCCGCCCGAGCTCGACCGGGCCGGCGTGCGCCGTGTGCCGCTCGTCGTCGTCGGGGCCGGGCCCGTGGGTCTGGCGGCGGCGCTCGACGGCGCGCAGCGCGGCCTGCCCGTGCTGCTGCTCGACGAGGACAACACGGTGAGCATCGGCTCGCGCGGCGTCTGCTACGCCAAGCGGGCGCTGGAGATCTTCGACCGCCTCGGGCACGGCGCCGAGGTCGCGCTCGGCCAGCGCATCGTCGACAAGGGCGTCACCTGGAACGTCGGCCGCACCTTCCACGGCGAGCAGGAGGTCTTCAGCTTCGACCTGCTGCCCGAGGCCGGGCACCGGCGCCCGGGCATGGTGAACCTGCAGCAGTACTGGCTGGAGCAGTACCTCGTCGAGCAGGCCGAGCGCCAGCCCGGCGTCGAGCTGCGCTGGCAGAACCGCGTCACGCACGTCGTGCCCTCGGCGGCCGGCGTCGAGCTGCGCGTGGAGACGCCCGACGGCCCCTACACGCTGCAGTGCGACTGGCTCGTCGTCGCCGACGGCGCCCGCAGCCCCATCCGCCGTCAGCTCGGCCTCGACATCGAGGGCAAGGTCTTCCAGGACCGCTTCCTCATCGCCGACATCGTGCTCGAGCGCGAGCTCTTCCCGGCCGATCGCACCGAGCGCCGCTTCTGGTTCGAGCCCACGTTCTTCAACGGCCAGAGCGCGCTCCTGCACCGCGAGGCCGACAACGTCTGGCGCATCGATTTCCAGCTCGGCTGGGACGTCGACCCCGAGGAGGAGAAGAAGCCCGAGCGCGTCATCCCGCGCGTGCGCGCGGCGCTCGACGGCCAGGGCTTCAAGGACATCGGTTTCGAGCTGGAGTGGGCGAGCGTCTACGCCTTCCAGTGCCGGCGCATGAAGAACTTCCGGCACGGCCGCGTGCTCTTCGTCGGCGACGCGGCGCACCAGGTGAGCCCCTTCGGCGCGCGCGGCGCCAACAGCGGCGTGCAGGACACCGACAACCTGATGTGGAAGCTGGCGCTCGTGCACCGCGGCCTCGCGCCCGACACGCTGCTCGACACCTACGACAGCGAGCGCACCGAGGCCGCCGACGAGAACATCCTCAACAGCACGCGCGCCACCGACTTCATGACGCCGAAGACGCGCGCCTCGCAGGTCTTCCGCCAGGCCGTGCTCGGCCTCGCGAAGGAAACGCCGTGCGGCCGCGCGCTCGTCAATTCCGGGCGCCTCTCGGTGCCGACGATCCACCGCGACTCGCCGCTGTCGACGCCCGACGCGCAGGCCGAAGGCGCCGCCGCGTTCAAGGGCTGGATGGTGCCCGGCGCGCCGGCCGACGATGCCCCGCTCGCCGGCGGCCCGGGCAGCGCGGGTGGCTGGCTGCTCGACCAGCTGGGCGACGGTTTCGTGCTGATGCTGTTCCGTTCCGAGCCCACCGCCGCCGAGCGCGCGACGCTCGCGCGCCTCGCCGCCGCACCGGTGCCCGTGCGCGCCCTGCTGCTGCCCGCCACCGGCCCGGCGGCCGAGCGCTACGACGCGCGCGAGGGCACCTGCTACCTGATGCGGCCCGACCAGATCGTCGCCGCGCGCTGGCGCTCGCTCGACGAGGACGCCGTGCTGCGGGCCCTCGACCGCGCGCTCGGCCGGCAGATCGCGCCGGCCGCGGCGTCCGCCACGCGGGAGACCGCCTGACCATGAACCACCTCAACGTGCAGCCGAACCTCGGCATCCCGGGCGAGCGCTACCGCCACGCCTACATGCCGGGCGACCGCTTCTACGAGATGCTGATCGAGGGCCATCGCGGCCTCACCGACGAGCAGAGCGAGCTGATGAACGCGCGCCTCGTGCTGCTGCTGGCCAACCACATCGGCGACCTGCGCGTGCTGCAGGAAGCCATCACGCTGGCGCGCGCCGGAGCGGCTGCTTCATCCGCGCCCGCGAAGGAGTGAACCCCATGCTGCAGAAAGTCGCCTCCGAGACGCACCTGCTCACCGGCTTCGGCAACGAGTTCCAGAGCGAGGCCGTGCCCGGCGCGCTGCCGGTGGGCCGCAACAGCCCGCAGCGCGCGCCGCTCGGGCTCTATGCCGAGGTGCTCTCGGGCAGCGCCTTCACCGCGCCGCGCGCCGAGAACCGCCGCACCTGGATGTACCGCCGCCAGCCGAGCGTGGTCAGCGGCGCCTTCGCGCCCTATGCGCAGCCGCACTGGAAGAGCGGCGCGGCCGGCGGCGTGGCGATGCCGCCCGACCCGCTGCGCTGGGCGCCGGCGCCCATCCCCGAGGCCTCGGCCGGCGCCATCGACTTCGTCGACGGCGTGCGCACCGTCGTCGTCAACGGCGACCCCGAGGCGCAGACCGGCATGGCCGCGCACCTCGTGCTGTGCAACGCCTCGATGCAGCGCGCCTTCCTCAACGCCGACGGCGAGATGCTGCTCGTGCCGCAGCAGGGCGCCCTCACGCTCGCCACCGAGCTCGGCGTGCTCGAGCTGTCGCCGGGCGAGATCGCCGTCGTGCCGCGCGGCATGGCCTTCAAGGTGGGCGTGCAGGGCCCGACGCGCCTCTACGCCTGCGAGAACTACGGCGCGCCGTTCCGCCTGCCCGAGCTCGGGCCGATCGGCAGCAACGGGCTGGCCAACCCGCGCGACTTCATCGCGCCGCACGCCGCCTTCGAGGAAGCGGGCGGGCCGGTGGAGGTGGTGCGCAAGTTCGGCGGCGAGCTCTGGCGCGCCACGTCGGCGGGCAACCCGTTCAACGTCGTCGGCTGGCACGGCAACCTCGTGCCGTACAAGTACGACACGCGCCGCTTCAACGTCATCGGCACCGTCAGCTTCGACCACCCCGACCCGAGCATCTTCACGGTGCTCACGAGCCCGAGCGACACGCCGGGCACCGCCAACTGCGACTTCGTGATCTTCCCGCCGCGCTGGATGGTGGGCGAGGACACGTTCCGCCCGCCCTGGTACCACCGCAACGTGATGAGCGAGTTCATGGGGCTGGTCTACGGGCAGTACGACGCCAAGCCCGAGGGCTTCCGCCCCGGCGGCATGAGCCTGCACGACTGCATGGTGCCGCACGGCCCCGATGCAGAGGCCTTCGAGAAGGCCAGCGCCGCGACGCTCGCCCCGCACAAGCTGGACAACACGCTCGCATTCATGTTCGAGAGCCGCTGGCGTTTCCGGCCCACCGCCTGGGCGATGCAGTCCGACACCCTGGACAAGGGATACGCGGCCTGCTGGGCCGGCCTGCAGGATCGCTTCAAGCCATGATCGGCCGGTCGTCCATCGACCTGACCTAGGGATGGCTGCACCCGACGCCCGCCGGCACAAGATCGGCGGCACCAGAACCGGATGTCCCCGATGCCACTGACCGATGCCACGCACGACCCGGCGCTGAAGAGCTGGGTCGAGAGCGCCAACGCGCCGAACCACGACTTCCCGATCCAGAACCTGCCGTTCGCGCGCCTGCGCACCGCGGGCGTCGACGAGCCCTGGCGCGTCGGCGTGGCCATCGGCGATCACGTGCTCGACCTGAAGCTGGCCCGCCAGCAGAGCCCCTGGGGCGAAGGCATCGACGCGTTGCTCGAGCCCCTGGCCAGTGGCGACCTGGCATCGTTCATGTCGCTCGGCCCGCGCGCCTGGAAGCTCGTGCGCGAGGCGCTCTCGATGGCGCTGGCGGCCGACAGCGACCAGGCCCCGTTCCTCGAGCTGTGCCTGCTCGACCCGGCCAGGCTCGAGTACTCGCTGCCCTGCCGCATCGGCGACTACACCGACTTCTACGCCGGCATCCACCACGCGCGCGCGGTGGGCTCCCTGTTCCGGCCGGACAACCCGCTGCTGCCCAACTACCAGTGGGTGCCCATCGGCTACCACGGCCGCGCTTCGTCGGTGGTGGTGGAAGGCGGCCGCGTCCGCCGGCCGCACGGCCAGACGCGGGTCGAGGGGGCCGAGCCGACGTTCGGGCCTTGCCGCCGGCTCGACTACGAGCTCGAGCTGGGGCTGTGGATCGGCGCCGCCAACGAGCCCGGCCAGCGCCTCGACATGGACGCGGCCGAGGCGCGCCTGTTCGGCATCACGCCGCTGAACGACTGGTCGGCGCGCGACGTCCAGGCCTGGGAGTACCAGCCGCTCGGTCCGTTCCTGTCCAAGAGCTTCGCGACCTCGGTGTCGCCGTGGGTGGTGACCTTCGATGCGCTGGCGCCGTTCCGGCGGCCGTTCCAGCGCCCGCCAGGCGACCCGCAGCCGTTGCCCTATCTCGATTCGCCGCGCAACCGCGAGAGCGGCGCGCTCGACATCCAGGTCGAGGCCTGGCTGCAGACGGCGCGCATGAAGTCCGCCGGCCAGCCGGCCGTGCGCCTGTCGCACGCCAGCGCGCTCGAGGCGGCCTACTGGACGCCGGCCCAGCTCGTCGCGCACCACACGAGCAATGGCTGCAACCTGCAGATCGGCGACCTGCTCGGCACCGGCACGCTCTCGGGGCCGCAGCCCGGGCAGGGCGGCAGCCTGCTCGAGCTCAGCCGCGGCGGCAAGGAGCCGGTCAGGCTGCCCGGCGGCGAGACGCGCACCTTCCTCGAGGACGGCGACACGCTCACGATCAGGGCCTGGTGCGAGGCGCCGGGCGCGGTGCGCATCGGCCTCGGGTCGGTGAGCGGCACGATCGAGCCGGCGCGCTGAGCCGCACTGGCCCCCGCGTCGCTCCGCTGCGTTGCCTCGCCGGTTCCGGCGCCGGCTAGAGGCGATGGCGCAGGATCATCAGCACCGTCAACAGGCACATCGAGGCGTTGGCGGCGTTGACGATCACCGCGCGGTTGCAGCGGCGGCCGTTGTGCTCGTGCAGCCACGCGGCCATCGTGGCGTTGGCACCGAGCCAGGTGACCCACGTCCACAGCGAGTGCTGGCTCGAGTCGCCGCTCGCATGGATGGCCCACAGCGTCGGCAGGTAGGCCAGCGCGCGTGCCGAGTTGAACAACGTGAACGCCCAGGTCAGGCCCGCGAGGTAGCCCTCGCGCAGCGGGCCCGCGCGCCGGGCCGCCGCGGCGACCGAAGGCATCTCAGCGCCGCCGGCCACCGGGAGCCTCCGGCCGCGGCTGCAGCGCCTCGTGGCCCGGCAGGCGCGGCACGGCCACGCCGGCCGCGGCCGCGGCCGCCCAGTCTTGCACCTGTTCCGGCGCGCAGTCCCAGTCCCGCCCGAAGCGCGCCGGGCCGTGCTCGCACATCCACAGCGCCTGGCGTGCCGAGGCGGCGTGCCCGGCATCGGCCAGCGCGACGAAGCGGCCGTAGGCCTCGGGAAAGCGCCCCTGCCGCAACGAGTGCACCGCCAGTGCGTGCAGCTGGTCGGCGCGCGACACGGGCGCCTCGCGCGGGGTCGCCGGCGCCGCGGCGGCGGTGTTGGCCGCGGCTGCGAAGGCGAAGGTGAAGGCGAAGGTCGGGCCGGCCACGCGTGCGGCGGTGCGTCGGCGGTGGCGGATCGGGAGAAGGGTCATCGGCAGGGTCCAGGCGACCGGTCAGTGGTGATGCCCCGTACTACGCGCCCGGCTTGGCAAACCGGACAGGCGGCCGGCCACCGTGCGCCCGCTACCCTCTCCCGAGGGACGGCACGCCGGGGCGCCGGCCGGCCGCGGTCAACGTCGCGGCGTGACGGCGCTGGCCGCGCCGGCCGTGCTCGCCACGCCTTCGGCCCAGCGGCGGGCCTGCGCCGCACGCGGGCTGTCGGGGCCGGCCGCGCCGGCAAGCTCGCGCGCCGCGGCGGCCAGCGTCTCGGCCGCCTGCGAGTCGCCGGCCGCCCGTTGCGCGCGACCCAGCGCCAGCTGCAGCTGACCCACGCGGGCCGAGGGCCACCCGGGTGGCTGCCGTCGCCGCTCGTCGCCCAGCGTGCGCCCGAGCAACTCGCGCGCCCGGTCCGCGTGGCCCGTGGCGGCCTGCACGTCGGCCAGCGCCAGCACCAGCGGCAGGCGGAAGACCGAGTCCGCCGTCGCAACCTGCTCCTGCCGCTGCAGCGCCTCCTGGAGCGCCTGCACGGCCTCGTCGTCTCGGCCGTCGGCCTGCGCCAGCCGTGCCTCCAGCACCTGGCGGTCGACGCCGGTGGAGCCGCGCAGGTCGCGCGACACCTCGGGGGCCAGCGCGGCGGCGGTGCGCAGTTCCGCGGCCGCCTCGTCGCGCCGGCCGAGCGACAGCAGCACGAGGCCGCGGCCCAGGCGCGCGGCCGCCTCGACACGCCGGTTGCCGGTGGCCTGCGACCGCGCCACCGCGACGCCGAACTGCTGCGCGGCCCGCTCGTCGTGCCCGATGTCGGCCAGCGCCTTGGCGATCTGCACCAGCATCACCGGGTGGTCGGCGCCGTCGGGGCTGCGCCGCCGCAGCACGTCGGCCGCCAGCAGGTAGCGCTCGTGCGCCGCGGCCGGGCGCCCGGCCCGCAACAGCAGCCCGGCCCAGTTCGCCAGCGTGCTCGCGCCATGCTGGCTGTCGGTGGCTTCGCCCTGCGCCAGCAGGTCCCAGCTGCGCTGGAACATCCGCTCGGCCTCCGGCCACTGGCCCCGCTCGCTCAGCGACCAGGCCAGGTTGCCGCTGAGCAGGGCCCGCCGGCGCAGCAACGGCGGGCTCGTGTCCGCCGCGTCCTCCAGCAGCGACAGTGCCAGCCGCGCGGCCTGCTCCGACTCCTCGGCACCACCCGGCCGGCGGTCGGCCACCGTGGCCTTCATCAGCAGGCAGTAGGTGCGCGCGTCGAGATGGTCGACCACCTGCTCGAGCGTGTGCTGCACGAGGGCACGCGCCTCGTCGTGGCGCCCGGCGCTGCTGGCGATGTTGGCCTTCAGGCAGGCCAGGTGCGGCCCGAAGCCGCGCTCGACCTCCGGCGGCAGGTCGCGCCGCGCGGCATCGACGAGCCGCTCGGCCGCGGCCGGGTCGCCGCGCTGCTGGTGCCAGGTGGCGAGGAACTGCAGCGCCACCGCGCGCTGCAGCGGGGCCTGCCGCTGCTCGGCATGGCGGGCCGTGCGCTCCAGCAGCTGCGCCAGCGACAGCGTCTCGTCGCGGCCGATGCTGTCGAACAGCACGAAGGTGGCCATGTCGGCGAGCGCCTCGGTGCGTGCCATCTGGTCCAGCGCCTCGCGCACCTGCTGCTCGGTGCGCCGCTGCTCGGCCACCACCAGCGCCAGCGCCGCGCTCAGCGCGACGATGACCCCCGCGGTGCCCAGCACCAGCGCGAGGTGGCGGCGCACGAACTTGCGGGCCACGTAGTGCCACCGGGGTGGCTTCGCGCTGACCGGACGGCCTTCGAGCCACGCCTGCAGGTCGGCGGCCAGCGACTCGACGCTGGCGTGGCGCCTGGCCGGTGACTTCGCGAGCGCGCGCGCCAGCACCGCGTCGAGGTCGCCGCGCAGCGTGCGCGCGCGTGCGCGGTCGGTGCAGCGGCTGCTGGCCGGCGGCACGTCGGCCGCGAGGATGGCCTCCTCCAGCGCGGCCGTGCTCTGGCGGCCGAGCCGATAAGGCCGCTGCCCGGTGAGCAGCTCGTACAGCACCACGCCCAGCGAGTAGACATCCGTGGCCACCGTGACGGGACGGCCGGCGATCTGCTCGGGGCTCGCGTAGTCGGGCGTCCAGGCGCCGCCGATCGCCTGCGTCAGCTGTGGTGCGCTGGCGGCGCGCTCGGCGTCGTCCTGCAGCATCTTGCCGACGCCGAAGTCGAGCAGCCGCACCTGGCCGTCGTCGGTGACGAGGATGTTGGCCGGCTTCAGGTCGCGATGCACGATGAGCCGCGCGTGCGCGTGCGCCAGCGCATCGCACACCTGCAGCGCCAGGCGCAGCACGGCCGCGGGCTCGAGCTGGCGGCGCCGCACGTGCTCGTCGATCGGCACGCCGGCCACGCGCTCCATCGCCAGCCACGGGCGGCCGTCGCCGGTGACGCCGGCGTCGTACAGGCGTGCGATGTGCGGGTGCTCCAGCGCCGCGAGCAGGTCGCGCTCGCGCGCCATGCGCTGCGCGAGGCCGCCGCTGTGGCCGAGCCGCGGCAGCTTCAGCGCCACCTCGCGCGCCAGCGAGCCATCGGCGCGCTCGGCCTGCCAGACGCGCGCCATGCCGCCTTCGCCCAGCGGTTGCAGCAGGCGCCAGGGGCCGATCAGGTCGCCGGGGGCGTCGGGGCGGGCCTCGGCCGCGGCCAGTTCGTCCAGCGCCGCGGCCGCGGGCCGGCGCATGAAGGTGTCGGTCTCGATCGCCGCTCGCGCCAGCAGGCGCGCGAGTTCGGGCACGAAGGGGCGGTCGTCGCCGGAGCGGCCGGCCAGCCAGGCGGCGCGCTCTTCCGCGGGCAGCCGCAGCGCCTGTTCCAGCAGTTCGTTCAGGCGCCTGAGGTGTTGCGCGTCGGCCATGGGGAAGCGGGCGGCGCGATTCTCCACCTTGGCGATCACGGGCCGCGCGCCCGCGGCGACGCCGGCCGGCCAGCGCCCGCGCTCCGCCGCAGGCAGGGCCGGCGTCTCCTCGTGCCGGGCATTCAGGCGGCGCGGGCGCCGGGGGGCGTGGATCGAAGGCGGCATGGCGGTGGCGCAGAGCAGCGCACGCCCCGGGCAGGCCGCGGTGCCGGCGTGGCTTGCGTGGTTCCACGCAGCACGGCCGCGGAACCGGACATGCGCCGGCCGGTGCCGGCGCCGTTCAGCGCCCGAGCATCTGCGACAGCAGCAGCCGCGCGCGCTCCCAGTCGCGGCGCACGGTGCGGTCGGTCACGCCGAGTGCGGCGCCGATCTCGAGGTCGGTGAGCCCGGCGAAGTAGCGCATCTCGACCACGCGCACGAGGCGCGGGTCGACCTCGGCCAGCGTCTGCAGCGCCTCGTGCACGGCGAGGATCTCCTCGTCGTTGCCGCCCAGCGCCTGGGCCGCGTGCGTGTCCAGCGTCACGTGCTCGACGTCGCCGCCGCGGCGCTCGGCGCTGCGACGGCGGACGAAGTCGATCACCACCGAGCGCATCGTGCTGGCCGCGTAGGCCATGAAGTGCTCGCGGTCGTTCAGGCTCACGCCGCCGCCGTGCTGCATGCGCAGGAAAGCCTCGTGCACGAGCGCGTGCGTGTCCAGCAGCGTGTGGCGCCCGCCGCCGGCGAGCTTGCTGCGCGCCAGGCGGCGCAGCTCGTTGTAGAGCGCCGGGAACAGCGCCCGCACCGACTCCGGCGTGTCCGCCGAAGGCAGGGCCGAGGGGGGCGGTGCGACGGGCCGCCCGGCCGGCGGTTCGGCCGCAGGCATGCCGCGGCGCGACGGCTTGGCGGCGGGCGGCTCCCCCATCCGGGCCAGCATAGCAGCGGCCGGGCTCATCGCCCGCCCGAGCGCACGATCGTGCCCAGCGCCGTGCCGCACAGGCCCGGCTCGCCGTCGTCGATGACGAACAGGTCGCAGCGGCACACGGCCTGCGAGCGCCCGGCGTGCAGCGCGGTGGCGCGCGCCACCAGCGTGCGGCCGGCGGCCGGGCGCAGCAGGCAGAGCTTGTACTCGGCGGTCACGACGTCGGCACCCAGGCGCGTGCCGCCGGCGAAGGTGAGCGCGTTGTCGGCGGCATAGCCGAGCACGCCGCCGTGCGCCATGCCGCCTTGCTGCAGGTGCGTGGGCCTGAGCGGCACGTGCAGCTCGGCCGCGCCGGGCGCCAGGTGCACGAGCCGTGCGCCGAGCAGCTGCGAGAAGGGCTGCGCGGCGAGCACCGCGCGGCCGAGCGACAGCCAGTCGCCGTCGGCCGGAAGGAAGTCCGGCGCGCTCACGCGGCGACCCGCCGCACGGTGGCCCGCGGCAGGTTGACCCGCGGCACGGGCACCCGCGACGCGCCCGGGGCGGCCCGCGCGCTCATGGCATCAGCGGCGCGAGCGCCGCCTCGATGCGCTGCATCCGCGCCGGGCCGGCCATGCCGCCCAGCAGCTGCGTGAAGCGCGCGTCCTGCACGCCCGAGACGATGTACTGCCAGCGGTAGGCGCGCAGCAGCGCCGCGGCGATGCGCGCTTCTTCGTCGCCGCGCAGCACGCGGCCCAGGCAGCGCACGAAGTAGGTGGCGTCGGCGCGCGCCTGCGGCTGCAGCAGGCCGTCGACGGCGCCCACCAGCCTGATGAGGTCGTCCACCGCGCGGTCGCGTTCGCCGTCGGTGAGGCGCGCGTCCTCGCGTTGCCACTCCAGCTCGTCGAGGATGGCGTGCTGCGACTCCTCCTTCCAGTGGAACAGGAACACGTCCTTCCACAGCGGCGACAGGCCGGCCTCGGGCGCGATGCTCTGGCGGTAGTGCACCTGCGTGAACAGCTCGATGTGGCAGGTGAGGGCCAGCACGGCCCAGGTGCGGGCCCCCAGCACCGCGCGCGCCACCGCGTCGGGCTCGGCGGCGAAGCAGTAGCCCGCGGGCATGCCCTCGGCGGCCATCGCCTCGATGCGGCGGAACAGCGCCTGGTGCTTGAGCTCCTCGTCGATGAAGCGCACCAGCGCCTCCAGCGCCACCTGGTCGCCCAGGCCGTGCTGTGCGCTCACCTCCAGCATCTTGGCGGCGATGAAGCGCTCCACCAGGCCGAACATGTTCGCGTAGGTGCGGCCCTGCACCTGGCTGAGCAGGCGCCTCTCGTCGGGCATCAGGAACTCGAGCGTGCTCACCAGCGACAGCCCGTCGGGCAGAAAGTGCTGGCCGAAGTCGAACCGGCGGCCGCGGATGACATCGGCCTCGATGTCCCAGCGGATGCGCTTGCTGGCTTCGATGCAGCCGGCGTAGCGGGCGGTGTCGACGGCGGGAGCGGCGGCGGTCTCGGTGGTCATGGGTGCTGGCGGGGCAGGGGACGTCGGGAAGTGGGAAGGTGGCCGGGACGGCGCGCTTCAGGCGGCGCGCGGGTGCGCGGTGGTCGATGCGGCCGGTTGCAGGAGCGTCCGCAGCTGCGGCAGCGCACGCTCGCCGGCCAGCCAGCCGGCGTCGAAGATCTCCGGCAGCGCGCCGGTCTCCCACAGCCCGACGCGCCGCTTCAGCACCAGATGCAGCTCGACGATGCGTGCGCCGCGCGCGCGCATCGCCGCGAGGCGCGCCTCCTGCAGGTTGTTGATGAGCGCGGTCGTCGCCTGCGCCGCCAGGCGCGAGGCGCGGTCCACGCGGCGTGGCATCGCGCCCTCGAGCGCCAGCGTCAGCAGCACGCCGGCATCGGCGGCCGCGGCCACCGGCAGCGGGTCGGAGATGACGCCGTCGACGAGCCGCCGGCCGGCCACCGGAACGCTCGGGAACAGGAACGGCACCGCCAGGCTGGCCCGGATCGCGTCGGCCAGCGGCCCCGAGGTCAGCGTCAGCGGCATGCCGCTGGCCGCATCGGTGGCGGCCACGCGCATCGGCGTGGGCAGGTCTTCCAGCCGCACGTCGCCGAAGGCGCCCTCGACCGCCTGGCGGATGCCGCGTGCGTCGCGCAGCGAGAAGTCCGGGCCGAAGCCGGCCAGGCGCGGCAGCGCGAGCTCGAGCCAGGCACGCCAGCGGCGGCGCTGCGCGAGGTCGTTCGACCAGAACTTCACCGCCATCGCGAGCGCGGCGCGCGGCTCGACGCCGAGCGCCAGCGGGGCGCCGATCAGCGCGCCGCTGCTGCAGCCGACGATCAGGTCGGGCCGGATGCCGTGCTCGGCGAGCGCGCCCGCCGCGCCGAGCGCCGCGGCGCTGCGCACGCCGCCGCTGCCGATGACGAAGGCCAGTCGCGGGGGCGGCCGCCGTCCTGGGGGAGCGGCGGGGATGGAGGAGAGGGGAGCGTCCATGCACGGTTCCACGCAACGCGGCCGCCAACCCGGACAGGCGGCGTGCGGCGGGCCGCGTTGCAGGGGCCGGCGGCGCGGCACCTCCCCCACGGGAGGGGGTGTGTCCGGCCCGGTCGCGCTGGCGCGTGGCACCGGGTACGCCAGTCCGGCCGGGCGGTTCGCTCCGACCTGTCCGGCCGCGCCGGCCGCGGCGACGCCGACCCGCACGGTGTCGGCGCGGCGTCGCTGTCCGCCCTTCTTCCACTCACTCCCGCCGCCCATGACGCAGACCTCGCACCTCTCCCCGGCTTCTTCCCCGAACACGCCCGCGCCGTGTTCCGCCCTCCCACTCGCGCCCGACCCGGAGGCCACGCTGCGCCTCTTCGCGCTCGTCGAGAGCGAACTGGGCCTGCCCGCCGGCACGGTGCATGCCGCGACGCCGACCGACACGCTCGGCGATTCGCTGGACTGGCTCGAACTGCTGATGGCGGTCGAGGAGGCGTTCGGCGTCGAGATCGACCCGGCGCGCGCGGCCGCGGTGACGACCGTCGGCGACCTGCTGCGGCTGTTGCCCGCGCCGGGCGGCGCGACCCCGCAGGCCGGACTCGGAGACTCCGTGCCGCAGGCGCTCGACCGGATGGCGGCGCCCTGGCCGCTGTCTCGCTGACCCGGTCGGCCACGGCAACGGGCGGCCCGGAACAGCGCCCGTGGACCGGGTCAATTCAGGGGCTCGCGGCGGGCGGCCACGCGAACAATCGTCGCTCACATGGCCGCCTTCCGACCGAACGACGACCTGGTCGCTCGCGTGGTGGCCTGGCACAACCGCAACCCGCTCGCCCGGCGCATCACGCCGGCGCAGGTCATGTCGGTGGGCCTCGTGTCGTTCCCGTTCTGGGCCGATGCGCGCGCCGCAGGCATCCCGACGGCCGCTGACGCCGTCGAGGAAGCCGTGGCACGCTCGCTCGCGGAGCCCGCCGCGGCGCCCGGCACGCGCGCGGCCGGCGGCGCGGACATGGCCGGTGCCGGCGATGGTGCGGGCGAGGACGCCGCGCTGTCGATCGACCCGGTCGGCTCCGACGCGGGCGGCGGTCCACCGGCGTCGGACGCGTCGTCCGGTGGGCCCGGCGCGCCTTCCGGCCCGGCCGCCTCGCAGGAACGCTCGCACGACCCGACGCGCGACCCCACGCGCGACCCCACGCGCGACCGCCTGCGCGATCGACTGCGCGACCGTGCGCGCGCAACCCCGGCGGGCGCGGGTCGCCCCGCTGCCGCGGGTGCACCGGCGTTGAATGCGCCACCGGGCAAGGCCCGCAAGGGCTGGCGCGCGGCCTTCGACGAAGACCTGCTCGCCCCGCACACGCCGCGCGAGGTGGCGCGCTGGGCACTGCGGCACGGCAGTTCGCAACGGCCCGGGCCCGCCGACGCGCCGGCGCGCGAGCTCGAGCCCGGCGGCGCACGCCCGCGCGGCGCCGTCGTGGCGCCGCTGTGGGTCTACACCGCCGCCATCGACGCCGGCGCGCAGCGCGTGCGGGTGCTCGTCTCGCCCCTCGACACGAGGCACGTGCTCGGGCCGCGCATCGTCGATCGCGCCCGCGTGGCGCTGGCCGGCACGCTGACGGCCGGCGTGGCCGCCGGCATGGCCGCGAGCGTCGCCGTCGGCCTCGTGCCGGGCATCGCGCACGAGCCGGCCACCGGCGTCGCCGCGATGCCCCCTGACGGCACGGCGGCCGCGGGCGTCGCCGCAGCCGTCGCCCCCCCTTCGAAGCCAGGCACGGCAGTTGCGCCGGGGTCGGTCGCAGTGGCCGGCGGGCCCGCGGCGTCGGCCGCGCACGGCGCTGCCTCGCGCCCCGATTCGGCTCCTGCGGACGCGGCGGCGGTGGCGATGGCGCCGGCGCCGGCATCACCCGCACCCTTGGCAGCCTCGCCGCGTGAAGCCGCCCCGGGCGGTGAGCCGGCGGCAGGGGTCGTCGCTGGCGGCCCGGCTCCCGCCGCGCCGAGCCACGCCGTGCCTTCGGCGGGCCCGGCGCCCGATGCGCAGCCACCCTCGGCGATGCCGCCGCCCATGGCCGACTCGCTCGCCCGGAGCGGCGAACGGCGCCTGGTGCTCGTGCCCGAGCTGAGCGACGACGTGCGCCGCACGGCACGCGAGGCCAGCGAGGCCGCGCGCAGCGAGCGCGCCGCGCGGCTCGGTGCCTTGCGGCCCGCCGATGGCCCGGCACGGGCCGGGCCGCCCACGGCGCAGGCGACGGCCGCGCCGCCGGCGGGCACCGGCCCGGTCGTGCAGGCGGCGGCGCCGGCCACGGCGGCACGTGCCGCGCCGGCCCGGACGGCTTCGGCCTGGGCGGTGAGCACGCGCACGCTGCGCACGCGCTTCGAGTCGGAGCAGATGCTGGCCGCGCTGCGCGACGTGGCCTACCGCAGCGGCCACGGCAACGAGCTGAAGTTCGAGGTCATGCCCGCCGGCGACGACTGGCGCGCCGTGGGCTGGCCGTTCACGAGCCGCGCCGAGGCCGAGCGCCTGCGCGATGCGCTCGCCGCGCGCGGCCTCAAGTCCGAGGTCGTGCAGTTCTAGCCTCGCGCCACCGCGTCGCCGCTGCCGGCGACGCCATGCGCCGGGCCCGGCGCTCCCGGCGCTTCAGTGCCGCGCCAGCAGGACCAGCAGCCCGCCGATGGGCACGCGCTGCTCGTGCCGCAGCGTCGCCCGCGACACCGTGCGCACGTCGAACCCGTGCGCGGCGGCCAGCTGGCGCAGGTAGGCCTCGCGGTGCGCGTAGCGCGAGCTCGGGCGCAGCTCGTAGCGCTCGACGCCTTCGCCCGCTTCCTCCACCGAGAAGGCGAACAGGCCGCCCGGCGCGAGCACGCGCGCCACGCCGGCGAACACCGGCGCGAGCTCGCCGATGTAGACGAAGACGTCGGCGGCGACGACGAGGTCGTGCCGCTCGGTCGTCTGCTGCAGGTGCTCGGCGAGCTCGGCGTGCACCAGGTGCCGGTAGCAGCCGAGCGCGCGCGCCTTCTCGAGCATCAGCGACGACAGGTCCACGCCGTCCAGGGCCTCGCACTGCGGTGCCAGCAGCGGACCCACCAGGCCGGTGCCGCAGCCGAGGTCGAGCGCGGCATGCCAGCGCCTGGCCGGCGCCACGGGCGCGGACGCGCCGTCGGCGCCGCCAGCAGGCGCCGCGCCTTCGCCCGGCAGCAGCTGCGCGATGAGCTGCGGCGTGCGGTAGCCGAGCTTGCCCACCAGGTGCTCGTCGAAGCCGTCGGCGTAGCTGTCGAACAGCGCCTGCACGTAGCGCCGCGGCGCGCTGGCCGGCGCCTCGGCCTGCTGCGCGCCGGCGCCGGCGGCCTGGCCTTCGCGCGGCAGCACCGAGGCGAGGAAGTAGCGGTTCAGCTCGACGTCGCCGCCGTGCGCGAGCGCCTGGCGGAAGCTGTGGGCCGCCTCGTCCAGCCGGCCCATGTCTTTCAGCAGGCCGCCGCGTTGCGTCCAGGCCGCGCCGTGGCGCGGGTCCAGCGCCAGCACCCGCTCGTACGAAGCGAGCGCGTCGACGGGCCGGCCGAGCTGCTGCAGCAGCTGGCCGTGGTGGAACCACGCCGCCACGTCGTCGGGCGCGCCGGCCAGCGCCTGCTCGAGCGCGGCCAGCGCCTCGGCCGGCCGGCCGAGGCGGTGACGCGCGGCCGCCAGGTTGACGAGCGCCGAGACGCGCCCCGGCACGAGGCGCAATGCCTCGAGGAAGTGGGTCTCGGCGCGCGCCGCATCTCCCGCCTCGAAGGCCTGCACGCCGGCCAGGAACGCGGCGCGCCCCGACTCGAAGGCGGCGTCGTCGCCGGTCGTGGTCTCGCTCATCGGTTCACCTGCACGGCGAGGAATGTACGGCTCCCGGCCGACCGGGCGACCGGCCGACCGGCCGACCGGGCGCCGGTGACGGCGTGATCGCGGCACGGGCGCCGGCGCGGCGAGCCGGGTCGCCGATCCGGCGTGCACGGGCCCGGGTCTTTCGCCGCTTCGCGTAACTGCCGAACGTGGGGGTTGTTCACGGCGGCGTCCGGCCCGCGGCGCGATCTTGAGGCGCGTCAAGGAGCAGCCCCCGCCGAGCCTGCACAGTGCGCGGCCACAAGGTGCCGCCCGCTGTCCCTGCGGCCTTCACGAGGACCGCATGCCTGTCGAACTGCACAGCTCCGCCGGCCACCGCTGCCTGATGTTCCACGACACCGCCGAAGGCACCGACGGTGTGCAGGCGAACCAGTTCCTGGTCATCGACCACGACACCGGCGCCGTGCTCGACCCCGGCGGCAACCTCGCGTACAGCGAGCTGTACGTCGAGATGACGAAGCACTTCGCGCCGCATCGCCTCTCGGCCATCCTCGCCTCGCACGCCGACCCCGACATCGTCGCCTCGCTGGACCGCTGGATGACCGCGACGCAGGCGCCGGTCTACATCTCGCGCGTGTGGGAGCGCTTCATCCCGCACTTCTGCAAGCCCGGCAAGACCGAGGGCCGCGTCGTCGGCATCCCCGACGGCGGCATGCACATCCGCGTCGGCCGCAGCGACCTGGTGGCGCTGCCCGCGCACTTCCTGCACGCCGAGGGCAACTTCCAGTTCTGGGATCCGACGAGCCGCATCCTCTTCTCGGGCGACCTCGGTGTCTCGATCGGCGTGGACCCGCGGGTGCCGGTGCCGCGACTGGCGCCGCACATCCCGCGCATGGAGGCCTTCCATCGCCGCTACATGGTCAGCCGCAAGGTGCTTCAGTGGTGGGCGCACATGGTGCGTGGCCTGCCGATCGCGATGATCGCGCCGCAGCACGGCGCGCCGATGGTCGGCGAGGCGGTGCGCGAGTTCATCGACTGGGTCGAGCAGCTCGACTGCGGCATCGACCTGTTCGGGCAGCAGAACTACGTGGTGCCTTGAGGGGCGGCGTCGGTGCCGGGATGGCCCGATTGCGTTCCGAGATCGTGGCGGGCCAAGGCCGCCGGGTGGCCGGCTCCGCGAATGTCCTCCTCCTTCGAGGGCCTGGCTTCGCCAGGCCCTCGAATTCCCCCTTGATTTCGCTGCGCCGACCACCCGGCGTCCTTGGCATGCACCGCTCGCTGTTCTCTTGGCATGCCGACCCGGGTGCCGGATCGGGGCGATGGGGTGCCCTGCGCAGCGAAATCAAGGGGGCATCGGGGGGACCAGCGAAGCTGGGCCGCCCGAAGAGGACATTCGCGGAGCAGGGCACTTCATCGCCCCGATCCCGCCACCGCCCGGCGCGATCCGATCCGAAGGCTCGCTCGCGAAGCCGAGTCAGTCGCCCGAAGCCGCGTGCCGGGACACCGCGACGCGCTCGCCGAGCACCCCGCGCGGCCGCAGCACCAGCATCGTCGCGATCAGCACGCCGATCAGCGCCACCTGCAGCGCCGCGCCGCGCGCCTGCTCGGCCTGCGGGATGAAGCCGCGCAACAGCGACCCGGCCGCCGCCCAGAAGCCCCATACGACGAAGGCGCCGAGGATCGCGCCGCGGTTGTTGCCCGAGCCGCCGACGATGAGCATCGCCCACAGCTGGAAGGTGAGGATCGGCTGGAAGTCCTCGGGCGCGATGTAGCCGACGAAGTGCGCCTGCATCGCGCCCGCCAGCCCCATCAGCATGCTGCCTAGCGTGAAGGCCTGCAGCTTCACGGTGAACGGCGACTTGCCGAGCGAGGCGGCCGCCGCCTCGTCTTCGCGCACGGCGCGCAGCACGCGGCCCCAGGGGCTGGCCACCAGCCGCTCCAGCGCCAGGTAGGCGAGCACGAGCACCGCCACTGCCAGCGCCAGGTAGGCCAGCGTCCACGGCGTGCCGGTGCCGAGCCAGGCCTGCATCGGCTTGGGGATGAACTGCACGCCGAACGGCCCGCCGGTGAGGCGCTGCGCGTTCAGCGCCACGAGCTGGATCAGCACCGCGACGCCGAAGGTGACGATGGCGAGGTAGTCGTCGCGCAGCCGCAGCGTCAGCAGGCCGACGAGCGTGCCGGCGACGCCCGAGGTGAGCATCGCCGCGAGCCAGCCCAGCGCTACAGGCCAGCCGAAGCCGCCCAGGCGCTCGGCGATCGGCGGTGTCGTCAGCAGCGCCGACGTGTAGGCGCCCACCGCCACGAAGCCCGCCACGCCGACGTTGAAGAGGCCCGTGAAGCCCCACTGCAGGTTGAGACCCAGCACCGCCACCGCGAAGACGGTGGCGAAGACGAGGAAGAAGGCGGCGTAGGAAACCGCGCCGGCGAGGTCGAGCGCGGCCATCAGCGGCACCCCTCGCGCACGGACGCGTCGGCGAGGCACGAATCCGGAAGCCTGCACGCGCCGCCCATCAGGCCCGCTCCCCGAACAGCCCGCGCGGCCGCACGAGCAGCATGGCCGTCAGCACGACGAACGCGGCCGCGGCCCGCCACTCGGCGCCGATCCAAGCCACCGCGAGGCTCTCGGCCAGGCCGACGACGAGCCCGCCCACCACCGCGCCCCACACCGAGCCGATGCCGCCGAGGATGACGGCGGCAAAGAGCGGCAGCAGCAGGTCGAGCCCGAGCGTCGGCCGCAGCTGCACCGTGAGGCCGGCGAAGACACCCGCCATCGCCGCCAGCACGGCGCCGAGGATCCACGCCGCACGGTGCATCGCCTCGGGGTCGATGCCGGCCACGCGCGCCAGCTCGCGGTTGTCGGCCGTGGCGCGCATCGAGCGGCCGAGCGTGCTCTTGGTCAGGAACCAGTGCAGCGCCACCACGGTGACGGCGGTGAGGCCGAGCACGAACAGCTGGTCGGGCGTGATGCGCAGGCCGCCCCACACCGAACGCGGCACGAGCGGCACGGCGATCTGCAGCTCCTGCGAGTAGTAACGCGGGATGCCGCCGTAGGTGAAAAGCAGCCCGTTGCGCACTGCGAGCGCGGCGCCGAAGCTCGCGATGACGAGCGTGATCGAGCCCTGCAGCCTGAGGCGCCGGAAGAGCAGCGCGTCGATGGCCAGTGCGAGCAGCGCCGTCAGCGCCGCCGCGATCAGGAGCGCCGCCACGAGCGGCCAGCCGAACGAGAACGGCGCCACCGGCGCATGCGGCGCCGCCGGGTCCGTGAGGCCGAGCGCCGCGAACACCGCGAGCGCGCTGAACGCGAGGTACGAGCCCCAGGCCAGCAGCTCGCCGTGCCCGAAGTTCGAGAAGCGCAGGATGGCGAAGGTCAGCGTGAGGCCGATCGCGCCCAGCGAGACGATCGATCCGATGACGAGGCCGTCGGCGATCCACTGCAGCATCAGTGCGCTCCCGCCGTGGGCGCGGCCGCGGCCGGCTCGCCCGCGCGGCCGAGGTACAGCTCGGCGATGCGCGCGTCGTGGCGCAGCTCGTCCGCCCGCGCCACGAGCCGCTCGCGCCCTTCCACCAGCACCGCGGCGCGGTCGGCCAGCGCCAGCGCGGCCTTGACGTTCTGCTCCACCAGCACGAGCGTGACGCCGCCGGCGCGCACCTCGGCGAGCTTGGCGAACACCTGCGCCACGAGCTTGGGCGACAGGCCGGCCGAAGGCTCGTCCAGCATCAGCACGCGCGGCCGCGCGATGAGCGCGCGCGCCACGGCCAGCATCTGCCGCTGCCCGCCCGAGAGGCGCCCGGCCGGCAGGCGGCGCTGCCGCTCGAGGTCGGGGAACATCGCGTACATCGGCGCCACGCGCTCCTCGCGCGGGGCCCTGACGATCGCCGCGGCCAGCTCCAGGTTCTCGGCCACCGTCATGCCGGCGAACACGTTCTCGGTCTGCGGCACGAACGCGAGCCCGGCGTGCACGAGGCGGTGCGCCGGGAGGCGCGTGATGTCGATGTCGCCGAGGCGCACGCGGCCGCCGCTCACCGGCACGAGGCCGGCCACCGCCTTCACGAACGTGGACTTGCCGGCGCCGTTGGGCCCGAGGATGGCGACGATCTCGCCCGGCGCCACGCGCAGCGACGCGCCGCGCACGATGGGCAGGCCGGGCTCGTAGCCGGCCTCCAGCGCCTCGACGTCCAGCGCGGCTTCGGCGCTCATGCCGGGAGGGCTCCGCCGGTCGGCGCGGCGGGCCGGGCGGGAGCCCCGTCCGACCCGGCCGCCACGCTGGCCTCGACGGTTTCGTCGGCGGCGTCTCCGAGATAGGCCTCGACGACACGCGGGTCGGCCAGCACCACGTCGGGCGCGCCTTGCGTGAGCAGCCGCCCCTCGGCCATCACCAGCACCGGGTTGCACAGGCTCGCGACGAGGTCCATGTTGTGCTCGATGACGAGGAACGTGGTGCCGCGCTCGCGGTTCAGGCGCGCGATCATCTCGACGATCTGGTCCAGCAGCGCCGGGTTGACGCCGGCGCCCGGCTCGTCGAGCAGCACGAGTTGCGGCTCGGCGACCATCACGCGCGCCAGCTCCAGCAGCTTGCGCTGGCCGCCGGAAAGCACGCGCGCCGGCTGGTCCGCCAGCTTCGCGAGGCCGACGAAGCCGAGCCAGTGCATCGCCGCCTCGCGCGTGCGCCGCTCCTCGGCCGCCACCGCGGCCGGGCGCAGCCAGTTCGTCCAGGGCCGCTCGCCGAGCTGGCCGCGCGGCGCGAGCATCACGTTCTCCAGCACCGACAGCGCCGGGAACGGCCGCGGGATCTGGAACGTGCGCGCCAGCCCTGCCGCGAACACGCGCTCGGGCGAGGCGCCGGTGAGGTCGCGGCCGGCCATCGTGATGCGGCCGCCGTCGGGCTTCAGCGCGCCGGCCAGGCAGTTGAACAGCGTCGTCTTGCCGGCGCCGTTCGGGCCGATGAGCCCGGTGATCGCACCGCGCCCGAGGGTAAACGTGAGGCCGTCCACCGCCCGGTGGCCGCCGAAGGCTTTGATAACCTCGCGCGCCTCCAGCAGGGGTTCGCGCGCGTCGTGCTGCTCCTCGGTCGCCTCGCTCGTCATGGGCGCGCGAGGATAGCGGAACGTTCTTCATGGCCACCGATTCGCCCCACGCCGGCCCGGTCGAGCCCGCCTCGCCCCCGGGCGCGGCGGCCGACGACAGCTTCGAGCTCTACGACCTGCGCGTGGAGGTCGTCGCGCCGCCCGGCGCGCGCATCCTGTGCGGGGCCAAGCCGGGCGACCACTTCGAGCTGCGCGGCGAGATGCTGCACCTCCCGCCCGGGCAGGCCTTCAGCATCTACTCGCTGGCGGCGCTGCTGCCGCTGCTGCCGGCCAAGCAGCGCCCCACGCACCCCAACGACTGGATGAGCACCGACGCCGAGGTCGCCTGCCCCGACCCCAACTGCCCGACGCGCTTTCGCATCACGCGCCTGGGCAAGCGGCGCTTCAGCCACGCGGCCACGACGGCGGTGCCGCTGAAGAAGCCATGAGCCAGGACATCCTGCGCATGCACCGGCGGGCCACGGCATGACGACGGTCGAGACGATCGAGCTCGCGCCCGGCTACCGCATCCCGCGCATCGTGCGCGGCGGCTGGCAGCTCGCCGGCGGCCACGGCGACGTCGACGCCGACGAGGCGGTGCGCGACATGCGCGCCTTCGTCGACGCGGGCCTGAACACGTTCGACTGCGCCGATATCTACACGGGCGTCGAGGCGATGTACGGCCGCTTCAACGCCCGCGAGCGCGCCGCCGGCCGGCCACCGCTGCAGGTGCACACGAAGTTCGTGCCCGACTACGACGACCTCGCGCGCGTCGACGAGGCCTACGTGCGGCGCATCGTCACGCGCTCGCTCGAGCGGCTGCAGGCGAGCCGGCTCGACCTCGTGCAGTTCCACTGGTGGGACTACGCGGTGCCCGGCTGCGTGCCGACGGCGCTGCTGCTCGCCAAGCTGCAGCGCGAGGGGCTCATCGCGCACGTGGGCGGCACGAACTTCGACACGCCGCACACGCAGGCGATGCTGGAGGCCGGCGTGCCGCTGGTGAGCATGCAGGTGCAGTACTCGCTGCTCGACCGCCGGCCGGCGCGCGCCCTCGTGCCGCTCGGCCGCGCGCGCGGCATGCAGCTGCTGTGCTACGGCGCGCTGGCGGGCGGCTTCCTCACCGACGCCTGGCTCGGCCGGCCCGAACCGGCGGAGCTCACGAACCGCTCGCTGATCAAGTACAAGCTCGTCATCGACGACTTCGGCGGCTGGGCGGCGTTCCAGCGCTTGCTGCACGCGCTGCGCGCCATCGCCGACCGCCACCGCGTCAGCATCGCCGCCGTCGCCACGCGCTGGGTGCTGCAGCGCGAGGGCGTGGCCGCGGCCATCGTCGGCGCGCGCTACGCGCGGCACCTGCCGGCCACGCTCTCGGTGTTCGGATTCGCGCTCGACGCCGAAGACGACGCACGCCTCGTGCCGATCCTGCAGGCCCACCCCGGCCCGGAGGGCGACACCTATGCCCTCGAACGCGACAAGGTCGGCCGCCATGGCCGCATCATGAAATACAACCTGAACAAGGACTGACCAGGAGCGAGAACCATGAAGAAACTGATCCTCTCTGCCATCGCCACCAGCGCCATGCTGGCCCTGCTGCCCGCCTACGCGCAGGCGCCCTCGTGCACGCACACGGTGGGCATGGTGGTGTCGCTCACCGGTCCGGCGGGCCGCTTCGGCCAGGCCGCGGCCAAGTCGGTGGAGCTGGCGTTCAACGAACTGAACGCCGCCGCCGGCGCAGGCGGCATCGCCGGCTGCAAGCTCGCCTTCGACCTGCGCGACGCGCAGAGCCAGGGCACGGTGGCCGTCGACCAGGCGCGGCAGCTCGTCGACCTGAAGAAGGTGCCGGCCATCGTCGGCGGCATCATCAGCTCGGTCTCGATCCCCATCGTCACGAGCGTCACCGCACCGGCCGGCGTGGTGCAGATCTCGCCCGCCTCCACCTCGCCCACGCTCACGCGCCTGGGCAACGAGGGCACCACGAAGGGCTGGTTCTTCCGCACCATCACGAGCGACGCGCTGCAGGGCACGGCGGCCGCGAAGTACGCGCTCGACCAGGGGATGAAGACGCTCAGCATCATCCACGTCAACAACGACTTCGGCGTCAACATGCTGGCCGAGTTCCGCCGCGCCTACGAGGCGCTGGGCGGCAAGATCACCGGCGTCACGCCCTACAACCCGAACCAGCCGAGCTACGCCGCCGAGGTGACGAACGCGCTCAAGGGTGACGCGCCGGCGCTGTACTTCATCGGCTACCCGGGCGACGGCACGAACATCATCCGCACCTGGATCCAGCAGGGCGGGCCGCGCAAGTTCCTCTTCAACGACGGCATGAACGCCGCCGACTTCATCAAGGGCGTGGGCCCGCAGTTCCTCAACGACGCCTACGGCACGAGCAGCGGCACGAACCGCACCCCGAGCACCGAGTTCTTCGCCAAGGCCTACCCGGCGATGAGTGGCGGCTTCGATGCCGGCGCCCGCGGCCGACCGCGCCTTCGATGCCGGCGCCATCCTGGGCCTGGCCATCGCGCACGCCGGCAAGTTCGAGGCCGCGGCCATCCGCGACAGCATCCGTGCCGTCACCGGCCCGGCGCCCAACGCCGAGGTCGTGCACGCCGGCCCCGAGGGCTTCAAGCGCGCGCTGCAGCTCATCCGCGAGAAGAAGCCGGTGCGCTACGTGGGCGTGATCGGCGCCGTGTCGTTCGACAAGAACGGCGACATCGTCGGGCCGTTCCGCACGTGGAAGCTCGTGAACGGCGAGGTCACGACGGTCGGGCAGATGAGCACGGAGGACGTGCAGGCGGTGCAGGCGAAGCTGCCGGCGCGGTGATGACATCGGTGCGGTGAGGGTCGGACGGCCCTCGCTGCATCGGCGCGCGGCGAGGGGCTGGCCTGCCGACCTGCGCTCGCACGAAACCGTGCTCGGCCGGCAGGCCAACCCCTCGCCGTGGCTGCGCCGTGGCCGGAGCCTCGACGCACGCAGCCAGCCCCGCACCATGCCCGACAAGAAGCCCCCTCGCATCGAACTGGCCCCCGGCCTCGAGATCCCGCGTATCGTCACGGGCCTGTGGCAGGTGGCCGACCAGGAACGCGGCGGCACGCCGCTCGACCCGGTCCTCGCCAGCGCCGACATGGCTGCCTACGCGGCCGCCGGGTTCGATGCCTTCGACATGGCCGACCACTACGGCTCGGCCGAGGTCATCACCGGGCACCTGCTGAACTCGCCGGCCGCGCGCAATGCGAAGCCGCCGATCCGCGCCTTCACCAAATGGTGCCCGCCACCCGGCCCGATGACGGCCGAGGTCGTGCGTGCCGGCGTGATGCGCTCGCTCGAGCGGATGCGCGTGCCGCGCATCGACCTGCTGCAGTTCCACTGGTGGACCTTCGAGCACCCGGGCTGGCTCGACGCGATGGAGGAGATCGCCAAGCTGCGCGACGAGGGCCTCGTCGCGCACGTCGGCCTCACGAACTTCGACACCGCGCACCTGCGCATCCTGCTCGCCGAAGGACGTGCCCGTGGCCAGCAACCAGGTGTGCTGTTCGCTGCTCGACCGCCGCGCCACCGAGCAGATGAGCGAGCTCTGCCTGGCGCGCGGCGTCAAGCTGCTCGCCTACGGCACGCTCGGCGGCGGCTTTCTCAGCGAGCGCTGGCTCGGCGCGCCGGAGCCGACCGAGGGCCGCGACTTCGCCGACTGGAGCAAGATGAAGTACCGCCGCTTCATCGAGGCCATCGGCGGCTGGGGCGCGCTGCAGGGCGTGCTGCGCGCGGCGCAGCGCATCGGCGCGAAGCACGGCGCCTCCATCGCCAACGTCGCCACGCGCTGGGTGCTGGAGCAGCCGGCGGTGGCGGCGGTGATCGTCGGCGCGCGACTCACCGAGCGCGAGCACCGTGCCGACAACCTCAAGCTCTTCGACTTCGCGCTGGACGACGAAGACCGTGCATGGCTGGCCGAAGCCTTCGCGGCCACGAAGCGCATTCCTGGCGACTGCGGCGACGAGTACCGCCGGCCGCCCTTCCTCACCGCCAGCGGCGACCTGAGCCACCATCTCGATGCGCTGCCCAAGGTCTACGAGAAGCAGCGCGTGCCCACGCATGCCGACCGCTGGCGCGTCAGCAGCGGCAGCCACTGGGAGCCGCTGGCCGGCTATGCACGCGCCGTGCGCAGCGGGCGGCGCATCCTCGTCTCGGGCACCACGGCCACGCACGGCGTTTCGCGGCTCGTCGGCCGCGGCGACGCGGCCGCGCAGGCGGCGTGGATCCTGGACAAGATCGCCGCCGCCATCGCCTCGCTCGGCGGGCGGCTCGAGGACGTGATCCGCACGCGCGTGTACCTGGCGAACGTGAACGATGCCGGTGCCGTGGCGCTCGAGCACGGCCGCGTGTTTGGCGAGATCCGGCCGGCGAATACCTTTGTGCAGGTGGGCGCGTTGGTCGGCGAGGGGTATCTCGTGGAGATCGAGGCCGAGGCGGAGGTCGAGTCGGGTTCGGCCTGACTTGGCCTGAGCGCCTTGCACAGAGGCCTGGAGCGTTGCTCAGGCATCGTGTGTTGACCAAGCCGCGTACTCGAAGGCTGCTGCGGCAAAGGGCGGTGCGGGCCGGCCGTGGCGCTTAGATGCGGCGGTCGGGCCCTGGGGGCCCGACTCCCCTGCGCTGCTCGCCCTTGTGGCCCACGGCGCGGAACTCGCTCCGCTCACTCCGTTCGCTCTGCTCAAACAATCGCGCCGGGTCAGAGGTGGAAGCGCGTGAGTACACGCGCGGGCCACAAGGCCTGCGCTGCTCGGCGCCGCATATGCGCGCCACGGCCGGCCCGCACCGCCCTTCGCAGAACCAGCGTCTGTGCTCGTGGCAAGGGCACCGGAAGAAGGTGTCGTTCCCGTTCGCGGTGGAGCCAGCGCACATGGCTTCAACAACCAGGCTGACAACGCCTCGCTCGATGTCTTCGGATCGAGCACCACGAGCGGTACGGCAAGGCCGCGGGCGGGAGCCCGGCGGGGTGCATATGCGGCGCCGAGCAGCGCAGGACTCTTGGCCCGCGCGTGTACTCACGCGCTTCCCCATCTAGCTGGGCGCGGGTGTCTGAGTGGCACGAGCGAAGCGAGTGCAACGAGTTCCGCGCCCGGGCCAAGAGTTCGAGCAGCGCAGGGAAGTCGGGCCCCCAGGGCCCGACCGCCGCATCTAAGCCCCGCCGGGCTCCCGCCCGCGGCCTTGCTCGCGCGGGCCGTTGAACACGAGCTCCCGCCCGCGAACCAGTCCACCGCGCAACACGGCTACGGCATCACCCGCAGATCCCGCACGAACCGCGTCGTGTAGGTCTTGGACAACTCCACCTTCTTCGCATCCAGCAGCTTCTGCGCCACCAGCATGTCGTAGGTGCGCTTCATGCGCTCGTCGGTGATGACGCCGATGCCGAGCTTCGCCGCGTCGCCGCCCATCACCATGCCGGTGCTCTTGAGAAGCCCGATCGCATGCGCGATGCGGTCGTCGCTCATCTGCGGGTTGTCCTTGCGGATGAGCGCGTTGGCCGCCGCGATGGCTGCCGGCGCACCCTGCAGGTAGCTCTTCCAGCCGAGCATGCTGGCCCGCACGAACGCCGCCACCGCCCGCTCGCGCTCGCGCACCGTCTTCGCCATGCAGACGATCGTCGTCGAATACGGCGGCCAACCGAAATCGGCCAACAGGAAGACCGCGGGCTTGAAGCCGCCTTCCTTCTCGATCGAAAACGGCTCGCTCGTCAGATAGCCCTGCTGCACCGCGTTCTTGTCCGCGAGGAAGGCCTGGTTGTTGAACGTGTAGGGCCGCGTCACCGCGTCGTCGAGCTTGTACGTGCTCTTCAGCCACGGCCAGAAGGTGCTGTAGGCGGGCGTGGCGAGCAGCAGCGTCTTGCCCTTCAGGTCTTCCAGGCGGTTGACGACGCCAGGGTGGCCGACCATCACGATCGCGTCCTTCTGGAAGGCGGCGGCCACCGTCACCGCCTCGATGCCCTGCTCCCAGGCCGAGAGCGTCTGCACGTCGAAGCCCATGATGCAGTCGGCCTGGCCGGCGGCCATCAGCTGCAGGCTGTTGACCTGCGGGCCGCCCATGCGGATCGTGACGTCGAGGCCCGCGTCGCGGTACAGCCCGGTGGCCTGCGCCTGGTAGAAGCCGCCGTGCTCGGCCTGCGCGAACCAGTTGGTGATGAAGGTGAACTTCTCGGCCGGCGAGGCGGGCCGCGATGCCGTGGCCGGCGCGGCGCGCGCCGGCGTCTGCGCGACCGACACCCCGGTCAGCGTGAGGAACGCCGCGGCCATCAGCGGCGGCAGGAGGAGGGCGGCCGCGCGGGCACGCCTGCGCCACGCGGGCGCGAGCTTCGAACGGGTCATGACGGATCCTGGCGAAACCGGGCGAAAGACAGTCGCCCGCAGTCGCGCCCGGTGCGGGCGCGCGCGCAGCATAGCGGCCCGCTCAGGCCCGCTCCCGCGGGCGCGGCCGGCAGGCGCTCAACGCCCGGGCGTCGACCCCTCGACCCACGCGCGCACGGTCGGGAACGCGGCGCCCTGCTCGGCCAGCAGGTGCGCGGTGACCAGCGCCGAGAGGTCGCGCCAGCGCTCGAACTCGAAGGCGGCGGACTCCATCGCCCAGTGCCCACTCCCTGCCAGTTCCGCCAGCGCCGGCCGGCACTGGCTCCAGGCGCGCGCGATGAGGTCGTGCTCGGCCTCCAGCCGCGCCGCCAGCGCCACGCCGGCCTCGCCGCCTGCACGGCGCAGCGCCGGCAGCACCAGTCGCTCCTCGGCAGCCCGGTGCGGCGGTACTTCGCCATCCAGCGTGGCCACCACCTGCGCGGCGGCCGCGCGCGCGCGCTCGTCCGGCCTGCCGGTGCGCAGCCGGTCGATCAGGTCGTGCAGCGACTCCAGCACCTGCTCGAAGCGCTCGTGCTGGGCGCCCAGCGCGTCCAGCGTCGCCACATCGCAGGCGTCGTGCTCGGGTGACGGGTGCGTCGGCGAGGTCATCGCTTCAGCCTCGTGCGGGTTGCCGCCGTGCGCCTCACCAGCGGCCGCGCAGCGTGAGCCGCCACGTGCGGGGGGCCTCGGCCCACGTGAACAGCGGCGAGCGTTCCGCGAGGCTCAGGTCACCGAGGTTGCCGACACCCAGTTCGAGGTCGAGCCCGCGGTCGAGCTGCCGGCCGACCGAGGCGGCCACCGTCGTCAGCGACGGCACCGACTGGGGCGGTTGCCCGGCCACGGCGGCCGCGAGCAGCTGCTCGCCCACGTGGTCGACGCGCCCGCGTGCATGCCAGGGACCGTCGGCCCAGCCGACGTGCAGCCCGGCCGAGTTGCGCGGGCGACGTTCCAGGCGCTGGCCGTCGCCGTCCTCCGCGTCGAGCCATTGCCAGTTGGCGCCGATCGTGAACGACCCGGCACGCCACGTGCCGGCGAGCTCGAGGCCGCGCAGGCGGGCGTCGTCCAGGTTGGCGTAGATGTACTGGTCGCGCCCGGCCACGGTGCCGAGGAACCGCGGCACGATGAGGTCGCGCACGCGGTTGTGGAACACCATCGCGGTGGCGCCGAAGTCGGCATGGTCGAAGCCCGCGCCGAGCTCGAAGGCGGTGTTCGTCTCGGGGCGCAGCGAAGGATCGGAGAAGAAGGTGTTGGGCCCCTCGTCCTCGGCATAGCCGGGGGTGATCTGCTTCAGCGTCGGCGGCTTGAAGCCGCGGCTGGCGCCGCCCTTGACGCTCCACTGCGGCGCGACGCGCCACACGGCATAGAGGCGCGGGCTCCACACGTGGCCGAAGCGCTCGTGCTCGTCGTAGCGCAGGCCGCCGCTGAGATCGACGCCGCGTGCCGCCGCGAACTCGTCGTGCGCGTAGACCGACCGGTGCTCGACCGAGCCGCGCCCGCCGGGCAGCGCGGTGTTCGACAGGCGCTCGCGCCGGCCCTCGAAGCCGGCCACGAGCAGGTGGCCCGCCGCGGGCCGGCCGGAGACCTGCCCGTCGATCGCGTCGTCGGCCAGCGCGTTGGAGCGCAACGCGGCGACGCCGTTGCTGCGCGCATTGACCATCGCGAGGTGGCTGCCGTAGCCGGCCAGCTGCGTGCGCCACTCGCCCTCGCCCGGCCAGTCGGCAAACCAGGTCAGCGCACCGCTGCTGCGCCGCACGTCGGTGTCGCTGAAGTAGACACGGCGACGGCCGCTGCGCTCCACCGCGTGCCCGAAGCGCTCCTCGATGCCGGTGCGCCCGTCGAACTCGAACCGATGGTTCGGCGCCGCATCCCAGGCCAGCCGCACGCCGCCGTCCTGGCGGTGGCGGCCCTCGAGCTCGGAGATGCGCGGGTCGGCCTCCGAGGCCACCGCGGCGCGGCGGGAATTGCTGGCGACGAGCGCGATGCGCAACCCCTCGCCGAGCGGGCCGGACACGCGCGCCGCCGCGCGGTGGCCGCCGCCGCCGCGACCGCCCTCGGCCCACGAGCCCTCGGCGGTGGCGCTGCCTTCGAGCTTCGACGACGGCGCGCGCGTCACGATCTGCAGCACGCCGCCCAGCGCGTCGGCGCCGTACAGCGCCGACAGCGGTCCACGCACGACCTCGACGCGCTCGATCTCCTCCGGCGCCACCCAGCCGAGCTGGAAGTCGGTGTGGCCGATGACGCCGTCGCTGGCGCCGATGCGCCTGCCGTCGATCAGATAGAGCGTGTGGCGGCTTTCCATGCCTCGCAGCGCCAGCGTCTTGCGCCCGCCGATCGTGCGGCCGAAGAGCGTGAGGCCGGGCTCGCCGCGCAGCGCGTCGAGCAGGTCGTCGGCGCCGAGCTGCTCGATCTTCTCGCGCGGCACGACGCTGATGGCGGCCGGCGCGTCGATCAGCGCCATCGCGTGGCGGGTGGCCGAGATCACGATGACCTGCGGCGTCTCGGCGGTGCCGGGGCCGCTGGTGGTCTGCGCCGGCGCGGCGGTCAGCGCCGCGAAGCAGCAACTGCCCAGCAGCACGTCGATGGCGCGGCGGATGGAAGCATTCATGGTGTGCGCACGTTAGGCGTCGCGCACGGCCATGACCTTGACGCAGTTCGTCTTTGCGACTCTTGCGGCGCGGCCTGTGGCGCCGTTGCCGCGCGGCTCGGCGGCGGTTGCATCGCGGCCATCGCCACGCGCATCTCGGCCGCCGTGCGCACCGCCACCCGGCGGCGCACGTCGAGGTTCACGACCTGTCCCTCGCCGCTGCCGGCAGGCGGCGCGGCCGCGAGGCCCCAGGCCTCGGCTTCGTGCGGGTCGAGCACGAAGTCGGCCAGCGGCTCGGGCAGCGTGGTCCGCCTGAGGCCCAGGAAGCCGCGGCGCGGCACGCCTTCGCCGAAGCGGTAGTCGTGCACGAGGCCGTCGTAGATCTCCTCGGCGCGCGGGTCGTAGGAGATCTCCCAGAGCTCCGGCAGGTCGGCCGGCGCGACGATGAAGCTGCGGCGCAGCGGCGCGGTGCGCACGGCGGCGATGTGGCGTGCGACGCGGCCGTCGCGTGTGGCCGGCACGAGCGTGTGCACCGGCTCGCCGAGCGCGGCATCGAGCACGACGAGGCAGGGCGGATCGTCCTGCGCGACGAGGACGAAGCGGCCGTCGCCGCTGATGGCACCAGCGGGCCGGGCGGCCGGGCCGGCGCCCACCCCGGCCTGCGCCTCGAAGGGCGACCCCGGGCCCGCGTTCGCGATGGCGGCTCGGCCGGCATCGGCCGCGCGCGGCACGCCCGCCGGTACCAGGGCCACGACCAGCGACAGCAAGGCCGGGCCGAACGACTCCGTGGCCGCGCACCTGCCCATGGCGGGCATGTTCGGCGCCGGAAGGCCGCCGCGTCCTTGAACCGCTTCAAGGAATCGGCGCCCGGGTGGTCGAAGAATGCCTCCATGCCCTGAAGCCGCTGCGCCGGACGCGAGCGGCCATCAACCAGAACGAAGCCGGGCCGGACGAGGAGGCCGAACGTGAACATCTCCAGTCTCGTCGTGCACGCGCGACGCGAAGCGTCCGCGGCCGTGCGGGCCGAGCTCACCTCCTGGCCCGGCGTCGAAGTCCCCGCCGCCGCCGCCGACGGGCGCCTGGTCGTCACCGTCGAGGCCGCCTGCGACCGCGAGGCCGGCGAAGCCTTCGATCGCATCCGCGCTCTGCACGGCGTGATGTCGGTCTCGCTCGTCTATCACCACTTCGAACCCGCCGGCGCGCCCGGCCCCGCGGAGCGCGAACCCTGGCCCGCCGCCCAAGCATCCCCCGATGCCTGCATGCCCCTCGAGGAGGCTCGTCATGACCGTTGAAGTGCAAAGCCCCGTCCACGTGCTGTCGCGCCGCGACTTCATCAAGCACAAGGCCGCCGCGGCGGCTGCGGCCGCCGCCGGCATCGCGCTGCCCGGCGCGCCCGCGTTCGCGCAGGCTCCTGCGGCCGGCGCCGCCGCCGACGACGGCGTGCGCTGGGACAAGGGCGTGTGCCGCTACTGCGGCACCGGCTGCGGCGTGCTCGTCGGCGTCAAGGACGGCCGCATCGTCGCGACGCAGGGCGACCCCGACGCGCCGGTGAACAAGGGCCTGAACTGCGTCAAGGGCTACTTCCTGGCCAAGATCCAGTACACGAGCGACCGCCTGACGACGCCGCTGTTGCGCATGAAGGACGGCAAGTACGACAAGAACGGCGAGTTCGCGCCGATCACGTGGACGCAGGCCTTCGACATCATGGAAGAGAAGGCCAAGGCGGTGCTCAAGGCCAAGGGGCCGGTGGGCATCGGCATGTTCGGCTCGGGCCAGTGGACCGTGTGGGAGGGCTACGCCGCCAACAAGCTGATGAAGGCGGGCTTCCGCAGCAACAACATCGACCCCAACGCGCGCCACTGCATGGCCAGCGCCGTGTTCGGCTTCATCCGCACCTTCGGGGCCGACGAGCCGATGGGCTGCTACGACGATGCCGAGCACGCCGACGCGTTCGTGCTGTGGGGCTCGAACATGGCGGAGATGCACCCGATCCTGTGGAGCCGCATCACCAACCGGCGCCTGACGGCCAAGCACGTGAAGGTGCACGTGCTCAGCACGTTCTCGCACCGCAGCTGCGAGGTGGCCGACGCCGAGCTGATCTTCAAGCCGCAGACCGACCTCGCGATCCTCAACTACATCTGCCACCACATCATCGCCAGCGGCGCGGTCAACGAGGACTTCGTGCGCAGGCACGTGACGTTCCAGAAGGGCGTCACCGACATCGGCTACGGCCTGAGGCCCAACCACCCGCTCGAGCAGGTGGCCGGCAACAACGGCTACCCGGGCCCCGACGGCAAGCCCAAGGGCAACCCGATGGCCTCGAGCCCGATCGGCTTCGACGAGTTCAAGGCCTTCGTCGGCACCTACACGCTGGACTACACGGCGCAGCTGACCGGCGTGCCGAAGGACAGGCTCGAGGCGCTGGCGAAGCTGTACGCCGACCCGAAGACCAAGGTCACGAGCTACTGGACCATGGGCTTCAACCAGCACACGCGCGGCACGTGGGTCAACAACATGATCTACAACGTGCACCTGCTGGTGGGCAAGATCAGCGAGCCGGGAAACAGCCCGTTCTCGCTCACCGGCCAGCCGAGCGCCTGCGGCACCGCGCGCGAGGCGGGCACCTTCGCGCACCGGCTGCCGGCCGACCTGCTGATCGCCAACCCCGAGCACCGCGCCATCGCCGAGCGCATCTGGGGCGTGCCGCCGGGCACGCTGCGCGGCGAGGTCGGCTTCCACGCGGTGCAGCAGGACCGCATGCTCAAGGACGGCGTGCTCAACTTCTACTGGACCACGACCACCAACAACATGCAGGCCGGGCCGAACCTGAACCAGGAGCGCTACCCCGGCTTCCGCGACCCGCGCAACTTCATCGTCGTCTCCGACGCCTATCCGACGCTGACGGCGCTGTCGGCCGACCTCATCCTGCCGAGTGCGATGTGGATGGAGAAGGAAGGCGCCTTCGGCAACGCCGAGCGGCGCGGCCAGTTCTGGCGCCAGCAGGTCAAGGCGCCCGGCCAGGCGCGCAGCGACCTGTGGCAGTACATCGAGTTCAGCAAGCGCTTCAGGACCGACGAGGTGTGGCCGGCCGAACTGCTGGACAAGCACCCCCAGTACAAGGGCAAGACGCTGTACGAGGTGCTCTACGCGCGCCCCGACATCGCGCAGTACGGCAAGGCCGAGGCGGCGCGCGTCAACGCGCACGCCTGGGCCGGGTACACCAACGACGAGACCGAGGCCTTCGGCTTCTACGTGCAGAAGGGCCTGTTCGAGGAGTACCGCAAGTTCGGCCTCGGCAAGGGCAAGGACCTCGGCGAGTTCGATCACTACCACCGCGTGCGCGGCCTGCGCTGGCCGGTCGTCAACGGCAAGGAGACGTTGTGGCGCTACCGCGAGGGCTACGACCCCTACGTGAAGACGGGCGAAGGCCTGCGCTTCTACGGCAAGCCCGACGGCAAGGCGACCATCTACGCGCTGCCCTACCAGCCTGCCGCCGAGAGCCCGGACGCCGAGTACGACCTGTGGCTGTGCACCGGCCGCGTGCTCGAGCACTGGCACACCGGCACGATGACGCGCCGCGTGCCCGAGCTCTACCGCGCCTTCCCCGACGCGGTGGTGTGGATGCACCCGAAGGACGCCGAGAAGCGCGGCCTCAAGCACGGCGACCCCGTGAAGGTGGCGTCGCGCCGCGGCGAGGTGCAGTTGCGCGTCAACACGCGCGGCCGCAACCGCATGCCCGAAGGCCTGGTGTTCATGCCCTTCTTCGACGAGCACCGCCTGGCCAACAAGCTGACGCTGGACGCCACATGCCCGATCTCGAAAGAGACCGACTTCAAGAAGTGCGCGGTGAAGGTGCTCAAGGCCTAGTCATGGCCCGCCCGAAGCGATCGGCGGTCGCCTCCCCCCGGGGGGCGCCGCCAGCGGCCCGGCAAAGCCGGTTCCGCGGCGGTCGCCGGGCCAAGGAATCGTCGTGACAACCGCAGCCGACGCGCGCGCGCGCCGCCGCTTCCTGCTCGACACCGCCAAGGGCGCGTGCGGGGCGGGCGCGGTGGGGCTCGTGCTCGCGCTGCAGGCGCGGCACGCGCGCGCGCTGCCGCCGCTGGCGCTGCGGCCGCCGGGCGCGCTCGCCGAGGCGGCCTTCGCCGGGGCCTGCGTGCGCTGCGGGCTGTGCGTGCGCGACTGCCCGTACGACATCCTCACGCTGGCCACGCCCGAGCAGCCGGTGGCCACCGGCACGCCCTACTTCGTGGCGCGCGACAAGCCGTGCGAGATGTGCGAGCACATCCCCTGCGTGAAAGCCTGCCCCACCGGCGCGCTGGACCACGGCCTCACCGAGATCACGAAGGCGAAGATGGGCCTGGCGGTGCTGGTCGACCCGGAGAACTGCCTCAACCACCTCGGCCTGCGCTGCGACATCTGCTACCGCGTCTGCCCGGCCATCGACCAGGCGATCACGCTCGAGCAGCAGATCAACCCGCGCACCGGCAAGCACGCGCTCTTCATCCCCGTCGTGCACAGCGACGCCTGCACCGGCTGCGGCAAGTGCGAGAAGGCCTGCCCGCTGCCGGTGGCCGCGATCAAGGTCTACCCCGTCGACCTGGCCAAGGGCGAGCCGGGGCGGCACTACCGGCTCGGCTGGATCGAGAAGGACAAGGCCGGCGCGCCGCTCGTGCCGCCGGACCCCGAGCACCGCTACAACCTGCCCGAAGGCCTGCGCTACGAGCCCGGGCAGGGGCTCTCGGTCGAGCCGGCCGGCGCGGCGTCCGTGCCGGCATCGGCAGCCGGGCCCTCGCCGCGGCCCGCGGCGAAGGCGTCGTCGTCGGGGCCGGCACCGGCTGCCTCGTCGGCACCATCCGCATCCGCGGGGCCGGGCGGGCGCGCGGCGCTGCCGGCACCCGGCCGTGGCCCCGGGCCGGCGCCCGCGGCGGCACCCGCCCCCGCGGCCAGCGTGCCCCGGGCACTGCAAGGGAACCAGCTGTGAGCGGCGCCGCGACGAAGCCGCTGCGCGTCGGCGCCGAGGCGCTCGCCGCCAAGGGCTGGTGGCGCACGAACCGCTGGCTCCTGGCGCGGCGCGCCACCCAGCTGTCGGTGCTCGGCCTGTTCCTCGTCGGGCCGTGGTTCGGGTGGTGGATCGTCAAGGGCAACCTCGCCTCCAGCCTGACGCTCGGCGCGCTGCCGCTCACCGACCCCTACGTGCTGCTGCAGTCGCTCTTCGCGGGCCTGTCGACGGGGCAGGTGCCGCTGGCCACCGCGTTCATCGGGGCGGGCATCGTGCTCGGCTTCTATGCCCTCGTCGGCGGCCGCGTCTACTGCAGCTGGGTCTGCCCGGTGAACCCGGTCACCGACCTCGCCGCCTGGCTGCGCCGCCGCTTCGGCTGGAAGAGCGGCGCCGTGCTCTCGCGCCACCTGCGCCACTGGCTGCTGGCGATGACGCTGGTCGTCGCAGCAGCCACCGGCAGCATCGCGTGGGAGCTCGTCAACCCGGTGTCGATGCTGCACCGCGGGCTCGTCTTCGGGTTCGGGGCGGGCGCAGCCGTCATCGTGGCGTTGTTCCTGTTCGACCTCTTCGTCGCGCCGCGCGGCTGGTGCGGGCACCTGTGCCCGGTCGGCGCCTTCTACGGCCTGCTCGCCCGCCGCAGCCCGCTGCGCGTGGTGGCGGCGCGCCGCGAGGCCTGCAACGACTGCGCCGACTGCTACGCGGTATGCCCGGAGCCGATCGTCATCAAGGCGCCGCTGAAGGCCACCGACGGCGCCGGCCCGGTGATCACCTCGGCGCAGTGCACCAACTGCGCCCGCTGCATCGACGTGTGCTCCAAGGACGTCTTCGAGTTCGGCCTGCGCTGGCAGCAGGCCGTGCCGCCTCGACGGGCCCCCGGCCCGCCCGCCCGACTCGCGCCAGAGGAAAGGACCTCATGATGAACAAGCCCTCCCGCCCGTGGTGGCCAGCCGCGCTGCTGGCGGCGGCCACGCTCGCCGCACTGGCCGCCACGCCCGGCTGTGCGTCGTTCGAGCCCTTCGCCGGCGTCAACACGCTGCGCGGCAGCGATGCCGCGACGGCCGACCAGGTGCCCGACGCGAAGCCCTACGCCGGCAAGCGCCCCGGCAGCAGCGGGCAGGCGGTGCTGATCGCGCGCAACTACCGGCAACAGCCGCCGCTGGTGCCGCACGCGATCGACAACTTCGACGAGATCACGGTGGCCGACAACCAGTGCCTGGAGTGCCACAGCGTGCAGACGGCGGCGTCGAAGAAGGCGCCGCGCGTCGGTGACAGCCACCTCGTCGGCGCCGGCCCGAACGCGCAGCTGCGCATGGACCGCTACCAGTGCAACACCTGCCACGTGCCGCAGGTGGATGCCAAGCCGCTGGTGGCCAGCACCTTCAGCGGCACCGCGCCGGGCAAGCGCTGACCGGGCGCACGGCGGGCCGCCTCGCGTCGCCAGCGCGCCCGCAGGCCGGCAGCGCCGGCGCCGGGGCTGTTAGCCTCGCCGCATGCCTGCTGCCTCCTCTCGCGCGCGCCGGCGCGGCCCGCAGACGATCGACCTCGCACTGCAGGGCGGCGGCTCGCACGGTGCCTTCACCTGGGGCGTGCTCGACCGCCTGCTCGAGGAGCCCTGGCTGCACTTCGACGGCGTCAGCGGCACGAGTGCCGGAGCGCTGAACGCCGCCGTGCTCGCCACCGGGCTGTCCGAGGGCGGCGCGAGCGGCCGGCGCCGCGCGCAGGCGGCGCTGCGCGCGTTCTGGGACGACGTCGCCGCCAGCGGCTCCTGCTTCGGCAGCGCCCAGGGCGGCCTGCTCGGCCTGCCCGGTTTGCCGGCCTTGTCCGGCCTGCCTGGACTGGCCGGCATGTCCGGCATGTCAGCACCGTCATGGCTGCCCGAGCTCTCGCGACTGGCTGGCTGGAACCCGGCGGGTCTTTGGCTCGCCGAGTTCACGCGCCTGTTCAGCCCCTACCAGTTCAACCCGCTCGACATCAACCCGCTGCGAGAGATCGTGCGCCGTCACGTGGACATCGACGCCATCCGGCGCGGCGCGCTCGCGGTGTTCGTGAACGCGACGGCCGTGCGCAGCGGCCGCCCGCGCATCTTCCACCGCGCCGATCTCTCGCACGAGGCGCTGCTCGCCTCGGCCTGCCTGCCGCAGCTGTTCCGCGCCGTGGAGCTGGTGCCCGCAGAGGGCGGTGCGCAGGCCGCGCCCGAGCCGTACTGGGACGGCGGCTACAGCGGCAACCCGGCGCTGTGGCCGCTGATCTACGAGACCGCGGCGCTCGATCTGGTGCTCGTGAAGATCGATCCGCTGGCGCGGCCGGGCACGCCCGACACGCCGCTGGAGATCCACGACCGCGTCAACGAGATCACCTTCAACGCGGGGCTGGCCAGCGAGATGCGCGCCATCGCCTTCGTGCAGAAGCTGCACGCCGAGGGCCGCATCGACACCGGGCACTACAAGAACCTGCGCCTGCACATGGTGGCCGACGAGGCCGCGATGGCGGCGCTGCCGCCGAGCAGCAAGCTCGACACGGGCCGCGCCTTCCTGCAGCGGCTGCACGCGCTCGGCCGCCGCACCGCCGAGGCTTGGCTGGCCGGGGACGCGAAGCAGCTCGGACGGCGCAGCACGCTCGACGTGCGCCACATCTTCCTGGGCGAGACGCCCCCCGCCGCGGCCGCCGCGGTTGCCGGCCCGCAGGCCACGCGGCCCGGCCCGCGAGCGAAGGCCCGGCAGCCAGGAAAGCCGGCGCAGGCGGCGAAGCAGGTGGCGCCGGCAAGGGCCGCCCGCGCGGCGAGCGCACCGAAGGAAGCCGCGGCCCCGGCCGCGCGCCGCGCCTCAGCGCCGCGCCGGCGTGCCTGACGACGCGCGCAGCCCCGACAGCCACGCCGCCGCCTGCACGCGCGAGGCGAGGCCGAGCTTGCGCAGCACGTGCTGCACGTGGATCTTCACCGTCGCTTCCGCGATGCCGAGCGCGCGCGCGATCTCCTTGTTGCTGTCGCCGCGCGCGATGAGCTCGAGCGTCTCGCGCTCGCGTGCCGAGAGCGACTGCAGTACCTGCCGGTCGCGCAGGACCTGCTGCGCCTGCGACCCGTCGCCCTCGTCGACACGGTCGGCCCCGAGCGGCGCCGCACCCGCCGCGCCGGCGGTGCCGGTCGCGCCCGGCCCGGCCACGGCGGCGGGCCCGGGCTCGGCCGTGCGGTCCGCGTCGCCGCTGCCGGCGAGCCGGAACGCGGATGCCAGCTTGGCCGTCATCGGCGCGCTGATGCTCGACTGCCCGGCACGCGCGCGCACGATGGCCTCGCCGAGCTCGTCGCTGTCGGCGCTCTTCAGCAGGTAGCCGCAGGCGCCGCCCCTCAGCGCGGCGGCGAGGTCGTGCTCGTCCTCGCTCATCGTCAGCATCAGCACGCGCAGCCCCGGCGCGGCGGCCAGCAGCGAGGGCAGGGCGGCGACGCCGCTGACCCCCGGCAGGTGGTTGTCGAGCAGCAGCACCTCGGGTCGGCAGGTGGCGAGCAGCTGCTGCGCCTGCGCCGCGTCGCCGGCCTCGGCGACGACCTCGAAGCGCTCGTCGGCGGCCAGCAGCGCGACCAGCCCGCGCCTGAACAGCGTGTGGTCGTCGACCACCATCAGGCGGATCGGCGGTGCGGCCGGCGCGTTCATGCGGCCAGGGGCTGCGGCTGCGGCCACTGCAGCACGACACGCGTGCCCGCGCCGGCGGCGGAGTGCACCTGCACCTCGGCACCGACGCCGGCGGCGCGCTCGCGCATGATGCGCAGGCCCACGTGCGTCTCGTCGGCAGCACCGCTGCCGGGCTCGAAGCCGTGCCCGTCGTCGCGCACCTCGATGCGCCAGCGCGGGTGCTGCTGCACGGTCAGCCAGACCTGGCTCGCGCCGGCGTGCTTGCGCACGTTGGACAGCGCCTCCTGCACGACGTGCAGCGCCTGCACCTGCACGTCGGGCGCGAGCGGCACGCCGTGCCCCTCGACCTCGATGTGCGTGGCCAGGCCCGTCTGGTGCTGGAACTTCTGCAGCGTCGTCTTCAGCGCCGCGACGATGTCGTCGCCCTGCGCGCGCGTACGGAAGTGCAGCAGCAGCTCGCGCACGTCGGCCATGCTCTCGCGCACGCCGGTGTCGAGCTCGTCGACGATGCGCGTGGTGCGCTCCTGGTCGCCCTTGCGCAGCGTGCCGCGCAGCAGCTGGATCTGGATCTTCATGAACGCCAGCGCCTGCGCGATGGAGTCGTGCAGCTCGCGCGCCAGCAGGCTGCGCTCCTCGGACACCGCGGCCTCGCGCTCGAGCGCCGCGACGCGCATCCCCTCCATGCCGCTGGCGAGGTGGCTGGCCAGGCTCTCGACGAGCGCCTGGTCCTCGGGCGAGCGCTCGGGCACGGCACCGCGGTACAGCAGGTCGACCTCGCCGAGCACCTGGTCCTGCAGGCACACCGGCACCGTCAGCACGTGCGAGAAGCCGAAGCGGCGGCAGTGGCCGCCGCGCGGGTCGGCGGCGGTGATCGCGATGACGCGCGAGCCGCGCGGCGCGGACGCGGTGGCCGCGCCCTCGCCCTCGCCATCGACGCCGCCCGTGGCGCCGCCGGTGCCGCCCGAAAGGCCTTCGCCGGGCGAGGCACCCTGGCCGCAGTGGCACAGGCCGTGCTCCAGGCACTGCTCGAGCGCCAGCATCTCGGCCGGCACGGCATCGGCCGCGAGCAGCACGAACTGGCGGCTCGTGCCGTCGTTCCAGCGCAGCAGCGCGGCATCGGCGCGGCCGGCCTGGCGCACCCGCTGCGCGAAGCCATCGGCCAGCGCCTGCATCGTCGGCGCGCGGGCGACGAACCGGCTGGCCTCGTAGAGCACGGCCAGGCGCTCGCGCTCGGCCGATAGCTTCTCGGTCTTCTCGGCCACCTTGCGCTCGAGGCCGCGGTACGAGTCGGCCAGGCGCGCCGCCATGCGGTTGAAGCCGTCGCCGAGCTCGCCGAACTCGTCCTGCGAGGCCACCTCGACGCGCGCCGAGAGGTCGCCCTGCTCGACCGAGCCGAGCCCCTGCTGCAGCGTGGCCAGCGGCCGGAAGATGAACAGGTGCGCCGCGTACAGCAGCGTGATGCCGGCCGCGATGGCCAGGCCCATCAGGACGAGCTGGAACAGCGTGAGCAGCGCTGTCCAGCGCGACAGGCGAGACTCGATGCGGGTGACGAAGCGGTCGATGCCGGCCACGAGGGCCTCCGCCTCGGCAGCCACCTGGCGCGTCGGCGGGCTGCCGCCGTCGACCCAGTCGGCCCGCAGCGCCATCCAGTGCTGCTGTACCTTGGCGAACACCTCGTGCGTGGCCTCATCGGTGGGCACGAAGAGCGGACGCGCCGGATCGCCGGCGCGCAGCAGCGCGAGGCTCTCGTCGAACTGCAGCGCGAGCCGGCGCACGCGCTCGGTGTCGCCGGCGCTGACCGCCTGCGCCATGCGCCAGCCCTGCATACGCAGCCGGCCCGCCTCGTTGACGGCGGCGGCGCCACCCTCCAGCTGCCAGGTCACCCACAGCGTCAGCGCGATGGAGCCGAGCGCCAGCGCCATCAGCAAGGCACCCACGGTGCCGAGCTTGGCGGCAAGGGTGCGGGGCTGCAGCGAAGGACGCATCGGTGCATTCTCCCCGCTCGACGCCGGTCGTGCTTGACGACTCTCAAGCGGCCGGGGCCCGGCCATGCACCGTCGCGGGGCCGACCCTCCGGGGCCGCGGGGTGTGGCGGCCGGCGGCGGAGCGCGTCAGCCGCCAGCCTGTACTCCGGCGCCTCCCGCCGCGGACCGCATGCGCGGCGCGGGCGCCCCGAATCCGCGCGCCCCGGCTCTCAGCCGGTGCTCCAGGCGCGTGGCCGCTTCATGCCCGCCACGCGGCAGGCCTGCGCCACGTAGCCGTAGGGGAAGAGCTCGAACAGCCGCGCGCGCCCGCGGCCGGGGTGGCGCTGCTCGAGGTGCTTCATCGCGTGCCGCGCGTCGGGCGAGACGCGGTGCTCGGCCTGGTACTCGCGCATGAAGCGGATGACGAACCAGTGGTCGTCCTCGAGCACGAGGCCCTGGGCGCGGGCGATGGCCCCGGCCAGCGCCTCGTCCCAGTCGTCCGGGTCGGTCACGTAGCCCTCGGCGTCGAGCCGGGGGTCGTTCGGCGTCGTCATGGTCTCAGCCACTCGCAGGTACTCCACTGGCGTCCAACCCGGCGTGGTCGTCGGCATAGGAGGCCGGCCGGTACGGCCCCGTGCCCGCGTTCTCGGCCCGCGAAGCGGGGATGAAGCCGCCGCGCTGCACGTCGAAGACGTGCACCTCGCCGTCCTCGATCACGTAGTGCCAGCCGTGCAGCGTGAGCTGACCGGCCTCGACGCGCTCGCGCACCATCGGGTAGTCCATCAGGCGCTCGAGCTGCAGGATGACCGCCCGCTGCTCGGTGCGGCGCAGCGCCTCGGGCCCCGGCTCGGCCACCGGCAGCGCCGCCTCGCGGCCGAGCTCGAGCCAGCGGGCCAGGTTCTGCGCCGCCGCCGGCACGTCGCCGTAGAGGGCGCGGATCGCGCCGCAGTGGCTGTGGCCGCAGATGACGATGCGCTTGACGGCCAGGTTCAGCACCGCGAACTCGATCGCCGCCGCGGTGCCGTGGAAGCCGTGGCTCTGGTCGTACGGCGGCACGAACGCGCCGACGTTGCGCACGAGGAAGAGCTCGCCCGGCCCGGCGCCGGTGAGCAGGTACGGCACGATGCGCGAATCGCTGCAGCCGATGAACAGCGTCAGCGGGTGCTGGCCGTCGTCCACGAGGTGGCGGAACAGCGAGCGCTGCGTCGGGAACGCCTCGCTCGTGAAGCGCTGCAGCCGTTCGAGCAGTTCGTCGGGCACGGGGGCGGTTCCTGAGAGGGGCAGCGCCGGGCTGTGCGCAGCGCGGCGGGGCCTACTGCACCAGCGGCGAGGCGCTGCCCAGCACCTGCAGGTACTGGCGCAGCGCCGTCACGTAGGCCTGCTGGCGCAGCGACTGCGCCACCGCGGCGCGCACCGCCTCGAACGGCGGCACGACTCCCGCGTCGCGCTGCAGCACCTCCACGACGTGCAGGCCGAAGCGCGAATGCACCAGGCGCGGCAGCACGCCCACTTCCTGGTGGCCGAAGAAGACCTCGCGCGCGAACTCCGGGGCGCAATCGTCGGCGCCCACCCAGCCGAGGTCGCCGCCGGCGGCGCCGCTCGGGCAGTTGGAGCACTCGCGCGCGGCGGTCGCGAAGCGGGCGTCGGTCTCGGCCCCCGCCGCGCGCAGGTCGATGAGGCAGGCCTCGGCGCGCTGCCGCAGCGCGGCGACGTCGACCCCGGGCGTCACCGCGAAGAGCACGTGGCGCAGCCGGGCGCGCTCGCCGCCCTGCCCGCCGCGTGCGAAGCGGGCGGGGTTGGCGGCGTGGTGGCGCCGGCAGGCGGCCTCGTCGGGCTCGGGCACATGGAGCTCGCGCTCGAGCAGCGCCTCGATGGCGTCGGCCGCGGCGGCACTGGCGATGCCGCCGGCCGGCAACGGCTCGTCGGCATCGAGCAGCCCGGCGCGCACGGCGGCCTGCTGCAGCAGCGTCAGCGTCTCCTGGGTGTGCAGTTCGGCGGACATGGGCGTCTCCTTTCGCTTGCGGGCCGGCGTCTCAGCGGGCGCGACCGGGCAGGTTCTGGCCCGCCGGCACGTTCAGGCGCCGCGAGCGCACCACCTGGTAGGGCCGGAACAGGTAGGCCACCGAGGCGAAGCCGCTCCAAACGTGCACGAGCCGGCAGAACGGGAACAGCAGGAAGATCGTCATGCCGAGCACCATGTGCGCGAGATAGTGCCACTCGATGCCGACGAGCTGCGACGCGTCGGGGCGGAAGGTGGCGATGCCCTGCAGGTAGTTGGCCAGCACGATCATCGTGCGCGGGTCCGAGGCGTGCTGCAGCGACGACGGCAGCGTCACCAGGCCCATCACCAGCTGCACCCACAGGATGATCAGCACGGCGAGGTCGGTGCGGTGGCTGGTCAGCCGGATGCGCGGGTCGAACAGGCGCCGGTGCAGCAGCATCGACAGGCCGACGAAGCAGATCGCGCCGGCGATGCCGCCCGCCACCACGGCGAGCACCTGCTTCTGCTGCGCGGTGATGAAGACCTCGTACACCGCGTGCGGCGTGAGCTGCCCGAACAGGTGGCCGAAGAAGAGGAACAGGATGCCTCCGTGGAAGAGGTTGCTGCCCCAGCGCAGCTGGCGCGCGCGCAGCATCTGCGAGCTGTCGCTCTTCCAGGTGTACTGGTCGCGGTCGAAGCGGGCGAGGCTGCCCATCAGGAAGACGGCCAGGCAGATGTACGGGTAGACGTTGAAGAGGAAGGCGTGGAGGGCGCTCATGGTCGCTCCTGGTGCAAGCGGTCTCTCGGGCTGTTCGGTCGGCTCAGGCGGCGGCGCGCGGCGTCGCCGCGGCCTGGCGCGCGGGCCGGTGGATGTGGATGGGCTGCGCGGCGTCGGCGCGGGCCTGGCCCTGCGACGAGCAGCCGCCGAAGGCCTCGGGCTCGGCCCAGCTCTCGTCCAGCGCAGGCTCCTCGGGCAGCGGCACGCGCTCGGCCTTCTCGCCGGCGAGGTCGAGCACGGCGCCGAACACCGCGGCGAACAGGGTCGCCTGCGGGCTCGGCCGCTCGAGCAGCGCCGTGAACAGGGCGCGCACGATGTGCGCCACCTCGCGCAGGAACTCCGCGGCCTGCGCCGGCGGCTGCGTGCTCGCGAACTCCAGCACCACGGGCAGGTAGTCGGGCAGCTCGGCCCCCTCCCCGGTGGCCAGCAGCAGGCCGGCACGCTCGTAGGTCTGCGTGAGGTCGATCATCGCCTGGCCGCGGTCGCGGCTGTCGCCGTGCACGTGCTCGAACAGGTGCAGCGACGTGCGGCGGCCGCGGTCGAACAGGTCGACGTACTCGGCCTCGGCACGCAGCGGCGCGAGCGCGGCGAGACGGTCGAGCAGCGCGTCGAGCTCGGCCAGGCGGCCGAAGGTCAGCGCGCGCTCGGCGTGCAGCGCGTCGCGCAGCGCGCCGAGGTGCTCGCGCAGCGTGTCGTCGGGGTAGCGCAGCAGCCAGGCCAGCGCGCGCAGCGTGTGGCTCATCCGGCGGGGGGCAGGGGCGAAGAGGCTCATGTGCGTCGACTCCTCAGACCGCCGCCTTGATGGGGATGGTGCGCTTCTTCTCGCTGCCGAAGAGGCTCGTCTCGGTAACGCCTTCGCTGCAGCCGTTGCCGAAGCTGAAGCCGCAGCCGCCGCGCACGTTGAAGGCGTTCTCGGCGTACTCGCGGTGCGTGCTCGGGATGACGAAGCGGTCCTCGTAGTTGGCGATCGCCATGATGCGGTACATGTCCTCCACCATCGCGCTGCCGATGCCGACCTGGTCGATGGCGGCCTGGTTCGGCGCGCCGTCCACGTGCTTGGCGCGCATGTAGGCGCGCATCGCCAGCATCCGCTCCAGCGCCCGCACCACCGGCGCCGTGTCGCCGGCGGTCAGCAGGTTGGCGAGGTACTTGACCGGGATGCGCAGCTGGTTGACGTCGGGGATCTCGCCGTTGACGCCCATCTGGCCGGCGTTGGCCGCGCCCGTGATCGGCGACAGCGGCGGCACGTACCAGACCATCGGCAGCGTGCGGTACTCGGGGTGCAGCGGCAGCGCGACCTTCCACTCCATCGCCATCTTGTAGACGGGCGAGTTGCGCGCCGCCTCGAGCCACGCCTCGGGGATGCCGTCGGCGCGCGCCTGCGCGATCACCTTCGGGTCGTGCGGGTCGAGGAAGACGTCGAGCTGCGCCTGGTAGAGGTCGGCGTCACGCTCGACGCTGGCCGCCTCGGCGATGCGGTCGGCGTCGTAGAGCAGCACGCCGAGGTAGCGGATGCGGCCCACGCACGTCTCGCTGCACACCGTGGGCTGGCCCGCCTCGATGCGCGGGTAGCAGAAGATGCACTTCTCGGCCTTGCCGCTCTTCCAGTTGTAGTAGATCTTCTTGTACGGGCAGCCCGAGACGCACATGCGCCAGCCGCGGCACTTGTCCTGGTCGATGAGGACGATGCCGTCCTCCTCGCGCTTGTAGATGCTGCCGCTCGGGCACGAGGCGACGCACGCCGGGTTCAGGCAGTGCTCGCACAGGCGCGGCAGGTACATCATGAAGGTGTTCTCGAACTGGCCGTAGATGTCCTTCTGGATGTCGTCGAAGTTGCGGTCCTTCGAGCGCTTGGCGAACTCGCCGCCGAGGATCTCCTCCCAGTTCGGGCCCCACTCGATCTTCTCCATGCGCTGGCCGGTGATCAGGCTGCGCGGCCGGGCGGTCGGCGCGTGCTTCATCTCGGGCGCGGAGTGCAGGTGGTCGTAGTCGAACGTGAACGGCTCGTAGTAGTCGTCGATCTCCGGCAGGTTCGGGTTGGCGAAGATCTTCATCAGCAGCTGCCACTTGCCGCCCTGCTTCGGCACGATGGAGCCGTCGGCCTTGCGGACCCAGCCGCCGTTCCACTTGTCCTGGTTCTCCCACTCCTTCGGGTAGCCGATGCCGGGCTTGGTCTCGACGTTGTTGAACCAGGCGTACTCGACCCCCGGCCGGCTCGTCCAGACGTTCTTGCACGTGACGCTGCACGTGTGGCAGCCGATGCACTTGTCCAGGTTCAGCACCATGCCGATCTGTGCGCGGACCTTCATCTCTTTGCTCCTTGTTCTCGACCGGTGGCGGGGCTCAGGGGTTCTCGCCCTGGCTCTGGTAGGCGCGCGCGAGGTGGTCGTCGCGCGGCGTGTCGAGCCAGTCGACCTTGCTCATCTTGCGCACGATGACGAACTCGTCGCGGTTCGTGCCGATCGTCCCGTAGTAGTTGAAGCCATACGAGAGCTGCGCGTAGCCGCCGATCATGTGCGTCGGCTTCGTGACGATGCGCGTCACCGAGTTGTGGATGCCGCCGCGCACGCCGGTGATCTCCGAGCCCGGCGCGTTGATGATCTTCTCCTGCGCGTGGTACATCAGCGTCATGCCGGGGTTCACGCGCTGGCTCACCACCGCGCGCGCCGAGATCGCACCGTTGACGTTGAAGAGCTCGACCCAGTCGTTGTCCTCGATGCCCGCCGCCTTCGCGTCGGTCTCGCTCAACCAGATCACCGGGCCGCCGCGGTTCAGCGTCAGCATCATCAGGTTGTCGCTGTACGTGCTGTGGATGCCCCACTTCTGGTGCGGCGTGATGAAGTTGAGGACGATCTCCTTGTTGCCGTTGGGCTTCACGCCCTGCATCGCGTCGGTCGTTTTCAGGTCCACCGGCGGGCGGTAGCTGCTGAAGCCCTCGCCGAACGCGATCATCCAGGGGTGGTCCTGGTAGAACTGCTGGCGGCCGGTGAGCGTGCGCCAGGGGATCAGCTCGTGCACGTTCGTGTAGCCGGCGTTGTAGGAGACCTTCTCGCTCTCCAGCCCGCTCCACGTCGGTGAGCTGATGATCTTGCGCGGCTGCGCCTGCACGTCGCGGTAGCGGATCTTCTCGTCCTCGCGGTGCAGCGCCAGGTGCGCGTGCTCGCGGCCGGTGGCCTTGCTCAGTGCCTCCCACGCCTTCACCGCGACGTGGCCGTTGGTCTCCGGCGCGAGCTGCAGGATGACCTCGCAGGCGTCGATGTCGCTGACGATGCGCGGGCGGCCCTCGGCGTCGGTGCCGTTGAGCTCGCCGAGCTGCGCCACCTCCGTCTTCGTGTCCCAGGCGATGCCCTTGCCGCCGTTGCCGGCCTTGGCCATCAAGGGGCCGAGCGACGTGAAGCGCGCGTAGACGTTCGGGTAGTCGCGCTCGACCACCGTGATCGCCGGTGCCGTCTTGCCCGGCACCAGCTCGCACTCGCCCTTCTTCCACTCGCGCGGCTCGAACGGCTGCGCGAGCTCCGCCGGCGTGTCGTGCATCAGCGGCGTCAGCACCACTTCCTTCTCGACGCCGAGGTGGCCGCGGCAGACCTCGCTGAAGGCCTTCGCGAAGCCCTTGTAGATCTCCCAGTCGCTGCGGCTCTGCCACACCGGGTCCACCGCCGCGGACAGCGGGTGGATGAACGGGTGCATGTCGCTCGTGTTGAGGTCGTTCTTCTCGTACCAGCTCGCGGTGGGCAGCACGATGTCGCTGTACAGGCACGTCGTGCTCATGCGGAAGTCGAGCGTCACCAGCAGGTCGAGCTTGCCCTGCGGCGCCTCGGCGTGCCACTTCACCTCGGCCGGCTTGGCGTCGTCGGGGCCGAGGTCCTTGCCCTGCACGCCGCTCTCCGTGCCGAGCAGGTGCTTGCAGAAGTACTCGTGGCCCTTGCCGCTGGAGCCGAGCAGGTTCGAGCGCCAGACGAACAGGTTGCGCGGCCAGTTCTGCGGCGCGTCCGGGTCCTCGCAGCTCATCTCGAGCGTGCCGTCCTTCAGCGCCTTGACGACGTAGTCCTTCGGGTCCAGCCCGGCCGCGGCGGCGTCCTTCACCACCTGCAGCGGGTTGGTCTTGAGCTGCGGCGCTGAAGGCAGCCAGCCCATGCGTTCGGCGCGCACGTTGTAGTCGATGAGGCTGCCCTTGAAGCGGCTCCTGTCGGCCAGCGGCGAGAGCACCTCCTCGACGCCGAGCTTCTCGTAGCGCCACTGGTCGGTGTGCGCGTAGAAGAAGCTCGTGCTGTTCTGCTGCCGCGGCGGGCGCGCCCAGTCGGTGGCGAAGGCGAGCGGCACCCAGCCGGTCTGCGGCCTGAGCTTCTCCTGGCCCACGTAGTGCGCCCAGCCGCCGCCGCTCTGGCCGACGCAGCCGCACAGCATCAGCAGGTTGATCACGCCGCGGTAGTTCATGTCGGCGTGGTACCAGTGGTTCATCGCCGCGCCGATGATCACCATCGACTTGCCGTGTGTCTTGTCGGCGTTGGCGGCGAACTGGCGCGCGACGGTGATGACCTGGTCGCGCGGCACGCCGGTGATCTTCTCCTGCCACGCGGGGGTGTAAGGCGCGTCGTCGTCGTAGCTCTTCGCGCCGCTGCCGAGGCCGCGGTCGATGCCGTACTGCGCCGCCTGAAGGTCGAACACGGTGGCCACGAGCACCTCGCGGGCGCTCGCGCCTTCACCGAGGCGCAGGCGGACCGCCGGCACCTTGGCGTGATTGAGGTCGCCGCCGGCCTGCGGGTTGGCCTTGAAGTGCGGCACCTCGGCGCCGGCGAAGTACGGGAAGGCGACCGGGACGACCTCGTGCGCCTGCGCGCCGCCCTCGCCCTCCAGCACGCTCAGCTTGAGCCTGACGTCGGTGTTGCCGCGCGCCTCCTTGGCCTCGAGGTTCCACTTGCCGGCGTCGGGGCGCCCATCGGGGCCCCAGCGGAAGCCGATCGAGCCGTTGGGCAGCACGGTCTGGCCGGCGGCATCGAAAGCCACCGTCTTCCACTCGGCGTTGTTGCCCTGGTCGAGCCTGCCGGCGAAGTCGCTGGCGCGCACGTAGCGGCCGGGCGCGGTCACCTTGCGGCCGTCCTCGAGCGTGCGCTCCTCGAGCATCACGAGCAGCGGCAGGTCTGTGTAGCGGCGCGCGTAGTCGTCGAAGTAGGCGCTGCGCCTGTCGAAGTAGAACTCCTTCAGCGCCACGTGCCCCATCGCCATCGCGAGCGCCGCGTCGGTGCCCTGCTTGGGGTGCAGCCACAGGTCGGCGAGCTTGCTGACCTCGGCGTAGTCGGGCGTCACCGCCACCGTCTTCGCGCCCTTGTAGCGCACCTCGGTGAAGAAGTGCGCGTCGGGCGTGCGCGTCTGCGGGACGTTGCTGCCCCAGGCGATGATGTAGGTGCTGTTGTACCAGTCGGCGCTCTCGGGCACGTCGGTCTGCTCGCCCCAGATCTGCGGGCTCGACGGCGGCAGGTCGCAGTACCAGTCGTAGAAGCTCATGCACACGCCGCCGATGAGCGAGAGGTAGCGGCTGCCGGCCGCATAGCTCACCATGCTCATCGCCGGGATCGGGCTGAAGCCGATGACGCGGTCGGGCCCGTGCGTCTTGACCGTGTAGACGTTGGCCGCGGCGATCAGCTGGTTCACCTCATCCCACGTGCTGCGCACGAAGCCGCCCATGCCGCGCACCTTCTGGTAGTCGCGCCGCGCCTCCTCGTTCTCGACGATCAGCGCCCAGGCGTCCACCGGCGACTTGCTCACCTTCAGCGCCGCGCGCCAGCGCTCGAGCAGGCGGCCGCGCACCATCGGGTACTTCACGCGGTTGGCGCTGTAGAGGTACCAGGAGTACGAGGCGCCGCGCTGGCAGCCGCGCGGCTCGTGGTTGGGCAGGTCGGCGCGCGTGCGCGGGTAGTCGGTCTGCTGCGTCTCCCAGGTGACGATGCCGCCCTTGACGTAGATCTTCCAGCTGCACGAGCCGGTGCAGTT
>Ga0073934_10001125_pt1 | contig 67654 bp, 48 predicted proteins | sample LarsenN4metaG_FD_76834 | JGI IMG/M metagenome (GOLD analysis project Ga0073934, IMG submission 76834) | Hot spring sediment bacterial and archeal communities from British Columbia, Canada, to study Microbial Dark Matter (Phase II) - Larsen... ... | reverse complement strand
GGAATACTCGCGAGGAGTATTTCTTGGTTTAATGTGACGTTTGTGCCGCTTAGTTGCAATGTGCCGTTAGCGGGAAGACTGGTAATTTTGATTTTGTTGAGACTGTCGCCGTCGGCGTCGCTGTAGGCGTTGGTAAAGTCGGCGGCGGCGAAGGTGATGTTATTGTCTTCGTTGCCGGTTTTACTAATGTTGCTGACGGTGGGGATGGTGTTGTAAGTAACTGTGTTATCGGTACTGGTACTGGCGGCTGAGGGGTTGCTGGCGGTGTCTGTGGCAGCATTAGCAATAACACTGGGGACTACTGTGCCACTGGTGGTCATACCACTGACGGCTACATTATAGGTGGTGCCGCTACCGGTGATGGTGGGAGTTAATGTGCCGGATGCAGTGCTACCAGTAAAACTGATATCACTGGCATCAAAACCTGTAACAGCTTCTGAGAAAGTGACGGTAAAGTTAATAGGAGAAGTGGGAGCGGGGTCGGTTTGGGCGGCGGCTTGTTCTATGGTGACGGTGGGAACGATGCCATCAATAATGAGGTTTTTATTGGCACCTAATGAGTTGGCAGCTCCGGGGGTGGGGAGGGTGAGGATGGCGTTGTTGTTGTTGCTATTTCTGATAGTACCGCCGTTGAGAGCCAGGGCAGTGGTGCTGCTATAGTCTAAGTCAGCAGTGTTGTGGCTGGCTGCAACTGTGTAATTAAAGGTCAGAGTGTTGCTGCCACTCCCAGAAGCATAAGTGGCATTGGCACCGGTGTTTAAGGTGAGGGTGGGGGTGCCGGTGACGCTGACGGGTTCTGAGAAAGTGACGGTAATGGGAATAACTGTGCCGATGCCATAGCTGCCATCAACTTGGGTGGAGGTGATGGTAGTGATGATGGGGGTGCCATTCAGCTTGAAGACGAGGATATCATCGCTCCCAGCAGAAGTGAGGCTCGGAACACCACTACTGGGGTCAAAGTTAACAGTACCTTGGAAATAGCCAGCGGTGTAAGCATTGCCAGCGCTATCGATGTCAATGCCTCTGCTAAAGTCGCTACCACTGCCGCCGAGGTTTTTTGCCCAGAGGTAGTTGCCGTTGGGGTCGAGTTTGAGGATGAAGATGTCATCGACTCCAGCAGAAGTCAGGTTGGCAACACCTGCACCGGGGTCGAAGTCGGCTGTGCCAGAGAAAGAGCCAGTAATGTAAGTATTGCCAGTGCTATCGAAGGTGATGCCACCGCCAAAGGTGCTACTGCTGACCCCGATGTTCTTTGCCCAAACATAGTTACCGTTGGTGTCGAGTTTGGCGATGAGGATGTCATTACTCCCAACCGAAGTCAGGGTATTTGCTCCGGCAACAATAGTGCCAGTAAAAGTGCCCGTGACGTAGCTGTTGCCACTGCTATCAACGGTGATGTCTATGCCTTGGTCGCTACCAGTATCGCCGAGTCTCTTTGCCCAAGCATAGTTGCCGCTGGTGTCGAGTTTGGTGATGAAGATGTCATTACCCCCAGCAGAAGTCAGGTTAGCAGTTCCTGCACCGGGGTTGAAGTCAACAGTGCCAGCGAAAAAGCCAGTGGTGTAGCTGTTGCCACTACTATCAACGGCGATGCTTCTGCCTTCATCGCCACCAGTATTGCCGAGTCTCTTTGCCCAGAGGTAGTTGCCGCTGGGGTCGAGTTTGACAATGAAGATGTCATTACCCCCAGCGGAAATCAGGTTAGCAACACCAGCATTAGGGTTGAAGTCGGCTGTACCAGAGAAAAAGCCTGTGGTGTAGGTGTTGCCACTACTATCCACGGCGATGCTATTGCCAAAGTCGATACTATTGCCGCCGAGGTTCTTTGCCCAAACATAGTTACCGTTGGCGTCGAGTTTGAGGATGAAGATATCATCGGTGCTTGCTGTGGAAGTCAGGTTAGCAGTTCCTGCATCAGGGTTGAAGTCAACAGTGCTAGAGAACCAGCCGGTGGTGTAGCTGTTGCCACTGCTATCAATGGTGATGCTTCTGCTGATGTCGCTACCAGTACCGCCGATGCGCTTTGCCCAAACATAGTTGCCGTTAGGGTCGAGTTTGACAATGACGGTATCATCGCTGCTGGCTGTGGAAGTCAGGTTAACAGTGCCAGCACCGGGGTCAAAGTCAACAGTGCCTTCAAACCTGCCTGTGATGTAGCTGTTACCACTGCTATCCACGGCGATGCTAGTGCCAATGTCACTGGTAGTGCTGCCCATGCCTTTGGCCCACAACAAATTTCCCGAGAGGATGCCTTGGTAGGTTTGCTGGGTGGTAAGGGAAAGGGGGAGGGGGGGACGGGGAGACGCGGTTCGGCTTCGCCCTTCGACTTCGCTCAGGGCAAGCTCACCGACCGGGGAGACGGGGGGACGGGGGGACGGGGAGACGATGGGTTGGAGGTGCCAGGTGCCGCCTTTGGCTGCGTTGCCCGTGGGGTTGGGGTTGGCGTAGATTTGGGCGTGGGTAATTTGATGTAGTTTTTGCAGGAATTCTGCCCCAGCATCTCCGGCGGCGACTTGGCAGCCGTAGAGGAGGAGCTGGTGGAGTTGCCACTGTTGTAGATGGTGGCGGTATTGTTCCAGGTTATTCAGTTCTAGGGTGCTGTTGCCTAGGTAAATGGTGCCAGGGGACCCGTGGGAGATGATGTGGAGGGAGGGGGGGGAAGAAGCAGGGGGGCAGGGGGGCAGGGGTGCAGGGGGGCAGGGGGGCAGGGGAAGAGGGGGAAGAGGGGGAAGAGGGGGAAGAGGGGGAAGATTACTCCCCACATTCCCCACATTCCCCACACTCCCCACACTCCCCACACTCCCCACACTCCCCACACTCCCCACACTCCCCAGTCACCCCGTCTCCCCGTCTCCCCGTCTCCCCGTCTCCCCGTCTCCCCGTCTCCCTTGCTCCCCTGCTCCCTTGCTCCCCTGCTCCCTTGCTGGCAAGCTGGCAAGCTGGTGAGGTATTTGGTGATTTGCTCAATGCCGTTGCGGTTCTGGTCGAGGATGAGGAGTTGGACTTCTGGTTGGATACCGACGGCGAGCTGTTGGTAGTCTTCTACTTGGGGGTCGATGACTAGGAGTTGGGTGGTCTGGGGGTTCATGGTTTGGAATTAGGGGTAAATGGGGATAAATTGACAATTGATAATTGATAATTGTTAATTGTTAATTATTAATTGTTCTCGGTTCGAGCAACCTGAGCTATGGCTCGTGAGGGGCTCGATTGTAGATGTGACCAAGATGCTTGACAATTTGACCCGATTGTGATATTATCCTGCTGGTGTATTTTATAGCTTTAGATTAAATCTGATTTTAGGCTAACTTTATCTTTTGGTTGCCGAATTGTCAAGATGTGGGGCGCGATTTTCTGGGAAAGTTTTGTGAGGGGTTTTTAAGGTTTTGGGGGGATGAGGAGATGGGGCGCGGGAGGGCAGATATCCTGTAGTAGGATAGCTAACCAGTGGTAGGGGCAACCACCCTGCTGCTGGTTGATCAGGGAGAAATTTCTCCGATCGCCCCGGTTCTGATTGGATTTTTTAACTGTGGTTCTGTCCCACCCGGAGTTTTTGGAGAAAGTCTTGGGCTCTTTGATAGTTGGCGGTATCGTTGCGCTGTTGGAATATTTCGGCGGCTTTTTCGGTGTCGCCGATCGCTCCGGTGTAGTCTCCGAGTTGGACGCGGGCAATACCTCGGTTGCCGTAGGCTTCGGCAAATTCTGGGTCGAGGCGGATGGCTGCGCTGAAGTCGTCGATCGCATCTTCGAGATTAGATTGAGTCGCCCAGGCTAACCCCCGATTATAATAACTTTGGGCATCTGTGGGGTTGATTTCTATGGCACGGTTAAAATCTGCTAAAGCACTGGTTGTGTCACCCATGTTATAGTGAGTAACTCCCCGGTTGTTGTAGGCTTCGGTGTAATTTTGATTTAAAGAAATCGCCACCGTAAAATCTGCTAAGGCATTGTCTAAATTACCTAACTGAGAGTAGAGAAGTCCCCGATTATAGTAAGCTAAGGCATATTGAGGGTTAATGTCTATGGCTTTGGTGTAATCGGCTAAGGCTCTGTCGGGGAAACCTTTATTGGCATTAGCAACGCCCCGATTGTAGTATGGCTCTGGTGCTTGGGGGTTGATTTCTATGGCTGTGGTGTAATCGGCGATCGCTCCATCTAAATCCCCTTTTCTGGCCTTAGCAACTCCTCGATTGTAGTAAGCACGGTCTAAGTTTGGCTGTAGTTCTATGGCTTTCGTATAATCGGCAATTGCTAAATCGGTGTTGCCCAGCTTGTAGCGCACGTTGGCTCGGTTATAATATGCTAAAGAATTAGCTTGGTTCATTTCAATAGCTTGATTATAGTCGGCCAATGCTTGCTCCAGTAAACCGGCTTTATAGTGGAGATTGCCACGGTTGAGATAAGCATCACCATATTCGGGATTAAGTGCAATTGCTTTATCATAATCCCCTAGCGCCCCCTCGGCATCGCCTTTTTTTGTGCGTGCTACGCCTCGATTGTAGTAAAATTGAGCATCATTCCCATTTAAATAAATCGCCCTGTCATAATCAGAAAGTGCCCTCTCTGTATTGCCAAGACTGTAATCGGCATTGCCTCGATTATAATAGGCTTCTGCATCCTGGGGATTCAGTTCTATGGCTTTGGTATAATCCGCCACGGCTCCATCCAAATCCCCCAAGAGCGATCGGGCAATCCCCCGGTTGCGATAGGCATCGCCATAATTCCCATTCAGGCGAATTGCTTCGCTGAATGCAGCCACCGCTCCCTGATAGTCTTTCGCCGCGAGGCGGCTTTCCCCCTCTCGGTTTAAATCCTCCGCAGTGGCTAGTAAGGACGGATCGCCATTTACTCCTACGATACTTTCCCCTGGTAAGGGGGTTTTATCGTTAGCAATGTCAGGTTTTGTCCCCGCGATGAAGTGGCTCCCTGGTACTGCCCTAGCAGGGAAATGCACCATCATTATTAGAGAAGCCACTGGCAGTAATCGATAAATTTTCGGCCAAAATGTAGAGTTCATTATTGGATATATTTTTGCTCAATTTAGGGTTATAATTGGAATCTGAAATCAATCGATAAATAAGCTCTCACCCCCATCCCTCACCCCCATCCCCTCTCCCAGGTGGGGAGAGGGGAGAAGAAAGGGAGGGGTGGATACTTTTTTAATCAATTATCAATTATCAATTATCAATTATCAATTATCAATTAAGGAGCCATTTTTGCTGCTTTTGCCTGGGTACTATCACTGTAGCGCCGATATAGTTCGGTACGGTTTTGGGCAGTTTTGTACTCTGGATGGCTGGGGGGAACTGCTCCCATGAGATTTGATGCCTGGTCCCACAGAGCCGCGATCGCCAGCCAGTCCGATCGAGTTTTCGCCTCTTTGCCCGCCGCTGCCGCCTGTTCCGCCATTCGCACCGCCTGGGCAAACGAGTCACTCGACCCCACCACCGGGGATAAAGTTTCAGCCTCCGTGGGGGACTCTGGTTTTAAAGTTTGCTGCTGTCGATAGTAATATGTCCCCCCACCCACAATTAGCAGCATCACCCCTGCACCCCAGAGGAAACCATGCCAGAGGCGATCGGGTTGTCGCCGTTGATGAGAAAACGAAGGTGCTGGCAGCGGCAAACCCCGGTCCCCTTGACGGCGGCGAATTTTCCAATCTTCCAGCAGCCGTTTAATAATATTGGGTCTCGCCAGCTTAATTTGCCCGGACCACAGCAATTGCCCCTCCGGGTCCCGATTGATTTCCTCGAGCCACAGCAGTTGCTGTTCCCGGACAATGCGGCTATTAATCCTCACCCGCCGGATATTTTGCGGTGAGATAGATTCGAGAATCTGACGCACCAGGTCGATCGTCGTTTCCCGCTCCAGCAGCTCCGGCGTTGCTGCCTCACATAGGATTTGCAACACCCCATCCGCCAAAACCGCACGGGTTCTCACCCCATAATCTGCCAGTTTGTCATTCAGGACCTGAATAATCGCCGCCACACTGCCCAGGCGTGCTTGAGTGGCGATATCGTCCATCGGATGTACCATCGGTTGGTTCAGGAATTGATTAGGAGTCAAGGCCAATTTACTACTAATTTATATTTAGACATAAGGTTATCAGTTTTTTCCATCTCCCAGTCTCCGTCTCCGGGTCCCCCCATCCCCCCGTCTCCCAGTCTCCCCGTCTCCCAGTCTCCCCTGCTCCCCGTCCCTCCGTCTCCCCATCCCCCCATCTCCCCCGCTCCCCTACGGAATTACCCCAGAATTTTGCCCCCAACCAGGAGCGGTAAATGCCAGATATGGGGTTAAAATGTTAACTTAGCGCGCCTCTTGGCGCGATATTAACTTGGCGCGCCTAGGGCGCGACGAGTCAATGCTCGCCCACAGACAAATAAATATTTAAGCAATAACCGGAAATCGACTTATGGGTAAAACTATTCGTGGCGCCATCTTTGTAGTAGATGACAACATCGACACCGACCAAATCATCCCAGCGGAGTACCTCACCCTAGTTCCCTCCAAGCCGGACGAGTACGAAAAGCTGGGTAGCTATGCGATGGCCGGATTGCCAGACCGATACGGCAAGTTTATCCCGGAGGGGGAAATGAAAACCCCCTACCCAATTATTGTAGCCGGAGAAAATTTTGGCTGCGGCTCCTCCCGCGAACACGCACCCATAGCCTTGGGGGCCGCCGGAGTCCAAGCCGTCATCGCCCAATCTTATGCCCGCATCTTCTTCCGCAACTGCTCCGCCACCGGCGAGCTGTATCCTATAGAGTCAGTAGAGCGCCTCTGTGCCCAGTTCAAAACTGGTCAGGAAGTGACGATCGACCTCGAAACCAATCAACTGATTAATCATAGTCTTGGCCATACCTACGACCTCAACCCCCTGGGTGAAGTCGGCCCAGTCATCGATGCTGGCGGCATTTTCGCCTATGCTCGCCAAACTGGCATGATTGCCGCTCGGTAGTAGAGGACTAATTGACAATTGACAATTGACAATTGACAATTATCAATTATCAATTATCAATTATCAATTAGTCCCCCTCCCCACCATCACCCCGTCTCCCCTACGTTATAAAATTGTCGGTTAGTTACTGTTTACATCCAACTATTCCTATGCTGCTAAAATCCACAACCCGTCACATCCATATATTTGCCGGTGAAGTCAAAGATAATGAAATCCTCCCGAGCGATCGGGTGTTAACCCTGGATGTGGATCCAGATAACGAGCTGAACTGGAACGATGAAGCGTTGCAAAAACTCTACCGGAAGTTTGACGAGCTGGTGGCTTCTTACAGCGGTGAGCCATTGATTGAATATAACCTCCGGCGGATTGGTTCTGACCTAGAGCATTTTGTCCGCTCTATGCTCCAGCAAGGACAAATCAGTTACAACCTCAACAGCCGCGTTGCTAATTACAGCATGGGTCTGCCCCAAGTGGCGATGGAATCGAGTAAATAGTTGTTTTGTCGGGGCAATTGATCAATTGCCCCCTGGGTTGGGTGGGCATCACCCCCATTTTTTTCTCACTTTTGTATGATAGCAAGGCAGAAAATATCGGTTTTTATGTGATAAAAAATTGGCATTTAGTTGAGAGGTTGGGCGATTTATTCCTTGCTGCAGGATATTGTAAGAGAGGGAGCGGTATAAAAACGGCTGAAAATTAGGTATAATAATATTATTTTTGTGAGAAAATTTTTTGTGGCTTGTGTAAGTGCGATCGAGATCACGGGGATGCAGGAGAGCGATCGTACCCCTCACCCACCCAAATCCCCTTATAATGATTAGTAGTCCTTAATAGTTACGACTAAGTGATTAAATTTACTAAAATTGCCAATTGGCCATCTTATGCTATGCTAATTTAGAAGCAAAATATCAAGATTGCAGCCGCAAATGCAGCTCATATGGGAAATGCTGGATTTAGGGTGTGAGATTTAGCCATTTCCCAGCTTAAATTAACCAATTTGCCTCAATTGCAGCAGGATATAGATAGCTAGTATGTTAATCATTACTTGCCCTAGACATCAGTAAGATTACTCTGGGCAGAATCCTAGAAGCGGTAGTACGGGTAATGCTTCTCAACGGTGCATCAAATTCAGCCATACCCAAATATCATCTTTACTGCCACCCTGATTCAGAGCAGGACAAAAGTCATATACCATCTCTCAAGTGGTAGAATTGGTCAGGCACAGTGCCAATATAGCCCGTCTAAATCAATGGTCAAATTTATGTATGGACAATCACCCGTGGTTGCCCCGTTCCGGCTTATCTAAATAATTTAGACTAGCTATATAGCAGCAAACGCCCTGATGCTGAATCATCTCAAGTCCGGACTACAATCATAAATCCCGTAGGGGCTGCCCGTACAAATGCTGGCATTGTTGAACCGGACTTGGTATCAGGAAGCCACCCCAGCACTCCCATATTCAGCTCAGAGAGCCACAACTCATCTGCTGCTGGAGACCTGATATCATCAGACTTGCAGAAACTCGCATCTACAGTATTTAAGCTACCAAAAATCCCAACCCATCAGGTGTAAATTTTTTATCCGGAATACCTGTTCAAAGTTACGTATATTCCTGGAACAAAAGGATGCCAAACAACATCCTGTAACCAATCATACATATCACCCAGCCGCATCTCAAATGCTGCAGTGATTTTTCTTGTTCAAACCGCGTAATTTATAGGAAAATCTACCCCATAACGGGTGTGTCACCATGAGCAATCAATCAGGATCTAAATCTAATTTGCTTTGGGCAGTAAATAAAGCCGTCAACAACACCACTATCCAGCGGCAAATCGTCATCATCGACGCCAAAATCAGCAACTATCAAATGCTGGCTGCTAGTGTCGAACCAGGCACAGAAGTAGTAATTCTTCATCCTGCAGAAGACGGTATCGAGCAAATCACCACCATTCTCGCCAGTGGGACAATTCAGGAATTATCCCTCCCCCCATCTCCCCGTCTCCCCGTCTCCCCGTCGGGGAGTTGGGGGGATTCTGCCACCGCCCCCCTGACCAAGGAGCCCGAAAAAGCCCCCCTGACCAAGGAGCCCAAAAAAGCCCCCCTTACCAAGGGGGGTTGGGGGGATTCTGCCACCGCCCCCCTGACCAAGGGGGGTTGGGGGGATTATTCCGTCCACATCATCTCCCACGGCGAACCTGGGAGCCTGCAACTAGGTAATACCACCCTCAACAGCCAAAACCTCAGCCAATACACCCGCCAACTGTACCAGTGGCGAAAAGCACTAGGAAATAGTGGCAACCTCATCCTCTACGGATGCTCCGTAGCCGCTGGAAGCCAGGGACTATCATTTATCCAGCAACTCCACCGCATTCTAGGTAGCGGTATCGCCGCCGCCACCACCCCCGTAGGTAACGCCGCATTAGGAGGCAGTTGGAACCTACAACAAATCTTTCTACCATCTCTGGAAGCCCCCCTTACCAAGGGGGGTTGGGGGGATGTCCATCTCCCCTTCAGCCCAGAAGTGCTAGAGGCATATCCAGGACTGTTTCCTGCCACCTTTCCGATTACAGAAAGTTTTAAAAACAACACTACTACAGACCCTAATTGGATTCTGAATGGCATCGACTCTAACGCCAATACAGGAGGTGGCATTGCCCGCCTCACCGGTAATGGCACTATTGACCCCGTTGGGGATGGATGGCTGCGTTTAACATCCCCAGAAACTCCACCTAGTAACGCTGCTGATACTGGCTACGCCATCTATAATGAATCCTTCAGCTCCACGAATGGTATTGTTATCAACTTCGATTATGCCAGTTATGGCAAAACCACTACTAATGGGGGGGATGGATTTAGCTTTTTCCTGTTCGATGGTAGTGTTGCCACTCCTACTATTGGCACCCCTCCCGGTGGCCTAGGCTATGCCAACAAAGTAGCCACAGCTATTGTCTCCGGAGCCAGCGCTGGTTTGAGCAGTGGTTACGTTGGCATTGGTTTTGATGCCTTTGGCAGTTTTACCAGGCAGGATATTGGCACTAACACCAGCGACCCCAACGAATGGAATCCGGTAAGTCCAGGGACACCCAATGTTAATAATCCCCCAGCAACCGCAAAAAATACAGTGGCCTTGCGGGGTAACGCCGGGGCCGGCTATCCCTTATTAGAAAAGCGTCAAGTCAACACAGTTTCTGCTGGTGCTACAATTGATGGCGTGACTCGCGCCAATCCCAGAGAAGTCCAAATTACCATTATTAACGACTTCATCAAAGTCGAAATGGATTTTGGCACTGGCTATCAAGAAATATTTACTCACAATAATCTTTTTACTAATAATGGTAATCCACCAGCACAATACAAACTGGGGTTTAGTGCCGCAACGGGGGGAGCGAATAACTATCACGAAATCCGTAACCTAGAAGTACAATTACCCGTTGACTTAAGCATTACTAAAGATGACGGTCTGACCAGTGTTGATCCGGGCGACCCCATCACCTACACCATCACTGTCAGCAACAACGACTTTAACATTGTCAACGGGGCTCAGATTGCTGATGCTTTTACTGGCATCAGTGGGATTAACTGGACAGCCACTTATGGTGGAGGTGCTACTGGACCTGCCAGCGGCACGGGCACCTTTAACCCTACGGTCAACCTGCCCGAAAACGCTACTATCACCTTCACCGTCACTGGGACTGTGACTGGCACTACCGCTCTCAACAGTGCCGCCACCATCACCCTCCCCGCCACTGGGGAAAGAGATGTTAATGAAGCGGATAATACGGCCACAGACCCCACCAACGTCGCTCCAATTTTCACCAGTACGGCCACAGCCACTGGCGCTCAAGGAGTTGCTTACAGCTACAGCATAACCACGGCTGACCCCAACCATCCCACCCGCACCATTACTGGCATTACTTTGCCTGCATGGCTGGTTATCGTTGACAACGGCAATGGTACTGCCGAGCTAACCGGTACGCCTGGGGCTGGTAACGTGGGTCCGCAGAATGTGGTATTGCGGGTAAATGATGGCATCGCCACTAATGACCAATCATTTACCATTTTCATCAACGGTAATGCCCCCACCCTGACTGGGGATGGCACTTTGCCCCCCATCAATGAAGACACCACCAACCCCCCAGGAAATACCATCACCAACTTGTTTGGGGGTTTGTTCACTGACCCCGACATGGGCGACAGTTTTAATGGTGTCGCTGTGGTGGGGAATACTGCTAACGCCACTACCGAGGGAAGCTGGCAATATTCCACGGATGGCACCACCTGGTTAAATATTGGCACGGTGACAGATGGGACTACCGCTTTAGCTCTGTCGGTGGCAACTCAACTGCGGTTTCTCCCAGTCGCTGACTACAACGGCACGCCTCCTGGTTTAGGGGTGCGGGCTCTAGATAGCGGTTATACCGCCGGTTTCACCGATGGGGCAACTCGCGTCAACGTGAATACTACTACTAATGGTGGTAGTAGCTCCATTTCTGGCACTATCCGCAATCTCAACACCACGGTTAACCCAGTCAATGATGCGCCGGTGCTGGATAACAGTGCTTCCATGAGCTTGACTGCCATTGATGAAGATGTGGCTGATGCTAGCAATACTGGTACTACCGTAGCAGACATCATCACTTCCGCCGGTGGAGACAGGATTACCGATGTGGATGCGGGGGCGGTAGAAGGCATTGCTGTTATTGGTGTAAACAATACCAATGGCACTTGGCAATACAGCATCAACGATGGCACATCCTGGAATCCTTTTGGCGCCTTATCGGATACCAGTGCCACTCTGCTCAACCCCACTGCCAAAATCCGCTTTGTCCCCGATCCTGACTACAATGGCACCGTTACCAACGGTATCACCTTCCGCGCCTGGGACCAAACCAGCGGCAGCAACGGTGATGCTGGGGTAAATGTCAGCACTAATGGCACTACCACTGCTTTCAGTACCGCCACGGAAACAGTCAGCATCATAGTTAACCCAGTCAATGACCTTCCCACATCGGCGGATAGCAGTGTCACTCTGGATGAAGATACCCCCTATACTTTCAAACTGGCTGATTTCCCGTTTAATGACATTGATGGTGACTCTCTGGCCTCAATTACCATCAGCCAGCTTCCTGGTGCTGGCACCCTCTTATTAGATGGCCAGCCGGTTGCTCCCGGTCAAGTTATCACCGCTGCGGATATTGCGAAGCTGACTTTTACGCCTGCACCGGATGCCAATGGGGCAAATTACGCTAGTTTCCCATTTACGGTGAACGACGGTAACGGCAATAGCACCTCTTCTACTATGACTCTGAATGTGACGGCGGTTGACGATCCGCCCACATCAGGGGATAACAGTGTCACTCTCGATGAAGACAGCACCTATACTTTCAGTGCTGCTGACTTTGCTTTTGCCGACCCCGATGGCGACCCCCTGCAGTCAATTACGATTAGCCAGCTTCCTGGTGCTGGCACTCTGCTATTAGATGGGGTGGCGGTTGCTCCCGGTCAAGTTATATCAGCGTTGGATATTGCGAAGCTGACTTTTACGCCTGCACCGGATGGGAATGGGACAAATTACGCTAATTTCCAGTTTACGGTAACTGACGGTAACGGCAACAGCACGCCTGCTACCATGAGCCTGAATGTGACGGCGGTTAATGATGCTCCCACTTCGGCGGATAGCAGTGTCACCCTGGATGAAGACACGCCCTATACTTTTAGTGCCGCTGACTTCCCCTTTAATGATGTAGATGGTGACAGCCTACAGTCAATTACCATCAGTCAGCTTCCTGGTGCTGGCACCCTCTTATTAGATGGCCAGCCGGTTGCTCCCGGTCAAGTTATCTCCGCTGCGGATATCGCCAAGCTGACTTTTACGCCTGCACCGGATGCTAGTGGGGCAAATTACGCTAATTTCCAATTTACGGTTAATGATGGTACAGGGAATAGCACGCCTGCTACCATGAGCCTGAATGTGACGGCGGTTAATGATGCTCCTACTTCGGCGGATAACACTGTTACTCTGAACGAAGACAGTACCTACAGTTTCAGTGACACTGACTTTGCTTTTACTGATACTGATGGCGGCACTTTCACATCCATCAAAATTACCAGCCTGCCTACGCCGGGAACTTTACAGCTAGATGGTGTTGCGGTTACTACTAACCAAGTTATCCCCGTAGGGGATATTCCCAAGCTGAGTTTTGCTCCCGTAGCCGATGGGAATGGGATAAATTACGCGAATTTCCAATTTACGGTGAATGATGGTACGGGGGATGGCACGACGCCGAACACCATCACTCTGGATGTGACGCCGGTTAATGACAAACCGAGCTTTACTGCGACTAACCCGGCGCATGTCAGCTTTAATGCGGGGGCACAAAATGTCCAGAATTGGGCGATTTTCAATCCGGGAGCTGCTAATGAAGTGGGGCAAACGGGTACTTATACTGTCAATCCTACCAGTATCACGAACCCAAGTTTATTTGCGGTGCCTCCGGCTATTGATGCTAATGGCAATCTGAGCTATACTCCGGCGCCTGGGGTTTCTGGCACTTCTGATTTTCAGGTGGTGGTTCAGGATAACGGTGGGACTGCTAATGGTGGGGTGGATACTTCTGACCTGCAAACTTTCACTATCACAGTTCACCCAGCGGATGCGCCTGTAAATAATGCTCCCAGCTTCACGGGGAATGCAACTCTGACTCCCCCGGTGGCGCAAGACAGTACCGACCCACCCTCGATGATGGTGAGCAATCTGTTTGGGGGTTTGTTCAGCGACCCAGATACTGGGGACAGTCTGGGGGGTATTGCTGTGGTTGGTAATGGTGCTGATCCAGTGACGGAAGGGAGTTGGCAATATTCTCCAGATGGTATCAACTGGTTTGATATCGGTACGGTGGGGGATGGCGCGAATGCTCTGGCGCTGTCGGCAACCAGTTTTATCCGGTTTTTGCCTGTCCCTGGCTACAATGGCACGCCACAGCCTTTGACGGTGCGTGCTGTGGATAATACTTACGGTGGTGGTTTTTCTGGTTTGAACCGGGTCAATATCGATACTTCCAATCCTGGGGGTAATAGTCCGATCGCTGGGAGTACGAATAGCATCACTACCAGTGTGGCGGTGTATATTGATGGCACGGATGATGACGACAACCTTAGTGGGGGTGATGGCAATGATGCCATTACCGGTGGACCGGGGAATGACACCCTCACAGGTAATGATGGGGATGATGCTGTTGATGGCGGTGATGGTCAAGATACTATCGCTGGTGGACCTGGTGATGACAGCCTCAGCGGCAGCAATGATAATGACACGATCGCCGGTGGCGATAATAACGATACTATTTCCGGCGGTAATGGGGATGACAGCCTAGATGGTGGCATTGGGGATGACAGCCTCACTGGCGGTGATGGTGATGATACCCTCACTGGCGGTGGCGGTGCGGACACCCTCTCTGGGGGCAATAACGATGATGTTTATGTGGTTGACCTTGGTAATGCTCCCGGTACTGTCATCAGTGATGCTAGCGGTAATGACAAGTTGGTTTTGACTGGCGGCACTCTGACGCTGGATGATCCACCGGGTGTTCCGGTTATCCGCCAGGACAACAATCTGGTGGTTGACCTGAATGGCAATGGGGTTCAGGATGATGATGTTGATATTGTGATTGTGGACTTTTTCGACCCAGAGGGGGGTCCTGGTTCTGGTTTTATTGAGGAGTTGGGGAATCTGTCGGGGACTGAGGTGGTGAACTCCCTGGGGAATACTACTCCCCCACCACCACCACCGCCAGAGGAAGAGCCAGGGACTGGGGTGGTGACTCCGGCGAATCCTATAGCCACTGCTAACGACTCCCAAGCGAGTCCAGATATTGTGGCTCCAGAGATGGACTGCACTTGTCCGACGATTCCGCCACCACCCACGGTTTCTTATGATGTGCCGCCGATGGACCCGCTGCTGGTGGGGGATGATGTGCTGTTTGGTAATGGTGGCGGCGATGAGCTATGTGGTTATACCGGTAATGATTACCTGCAAGGCAATAGCGGTGGTGATACCATCATTGGTGGCAATGGCAGCGAAGAGCCGATCGGGGCCAGTGGGGACCAAGATGTTATCTTTGGCAATCCCGGTAATGACATCCTCCAAGGCAGTGAGGGTAAGGATATTATCTATGGCGGTCAGGATGATGATATCGTTCACGGTGGCAAGGATGACGACCTGATTTATGGGGACCGTGGCAGTGACACCCTCATGGGAGACCAGGGTAATGATGTCATGTTCGGTGGCCCTGGCGAACCAGAACTGGCAGACCAAGACGCCACGGACTACCTCTATGGCGGTGCGGGAGATGATTTCCTTTCTGGCAACCAGGGAGATGATTTCCTCTCTGGCGGTGTGGGGAATGATACTATCTACGGTGGCCAGAATAATGATATTGCTCGCGGCGAGGAGGGTAATGATTTACTCTTTGGCGATAAGGGCAATGATACTTTCTGTGGCGGCAATGGGGATGATACTCTCTATGGTGGTACTGGTAGTGATATCGGTATCGGCGATAGTGGGGAACAGGATAAACTCCTCGGCGGTGCTGGCAATGATTTAATCAACGGTAATGAAGGGAACGATAGCATCTGCGGCGGGGATGGTAATGATACCATTTACGGCGGCAAGGACGATGACTTGATTGAGGCTCATGCCGGTGATGATTTGATTTTGGGAGATTTGGGTAATGATACGCTTATCGGTGGGTCTGGCAGCGATACTTTTGTGTTGCGTGCGGGCGCTGGCAGCGATATTATTATCGATTTCACCGATGGGGTGGATTTCTTGAGGTTAAGCGGTGGTTTGACTGTGGCTGACCTGACCATCACCGGTGATGCCAACGCTACTTTAATCAAGTTCGGCGACGAACTGTTAGCTACTCTTGGTGGGGTAAATTTCTCGTTGATTAATGAGACTGATTTCTCCCTGGTCTAGCTACCTTTACTGGCATAGCATTTGGGATTTACTTCCCAATGCTATGCCATTTTTGGCTAAAGCCCAACTACAAAACTTCTTTTGGGCTGAACGCCAAGGATTTAAACAAGTTCGGAGTTGGGCTTTAGCCATCCTGAATAGGTTGTCTTTTTTTTGGGTTAAAGCCCAACTACAAACCTCAGTATATTTAAGTGGGTTTTTCAAAATTTTAGACTGATTCAGATTAAATTTTGTGATAATATTATGATGTTAATATTATCACAAAATTATGCAAATTATATGTAATCAGTTGCAAATTGCTGGTTAATTATCAAAAAATCAACAAGGGTTAAAAAATCACTGTAGGGTGGGGCAGAAGGAGGAAAGATCGGGTAGATTGTACAATGGGGGGACAAAGCAATCAAAACAAGCTGGTGACGGGGGGATGGGGGGGGATGGAGAAAAACTACAGAGGCACTGCAGGCACAGAGGAAACAGAGGAAGCAAAATGCAAAGTCTGGAAGCGGCAACTATCTACTGCCCTAACTACAACTGTCAAACTCCCAACCCGGAAACGCACAAGTTTTGTCATAAATGCCGCACCCCTTTGCCAAAACGCTTCCTGCGGGCTCTGGGAGCGGCGGTGGACAAGTATCGTCCAGGAGAAAAAATCGCCCAGAGGTATGTAGTGAAGGGCGATCGGGTGCTGCTGGATACGAAACCAGGTTTTTTGCCGGAAATCACCGAAGATATTCCCGCTCACATCCTCCCCTATCTGAGACTATTCCCCTATCGCCTGCATATTCCCCAAGCCTATGGCTATCTCCTAGAGGACAAAAATGCTTCTGGACAACAGGGCCAAATCTGGCTCCTGGAGCAAGCCCCGATTTTCCCGGACTTCACGGAAAATACTGCACCACAAGCGGGTCAACTGATGCCGACTTTAATGGATATGTGGCGGGACGCTGCACCGATACGGCAGTTAAACTGGCTGTGGCAAATTGCCCAACTGTGGCAACCTTGCACCGATGAAGGGGTGGCGGGTTCTTTTTTGACTCTGGGACTATTGCGGGTGGATGGGCCGATTTTGCGTTTGCTAGAGCTACCTCTGGATACCAAGACGCCGCAGATTTCCCAACTGGGTTCGGTATGGTCGAAATTGATTCCCACGGCGCAACCGCTGGTGACTCCTTACCTGGAAAAACTCTGCGAGCAGCTCACTAACGGGGAAGTGACAGAGAGTCAACAGTTAATGACGTTGCTCGATCGGGGAATGGCTTTATGCGCTACGGGACAATCTCGCACGTACTCGGTGGCGACGCGCACGGATACGGGACCGTCTCGCTCTCGGAATGAGGATGCTTGTTTCCCGCTGTCGAATTCTGTCACTAGGAGCGGGCCGGGAAAGGAATCTTTGGCGATCGTCTGTGATGGTATTGGTGGTCACGAAGGGGGTAATGTCGCCTCGCAATTGGCGATCGAAGCGGTGCAAAAACACCTGCAGCAGAGATACTCCCCAGAGGCCAATTTTCACCCTGATTCTCTCATCCGCGAGCTAGAAATCGCCACCGCTGCGGCTAATGACCTGATTTGCCAGAAAAACGACGCCCAAAATAAACAGGGACGCCAGCGCATGGGCACCACTTTGGTAATGTCTCTGGCGCATGGTCACGAAATCTACCTCACCCATGTAGGCGACTCCCGCGCCTATTGGATCACAACCACCGGTTGCCGTCAAGTCACCCTCGATGATGATTTGGCATCCCGAGAGGTGCGATTGGGTTATGCTCTGTATCGAGACGCCCTGCACCAAGCGGCATCCGGTTCTTTGGTGCAGGCTCTGGGAATGGGGCCATCAAGCAATCTCCACCCCACCGTAGGCCGATTTACGGTAGATGAAGATTCCCTACTGCTGCTATGTTCCGACGGTTTGAGCGATAACGATCGCATCGACCAATACTGGGAAAGGTCAATCTTGCCCGCCTTAGATGGCAAGCTGTCCCTAGAAGAGGCAGTAACGCGGCTGATTGATTTGGGCAATTACTACAATGGCCACGATAATGTCACCGTGGCCCTGATTCGCTGCCAGGTGCAGCCGCAACCCCAAACTACTGTCACCCCAGCGGCGATGCTGGCCTTGTTAAATGATGTGCCGACAGCAATGATGCCACCAATGGCCGGAGCTGATGAAGATACAATGCAGCCTGCAACGATCGGGTTGCCATCTGCTGCCCCAACCCAAGTGGCGAAACCCCCGAGGCAGTCAACTTCTGCGCTGGTGTGGCTGGGAGTTATCTTGGTCCTGCTGTTGGGAATGGGAGCGGCAGCATTTGGGTTCAAAGACCCAATCATCGAGTATTTAAAAGCTCAGGGGATAAATATGCCTGGGATAGACGTGGAGACAAACCCAAATCCCTCCCCTGACGCGAGTACACCACCGGAGCCAGTGGCTTCTGTGGCACCGACAACTACTCCCACCCCCCAACCCCCCACCCCGCCAATTCCCAAAGAGGGTGATTTTGCCGTGGTAGAAAAGCCCGATGTGGTCTGGCGCGACCAACCAGCGACCACCGGCAAGACTGCTAACATTGCCCCTAATACGATCGTCCAGGTAGCCGCGATTTCGCCACTAAATGAGGGAGAAACTGTCTGGGTGCGGCTGCAAGATTGCACCTCTGGGGGTAGTACCAATAATAAAGTAGGTTGGATTCCCGCCGAAACCTGGTCAAAATTGCTCCGGCCAATTTCTAACCCCTCTCCCCAACAGCAGGGTAGTTGTCAACCCAAATCCGCATCACCATCAACGGTAACGCCTTCGCCATCCCCGTCGGCGGAAAAACCGGGTTCCCGTTCCCCAAACTAGGGGCTCGTATTTGACGGAGGAAATCCGCAAGAAACCCGGTTTCTAACGGGATCCTCCAAGTGATAAGTGACACAGGAGAAAGGACAAAGAACAAATTTACTGGCGGATTGAGGTTCCTGCAAGCTAGAATTCAGGGTAAAATCGGCGTTTTGGAAAAAAATGATGCCTTTTACTCGTTCTCGCAGCCTTGTAGCAGCTTGCGCTCTGGTTTTGTTACTTTTCTTAACAAGTTGTGGCGGGGGAAAGTCTCAGCCTTCCCGGTGGGATAATGCTCAGCAGCAGACTACTTCTCGGCCCACCGCTAAGCCGACGACGAAGCCCCAATCTGGGGGTAAATTTAATAAATTCTTCCCTTCTGCTAGTGGCGAATACCAGTTAGTATTCGCTCAAGAAAAAACCGGCTTTGCGGAAGCGAAGTTGAAAAAAGGTGGTCAGGAAGTGGCAACCCTATCGATTAACGATGTGGCCAATAACGCCAGTGCCGTGAATAAATTCAAGCAAAGTGCGAAAAAAATCGGGAGTTATCCGGCGGTAAACCAGGGGAGTACCATTACAGCAATTCTGGTAGGTAATCGCTACCAGGTGAAGGCGATATCCAAGGGAGCCTCGTTTACGGCTGCCGATCGAGAACAGTGGCTGCAAAAATTTAAACTTAGCGGTCTATCCAGCCTCAAATAACCATCATCCGCTCGCCATCTAGGCAATAATCCCACAAAAACTCATTAAAAAAAGGAGCCTTGAAAAGTGGCTAAATCGATTTTTGAGTTGGTAGATGCCCTACCAGCAGATAATATGACCGTCAAAACCTTGCGCGCCCTGGATTTTGTGGTGCCGGGGCAGTGGGAAAATATCATCGGCTTTGACAACACAATTCGGGTTGTCACTGGGTTTGACGATGAGGATTTGATTCAGCAGGTAGGAGAGCGAGCCATTGCTCTGTATAACGACAAATCCCAAGGCTATCAGCGAGCTATGTGGCTGTACCAAACGGTGGATAACTTCGATAGCGCCTTGGGAGCAGCCGCTTTGGCGAACCGAGTGGGTGAGAGTATCCCCCTGTTGGGCTTCTTAAACCGGGTGACTCCGAAGCCAGACAAAGCTCAAACGATCGACTTGGCCATCAAAGTGGTGGTAGAGTTATTGGCCTTCTGCCAAATTAACGGCATTCCGGGGGACAGCATCGGTGATTTTGTCGGCTCTCTGGCAGACTATGGCGGCGAATCTCTGATGCGTCTGGCGGCTCTGGTGTCCATTGATGGTTTGTTGCCCCTCGGACCGGATTTCATCCAAAAGGTCCTTGATACGATTGGTGGTCTCAGCACTGGTGATTTGGAGGCCAACCCAGTTTTTGGCAGTATCAGCGAAGCTATTCCCGGAGGAAGTACCTCGGGCAAGTTGGGCTTTATTGGCGAGGCAGTTGGTTCGGTGTCTGGGTGGATGGGCGATTTTGTGGCCGATCGGGGTTTATCCCCAGCACTGATTATGAACAACCTCAAAGGTTTTATCGAATTCAGCGACGATAAGCTGGACTATGTGGCGGCGTTCCTAGATATGACCACCAACTACTACGAGCATACCGGGACGCAAACTCTGGCCCGCCGCTTGCTGGAACGGGCAATGGCGGAGATTTAATTTGGGTCATTAGTCATTTGTCCAAAGTCACTTGTCCCTTGACTGACGGACTTTTGGACAAATGACTTGGGACTTGGGACTTGAGACTTGGGATTAGTGTAAGATTGATTCCAGGTTGATGGCGATGCTCCCGATCGGGTTGTTTTCTGTACATCGCCATCAACCCCAGTCCTTCTCCGTGCCCTCACCCCCAACCCCCAAAGGGGGGCGGGGGGTAGGACAAGGGGAGAGGAGCGAAAAATAAATAATTAATCTCACCCCAAGCGCGTTCATGGCTGAAGACAAAACCCCAGCAGAAGCAAAGACCGCCCAAGCTCCCCCTGCGGAGAGCGCCAAAGCTGCCGAAAAAAAAGCTAAGCCCCCAGCATTAGAGGAAAAGCCTTTTGCCGACTTCATCCATCAGGACTATTTGCCTGCGCTCAAGAAGGCTTTGAGCAATCAAGGGATCGAGGATCTGGAGGTGACTTTGCAAAAGCAAAAGTTGCCGATGGCCGGTAATGGGTCAAACTCGGAGTGTTGGCAAGTGATTGGCAAGTGGCTGGCGGGCAAACGTCAGTTTAATGTCTATTTTCCCAAAGCTGATATTCAAGGCCAGAGGGCTTTTTCCTGCTCTAGTTGGGGGGCAAAGCCCAGCACGATCGAACCGTTTTTAATCGACGAACGTAAAATTACCCTGGAATTGTTGGTTTTTGGAGTCATCCAGCGTTTGAACGCTCAAAAGTGGCTGGCTCCCAATTAATGAACAATGGAGGCACCGGAGCGCTATTTGCTCTTTGTGCCTCTTTATTCTCTTTTTTGTCTAAATCAATCCTAGCAGAAATATAAAACTATTGAAAAATAATTTAAGCGTCAATGCTACGATAAAAATGTTAATTGATACTACAAAAATGAAGGTAATTATTCCCAATAAAAATAAGTTAAATCTATGAATATCAGGGGCAATTAGATTTTTTCTATAAGCAATTTTTGTTTGATTATTTAGATAATTTTCTACAAATTTCTGGCCTGATTTAACATGAGGAAAATAAACGACTATTGGGTCGTATTTTTGGGTTCTGATGATTAAACCATTGGGGGCACAAGAAATATTAGTAATTGTCTTTAAGTTGAAAATAAATATTTTTTGCGCTAGGGGATTAAAGGGGGGAAACCCAAAGCAAGCTAGGTATTTTTCTGTGAGAAGTAAGGCGGCTAGCTCACCCTTGTATTCGACGCTAGTGGCGCCGATAACCAGGCCGTAAGCGGGAGCAAAATTGAGGTAGGATTTGGCCAGCTTGGGAATCAGGTAGTAATAAGCGAGATTTAATTTGCCCTGGGGGGGAAATACTCCCACTGCGTAGAGCAAATTCTCCGCTTCTTCTGGGGTAGCGGAGAATTCTAGCGATAGGGATGATTCGGGGGGCGGTTCTGGTGGGGATGGGAGGGGTTTTTTGCTGGTTTGGCGCTGCCTGATGTTGGGCCGTGAGTCAAGGTTGGGTTTGGCCTGGGTCGCAGAGGGGGCGGAAAGCTGGGGTGTGGAGCCAACCTGAACTTGAGTGGGAGAACCAAGGTTAAATTCTTCCTCCCAATTGGGGGAGGAGCTGCCAGCGGCAAGACCTGCCACTGTCAGGGATTGAATGGATGGGGCGCCCAAGGCGATCGTCCCTTGATGGATGAAAGGGGCGAAGATTTTTTGGCTGGGAACTTTGGCGGCTGACAAGGTGACATACAGATGTCCGTTGGTCAACTTGACAGTCGCCGTGATGCCTTTTGGCTGTAATGAGCGGTTAATCAGCGCCGCGATCGCTTCCGCATCTCCCTGTTTGGCCAGGTTCAGGATTTGAGGCTTAGTCATTTATTGCCCCTTGATCAGCGCCATTTGCTCGGCGAATAGAGCGTATGCCTCATACCGCCCGATTCGGTCTTGAGCAATATCATATCTGGAGTCTTCCGGCGGCACCTTGGCCATCTCCTGACTCGCTTCACGCCAGAGAGTGGCAATCTGTTGCCAATCATCGGCTGATTCTGCCTGCTGGGTCTGTTCCCAGGCTTGATTGGCTTTTCTCACAGCCTGAATCAATTCCACAGAGGTTTGCCCTGTGGTGGGGGTGGTGGCTGGAGCAGCGGCTGTGGGTGTTGCCGCTGGAGTCGGTGGTGGCGCAGGAGTCGCCGTCGCCGTCGCTGTGGGTGTTGCCGCTGGAGTCGGTGGTGGCGCAGGAGTCGCCGTCGCCGTCGCTGTGGGTGTTGCCGCTGGAGTCGGTGGTGAAGCAGGAGTCACCGCCGCCGTCGCTGTGGGTGTTGCTGCCGGAGTCGGCGTTGAGTCTGGTGGGGTTTCGGCGCCTTCTTGGGGCAAAAAGGGCAAGTAAGAACGCAAACCGGGGAGGAAAAAGAAGGCCGCGCCACCAAGAGCGAGGAGCAGCAGGAGCAACAGCAGTAGCACTAGGGGCAATTGGCTTTTGGATTTTGGCTTCTGCGGCTTTTCTTTGTCGGCGATGTCATCGTCGTTGTCTTCTTGGTATTCGTCGCCGTCTTCTTCGTCTTCTACATCATCATCCAGGGGCATGTCATCGTCAAAGGGCATATCCTCATCCCCTTCGGGGTTGTGATATTCGTCTTGACTCATCTGCTCTGCCGCATCGATAATTTCATCGGGAGGGTTCTCTAGATCTACTGTTTCCTGCCATGAGGTGGCTTTACTGCCCTTCTGACGACCGCCAATTTTGGCATTAGAGATGCCATCAATTCCTAAGCTGACGAGGGCAGCGTGTAGGAAGGGGACGATCGTTCCAGCATGGGGGACTTCCTCGGACTCAACCAAGAGGAGGAGAGAGCCATTGCTGACACGGGCTTGGGAGGTGAGTCCTTGGGGTTCGATAATATGGTTGATGACGGCGGCGATCGCCTTTGGATCACCCTGTCTGGCGTCTTCCTTGAGATGCGTAGGTGCGTTAGCTAGGGTCATGGGGTAGTGCAGATGTTTGAATAATCTTAGATTTGAGAATACCCACTTTCTGCGAGTAAGTCCAAAGGTCATTCGTCCAAAGGTGATCGGACAAGTGACTAGGGACAAGTGACTAGGGATAAATGGGCTCCGTCAGGGAGGCGGCTGGGTGTAGCACCAAGCCCCTCAAGGCTGCCTTTGGTTCCCCTCTAATCTACAACCTTTAGTAAGCCTTGGCGCAGACCATCAAAAACCCGATCGATGTGAGAGCGATCGGTGGCGCTGAGGGCATCCTTAGATAGCAGCGCTGACATGAACATTTGCTGATCGGCCCGGGTGATGCAGCGAGTGGCAAAAATGCGGTTGACTATTTGCTCAATACCGCGTTCCGGTAGATGCGTATTCACGTACATGAGATCCCAACAAAGTCCCTATCCATCCAGTTGTGCAATGTGCTTTCCTGTCCAATGCGGTGTTTATGTCTGATTGGCGAACCGAATGCCAAGACTTACTCCCCTTTGTCAGGTGAGAAAGCACAATTCTACATCCATAATACCCCTTCCCCCCGGGCAAGCTGAGTGGCTAGCCCCCACAGGGGTTAGACTTTTTTCGTCCCACCCTGGTTTTAGTTGGCCCCACACATGATGGTCACAGAATCACCCACGGGCTGTATCCCGCCAGCTACACCCCCCAAGCCGCCATCTTGGGGGCAGAGTCAAACCCTGAGTGATCCATTATTCACCAGCGCATAGCTCCACTAGACTGGCATGGCCACAGACCGCTACCGTTCTTCAGTTGGCACCGGTATTGAGCATTTTGATCACCCGTGCGTCCAGTTTCCGCGCCACTTCGGGGGCTGGTATCACCGGGGTTTCCTCGTTGAGATACATCACAAACACAAACGCCCCCACCACATCCCGGCGAAAGGCAATAATGTCCAACCGCGCTGGTACTCCTTCGAGATCCACATCTAAGCTAACGCCGCCCACGCTATTGCCGATATTATTTAGGTTGGTTAAAGGTTGCTGGCGCTTGATTTCTGTCTGTCCGAGTCCCTCGGTGAGTAAGGCTTGAAGGACTTCCGGTTGATTCAAGGTGCGATCGAAGTCTTGCTGTTCAGCGGCGGATTGAATCTGAGTGGTAATACCCATGACCAGCTCAAAGTTGTTGGCATCCATAAAAGCAAAGACGCTGGCCACCTTAAAATCTTCTTGGGTGAGATCTTGGCGGAGCTGTTCGAGATCCGTCGGTGGCATCGCTTCAAAACTGTTGGGCAAATCCTGTAGAGTCAGAACTAAATCGGAAAAATTCGTTGTTTGCGCTAGTAGGTTGATGCGGGGAGATTGTCCCGGTTCACTGGTCTGGAACGCTTCTAGCTGAGCTGCCGCAGGCGTCTGAGCGAGGAGCGCCACGCTCAACAGGCAGACTGGAACAAACGGCATTTTCTGGAGCATTAGTCAAAAATCCTTTTCCCCTGCGGGGAAGCTAGAGTCGGGTTCACTCCATCATAGGCGAAGCCAACCCTCGGTTTCCGATCTCACCGACGCGATCGGATCCACCCTAGTGCCTTTCCCCAGAGGGTGGATGGGGGGATTATGCGGTTTGATATCAAGTCCGGGGACATCCCAAGCTGGTTTTTTCAGGCAGTTCTCCCCTGCCAAAGTGCTAAAGTGCCCCATTATTTATTCCCCAACGAAGCCATCGGACTTGATATGAGGTCAACAGTGGGAGGCAATATTCTTCCCCATCTTCCCACCCTTCCTCACCTTCCCCACCCGTTCCCCCACCAGATGCGAGCAAAAATCCTGCCCATCATCGTCACCATTTCACAAATTGCCCCCAGAGAATTCGCTATACCATCCCGTTTCAGCCTAAAATCTTAAAATACTGTAAACTTCCCCCAAGCCTGCGCAAACCTATCAATCCCACAATCACTATGGCTATTGGCTACGTTGCCTTGGTTCTTCACGCCCATTTGCCCTTCGTCCGGCACCCAGAAAGCGACTACGTTCTAGAAGAAGAATGGCTTTATGAAGCCATCACCGAAACATACATTCCATTATTGAAGGTATTTGAAGGATTAAAACGGGACGGCATTGATTTCAAAATCACCATGAGCATGACCCCGCCCCTGGTGTCTATGCTCCGTGACCCCCTACTGCAAGAGCGGTACGACCAACACCTCGCTAAACTCGAGGAGCTGACCGCCCAAGAAATTGAACACAACGAACATAACGGCCACATCCGCTACCTGGCAGAGCATTACGCCACCGAGTTTCGCGAAGCCCGGGAAATCTGGGAGCGCTATCAATGCGACCTGGTAACAGCTTTTAAGCAATTCCAAGATAGTAATAACCTGGAAATCATCACCTGCGGTGCCACCCACGGCTATTTACCGCTGATGAAGATGTACCCCCAATCAGTCTGGGCGCAACTCCAGGTCGCCTGTCAGCACTACGAAGAAAACTTTGGCCGTCCACCCAAGGGGATCTGGTTGCCGGAATGTGCCTACTATGAAGGATTGGAAAGGATGGTGGCGGATGTGGGGTTGCGCTACTTCCTCACGGACGGTCATGGGATCCTTTACGCTCGTCCCCGTCCCCGTTTTGGTGGCTACGCTCCCATCTTCACCGAAACTGGTGTGGCGGTTTTTGGCCGAGACCACGAATCCTCCCAGCAGGTCTGGTCTAGTGAAGTAGGATATCCTGGTGCGGCAGAATACCGGGAATTTTACAAAGATTTGGGGTGGGAAGCAGAATACGAATACATTAAACCCTACATCATGCCCAACGGCCAGCGGAAAAACACTGGCATTAAGTACCACAAAATTACTGGTCGCGGCTTGGGGTTAGGTGACAAGCAGCTATATGACCCCTACTGGGCACGAGAAAAAGCGGCGGAACATGCGGGGAATTTCATGTTTAACCGATCGCGCCAAGTCGAACACCTCTACGGCATCATGCAGCGCCCCCCCATCATCGTTTCTCCCTACGACGCCGAGCTATTCGGTCACTGGTGGTATGAAGGCCCCTGGTTCATCGATTATCTATTCCGCAAGTCCTGGTACGACCAAGGCAGCTATCAGATGACCCACTTAGCAGACTATCTGCGCGCTCATCCCACCCAGCAAGTCTGCCGTCCCTCTCAGTCTAGCTGGGGTTACAAAGGATTCCACGAATACTGGCTCAATGAAACCAACACCTGGATTTACCCCCACCTGCACAAAGCCACAGAACGGATGATCGAGCTAAGCAAGCGGGACCCAGCAGACGAATTAGAAGAGCGCGCCCTCAATCAAGCCGCCCGCGAATTGTTGTTGGCACAATCTTCCGACTGGGCCTTTATTATGCGCACCGGCACAATGGTTCCTTATGCCGTGCGGCGAACCCGTTCTCACCTGATGCGGTTCTACAAACTGTTTGAAGACATCAACGTCGGGAAAATCGACTCCGGCTGGCTGGAAAAAGTCCAGGCTATTGATAACATCTTCCCCAACATCAACTACCGCGTCTATCGCCCCCTCTAATCGCTTCACCATCCGATAGATAATTATTATTCCTAACGGTTGGCAGGTCACTGTCAACCGTTATCTATTCAGCCCCACCACCCCATACCCATATGCTAAACTCTAGATAACTGTTCTAACTTAACTACAATGAAACGTGACCATGTACTGGCAATTTTAGCCGCTCACCGCGACCAGTTAACCGCCTTGGGCGTAAAATCATTAAACCTATTCGGTTCCGTCGCCCGGGATGAAGCCGGCCCCGACAGTGATGTTGACTTTTTAGTAGAGTTTGATCGACCAGGCGGTCTCTTTCAACTGTTCCGCGTCCAATACTACTTAGAGGATATCTTGGGTTGTGAGGTAGATTTGGGTACCGAAGCCGCTTTGAGAAAACATTTGCGCGAACCAGTATTAAAGGAGGTTATCCGTGCCTTATAGAGAATGGCCTCTCAGGATTCAAGATATCATCGAAGCTGTGGAACCGTTTATTATTCCCCCAAGGCAGCACAACCATTAGCGAAAATCCCCATCCCATTTGTACCGATTAAATCTGCAGTTAAGACCACCGTCCCATCCGCTGCCAAAGTCCATCCAGTCGCTTCGACAATACGCGGGTTGACCATGACTTGACCCTGATTAATTGACACAGGATTTTCTCCTATGGGTCTTTCACTCTCTCTCTCCCTGGCCCACTCCACCACTGACGCCCCGCTGGTCATCGCTTCAAACGGAGTCGGCGGCAACCCCCCCCTCCCGGTAATTGTAAATTCGCTCTCTTTACCCTTATTACAAGGGTCGCGCCCCATTAAACTCGCCGCATCAATGAAATTTGCCGGTAAATTCACCAAACCAGAACTAGGGTCAACTTCTGGGGTGTTGATTTCCACGCTACCGCTGAATTCCGCACCCAGTTGAGAACTAGCGGTGATATCGCTAAAAGCAGTGGTTTCATTCCGGAATTGAGTGCCGAAAATACCCCGCGCATTCACCACCACCCGTCCCCCGAAGCTATCTTCCGCATTGGCGGATATATCGCTATTTTCCAAAGCCACTAAATTCGTCGTGTTAATAGTGATGTTGCCCCCCGTAGCATCGCCACTAGCATCCGTAGTAATACCACTTCCCCGCCGTAATATAATATCCCCACCATTGAGGCTAATATTTCCCTGACCGCCAATAGTATTAGCACTGAGAAAGGCTTGGTCAGCCAAAAATATAGAATTAGCTGCAATTTGAATATTCCCCGCCGTACCAACACCAAAACTACTCGCACTCAGAAAGGCTTGGTTAGTCAGAGAAAAAGACTCAGCCGCAATATTGATATTCCCACCATCACCACTGGCAAAAATTCCCACAGTAGTAACAGCAGCACTAGCGCTCTGATGACTCCCCACCCCGTCAAAAATAACCCTATCTTTAGCAGCAATATTAATATTACCAGCATTTCCGTCTCCTTGAGTGCTAGCAATCAGTTCCCCACCATTGCTCACCACCAGGGAGCCAGTGGTAATCTCAATATCACCGCCATTTCCCACTGCATCCTCACTGACTCGGCTAGCCACACTGCTGGAAAATCTCATAAAGCTGGCTTCCTGACTGAAAAATTGCGCCGAATCTAATTCCTCATCTTCTTCGGAAAAATCGATAAATTCCTGGTTACTCACCCCATCAACCACCACTTTATCTCTGGCGGTAATTATCAACTGACCACCATCCCCCTGGCCAAAGGTACTGGTGGTGATGGTGCCACCATTTCTGACTATCAGCGCTCCAGTTTCAATCTCGATATTGCCCCCCACTCCTACCCCGGTATCGCCAACGTTTGCAAAAATACCTCCCAAATTGGCTGGTCCTACACCATCCAAAATTACGTTATCTTTAGCCTTAATTAAAATATCGCCGCCGTTGCCCGTGCCATTAGTCCCAGTATTAATTTGTGCCCCGTTGGTGACGGAAAGAGAGCCAGTTGTGATTTCAATATTGCCAGCGCTGCCTTCGGCGCCATCTTCCACATCCGCTTGAATTTCTGTGGGGAGTGAAAACTCTTCCCTAACGCCATCTAACACTACAGAATCCCGGGCGTTAATTATAATGTTACCAGCATTGCCAATCCCCCTGTTTTCCACTTGAATATAAGCGCCGTTTAGAAGAGTGAGAGAGCCTGTGGTGATATTTACATCTCCTCCTTGACCTTCTCCATCTCTACCCACAGAGCTAAAGATCCCAGTGAGAAAACTCGTATTTCCTCCGTCAATGAGGATACTATCACGAGCCGTAATATTAATGTTACCGCCATTACCAGCGCCAAAAGTCTCTGCATTGATTGCGCTAACTCTAGTAATGACCAGGGAACCCACATCTAGATTAATATCCCCAGCATTGCCCACCCACAGGGTGGAGGCATCTAATTGGGCACCATTTGTGAGGGTGAGAGCATTAGCAGTAATATTAATGCCACTGGTGGCACCAAAACTGCCGAGTTCCACGCGACTGTAAGCACTGCCATTATCAAAAACTATCTCCCCACTAGCGTTAATATTAACACTTCCTGCAGCTCCATCTCCAAAAACCAGACTAGCACTAATCTCTCCGCCGTTGGTAGCAAATAGAGACCGGGTGTGAATATTGACACTGCCGCTATTGCCCCTACTACCTCCGCGTAGGTCGCTGCCAATATACCCTCGGTTATCAATGTTGATGGTATCCCCCACATCGATATTAATATCCCCACCATTGCCTAAACCAAATTTAGTATTGCTTAATACAGCATCATTCCTGACGGTGAGGTTGCCGGTGTTGATGTTGATATTACCGCCGTTACCGGGAGCGAGTATTTCCACGCTGGCTTTGACTTTACCGCTATCAAATAATATGCTGTCTGTGGCAATAATATTGATATGGCCGCCATTGCCAGAGCTAAAAGTCCCGGTGAGTAATTCGGCGCCGCTGGTGACAAATAATGATGTGGTATCAATATTGATGTTGCCCCCATTGCCCAAAGATTCTTCTAAAACTTGATTGGCAATTAAGCTGTTATCACTGATGTTGATATTGCCAGTAGCATTGAGTGTGATATTACCAGCTTGACTGGTGGGGTTGCCTAAGCCAGTATCGATGCCTGCGAGAAGCTGACTACTGCCGGAAATATCTAAATTACTGGCGGTGATGGCGATATTACCGGTGTCGCTACCACGCACATTGATTTCAGCAGCATTGGTGATGGTGATGTCTCTGGGAATAGGGGGGTTATTGCCGATTTCATCGCCAGTTAGAGTAAAGGATATGCCATGAGGAGATAAACTACAGTTGCTACCACATCCGAGATAAATGTTGCCGCCCGGTACTTGCAATTTTGCCCCATCTATGGTAGTGTTTCCCCCAATTAATGCGAGGGTTTGATTGGCTGGGAGTTGCAAGTTAGTGTTTTGGAGCTGAATGCTACCGGGGTTATTACCATATTGCAAGCCGGTAGGCACATTGATGGTGAGGAGGGGAGGTGCTTGGGGGTTATTGGCGCTGTATTCTATACCGTTTTCAAATAACAAGCTGCTGGCAGTTGTCACCAGAAAAGAGCCGCGAATATCTAAACTGGCATTAGGTCCAAAAATAATGCCGTTGGGGTTGAGTAAAAATAGGTTGGCATTGCCTAAAACTCCGAGGGTGCCATTAATTTGGGAGGGGTTGCCGCCAGTAACGCGGTTGATGATGTTTTGGATGGCGTCGGGGTTGGTGAAATAGACGCTGCTACCTGCGCCGATGTTGAATTCTCCAAAGCTGTGAAAGAGGTTGGCGCCGCGAATGGCGCCGCCTTCTATTCTAATAGTTTGGGGTTCTGGGGTGGTGATGGTGCTGGTTTCGGTGCCTAATGTGTTATCGGGGATGATTTGGGCTAATCCGACGGCGGGGATAAGTCCTAATTCCAGCAGATGTAACAGGGGCAAAATTATTATTTTTAAGGATAATTTTCCGCCAGTATGATCTGCTGGTTTTTGCCAGTTCCAAAAAACCTTAAGCATTTTTCACCACCCTAAATGTTCCACCCCAGGGATGACTGGGTTTGAAACTACAATTTACTCCATCACTAGGGCATTTTGTCAAGGGTTATTACAGGTTTTTGGTGGAGTAATTGCCAAGTCTGAGCTGGTTTTGGGGGCAGTGGCGGTGAGGGTAATGGCGCCATCAGCGCCTACTGTCCAGCCGGTGGCTTCGACGATCTGGGTTTCCTGGTCTTCCTCTCCCCTGCTCCCCTGCTCCCTTGCCCCCCTGCTCCCTTGTTCCCCTGCGCCTCCACTCCCCATTGGTGTTGCCCAACTGAGGTCCGTGGCGGCGGGGTTGATGGCTTCAAAGGGGGTGGGGGGTAAGCCACCGCGCCCGGTGATGATGAATTCGCTATCTTTGCGTTTGGCGCAAGGGTTGTTGGCGATGAGGCTGGCGGCGTCGATCGGGTTTTGAGACAGGGGGACTAACCCGGCGCTGGGGTCCACTTCGGGGGTGCTGATGACTACGCTGCCGCTGAATTGGGGACCGAGTTGGGAGGTGGCGGTGATGTCGCTCAGGGGGGTGGTGCTGCTGCGAAATGCGGTGCCAAAGATACCGGTGGCGTTGATGATGACTCGTCCGCCGAAGCTGTCTTCGGCGTTGGCGGAGATGTCGCTGTTTTCTAGGGCGATGAGGTTGCTGGTGTTAAAGGTGATGTTACCACCGGTGGCGGTGCCTTGGGCGTTGGTGGTGATTTGACTGTTGTTTCGCAAGATGAGGTCAAGGGCTTGCACCGTAATATCGCCCTGTCCGGCTGTGGTATCAGCAGTTATGGCCGCCATGCTATCTAAGAAAATAGAATCAGCTTGCAAATCAATATTGCCAGCTTTACCGGTGCCGAGACTGTTGGAATTCAGACGAGCGCCGTTGCTTAGGCGCAAGATACCGGCATTAATTTCGATCGTCCCGCCCGCTCCGGTGGCTCTCTCTGCTACTTGGGTGGCTAACTCGCCGCTGCTTGAGGTGGGGCCGAGACCTTCAAAAATGGCGGTATCTCGGACATTAACGGCGATCGTCCCTGCATTCCCACCGCCTTCCGTGCTGGTACTCAACGAGGCTCCTTGAGTCACATCCAGGGTATTGGCGGAGATTTCAATTCTCCCGCCATCACCTATTCCAGCGGCGATACTGAAGGCCCCAGCGCTTTGCCCCCTGATGTTGGTGCCTGCAAACGAGACGCGATCGCGAGCATTGACGGTAATTGTCCCCGCATCTCCCCCGGAAAAAGTGCTAGCACTTACCACCGCCCCACCGGTAACAAACAGAGACCCAGTATTAATATTGATACTCCCCCCATTACCAGATGCCGTTGGGGCAAACAAATTAGGCAAACTGACCCGACTAAACGCCCCCCCTGGCAATCTTTGGATATTGCCATTGGGGTTAATGCCATCAAAAATAACTTGCTCTGTGGCATTAATATTAATACTCCCCGCATCCCCCGTTCCCAGCGTATTAGATTCCAGCGTCGCGCCATTAGTCAGGGAAAGCGTCCTCGTATCAATATTTACACTCCCCCCATCGCCTTCTCCACCCACTCCCACATTGCTTAAAGCTGTACTGGATATATCATCAGTGTAACCGTCGAAACTGATGGAATCGGCATTAATATTGATACTCCCAGCATTGCCTTTACCTATAGTCGTTGCACTCAGGCGCGCTCCATTATTTACCCGCACAGTGCTGGCAGTAATATTGATATTGCCACTATTACCGATGCCGCCCTCCTCTATGGTCACGGCTGCCCCGCTCGGTCTTTTAGCCACATCCCGGAAAAAGTTTCTACTGATACTATCAAACAGCACATCCGTAGCAGTAATATTAATATTGCCACTATTTCCCTCGCCATATATTTCAGAATTAATCCGTCCCCCATTAGAAAAAACAAAATTACCAGTATTGATTGTGATATTCCCACCATTGCCTATGGCTGTCTCTGCCACAGAGCTGAAAATACCACTAAAAATATCTTGATTTTCGCCATCAAAAACTACCCTATCCCTAGCATTCATGTTGATATCACCGGCATTTCCTTCCCCTTCGGTACTGGCAACGATTCGCCCTCCCTCCGTCGCCGTTACCGCATTAGCAGTAATATTAATAGTCCCCGCATTGCCCACGCCACTAGAATAGACGGCGCTAGTAATATAGCTGCCATCACTCAAATTAACTTCTGATGCCGTAATTTCGATATTCCCGGCATCACCCTCGCCAAAAGTATCCGCACCGATGATCGTGTCATTGCTCAAGCTGAGCTGACCAGCATTGATAATGATATTACCACCTTTGCCGCTGCCATTCAGCATTACAGCATTAGAAATCAGACTATCATCGGCCACATTCACACTGTCGCTGACATTAATGATGATATTTCCTGCTTGGGGAACTGCGGTGCTTTCCCCAATGGCGTTGGAGTCATTCCCCGCCCTAATTCTCACCCCATCTAATATTTCTAGATTGGCTGCACTTATATCTATGGTGCCTCCCGGAACAGCGCGCACATTGATTTCAGCACTGTTATTGATAGATATATCTGATTTTTGAATAAGATCAGGAGTTTCGCTGACTGGGAAGCTGACAAAACCGTTAGATTGAGCCGTGAGGGGGACAGTTTGGCTCGGTGCAATGCTGCTGAGATAAACCGTACCACCAGGAACCAGCAATCTGGCACCATCTAAGCTGATCCGCCCCCCAGCTAAACCCAGAGTTTGATTTGGTTGCAGTTCTAATTGGGTTTGCTGCATCTGAATCCCGCCGGGATTACTATTATACTGCAATCCCGTGGGGACATTGATGGTGAGTAGAGGTGGAGCTTGCGGGTTATTGGTGCTAAATTCGATACCGTTTTCAAATAGCAAACTGCTGGCAGTTGTCCCTAGGAATGAACCTCGAATATCTAAACTGGCATTAGGTCCGAAGATAATGCCATTGGGGTTGAGTAAGTATAAATTGGCATTGCCGGATACTCCCAGGGTGCCAAAGATGTTGCTGGGGTTAGCGCCGGTGACACGGTTGATGATATTTTGGATCCCGTCGGGGTTGGTGAAATAGACGCTATTGCCTTCGCCAATGTTGAATTCGCTAAAGCTGTGGAAGAGGTTGGCTCCGCGAATGGCCCCCCCATCAATGGTTTGGACTTGTGGCTCGGTGGTGGTGACTGTAGAGCTTTCCGTCCCTAAAGTATTATCGGGGATGATTTGGGCATTACCACTGCTAGTCCCTAGTGCTAGACTAGCGGGCAAGATGACAGTTAAGGTGCGGTAGATTACGCCCTGAAATTTCCACACATTGGTCATTGGTGTTTTGTCCTTTGTCACTTGTCCTTGGTCCTTTGTCATTTTACCAGGGAGAATGGACTTTTGACCAGGGACAAGTGACAAGGGATAAAAACTAGCTAGCAAGCAAATAAATGGCAAAAATACCTTGGATGAATTTGGCTTTGCGCTTTTCTTTGCGGTAGGAGGAGACGCCGTGGATGACGCCACCAGCGGCGAGAGCGAGGTTGATACCTAAGCCGATCGGGCCGCCCAAAACCCCCACTGCCACTCTCCCAAAAGCGTGCCGTCCAATCAGGTTGAGCAATACCCCAGTGAGCAATCCTTTAGTCAGCTTCACTAAGATAATTCGGGAGACGATCGCCGCCATCAAGCCAGAAACTCCTGCCGTGCCAAATAAAATTCCTTTAATCCCGGCTTTTTTCATGGTATCAGCAGCTACGTTGATTTGATTATTTCTCAGGTCTTCTATGACCTTTTCCCAAAATTCTTCTTTTTCTGTGGCATCCAAAGCATTGTAAACTAAAATTGATATATTTTTGACGATACACCGCATTTTATCCCGGAGCCGATCGTCCTTACCTAATTCTCGCAGCTCATCGAGAAAGCCCTCTTTCTCTTTCTGATAATCTGGGTCAATTTCCAATTTTTCCACAATTTCCAAAATTTGCTTGCGCCACAAGCAAATTATCTGCCATTCTGTAATATTATCCCTTTTTAGCTCAAGTTTTGCCGTGGTTTCTAAAAATTGATAAATTTCTCCGGTCATCACTTCCACAGGCGTAGCCATTGCCACCTCAACATCAAATATTTGCTGACCGACCAGGCGCTTACTATCAGGAGTGAGAGCATCTATGGTATAATAAATACTATTGACGGTGGTGGTGAGGTCTTGCCAAACTTCCGTCGCCGATTGATAACGCTTGTTAGTGGGTCTTTCCACCATTTGATCCAGAATCTCCGCCATTTGCTCCGTGATAGCTTGGGGCAAATAATCCCGCCACACCCAGCAGTCTTCCTGGTTATCTCGCAGTTCAAATGGCGGCATCTGGGTGAGCAAATGTAGGCAGGTGACTCCCAAACTGTAGATATCACTGGCGAAAGTTGCCCGCGAATCTAGCTGCTCTGGCGCCATATATTCAGGACTACCGATAATTGTGCCTTTTTCTACCAAGGCAGTGGCACTCCAAACTTTGGCAGCCCCAAAATCGACTAACACTAGACGTTTATCCCCCTGGCGGCGGATGATATTTTCCGGTTTAATATCCCGGTGAATCACGCCTTTTTCGTGGACGAATTGCAGGAGAGGGAGTAAATCTAGGAGTAACTGGCGGATTTTGGCTTCTGTGAAACAGCCATCATTGACTAATTCTACCGCTAAGTTTTGGCCGTCGATAAATTCTTGGACTAAATATTGAAATCCATCTTGTTCAAAGTGGGATAAAAGCGCGGGAATTTGGGAATGCTGACCTAGTTCGTCTAGGCGGACTGCTTCTCGGTGGAATAATTCGGCGGCTTTTTGGGCATTTTTAGTGCCCAGTTCTTGGGGTAAAAATTGCTTGATAACGCAACGGGTTTTGAGTCGGTCTTCATCCACTGCGAGGAAGGTTTTGCCAAATCCACCTTGTCCTATAGGTTCTAGAGCCCGGTAATGTTCCCGCAGCAGGAGTTTGGCCCCGCAATGCTGGCAAAATTTGGCTCCAGATTGGTTGCGGGGTTTGGTGCATTGGGGATGGAGGCAGTAAGTCATTTGTCAAAAGTCCTTGGTCATTGGTCCTTGGTCATTTGTCCTTGGTCATTTGTCCAAAGATAATTTGTCATTTGTCAAAAGTCCTTGGTCATTTGGAAAAGAAACCGGGTTTCTCTCGATATCTCTCATAATCGCTCCTCGATTTTTCAAAGAAACCCAGTTTCTCGAGTCATCGCTCAGTTAGACGCTTCCCCAAACCGCGCCAACAACTCCGATCGGGATAACTGGGATAAATTCAGTAGCAACTGGGTGCGCTCCATTGCTGGTAGCTGCATCAACGGCGTAATGATGCGGGATAACTCCTCATCCAAAGCCCCAAACCGCGCTGAGAGCAGACTTGCCACGAGCAACCGCTGCCCTTCTAAATTTCCTTCTTCCCGTCCTTCCTGGCGTCCTTCCTGGCGTCCTTCCTGGAAAGTTTCTTCCCGCCAACGCTGGTAAGCTGGTGATAAATTCATAATCAACTCCTTGTCTTCATCATTATTGATATTTTGATTGATTTCCAAGTTGATGCGCCAATTCGCTAAAATCTCCAGGAGCTGGCGATGCTGGGAATTCACCTCTGGAAGTGCTGCCAGTTCTGCCACCGCCTGTTCCTGAGTTGCACCACGTCCTAACACCCTCAGCCACAGGGTATTGGGGTTTACTGGTAGTTGGTTAATCGCCACCAGGGCGGTTTTCAGCAGCTCTGGCAGAAAATAAACTCCTTTGCCCCAGTTCTGCAAATCCTCTTTGGCGCCAAATCCGTTGATTAGTCTCGGCGAACATGACGGCGACAAAATCCACAAAAATGGTAATTCTACCCCAGCCCGCGCCCGATGATCCCGCCGTGCCCCCCGCTGTATTTCCCCGTGGATTGAATACAATTTTAACTGGCAGTTGCGGACTTCAGCCGGAGTGGGTGGATTGCGGAAAGGCTCGAATATACAGGTTTGCAATGCCATTTGTCCCAGCAGTCCTAACCATTCCCCGGCTGGAGATGCTGCTGGTGTGGGCACAAACCACACATCTACTTGCCGGATTTCACTGGCGATATCGTAACTGGTTTGCACTAACCCCAGGGGTGATAATAATTCTTCTAGATATTGTTTGGCAAATTGGTCGTGAGATTGTCGGGTCATTTGATGCTACCCCTAATTGACATTCCTGGGATTTTCTGGTGAGCTTTGATTTATCAAAATTTTATCAAAAATTATCAAAAAGCCACTCAAAATCTTATAATTTTTGGGGATTTTTTTTGACTTGATGTACAGCGATAAAATCTATTTATGATGATAAGATATAGTTCGTAGGGTGGGCAGTGCCAAAAGTAATGCTACTGTGAAGATGTTCTGAGGTAAGGCACTGCCCACCCTACTACTTTGTCCTTTGTCCTTTGTCACTTGACCAATTGTCTTGGGACAAGGGACAAGTGACCAGTGACACTAGGGGGTTTGCTGGAGTTCGGGGCGTTCTTCTGCTAAAATTGCTCCGGTGACGGGGCAGACTTGAAGGCAAATGCCGCAGTCGATGCAGGTGCTAAAATCGATCCAGTACCAGTCTGTACCTTTGGAGTTTTTCCCTGGGCCTTCGTGAATGCAGGCGACGGGACAAGCATCAACGCAATCGGCGACGCCTTCGCAAGTGTTGGTGACAATTGTGTGAGCCAAAGTGTGATTCCTCCCAAGATTAGCAATTAGATTAAGTTTTCGATTTCCGGTTGACCGCTGCTGTTGACCCAGGCTATCTGCTTGATGCCTTTTTTCTGGGCATAGGTGCGGGCATTGTCGATGTCGGCTCCTTGCTGCAAGTAAACTTCGACGCGGATTTTATCACCGACATTGGCAGTTTTTCTGAGTTTTTCGGCGTGGGCGAAGCTAGCAGGTATGCTGCTGGAGTTACGAGGGACGACCAGCCAGTGGCTGGGGGGAGTTTGCAGGGGCAATTGTCCTGTGGGGAGCAGGACTTGGTGCAGGTCTTCGATGTTGAGGGCGAAACCGATACCGGGGATGATTTCACCTTGGGGGTGATAGAGGGCGAGGAGTTGGTCGTAACGACCTCCTTGGCCTAAAATTTGCTGTCCGGTTGGGGTTTCGCTGACGACTTCAAAGATGATGCCAGTGTAGTAGTCTATGGCTTGAATTAGGCTGAGGTCGAGGATGAGAGATTGGGTGGGTATTCCGGAGTCCTGGAGCAGGTCAATCAGGGATTTGAGGTTTTCTAGGGATTGTTGTTGATATTCGTCGAGTTCCAGGGTGCCTACTTGTTGGAGGATGTCCTGGGGACGACCTCGTAGGTCGAACAGGAATGTTGCCCGATCGCGCTGTTCGGGGGTGAGGGGGAGGGTTTCAATGGCGATGCGATCGAGATGGGCGATCGCCAATCGCACTTTCTTGCGCAACGGCGGCGGGAAAACCGACAGCAAAGATGCGGTTAAACCCGCTTCTCCCAAAATCACCCGCCAATTCGCCACCCCCAAACTGGACAAACAATCTGCCAGCAATAGGAGAATTTCCCCATCGGCGAGCAAGCCGCCAACGCCGAGCAATTCCACTCCCGCTTGATAAAATTCCTGCTGACTACCATAACTGGAAGCCGGAGCCCGTCGGAAGACGTTGGCATTGTAATAAAGACGCTGGGGATAAGTCGTGTCCCCCATGCGTGTTACTGCAGTGCGGGCGATCGATGCGGTCAGTTCCGGTCGCAAACCCAGGCGAATTTCCTCTTCCGAATCCAAAAGCTGAATTACAGTCGCCGGGTCGATCGCCCCCCCAGCCATCAGCGTATCCAAACGCTCCACCGTAGAAGTAATAATCCGGTGATAACCCCACTGGGCAAATACAGGGCGCAAGCGCTTTTCAATCCAGCGTTTTTGCGCCACATCCAAGGGCAATAAATCTCTAGCCCCACTGGGCGGTTGATGAATCATTATTTTTTCCCACCAAAAAGACCACCAAAGAAGCCACCACCAGATTTTTTATCATCTTTTCCCGGTTTGGCTTTTGTATTATTAGCTGCTGCTGGTTTCGCCGGAGCTTCCAGTGTTTTCTGGGCTTCTAGAGCCACTGACTCTTGTGGATTCAATTTCAACGCTTGATTAATGTGTACTTTCGCCAAAGTTACCTGATTTTGCTTTAAATAAACCATCCCCAACAATCCGTGACAGCTACTATTTTTGGGCTCCACTTTCAGAGCTTCTTTCAGTTCTATTACGGCTTGCGTTAAATTGCCACCAGCCATTAAATCTTGAGCCCGCCGGTAATAATTATCCACTTTAGAACTAGCTGCCGCCGGTTTGGCTGCTGCTGGCGCTGCCGCTGGCGCTGCCGCCGGGTTGGCTGCTGCTGGCGCTGCTGCTGGCGCTGCTGCTGGCGCTGCTGCTGGGCTGATTTGGCGTTTCTGATCTGTACCTGGGGCTAGCTGTTTACGCAGTAGATAAACTAAGTTAAGCTGGCTGATTTCACCAATCACATGAAGTGTGCCATCAAAGGATTCATACTGAGTTTTCACCAACTCTTGCAGGGATTTTTGGTAGCTTGCTTCCCAGTCTTGAGCCTCCAGTAATTGCTGCGCTGGGGCAAAGGTGAGATGAATTCTATCTTTTTCTTGTCCCAGCCGTTCGCCCATTTTTCGCAACACTACCCCGTACTCAGTGCGCTGGCCATCAGCACTCAATTTCGTGTAAGCGGGATTGACCAGTTTAGAAAATAAATCGCTGGCCAGCTTTTTTCCTTCGGGTGTTTCAGCTTTGCAGCTATCTGGGTGCAGGCGGCGAGCAATTTGCATATATCGCTTGCGGATATCATTGCCAGAGGCATCTAAGGCCACCCCCAAGATGGCGTAGTGGTCGGTGAAGTCGTATTCAAATAAGCCTTGTGCGATTTTGAAAGACATAGTAGCGATTTCTATATCCCCGATGTGGTGGGCTACTTTCTAGTTTAGGGGTGAATGGGGGGGGTTAGGGAGGGAAAGTAGTTGGGCTTTAGCGGAAGCGGGCGAAGCAAGCGGGTAATGGGTTATCAGTGAGGAAGTCACAGGTGTGGAGCCCGTTTGCTTCGCCCCTAGAGATCCTTCTTTTCTGGGCGGACTTCCTCTAAGGCGCTGCTGATGCTGGTGTGGAGGAGACCGTTACTGGCGAGAATGCGTCCGGAGCTAAGGTTAACGGGGTTGCCTTGGTAGTCGGTGATTTTGCCCCCTGCTTCTTCTACCATCACAATACCAGCGGCGATGTCCCAGAGGGATAGACCGCGCTCCCAGTAGCCGTCTAAACGACCGGCGGCGACATATGCTAAGTCGAGGGCGGCGGACCCGGAGCGGCGCACGCCTTGGGTAAGGTGGGTGAGGTGGCAGAATTCGGGATAATTGGTGTCGGTGGTTTGGCGTCGATCGTATGCGAAACCCGTCACTAACAGGCTTTTGCTCAGCTCCGATATTGGGGAAACTTTCAGGGGTTGACCATTGCAGGTAGCGCCCAAACCTCTAGCTCCCTGAAACAATTCTTGATAAAAGGGGGCGTAAATGGCGCCTGCTTGGGGGATACCACCCTGGAGGATGGCGATCGAGACGGCAAAAACGGGGTATTGGTGGGCAAAGTTGGTGGTGCCATCTAAGGGGTCGATCGCCCAGACAAACTCACTATCTTGGTTGCCCAATTTGCCGCTTTCCTCTGTCAAGATGGCATGGTCGGGGAAATGCTGCTGCAATATAGGAATGATGGCAGCTTCCGATGCTTTATCCGCTTCCGTGACCAAATCTCCGGGTCGCTTTTCCTGTACTGATTTTAAGTTACCCCAGTAGGATTGCAGCACTTTACCGCCAGCTTGGGCGGCTTTGGTGGCAACTTCCAGAAATGTTTGCAGTTGTGCGGTTTCAGGAAAATCCGGTGAATTATTACTCATGTCAATTGGGGATAATAAGTTTGGGGGTTCTGTGGGAGCAATTTATGAATTGCTCCTACGATCCAGACGGCGGAACTGAGCGGGGGTCAGACGCAGGGGTTTTTGAGGGTTCCAGATGCCTAACTCTTGCAGTCGGGCCGATTTTTGGGCGTAGTCCAGACGCTGCTCGTGTTTGGTGTTGGGCGATCGGGACGCCGCCAATACATACCCATCCCGTACCAGCACCTCCTGCACCAGTTGACCATCCAGCCAAATGTACCCCAACTGGCGTCCCCATCCATCCTGAGTTTCCACGTCATACTGCAGCAGCACTAATTTCCCCTCCACCATTTGCCGCAGCTTCTCCTTAGCTACTGGTCCATGAGGCTCTTGGCGCCAGTCTGGCGCCTCAATTCCCAACAGCCTTAATTTCTGCGGGCCTGTAGTATTGGCAATTTCCAAAGTTTGGCCGCTCAGGACTCGCGCCACTTTTACTTTCACACCCTGGGGAGGTGTTTCTAGTTGGCAGCTCGTCAGCAGGAAGCACACCAGCAACATCACGATGGTGGGGAGCAGGGGAGCGGGGGAGCAGGGGAGCGGGGGAGCAGGGGAGCAGGGGAGCGGGGGAGCAGGGGAGCAGGGGAGCAGGGGGTGTATGCCCTCACCCCGTCTCCCCGTCTCCCCGTCTCCCCGTCTCCCCCTCCCCGGTTGCTCCCTAGTCCTCATCCAAGGGGAGCGATCGGCGCACCTTGCCCTTGCCAAAGTAGCGCCCAAATTGCAGTTCGTAAACTTCATCCTCATCTTGGGTTTCGACTTCCAGGGGCGATCGGGGATAGCTAACGCAAAGGAGGGCATAACCTTCCGATCGCAAATGCGGGGAAATTCCCATCGCTTCCGGCTGGTAAACTTCTCCCGATTTTATCCTGACCGCACAGGCGGTGCAGGCCCCATTGCGACAGGAAAAGGGCAGCTCAATCCCTTGGCTTTCCGCGTATTGCAGGATGTAGCGGTCTTCGGGAACTTCCAAGGTGTAGCGGGTTCCCTCTTGGCGGTAGTGAATCTTGACAGTGTGGGTGCGGGTCATGGGTGAATGGGGGAGTTTCATGGTAGAGAGGGTGTTTCATTCGCAGAAAGCACACTCAGCATTGTGCTGGCGCCCCCAATCTCTGGGGCGACGGCTCCCAGTATGCTACCATAGAAGAGGGGACGCCAAAACTAATCCCTTTCCCAGAGCGAAACCAAACAAATAAAAAAATTTGGCTTAGCTACTTGACAAACCCTCATCCCATCGGCTAAGATGTTTATCTTGTTAGGTAAGAAACAGTAATCCCTTTGCGGGATGGAAACAACACAAAACTAAATAAATTTGCCTTGGAGAGGTGGCCGAGTGGTTGAAGGCGCAGCACTGGAAATGCTGTTTGGGGGTAACTTCAACGAGGGTTCGAATCCCTCCCTCTCCGTTAACACAGAAGCAAAAAACCCGGTTTCTTTGAGAAACCGGGTTTTTTACTGGGTGAAAACCCAATAACCTACTTGCCCGCAGGCGCAGTTTGTCGCTTCTTGCGGTTTTGGTTTTCTACGCTGATGCCCAGCACCCACATGGTCACAAGCACTACACCCAACCACTGGTAAAGTCCGAGCTTTTCATTAATGAAAAATAAAGCCATCAAACTGGTCAGAGCCGGACCGGTGGCGGAAACCACCGAGGCTAGAGCCGCACCAATCAGAGGAATGCCGAAGTTATTCAAAACATAACCGATTAACGTGGTAAAGAACAAAACTATAGCTCCGCCACACAACGGCCCCCAGTTTTCTGGCTTCACCTCGAAGGGGAACAGGGGCAAACTCAACAGTGCCAACAACCAAGTCACGGTAAAGTTCACCACTGTATAGGGAGCGGGGTGGAATTTCTTCATGCCACTGACTTGCGTCAGAATCACGTAGCCTGCGAAAGTCACCCCAGAAGCAGCAGCGGTCATGGCTCCGAGCAAAAAGTTACCGTTACCAGGTCCGCCGGTGAGTCTTTCAGCGGGAATGGTGAGGAATACCCCCAGGTAAATCGTGGCTACTGCCAAAGCGAGGATAGCACTGGGGCGAGAGCCGAACACTAGCCACGCCAGCAATACCGTCACCGTGGGGAAAATGAAGAAAATGGCCGTAGCCACCCCAGTGGGAGCGTTACCGAGGGCGATGTAGATAAAGCACTGGGAGACAAATAGAAAGAAGCCACTACCGACCACCACCCAGAGTAAGCCGCGCTTTTCTGGGTTCCAAAGCTGCTTGATATCCCGCCAGGTGTTGGGATAGATGCGCGGAGCGATGAGAAATGCCATAATGGGCGCGACCAAGCTGTAGCGCATGGCCAGAATTAACAGGGAGTTGTTAAAACTGGGGCTGATAAAGCCTCCGATGTCCACCATCCCCAGGATGGTTTGTTTGCTCAGAATAATTCTGGTGACGATGTTCTGGAAGGAAATCGTTACGGAGGAGAACAAAACCAGCATCAAGCCGGTGACGAAGAGGTTGGGTTCGCCTTCGGCTGCAGGAGGCGCTGCTGGGGTAGGTGCGGTTTGGGGGGGGGCTACCGTTGGTGGTGCCACTGGGGGCACTGGCGGCGGCTGTAATTGCCCTCCCTGTCTCTGCTGATATTGGGAGACTAGGTTTTGAGCGCTGGCGTTGATGCTGCTGGCGTCTTCTTGCAGTTGGGAAATTAGCCGATCGACCAGGGTTTCCAGTATCACCTCTCCTTGCTGCTGCAGGGAGTGCATCCGGCTTAACTGCTGGGAAAGGGAGCTTTGATAGCTGCTCAGTTCCTGTTGCAGGGTTTTAAAAGTGGCGTTGAGGGTGCTATCTAACCCGGAGAGCAGGCGATAAGCATCGTCACTGTAGTTAGTCTGAGGCGGAGCGGGAGCAAAACTCTGGGGGGGAGCGGATCCAGTAATGGCTTGGCGCTCAGTGGCGGCGAGGATCTCTTTTAACCTCTGGCTCAAGTCTTCCTGCAGGTGGGATGCCAGGACTTGGGCCAGTTGCTTGGACCACATTTGCTGCTGGGCGATTTGCCGCTGGTTCACGGACTGCATTTGCCGTCCGAGAATCTGCTGCTGCTGGCTTTGCAGTTTGGTGATGTCGTCCATGAGGCGGGTTTTCTCAGCTTGGAGCCGCGCCACTTCCTGTGTGAGCTGAACTGTGAGGTTTTGCTGTACGCTTCTAATCTCCTGTGTCATTGATGCCAGGAGATTTTGCAGTTCTCTAGGATCCTCTGGCCTAGAGTTGGGTAGATTGTCCAGTGGCCCCATTATGTGTCACCTTCTAGCTTGTTTGTTGACAAAAACTATGATTGAGTACCTTTAGCCTTTGGATTGGGAGCGTGAATGGATTTTTTTCCAACTGGGCTATTCTGTGGAGCGATGATTTTCCCTGGTGGCAGATTTTTCCAGTCGGTGTGACTGGTGTAGTCCCACATTGATTGTAGGGGGGAAGGACAAGAGTGTGGCATACCGTGGCGTAGGAACACGGCGTGCCGTAGGGATAAGGCATACCTTGTCCCTACAATCGAGCTGCACCTAGATGTCTCAGCCCCTACAACTTGCCAGTGATATGGGGTATTTTATCCGATCGCTCCCACCTCGCGAACGCCCTCAATGTGCGTCGCGCTAGCGTCGTCAAATTTGGCGGCTCAAGGTAAATAATAGGGCACTGGAGACAAAAGCGATGGGGATGGTGATCACCCACGCCAGGATAATTGATTGGATGGTTTGCCACTGGATAGATTTGAGGTTTTGCACCAAACCAATGCCCATCACGCCGCCCACCAGGGCGTGAGAGGTGGAAACGGGCAGCCCTAGGCTAGAGGCGATGAGGACGGTGGTGGCGGTGGCGAGTTCGGCGCAGAATCCGCTGCTGGGTTGTAGTTTGGTGATGTTTTCGCCGATCGTCGCGATGACTTTTCCCCCCCAAATGCCTAAACCGGTGACAATTCCGGCGCCGCCAAGGAGTAAAATCCATAAGGGGACGTGGAAATTAGCATCAGGAATGGTGCCGGTGTTTTGAATGTGGACAATGGTGGCGAGGGGCGCGATCGCATTCCCCACATCGTTTGACCCGTGGGCAAAGGCGACAAAGCAGGCGCTGATGATTTGAAATCTTGCTAGTTGCTTTTCTACTTCTTGTCTCTGGTCAGATGTTGAGTCTGACCACTTGCGGAGGTTGATCGTGGTGAGGGCAATGGTGCTGATGGCTCCCAATGCTAGGGGCAAGTCTTGGGGGGGAAGTTGCCAACCGAAATGGCGGGCTAGGGGGGCGGTACTTTGTGGCAGGACGATGCTCCCGAATATCCCTACTACTGCGACACTGAGCCAGGGAATCCATTCTCGATACTGCCGCCAAGGGTGGGAATGTTCTAAGATGCCAATTTTGATGGTGCTATAGAAGCTGGCGGCAATGATGGCGCTGACCACTGGGGTGAGTACCCAACTGATGCAGATGGTGCCGATCGTGGGCCAGTTTATGGCATCTATGCCTGCGGCAACTACACCGAAGCCGGCGATCGCGCCGACAATGGCGTGGGATGACGATACGGGCAACCCCTTGCTGGTGGCTATTTGCAGCCACAATCCACAGGCGATCGTTACCCCTACCATCCCCATTAGTAACACTCTCGGCTCCTGGGTAAATTCTGCTGGGTTGATCACCCCGGTGGCCAGAGTCTCTGACACTCCACCGCCAAATAATACCGCCCCGGTAAATTCTAATATTCCTGCTACTATTAATGCCTGTTTCAGGGTTAGGGCTTTAGACCCCACCGATGTCCCCATTGAGTTGGCGACATCATTTGCCCCCAAATTTGCCGCTAAATACAGGGCAAGAATCACTACTATAAAGGTCATTTTTTAGGTAATTTTATTTATTTGAAATCGGGTAATTTTATTTGAAATCGGCGTTACCAGAAACCGGGTTTCTCCCAGATAATCTATGTCTATCAAAGAAATATCTGTTAGTAAACCCGGTTTCTTAATGGTTGTTTATTTGGTCATAGAGCTTCAGCCCCATCTGGGGTTCGTAGTTGGCGTGAGCCAAAAAAATCTAAGTTTAAGAGGGCTGAAGCCCAACTACGAACCTGGTTTAGAGGGCTAAAGCCCTAATAAGAACCTACTAGATGACCCGCTATCCATGCCCGTTGAGGATGGGAGTACCGCAGGGATAGGTGGCTACGGGTGCCTTTCTGTCGGAACTCCCGGCGGATTTTGGTTGACAGCCTTTGGCTTTGGCTAGATGATAGTCTAACTTGAGTTTTGTGAGCATCTCCTCTCGCCGATCGTACAGGCGTTTGAGTGGTCGTGGGGCACATTGGTTCATCACATAAGCCGCAATGGTGGGGAGGGCGATCGTGCTGTCGGCGTAGCAAACCACGGTACTGGGTAGTTGATGGGGTTCGACTTTACCCCAGCTCACGGCTTCGCTGGGAGTGGCCCCAGAAAGTCCCCCGGTATCTGGGCGAGCGTCGGTAATTTGGATAAAGTAGTCGTGGCCCCGCTCTTCTAAGCCCAAAACTTCGTGAATTTGGGGTTGGGTTTGCAGAAGGAAGTTTTTGGGACTACCGCCACCAATGATAAAAGCCGCACTCTTACCAGGGATGTCAGTACCGGTTTCCCGTGCGCAATAGGCGATCGCTGCGGTTTCGTTCACATCCACCGCTGGATCTAGCACTAATTTGGACCCTTCTAAGCTCAAAGCTGCCACGTTCATGCCGATCGAGCTATCGCCTGGGGAAGATGTGTAGATGGGGACACCACACTCGTAAGCTGTCGCTAGCAAGCCGGAATGTTTCACCGCCAATTTCCGTTCCATTTCCTTGATGTATTTGCCCAAAAGGTGGTGAAACTCAGCGGTTCCCATCTGCTTCTGGAAAGGCTCGGAGGCGATGAGCTGACGCACGAAATCATCAGTTTCCAGCAGCACATCGTAGTCAAAAATGATATCGTAGATGCGAATTTGCCCTTCTTCCCGCAGGCGGGCATCATCGGCAAATGGGTTGCCCCGGTATAGGTTCAAACCGAGAGAGTAATGTATATCGTGATACAGATTGGCGCCGGTACTGATGATGTAATCGATAAAGCCACACCGCATCAGTGGTGCCAGGATAGACACGCCAAATCCTGCTGGTGTCATCGCACCAGAAAGGCTCAGTCCCACCGTCACTCCCTCGCGCATGACTTCTTGACTGAGTAAATGACAGATTTCCCGCAACCGTGCCGAGTTGTACGCGGTGAAATAACTGTCTATCAAATCAGTGATAGTCATGTTAGGCGCGATCGGAGCTGGTGCAATTTTGTGGCTGAGCATTTTAGACATTTTGAGACTCCAAAGATTTGCAATTTTGTCACTTGTCACTTGTCCCTTGTGCTTTGTCCGGGCGAAAAGCGAATCGCCCCTCCCAAATGACCAAGGACCAATGACCAAGGACAAATGACTAACGTTATTTTTTGCCGCCTCAACCCAAGTTTCAAGCAAATTGCTTGATTGACTGCTTAGAGCGACTTTCTGGCTAGGTGTTGAACCAGAGCAATGCCTAAGTTACTTGATTAAGTCAAGGCAGCTACAAAAAATTGTCGGTTCGAGGTAGTAATATCTCCCGCAACGGTTCAAAATCGGCTCTCTAGCGCTAACCGATAGCTGTGTGAAGCTATCATGCTTTGTTGCCGTCCTGATGCAGGAGTTACCTCTAATTTGGCGTGATCTCATGCTGATGAAGCTGGCGCAACTTCGGCATGGTTTCTCTTCTCTTCTGCCACCCCTTCTCGGAAACTATCCCCTGGCATCGATCGCCGGTAAGATTGACAAGTCCAAAAGGAGTATGCAGGCTTGACGAGAAGATCCGCTGTACTGATATGGCTTGGGAAAGTGAGCAGGCTCCGTACCCCGCTGCTGTTTCCATGACACTTCTAGCTCCCACGATCGTCGCCAAGGGTAGTTAGTTAGTGTGTGGGCGTAGCAGCGAGCGCCATTTGCTCGCTAGGGAAGCCACCGTTCACGCGGTGAGAACATATTTAATTTAACACCACATTGAGTAAATCGCGCACATTCCACCAGAAAATTTTTTCTTGGGGCAGACCTTCGCTCAATCCCTTGCCAGCAGCTAATTTCAGCCGCCAAATTTTTCCTGATTTTTGGCAGAGTCTGCCTGTCATCCCCTGATGCCGCTTACCACACTTTCTCGATTTTGTCAATGGTCAAAATTATTTTCTTAATGTTTTTGATTGCAGATTGCCAACTGGATAAAGACTGGGGGCCTTGTCGCCTTAGCCTCGACCCCGTTTAATCCACTTTGTGGCAATCCACCACGCCCCTAAAGAACATAGAACACTGCCAAAGAAGACCATAAAAAACGGATGGGGAATTAGAGCCAATTCGATTTTTTTGCCATTGGGGAAATACCAAGGTTGAGTGATTAACCCAGAGGTGGAAGCCACGAGTCCCCCTGTGGCAATTCCTACACCCACAGCTTGTATTTTGTCCTGTAATTCTTGGTTATATTTTTCTTGTTTATCTTTATTATCTTTTTCGGTTTTTTCCCGCTGGCGATCGCGTTCCGCTTGGTCAATTTCCACTAGACCCCGAATCGTATTAATTGCCGTATCTAACAGCCGTTCCCCTTGCTGAAGATAAACCAAATCCGCCTCAATTTGCCGCTGGAACCGTTCAAAGGTGCGATCGGCCTTATCTCGCCAAATGCCTAAATCACTTTGACTCTTCACCTCCATCCGACTCAGAGTATCGAGATAATTTTGCCGATTAATCTCAATAGTATTCTGGAAAGTTCCCAAACTGCGAATCCGTTGGGAATACCCCAAAGACCAGTCTAATAGATTTTTGATTTCCCGTTTCAATAACCTTAAATCTTTCTCCGATAAATCCGGCGGCACATTAGTGGGAATATTCCCGGGAAATTCCTTAATCGTCTCTTCTATCTTTTTAATCTCATCCTGAGATGCTTTATATTCCTGGCGGCTATCCAGAAAATTTTGCCGGTTTTTATGGTAATATAAAAATAGTTCCGGCAAATCCCACTGAATATCATTCAGCTTATCCGTAGTTGTTTCGTCAAAAATCAATAAAATTAGGATTTGTCCATACTGATGAGGCCGAAAAATACTTTTATATTCATAAATATAGCCCCCTAAAAATTCACCAGATTGGTAAAAAAGCGGGGCTTCTGCCAGAAATTTAATTCCCAGAAACTGCTTTAATAGCTCATCAGCAGTAGATTTTAAATTCTCCACCGTATCTCGACAATTTTGGGCAATAAAACCACTCAAAAAAATTGTACTACCCCAAAATGCTTGGCTAAAAGTTTGCCCGATTTCATCTTGACTACCTGGATAAGTTCCGGCGAAAAAATCCGCTGGTGGTTTCAGTTGCGATAATTCCGAGAAAGAAATCTCATCATCTCCTGACTTTTGCGGATGATAGAGCGTTAGAGAAAAACTATAAGTATCATTGAGAAACTGAGGATAAAGAAATCCCTTATATTTTGGTGGCAAGGCTATCCGGTAAATTCCTCTAGCTTTAGAATCGAGAATTAAATCAAAATTGGCTAATCCAGAATCGAGCATCTTCGGGAAATCTTCCCGAAACTTTAAATTAATTTGCTGGCTGTTTTGGTCTAAAATCTTGCAGGAGTTTAACAGATTTTGATAGTAAGATGTCACCAAGTCAATTTCCAGATGACGTTCAGTGAAATCTGTCAGATGAACGTTTCTTAAGTGATAACTGAATAAGCGGATATTGAGAGCATAAATTGAGCTGGTATTTGCATTCATGGTAATTACAATGCCAATTTACAAAAAATCTATATTTTAGCCAAAGAAACGGTTATAATCATCATGGCTACCAATCCAAAACCAGGTCACTGTATCTTCTGCTTTGAAGCCCAAAGCTCGATAATTGCGCGTCACTCGCACTGACCAAATTTCCTCTTCTTGGTTAATGCACTTAAAATGGAGAGACGGATGAAACGGATTTTCTGCCCATAGCCGATAAGCCTTGCGGGCACGTTCTCGCACCTCATTGTTAAGCTGACGATACTCCTGCCAAAATGAAGGCAGAACCTCAGATTTCATAGCTCCTCATAATTCATTTTTGTTGCTTTTCCCGCAGCGCGTTCTTGTTTCGCCCGTCGTGCTGCTGCAACTAAGGCGGACTGGGTGCGACTAAATGACTCATCCCACCGTTGTTCATCCTGTAAATCGGCAATATACTCACGCACATGAGCGACGACTTGCCTTTGGATTTCATCGGGTAAAGGCTCTACCATTTCTACCAAATCTGTGATGGCTGATGACATGACATTCTCCTAGGGATTGAACTTAACCCAATTATGGTTTATGTTGATGACTGAGATGGTTGCTGGGATTGGCTTTGGGCAGCTTTGATGGCAGAGCGCAAAGCCGTATTGGTAATGGGTTGTTCTGACTCTGAAGGCGGAGGCGGAGTCTCGTTATCTCCCAGAGGGTCTTTTTTCACAGTCTGTAAAGCCTCTTTGATGGGCTCATAATGATGCTTATCTAGCCAAGCTAAAATCACCCCAGCCATCTTTTTATAATCCTCATCTCCGAATTGAGCCAGATTTTGGTCGAGTTCGGCCCAGGTTTCCGGGGTACAAGCGGCAAATATCGACGATAACGGTTGCTGGCGCAACATTTCCCAAAATTTACGAACCCGTTTTTTGCTGATTTCATCAATATTTGCAAAAGCCATCATAGCCTCCTGGTTGTGGGGGGTGATATTTCCCTACCATCTATTATTGTCCATTGGCTGAGAAAGCAGCCCAATAGCGAGCCGGGGCAAAGGGACGTTCTGGATCGAACAGGAGAAGCTCTTCTTGACAAACCTCAATTTCAACCTCGTCTAATTTTAGCTCGTCTCGTAACCAGGTTAAAACACCCTCGCGGGAAATGGTGCGTAACCAGGATTGGGCGGCTCGCAATGCCATCACGACGGAAAAGTGGCGAGGCAGTTCGTGATAGAGGCGAATCATCAGGAGGGCGGCGGAAAACTCCTCGGCTTCCCAGAGACTCCCTACCACCGTCCGGGTTCCGGCGAAGAAAAAGGCACTGGCTAACCCCACATAGTCATCGGTTGGGGGAGTTTCCACAAGCCCGGTTTTGCAGGCGGACAGGATTAACAGGCGACAATTGGGGATATCCAAACTGGTGAAGATGTCCTGAAAGGTGAGTTTTTCCCGGTTGGCGAGGCGGAGATAGGCTTTGAGGGGTTCATCTTCGTTAAATTCGCCGTGACAGGAAAAGTGAATATAGCGGCTTTGCTGCAAGAAAGCTCGGTTTTGCGGTTGTTCCAGGGCGGTTTTGGTGGCTTCGTTATGGCTGAGAACCCGTTGGGGGTCGAACAGGCGGCGCAACACTTCTACCTCGAAATCTGCATAGGTGAGGTCTTCCGTCGGGTTTTGCAGGGCAAAGAAAGAGGCGGAGGGTTTTTCTAGGGGGGGACGCTGCTGGAGGTTGTTGAGAATTTGACAACTGGGGGCATATTGCACCGGGAACCAGTCTTGCAGGGGTTTTCCCTCACCCCCGGCCCCTCTCCCAGAGCGGGAGAGGGGAGAAGACGGGACGGGGAGAGCGTGGAGGGGGATGAGGTGCAGTTCCCGGTGGGGAATCAGGATGAGGTGTTGAATCTCCGATAATTCAGCCAGAAGGCGGGGGAGTTGCAGGGCGGCGCTGAGGGTTTCGAGGCGTTGGGGGAGTTGCTGATTCCAGGTGTCTTTTCCGTAGTCGCTGCGGTAGTCGAGGATGGCTTGGTCCAGGTGTTGGCGGTCTTCGGCGCTGAAGTGGTGGGGGGTAATCTGGATTTGCTCGTCTTGGCGGGTGACGAGGAAGGCGTAAAACCCGGAGTCGGCTTCGGTGGGGAGATACCACTCGATGAGGGCGGTTTGGGTGGGGAGGAGGCGGCGCAAGTCCGGGAGTTGGGCGGGGACTTGTTGGGTGAGGGTAAAGTTGGGGTCGTCGAGTTCCGCGAGCAGGTCTTGGAATTGCTGGTTAGCGGCTTGGAGTTGTTGGCGGATGATGCTTTCCGGTGAGGGTTGGTTGGGGTATTTTTCGGTGGTGGGGGTGAGGGTGTCCCTGGAGGTGTAGGCGAGTTGTTGTTGGTAGATGGCAATGCGACGGCGCAGGTCGCTGATGCGTTGTTTTTGTGCGTCCGTGGCGTTTTTGGGGTAGAGGTTGGCGCTGTCGAGGAGTTCGAGGAGGGTGCGGGATTTACTGCGTTCCACGGTGAGCAAGGCTTGGGCGTAGTCTTGGTGGTTGATGCAGGCTTGCACCATTTTTTGATAGATATCAAGAGAGTTGGCGATGAGTTCCCGTTTGGTGGCTTCGGAGGTGGCCCAGTAGCGGCTTTGTTCGATGGCAAGGATGGCTTGGTGGTAGCCTTCGATCGCGATTTCCCAGTTTTGTTGTGCAAATCCTAAGTCGCCGAGGCTGTGTCCGGTTCGCAAGCAATCTTGAGGGAAGGAGGAGGGGGTATAGACTAGCAAAGCGGCTTTGTAGGAGCGAATTGCTTGTTTTCGGTTTTCTGCCCGATCGCTTCCCCGGATGCGGTATAAGTAGGCATTGCCCAAGTTATGTTGAGTCATCGCCCACATTTCGGGAAACTCATTAGGAGTATAAACTTGCAATGCTTCTTGTAAACAGGCGATCGCCCGCTCAATATTCTCTGCGCGATCGCCTCGGATGCGGGTTTGGTAGGCAGCCCCCAAGCCTATGTGGGTTCTTGCCCAGTCTTCAGGAAAATCGGTGCGGGTATAAACTTGCAATGCGGCTTGATAGCAAGCGATCGTCTTCTCTAGATTATCTGCTTTTTCTCCCAGGATGCGGTCAAAGTAGGCAGTTGCTAGATTATTTTTGGCTTCTGCCCATTCAAATGGAAAATCTTCGCGGTTTCTTACTTGTAATGCTGCTTGGTAGCACTGAATGGCAGTTTCCAAATTATCCTCTCGTTTTCCCAGAATCCGATGACGGTAGCTAGTCCCCAGATTCATTTGAATCCCTGCCCATTGTTCCCGAAATTCTTCACGGTTACGAACTTTTAATGCTGCTTTATAGAGATTGATAGCCTGTTCCAGATTCTCCGAACGTTCCCCTCGGATGCGAAACAAATAGGCAGTACCCAAATTAGTTTGAGTTCTTGCCCATTCTTGAGGAAATTTTTCATAGCTAAAGACTTCTAACACAGATTTAATAGCAGAAATGCCCTGTTCCAGATTCTCCGCCCGCTCTCCCACGATGCGATATAAGTAAGCAGTTCCCAGACTCAATTGAGTGTTGGCCCATTCTTTGGGATAGACTCTGCGAGTGAATACAGACAGAATCGTTTGATATCCAGCAATAGCAATTTCAACATTACTCGAACGATTGCCTAATTTTACTTGCTGCATCAGGTTACTGAAATTGGCTATATCGACAGCGATACAATACGCCAGAATCGAGTCCACGACAGCAAGAGTCCGACTTGCCCACTGGCGTAAAACTTCGGCAAGACTGAGGGTGAGTTTGTCTTGATTAGCTTTCAACAGGGGATAAATTTGTTGATAGTTGCCCTGACTGTCATCAATCGTTTTTAGTACCTGCATTAAGAATTGGAGCATCGTATCGGCATTTGGAGGTACGGCGTAGGGCGAATCGATTATATTTTCCGATAGGAAACGGGCAATGTTTCTTAAAAAATCGGCATTTCGTTTTTCTCCCCAGCTTTCCATTCGTTTTGCCTTCTCTTTCAGGAAAATGAGAAACCCGGTATCTAGTATTTCTTGGTGTCCGTCAAGAATTCGGTTTGCCTCACGGGGAGATGCGAGGAGTTGTTCCACCAGCTTGACATAGGCTTTGATGCGTTGTTCTTGATCCATAGCAAGGCACCGGGTAGGGGACAGTATCCCGATTTTACCCCATCCCTGCATTTCAGAAACCGGGTTTCTTGCTTAAATTTTTGTGAATAAACAGAGATTTTGGGAGAAACCCGGTTTCTTGAACCCCCACCGCGACTCCCAGAAACCGGGTTTCTTGCTTAAATTTTTGTGAATAAACAGAGATTTTGGGAGAAACCCGGTTTCTTTCCCCCCCCATCGCGCAGAAACCGCTGGCAAAACATGATAATCCAGAAATTCATTAACCGAGTATTGAGCTTCTGTCATCATTACATGCAAGAGGGGTTTCACCTGGGGGATAATCCGGTTTTGTTGCGCTACAATCAAAATCCCTCAAGTGCCAATTACATTTAATCCTAACTCTTGCGCCACTTTTCTGGCTTTTCTTTCATCCAATAAACCCCTGGGTTTTTGTTCACTCAGTGCTAAAGCGATCGCCTCTAATTTTCCTCCACTAGATGACATTCAGTTTGTAGAACACTTACCAACCCGATTTTACCCCATCCCCGCGACTGAGAAACCCGGTTTTTTTCTTAAATTTTTGTGAATAAACAGAGGGACTGCAAGAAACCCGGTTTCTTTACCCCCCAACCAACTCTCATAAACCACCCAGAAACCGCGTTTCCTGCTTAAACCTTAGTGAATCAACAGAGAGACTGCGAGAAACCCGATTTCTTGTCCCCCCACCTTCATACTCCGCAGAGAAACCGCGGTTCACCCTGCTACAATGAGAAGGTGAATCCATCCCTAACCGGTAGCCGGACCATTGAGATTCTCGGTGACATCGCTCAAACTAGCGAGAACACCGAATCGGACTGGCGGCGAGAAATTGCGATCGCGCCCTCGGAACAGGGATTCAAACTCAATCCCGCCATTACCCATGAGTAAAAACCATGACTCAGACAATTACAAAACCCATCTCCTTTGATGAATTTGTCGCCTGGTATCCAGAAAATGCAGCCTGTAAATATGAATTACACAACGGAGCAATTGTCAAAATGCCTTTAGGAACCGGTCAACACTCTAATATTACGGGTTTTATCAGCTTAAAACTAGGAGTGCAAATTGAGCGTCACGAATTACCTTACTCTATTCCCGGTGATTGCTTGCTAAAACTATTGGAGGATGAATCTGGTTATCAGCCTGATATTATTGTCCTAGACCGAGAGCAACTAAGTAACGAACCCCGGTGGCAAAAAGAGTCTATCATTACCCTAGGCAGTTCAGTGCGGTTAGTGGTAGAAGTCGTAAGTACCAATTGGCAGAATGATTATCTGAGAAAAGCGGGGGATTATGAACTAATGGGTATCCCAGAATACTGGATTGTGGACTATCTGGGCTTAGGCGGTCGGCGCTTCATTGGTAATTCTAAATCACCGACGATTTCGGTTTATCAAATGGTCAATGGCGAGTATGAAGTGAAGCAATTCCGAGATGATGAAAGAGTCGAGTCCTTGGCTTTCCCGGAATTACAATTAACAGCAGCACAAATTTTTCAAGCATAATTTTCCCGGAGCGTCCCGATTTGACAAATCCCCCCCACCCCCAAGCCAAAACGGGATGCTCCCAGGGATACGGATAATTTTTCCCCAAAAAAGCTCTTCTTAGAAATATTAATTAAACTTTCTTGGAGGTCAAAACCAACCGCAGTTTAGCATGAATCAAACTCAACTCGGCCAAACCTAAATCCACACTCCCTTCCACCACAATCCCCGTGTGCAGTAGCCGGTCTAATAATTCGACAATGGACGGATTGCCAGAAGGTTCCCCCGGATAGTACCCCCCATCTTTAGGCAATAAAGTCCCAAAATCACCCAAATCAGCATTTAAATCCGCCGGGTCAATTTCAAATATATCACACATTTTCATCACTTGCTCTTCCAATTGGCGGAGACTTTCCGCTGCTCTTTCCAACTCCTCCTCACTGAGAAGATTAGCATCCATATGGCGAATTACCTGGGCTTCCATCAGTTGCCGCACCAATTCAATTAATGTCAGCAATAGCGGCGCCAGACCGGCATCTTTATGACTAGGTTTCGGTTGAGTGATAGAATTAGGAATAGTATCATCAGTCATGGGGTAAACTGAACTCCAGAACCGTGACAGGGGATGCAGTAGAAACCCAAATTGCCCGGAGCCGTACCACTGCCCAAACAGTGAGGACATTTGGCAGCTTTAGGGGAGCGGTGGTGAACACCTTTACCCCTACAGGCGAGACAGGGGTTGCGAGTGCCTGTGGGGGAGACGCCGCTACCGCGACAATGGGCGCATTTCACCAGCGGCGGTGTGAGGTGATGGCATTTTTTGCCGTGGCAAGCGGGACAGGTGGAAAGAGCGGACATCACGCGGAACCTGTCTTTACCGGTGCCTCTACAATAGGCGCAGGGTTGGATTTGCTGGCTCATAGCCGATAATATGGTACTGGGATAAATCTATTATGCCAGTTTGTATGCCCAAAGCCTTGTCCTAGAAAATAACTGCTATAATTCATCACTAGAGCCAAATTTATGTTTTGTCCCTTGTCCCTTGTCCCTTGTCCCTTGTCGCTTATCACACAACAAAGGACAAATGACCAATGACCAATGACCAATGACAATTTATCAGAGGAATGGCAGCGATGACCAATATATTAACTAAACCCAACGAAGTAACACCGGAAATCATGTCCTTAGAGGACTTTATCAACTATGATGATGGTACAGATGCTCGGTATGAACTAGAGGATGGGAGATTGCTGTATATGCCAAGCGAAAGCGAGATAAATCGACGGATTGCGTGTTTTTTGTTTGTATATTTTGCCCAACTGGGAATTCCCTTTTCTCGGTTAACCATGAAAACAGAGGTGGCGGTGATGGGGACGCGGACAACGGTGCGTGTTCCCGATTTGATGGTAATGACAGAGGAATTAGCCCAAGCGATGCAGGGAGCGACTCGCTCCATTGTCATGTCAGATATGCCCCCGCCGCAGTTAGTGGTAGAAGTAGTCAGCCCGGGACAGAAAAATGAGGAGCGAGATTATCGCTACAAACGCTCCCAATATCAAGCGCGAGGAATTGCCGAATATTGGATTATTGACCCGATGCAGCAGCGGATTACGGTATTGCATCTAGTGGCGGGACTTTATGAGGAGGTAGTGTTTACCGCTGAGGAGCCGATCGCCTCCCCTCTCTTAGCCGAATTAGGTCAACAATCACCTTTAACTGCAGCCCAAGTATTGCAGGTAGGGACAAGTGCCTAAAATTCTTTTTTAGTAAAAGCGTCGCTCTTGACCGACCACGATCTCATTTATCACCTACTTATCAAATGGGTTCACTAAAATCAGCCCATCAATACGCTTAAAATCAGCAACATTCCGAGTCACCAGTTGGCATCCTTCATTTAAAGCGCAAGCAGCTACTAGAGCATCCGCCAGCTTGACACGGTTTCGGCGAATTTCAGTAGCACAATCTAGCACTGATTCCGTAAGCGATACAGATCTGAGTATTCGCAAAAACTCTCGCATTTCATTTTCTTGATGTTTTGTCAATCCAGGGTAGCATAGCAACTCCACCCAAGTCAGGGGGCAGTAAAATCCCCTAGATGCCCCCGTTTGAATTTCGTCAAAAATCGGTCGCAAAACCGGCTCACCGTTGAAGTAATAAATCAGGATATTGGTGTCAAACAAATATTTACTAATCATCCCATTCTCTTCGGATTTCTTGCTGAAACTCTAAAGCATCTACACGCTTGGGCAAAAATCCAAACCATTTGTCTAAATTTGGCGCTGGCAATTCTCCGGTTGGGTGCAGAGGTTCTGCTCTGACACGCCGCCGCACCATTGCCGCCAACTCTTCTAAAAGCTGTAGTTGTTCTTCTGGGTTCAGTGTTTCAACCTGACGGCGTACCTCTTGATAACTAGACATAGACTGGCAATGTAATTCTGGTTAATTTTAATATATGCGAAGCACCGCCCACCTGTCAAGGATTTGTCATTGGTCATTGGTGATTGTTCATTCGTCTGAATAAAAAGTTACCAATGACAAATGACCAAGGACAAATGTTACTTGTCCCTATTCACGCTTACCCCCCATCACCAGAGACTGTTTCTCCCGCATTGAGAGCTTTCAGAGCCCGCACTTCTTCGCGCAAACTCTCCACCTGTTGTAATAACTGCTGATTAGACTGCATTAACTGGGAGGCTTGAGAGTTTAAGTAAGGGTCACTTTCCCACCAATTAATCCCGATTTCTTTGGCTTTATCTACAGAAGAAATCAGTAAGCGGATGCGAATAGTCAGGAGTTCCGTAGAACCCACAGAGACGCTGATATCGCCAGCGATGACGATACCTTTATCTAATACTCTTTCCAGGATATCAGCGAGGGTCGAACCTTGGGTGGAGGTGGCGATTTGACTATGTTGGGGTGGCATGGTTATGATGAGGAATCAGGAGTAGCTGTAGGAGGGGACGCCTGTAGTTGTTTTTGGGCGATATAAAGCCGATCGTCTCGCTGCATCAGCATCCCCTTTTTGATGAGCGATCGCAGGGCATCGATCGCCTCCACACGGTTAATATTCAAAGCCGCCTGAATTTCCGACACCCGCACCCCCTGAGACTGCTTAATATAAGCCAAAACTTCCTCCTCATAAGGGATAAAAGCAGTATCCTTCCCATTTTCCGGTTGCGGTTGGCTTGGCTCTTTCTCCGTCGCCAAAATTTCCGCCAGAATTTTCCGCGCCGTGACTAAATTTAAATTACTCCGCGATAACACCACATCAGCGAAAATATCCCGAAATTCCTCATTAGCCACATCCACCGGAATCGCGTGTTCCCGGCAAACTTTAGCAATCGTGATGCAAGAGCGGAGGGTAGAAGAAAAATGCAGCAAAGACACAGCATTTCTGGAACTGAGATTTGATGCCTGTAAATGCCCGTTACCATTAGCTGCCAACAGCGCCATTGTCCGCTCGCGAAAATCCCGCACCAACTGCACAATCTTCAACCCCTGAGTGCGATCGATGCCAGTTTTCTGCATCAAAATTTCCAACTGCGTCACCCCATCCGGTTCCGGCATATTAATCGTCACCAACCGGTCCATCAGAGCATCTTGAGTATCATGTACCCCCGAATATTCCTCTGGATTAGAAGTAAAAATCGCTCGAAAATTAGGATGCACCCGGACATATTCCGACTTTTGGCCATTATGGGGAGGCAAAACCAGCAATTTCTCTTCTAAAGCCGAAAGCAAAACATTATTTACCTCTGGACGCGAGCGATTAAACTCGTCATAAACCAGGGTAAAACCTTCCTTGCAGGCCAGAGTTAGGCGAGAATCCACCCAATTATGCCGCAATTCATCTTCCACTTTCACCACATTGTGAATAAAATTATCCACCACTTTTTTGCGCGTATAACCAGCACTCCGACCGATTAAATCGCCACTTTTCAGCTCGCTATCCCCAAAAATCAGCATCATCGGACGCTCCAAAAGGTCTGCCAAATGGAGAGCGAGAGTAGTTTTCCCCGTGCCTGCCGGTCCGCGCAGGTGGACGGAAAAGCCAGATTGCAGGTAGCGCAAGGCGCGGGCCGCCGTTTGCGCCACCTGGGGCGTATTCACGAAGCCTCGGGGACTGGCTCGCAGCACAGTAGTCATTTAGGTTGGTTCTGGTGACGAGAATTAATTCAAAATTTTATCCACGGGGATATACAGCCGATCGCGCTGGGCAATCAACTCTTTTTTCATCAAAGAGCGTAGCGCATCCACCGTTTGCACCCGGTTGAGTTGCAAACTGTCCTCAATTTCCCGCAGTCTTGCCCCTTGGGTATCCTTAATATAGGCATACACCTGTTCCTCGTGAGGAACCCTCACCCCCGTCCCCTCTCCCACCAGGGGGGGAGAGGGGGGCACCGGTGAGGGCGGCGGTGGCGGTGGGGCCACAGTCTTTGGCGGTGGCGCCGGTGGTGGGGCCTTTAGTGTTGGTGGTGGGGCCACAGTCTTGGCGGGAGCGGGAGCAGTAGCCACAGTAGGCTGAGCAGGGGATAAAGCACTACCCCAAACCTCTTGTCTCAGGTTTTGGGCGTACTCACGCAAGTGCAATTTCAACGCCTCCAACTGGGCTTGCAATTCCTGCATCGTGGCTTGACGATCGGAGCGTGTTGCTTGTAAATCTTGGCGCAATTGTCGCCCGCGAGCTTCGGCGAGCAACTCCAATTCTTGCAGGTATTCTCGCACGTCCGCGTGCAGTTCGGTCACAAATGCCGCTAAATCCCGTTGTAGTTCTACTTTAGTAGCAGCCTGTTGCTGCTGCCATTGTTGGCGGTTAGCGGCGACAGTAGTTTTTAGTTGGGCGTGAAAGTCTGCCAAGTCAGCAGCAAGATGTTCTGCCATCAGGGAGCGATCGCGCTGCGTAGCCGTCAGAAACTGCGCCGTTTGTTGCGCCAGAGTCTGCGCAAACTCAGCCAGTTGCTGCGCCTGTTGTTCGCCTTGGCGGTAACGTTCCGAGCGAGTATCCTGCAAAAAAGCCGCCATTGCTTGCTGTCGCTCACTGGTGAGCTGCTGGCGAGCCACAGCCGCCGCCGCACTCTGACGCGCCAAATGCTGACGCTGTTGGCGGAGTCGATCGGTAAATTCGTCTAATTGAGCGCGCACCTGCGCCGCCGTATCTTGGCGCACCGCCTGCAGCGATCGCAACTCGCCCCCCACCTGCTGCTGACGGGAGCGCGTTAGCTCAATGCGCCGGTGTCGTTGCGCCACCCATTGATCATAAAGAGCCATAACTGAACTCTCCTCTTAGGTTGGGTGTAGAAATGCGTTCTTAACGCATCTCTACAGCAAATTCGGGCTTAGGCAGCGGGAACAGCCGCTTGGGAAGTCAAGCCTACGGCTTCCGCATACTTCAGGTAAGTTTCCACAGAAGCGATGACGATGCGAGCTTCTACAGCTAGCAGCTCGATCCCCACCAAGGAAACCCGCACCCAAGCATCAATCACGATGCCTTTGTCCAAGATGCGATCGACCACTTCCGCCAAGCTCGAAGAAGAGTTTACTTTTTCAACAGCCATAATGTCATCTCCCGATTTCATCAAAAATCAGCACTGGCGCGGCCAGCGCAAAACCTCAAACGCAGGCGGTCAGCCTGCTGCACAAATACACTCTTGTCGCCAGCTCCATCCCGGCAACATGAACCTGAGTGGCGATGCCCCCTGCATTGTCGAGAATAGCTGGTTGCCGTTTTTACTGTCGCGGACGAGTGCGGCCATGCCAATCCAAATCCTACAACATTTCACCAGCACTCGAGGTTTGTGCCCTAGGAGAGCCAATGGTGGACGGTTAGCAGCTTCACCAGAGAAGGACTTACCAGATACTAACTCTGAGAAGCACCCCACCACCAGTAGGAGCCATTGCCCCCACCATGTTATTGTCCCATATCTCATCCCCGATCAGACAACTTTCTGGATTTTGGCCAAACTGAAGGGCGCGACGCTTTCCCGGACGGTGCAGCGCCGCCGTCGCCCACAAGGGAAAACAGCGTAAAATAAACTTGCAGGTAATCTCAAAGCCCAAACCAAGGTCAATCGATCCGCCCAGAGGGGTGTAAATTCCAGACAACAGTATTTTCCTTGGCTGGTAGAGAAACCAGCATCAGGTGCATCCAGACTAGCTATGGGAGTTTTTTTGCAATTTTGCCGCAGGCTGCAAGCCTGCATATTCTAGTGGAGCCACCGGTAGGAGACAAAAGACTATGGAGGGGAAGATTGGTGCTGAGGAACTGCTCAAATTTTATTTGGCGGGCAAAACTAGCTTTCGCAACGCTGACCTCAGCGGTGTCAACTTAGAGCGGGCAAACCTCCAAGGCATAGACTTACAGGGAGCCTATCTGCGGTGGGCAACCCTTCAGGGGGCAAACCTCCGGGAGGCAAACCTATCTTGGGCAGACCTGCAGCGAGCCAATCTCTCAGATGCCATCCTCCAGAAAGCCAATCTCAAAGAAGTATCCCTGCGCAAAGCCAAATTGCAGTGGGCAGATTTTCAAGAGGCGCAACTGCAAAGTGCCAAGATGGAAAAATGCGACCTCACTTGTGCGAATTTACGCGCCGCGTCTCTGCGGTTAGTTTCCCTACAGGGAGCAAATTTAGACAAAGCCAATATGCTGATGGTGGATTTGCGTGTGGCAACTCTCACAGAAGCAAAGCTGCTGGACGCTAACCTGGAAATGGCGAAGCTGCAAGAGGCTAACCTATCTAAGGCCAATCTGATGGGAGCTAATTTGGCCAAAGCCTTGGCGAATGGCGCCTCGTTTCAAGAAGCGCGGTTATTTGGCGCCAATCTCTCGGACGCTAACCTCACCGGGGTGAATTTAACCGGGGCGGACTTGCAGGAAGCGAAGTTATTTGGCACCAACTTATCTGGGGCAAACCTCACTGAAGCCCGGTTGCCCTCGCTGCCAAATATGCAGGGAGCCAAGCTATCGGGGGCGCAGCTTAAAGGGGTGCGTTTGCCCAGGGGGGAAAGTTTACAACAAGCGATGCAGCCTGATGGTGTGATTCCCGATCGACGCTCACCTAGGGCTCTGGAACCGGTAATGACTACAGCAGAATTGTTACCAGAGAAGGCGGTTACAGAAATGCCTCCACAGGAAGAATCAGCCGCCAACCGGCGGGGGTTGACGCTGTATAGTTTCAAGGCGCAAGTGGAGGTAGGGGCAATTCACCTGAGCGGCGCAGAAGGACATAGACATCCGATGGAGGGGGATGGGCAACTGGGGACTGCCGCGATCGCGATCGCCCACCGGCGCGGTCCATCCGTACTGCGGCAACAGCTCCTCGCCGCCTACAACCGCCGCTGCGCCATCACCGGTTGCGATGTAGAACCCCTCCTCGAAGCGGTTCTCCTCATGCCCAGCAAGCTGGTACAAAACACCCATGATGCCTCCGATGGTTTACTCCTGCGATCCGACATTCACACCCTTTTTGACCTCCACCTCATTACCATCGACCCAGACACCATGAAAGTCATCGTCGCCCCCAGCTTGCGCCCCACCAGCTACGGCGAATTCGATGGCCAACCCCTGCGCCAACCAGTCGATCGCGCCTTCCGCCCCAACCATGAGGGCCTCCAGTGGCGCTTTAACTGGTGCGATTGGGTTCACCGCTTGTAAGTCCAGATGGGGAGACGGGGAGATGGGGAGATGGGGAGACGGGGAGACGGGGAGACGGGGAGGGGTGGGAAGAGGGGGAAGATGGGGAGGGGTGGGAGGAGGGGGAAGATGGGGAGGGGTGGGAGGAGAGGGAGGAAGATTGCTTCCCACACTTCCCACACTTCCCACACTCCCCACACTTCCCACACTCCCCACACTCCCCACACTTCCCACCCTCCCCACACTCCCCAAATTTTTGGGCTAAAGCCCCACTACGAACCTGTCAACCTCTACACCAGTCCCACTAAATTGATGCTCAAGTCCCACAAACGCTCGGCTTTTTCATCATCCCGAGCTTGGGGAGAAACTTTTTGCACAAAAGACTGACGATTTTTCTTTTGCCGATTTCCCCAGCTCCAATAAGCACCAGATTGCTTATATTCTGGATCGGCGACCACTGCAGCCACCCGCTCTCCTGCTAAATCCTGGGATACATAGCCCCCAGTGATATATTTCTGGAAAATCGGGAAGATTTTCTGAAACAGGGGATAGTGATTGCGGAACAGCGGCGTTTCCGCAACGCATCCGGGATATAGAGAAGTAAAAGTGATGCCCGTTGACTCGTGATACCGGCGATGCAGTTCCCGCATCGTCAGCACATTGCACACTTTGCTATCTTTATAAGCCTTGACAGGTTCAAACTTCTTGCCGTCAATCATCGTAATCGGGTCTTGGAAACCCTTAGCAAACCCTTCTAAGTCTCCCAAGTCGGGACGGGGGGGAATCTTCCCGCCCAATTCTTCCGGGTTATGCGTCACTGTACCCAAAATCACCATGCGGCGGTCTGGGTATGGCGATCGCTTCATATCCTCCAGCATCACATTGCACAGCAAGAAATGCCCTAGGTGATTCGTCGCTACCGTCAGCTCATACCCGTCTGGGCTGCGCAAGGGCGCTTTAATCAACGGCATATAAATTGCCGCATTGCACACCAAAGCATCCAGAGACCGCCCTGTAGCGCGGAACTGGTTGATAAACCGGCGCACACTGTCTAAGGAGCCTAAGTCAATGTGGAGAATCGTGTAGCTGTCTTTTGGAATGCCCACCTCACCGGCGGCTTTTTCCCCTTTCTCCAAATCGCGACAACCCATAATCACGTGCCAACCCCGTTTCGCTAAGGCTTTGGCACCATACAAACCGACCCCAGATGAGGTTCCGGTAATTACAACTGTTGGCTTTTGATCTCGATCCATTCTATTCCACCCTCTTTCACCGTTTGGACCTTCTATTATCCAAAGTGGCTATGCAGGTTAAGTTTGCCATGATTTCTGATCATCAGAAAATGAGTTATTTTACTGATTGACAAAAATCACACGCTTTTAACTTATCACGAATGGGTGCCTCAAATTTGCCCACAGGTTCAGAAACCCGTTTTCCCCATAAAGAAACCCGGTTTCTCAAAGAAACCGGGTTTCTAGGGACCGGGAGTGGTTGCTTCAGCCGCCAGCCACCGCCGGGACGATACTCACTTCGTCGCCATCTTTTAGCGGGGTGCCGGTGCCGTCTAAAAAGCGGATGTCTTCGCTGTTGACGTAGAAGTTTAAAAACCGGCGCGGTTGGCCTTTGTCATCACAAAGGCGGTCTTTGATACCGGGACAAGCTGTTTCCAGGGCATCTATCAGTTCGCCAATGTTGGCGGCGGTGCATTCCAGAGTAGCTTGATTGCTGGTGAATTTCTGTAGGGGAGTGGGAATTAAAACTTTAACGGACATAGTTAGTTGTTGTTGTCGTTGGATGGTTAGAGGTTATGGAAAATTAATAACCTCTAACGGTGAGCGAAAAATTAGACCAGCACTTGCTGCCATTCCAGGCGGTCTAAAGTGCGGGAGCGCTCTAAAGCGCGCTCGAAGCTGTCGAGTTTGGCTTCAATTGTTAGGGGGGCGCCGATGTCACCTTGTACGGCTTCTTGGGTTTTTAAGCCGTTACCGGTGATATAGACAACGGTGGTTTCGTCGGAGTCAATTTTGCCCGCTTCTACCAGTTTCTTGAGGACGGCAATGGTGGTCCCGCCAGCAGTTTCGGTGAAGATGCCTTCGGTTTCTGCGAGCAGTTTGATGCCTTCGATGATTTCTGGGTCTGTGACAGATTCGATGTTGCCGTTGGTTTTCTGGGCAATATCTACGGCATACACGCCGTCGGCGGGGTTGCCAATGGCGATCGACTTGGCAATGGTGTTGGGTTTGACGGGTTTAATGAAGTCCCGCCCTTCCCGGAAGGCTGAGGCGATCGGCGAGCAACCCTCGGCTTGAGCGCCGCTGAAGCGGACCGCCTTATCTTCCACCAGACCCACTTTGATAAATTCTTGGAATCCTTTGTAAATTTTTGTGAAGAGAGAGCCTGAAGCCAGAGGGGCCACCACGTGGTCGGGCAGTTGCCACCCCAGTTGTTCGGCTACTTCATAGCCCAGAGTCTTGGAGCCTTCAGAATAGTAGGGACGGAGGTTGATGTTAACGAAACCCCAGCCGTGGGTGTTGGCAACTTCCGAGCAAAGGCGGTTTACTTGGTCGTAATTGCCTTCTACGGCCATCACCACGGGACCATAGACGAGGGTGCCCAAGACTTTGCCAGCTTCTAAGTCGGCGGGAATGAATACGCAGCAGTCCAGTCCGGCTTTCGCGGCGATCGCGGCGGTGGAGTTCGCCAAATTCCCAGTGCTGGCGCAGGAAACTGTGGTGAACCCCAACTCTCTCGCCCGAGTCAAAGCCACCGACACCACCCTATCCTTAAAGCTGAGGGTAGGCATGTTCACCGCATCGTTTTTGATGTAGAGGTTTTTGATCCCCAGACGACGGGCCAAACGATGGGCTTTCACCAGTGGCGTCATCCCAGTGCCCACATCGATGAGGTTGTCACCCGCCACGGGCAAAAATGGACGGTAGCGCCAGATAGACAGGGGTCCTGCTTGAATCGTTTCCCGGGTTACGTGGCGGCGCAGAGCGTCGTAGTTATAGCTGACTTCCAGGGGACCGAAGCAATATTCGCAAACGTGAATCGCCTTCGGTTCGTACTCAGCGCCACATTCTTTGCACTTGAGCGCGTCAAAAAAGGCGGAACCGTTAAGGATTTCTTGGTTGTGGGTGGTGGTTTGAGTCGCCTGGGTCATGATGTTAAAACCTCTGCTGCACGTTTGTAACTACCGTCTTGGGAGTTACCTCCCCTCATCGATTTTTTGAATGTATCACAAGCAAAAACACCTGTCAACTATACCCGACTTTTTTTGTCGGGATTGATTTTCTGATTTTTTCCGGGAAAAATTAGAATGTTGCTAACAAGTTGTTAGTAACTAATTAATATCAGCCACCGCTCACCGGGGGAATGAGGACCACTTCATCACGATCGTGCAAAACTGTGGATGCTTCCACAAACTGCAAATTGACGCCAAAGCGGGTAATATCCCGCAAATGCTCCAACTGCGGTTTTTCCGCAATCAACCGCTCCATCACCGCCACCACCTCGGTCCCCTGGGGCAATTCCAGCAGTAACTCTGGCACCCCATAAACCTCCTGATAGCTAGCAAAGAGCTTCACCGTAATTTTGATGGATTCACACATAGCATTCATATATTACCACCGGAGCTAATTTTAAAGTCATCGCTGCGGCTTTTATGAAGAATTATCAATAAGATTTAATATTTGTTAATCTAGGAGAAAAACCGTAAGGTGAGCAATGCCTCCATAAATCTGTGCTATTGGGATAAGTCTTTAGGGCATTGTCCACCCTACTCACAGACAATCAAAACCAGAGATAATATAATAGTAAGGATAGGAAATATCATTGGAGGCAATAGCCAATTAAATCATCGCCTGCATTCGCCGAAAATCCATTTCGACTTCTGCCCAGAGGGCGCGGTTTTTGGGGTCAGTCCGCAGGGCTTTTTTCAGGTAAATGCAGGCTTTCTCCCAATCACCGTCATCTACGAGATTCCGCCCGAAGCGCTGATAAGTGATAGCTTGCCATTGCTTTACTTCTATGTCGTTGGGGAGGCGTTGGGCTAAACCTTCTACCAGGGCGATGGCACGGAGAAACCGCTTATATTTGAGCAATGATTGTAGTTGAATGTAGGCTTTTTCCTTGAGGCGGTTGTCAAAGTCCGATAAGTATGGATTAGGGCGCAAGGGAGATTTTTTGCCCTTGAGTTCTTCCCCGAGAGGGGATGTTTCCTGACTCTTAGCAGTTGGTTCTGGGGTTGGTTCTTTCCGAGGGGGGGTTTTTTCCTTTTCCTCTGGAGGGCGAGGGGTGGTGGGGCGAGGGGATGTCACCCCCTCTCTTGCCATTTCCGCCCATCTACTGGTATCTGCTTTCGTCTCTCCTTTGGCGGTGACGGGACTGCTAGCTAAAGGAACGATCGCCAGCAGTTGTCTGTAGGCTTCATGGAGTTGAATAAACTTTTCGTGAGCTTTGGTGTCTCCGGGATTGGCGTCGGGATGGTACTGCCTTGCCAGCCGCCGGTAAGATTCCTTAACTTCGGCTAGAGTTGCCCGTGGAGTCAATCCCAAGATGCGGTAGCATTCGGCAAGATTCATATTAGTAAAAAAGGCAGACCTTGAGATAAGATTCTGCCATTATGCGGGTAATTCGGGACAAAAGCATCAGCTTTAAGGAATAGGGGGACTAGGGGACCAGGGGACCAGGGGACGGGGGGACGGGGGGACGGGGGGCAGGGGGGACTGGGGGACTGGGGGACTGGGGGACTGGGGGGCAGGGGAAGAGGGGGAAGAGGGGGAAGAGGGGGAAGAGGGGGAAGATTACTCCCCACACTCCCCACACTCCCCACACTCCCCACACTCCCCACACTC
>Ga0073934_10001123_pt1 | contig 67671 bp, 62 predicted proteins | sample LarsenN4metaG_FD_76834 | JGI IMG/M metagenome (GOLD analysis project Ga0073934, IMG submission 76834) | Hot spring sediment bacterial and archeal communities from British Columbia, Canada, to study Microbial Dark Matter (Phase II) - Larsen... ... | reverse complement strand
GCGCCGGTTCTGGGACTACCGCAGCACGGCCTGGGCGGCCGGTCATCTGCGCCAGTGGCTCTGGCGTGCCAGCCACAGCCGCCTCGAACCGTTCAAGAAGCTCGCCCGCATGCTCCGTGCCCATCTCGACGGTGTGCTGGCCTGGACCCGGATTCGCGTGACCAACGGCGCCGTGGAAGGCATGAACAACAAGGTGTTGGTCATCAGCCACCGCGCCTATGGCTATCAGACCTCCTGGGCGTACATCGCCAACATCTACCACTGCTGTGCTGCTCTCCCGCTACCGTGACACTCTTGGGAGGGGAGCCTAAAATTATGGCTACCGTGCTCGGTAGAACGTTTGGCAGCACTGCTCGACGCTTGGAGGGCGAGCGCCATTCTGGGTAGTCATGGCGTAGCGGCGCCATCGGAGAAGCGACCAGCGAGAACTGCCCCAGAATCGTGTGCATGAGCGGGCCACTGCCGATCCGATGAATGACGAGAAGCTCCGAGTCGAGGATCTCGGGGCTCGCCTACGACCGGCTACTGGAAGATCTCGTTGAACCGGGCCTTCAGGTTCCTCGCCTCGCGGTCGACGTACGCGTAGTCGATCGGCATCAGCGTGATCGAGGCGAGCGGCGGGCTGCCGGGCGGCGGCGGCACGTCCACCCGCGCCGCGTAGATGCCCTCGCCCGGGAACAGCTTCTGCACCGTGTCCGAGATCATGAACTCGGCGAGCGCCTTGGCGGCGTTGGGCCGGGCCGAGCCCTTGATGACCATCGTCGGCGCCGGGATCGTGAAGGCGCCGTCGCTCGGGAAGACGGTCTGGACCTTGTGGCCGGCCTGCCGCGCCTCCCACGCGTAGTTGTCCGCCCCCTCCGCGGCGACGACCCGCTCGCCGCGCGTCAGCGTCTCCGACACCTGCTGGTGGCTCTGCACGATCATGGTGTCGTTCGCGCGGAGCTTCCGGTAGAAGTCCCACCCGTACTTCTGGGACAGGGCCCCGACCACCATGAGCTGGATGGCGGTGAACGACGGGTCGGGCATGACGAGCTTGCCCTTCCACTTCGGGTCGGTCAGGTCGGTCCACGTCCTGGGCGGGTCCGGCACCTTGTCGGTCCGGACGATGATGCCGACCAGGTTCAGCCGCTGGGCGACGTGCAGGCCGTTCGGGTCCTTCGCGGTGTCCGGGACCTTGTCGAAGTGCCGCGGCCGGAAGGGGACCAGCAGGTCGCGCTTGATGAGGGCGCCCGCGGCCGCGGGATCGGAGATCGTCATGACGTCGGCGACGACGCGGCGGGCGTCGATCTCCTGCATGAACCGCCGGAGCACGGCCGAGCCGCCGGAGCGGAACAGCTCCACCCGGATCCCCGTCTCCTGCTGGAAGAGGTTGGCGATCTTCTGCGCGGTCGCGATCGGCGTCGACGTGTACCACGTGACGGTCCCCTCCTTCTTCGCGGCCGCCATGTCGACGGTGTCGGGCGTGAAGCCGCCCGACGCCAGCGCGGTGGCGGCGAGGGCGAGCAGGACGGCGACGGCGAGGGCGAGCCGGTGCGCCATGGGGGTCCTCCGTCACGCGCCCCGGTACACCGGGGCGGGCTGGCTGAAGAAGGCGTGCAGGATGTGGTGGACGACCTTGTAGTTCTTCTGCTGGAGGCTCGCGTGGGCGATCCCCGGCATGACCGCGAAGTGCTTGTCGGGGTTCGTTTAGCCGGCGGAAGAACTCCAGCAGGTCGTCGAACGCGGCGATGCCGTCGTACTGGCCGCGCATGACGATCGTCGGCACCGTGATGCGCTCGGGGTCCACGACGGGCAGCCGGGCGCACATGTCGACGTAGGTGCCGGTCGGCACCGAGTCGTCGAGGGCGAGGATGGCGTCGGCGAAGGCCTCGATGACCTCGTCGTCGGCTGTCCCCGGGTGATCCCGCTCGAAGATGCTGCGGACGAACGCGCGGTCGATCGGGCGCCGGTTCGTCGCCCGGTACTCCGCCAGGCGCGTGCGCCGCTGCGCGAGCGTCGGGCTGCCCTCGCCGGTCCACACGAACGCGTCGAGCGCGAGCCGGCGGACCCGCTCGGGCCGGCGCTCGGCGAAGAGCGCCGCCCGGAGCGCTCCGGACGAGATGCCGTAGACGAGGAAGCTCTCGACGCCGCGGGCGCGGGCGATGTAGTCGGTCGCGGCCTCCAGGTCGTCGGCGCCGGTCGCGATGTCGGCGTTGATGTCGCGCTTCTTGTCCGAGCGGCCGTAGCCCTCCATGTCGACGCACCACGTGTCGTAGCCCAGGCGCGCGAACGTGTCCATCGCCGAGGAGTCCGGGCGGCCCGGCACCTGGAGGTCGAACGTGGGCTGCGACGCCATCGAGGAGCCGTGGACGAACAGGATCGTGCCGAGGCGGCCGCCGGACGGTCCGGCGCGCTTCTCCCAGAGGAAGAGGCGGACGTCGCCCTTCGACGTCCAGTGCTCCTGCCCGGCGACGCTGGCCCCGGCGGTCATGACGCGCTCCTTTCCGCTACGACGGGAAGACCGTGCACGAGGCGCCCTGGAAGCGGACGTGGACGCGCTGGCCGACCCGCAGCGACTCTGCGGGCCCCGCCTGGACGCGCACGCGGGTGCCGTCGTGCAGCGTGACGTGACAGTCGGTGAGATTGCCGAGGAACGTGACCTCGACCACCTTCGCGGGCACGCCGGCCGGCGCCGGGCCGCCGGCGGTCGCCGGGGCGGGGACCAGGTGCAGGCTCTCGGGCCTGACCGCCACCTGGACGGTCTGGCCGGGCGCCGTGCCCCGCGGCAGCGCGACCGCGACGGGATGGTCGCCGCCGACGGCCACGATCCCCTCGGCCCCGTCCGCGCGCACCACGCGGGCCGGGATCAGGTTGACGAGCCCCATGAAGTCGGCGACCGTCCGGCTCGCGGGGCGGGAGTAGACCTCGCGCGGCGGGCCGTACTGGGCCACGCGGCCCTCGTGCATCACGGCGATCCGGTCGCTCAGCGCCATGGCCTCGGACTGGTCGTGGGTCACGTACAGGAACGTGATCCCGGTCCGCCGCTGCAGCTCCTTCAGCTCCCACCGCATCCGCTCGCGGAGCTTCGCGTCGAGGTTCGACAGCGGCTCGTCCAGGAGCAGGATGGCCGGCTCGACGACCAGGCTCCGGGCCAGCGCCACGCGCTGCTGCTGGCCGCCGCTGAGCTGCGCCGGGTAGCGGCCCTCGAGGCCGGCGAGGTTGACCAGCTCGAGGACGCGGGCCACGCGGGCGCGGGCCTCGGCGCGCGGCACCTTGCGCACCTCGAGCCCGAAGGCGACGTTCTCGTAGACGGTCTTGTGCGGCCAGACGGCGTAGTTCTGGAAGACCATGCCCATCCCGCGCTGCTCGGGCGGCACGGCGGCGCCCGGCCGCGACACGACGGCGTCGCCGATGCGGATCGTCCCGGTGTCGGGCGTGATGAAGCCGGCGACGAGCCTGAGCAGCGTCGTCTTGCCGCAGCCGCTCGGGCCGAGCAGCGTCACGAACTCGCGGTCGGCGACGTCGAGGCTCACGTCGCGGACGGCCTCGACGGTCCCGAAGCGCTTGGAGACGCCGTCGAGGACGATGCCGGCCATCAGGACACCACGGCCGGCTGTCCCGTCCCCGAGCCGCTGCGGGCGAGCCGCGACGCCCCGGCGACCGCGACGCAGATGATCACCATGGTCACGATGGCCAACGCGGCCACCGGCTCGAGGTACCCCGTCTCGTAGAGGTTGTAGACGGCCACGGCGAGCGTGATCGACTCCGAGCTGAACAGCAGGATCGAGGCGCTCAGCTCCTGGAGAGCGGGCACGAAGACCAGGAGCCAGCCGGCGAAGAGCCCCGGGCGCGCCAGCGGCAGGGAGACGCTCCGGAAGGTCCGGAGCCAGCCGGCGCCGGTGATGCGGGCCGTCTCCTCCAGCGACGGGTCGATCTGGCGGAACGCCGCGTTGGCCGAGCGCACGGCCAGCGGCACGTAGCGCCCCGTGTAGGCGAGGAGCAGGATCACCAGCGTGCCGTAGATCGGCAGCGGCAGGCGCAGCCAGAACTGGATCAGCGCGACCGCGACGACGATCCCCGGCAGGCCCAGCGGGACCAGCGAGGCGTAGTCCAGGAGCTTGCGGCCGGGCACCGTCGTGCGGAGGTCGATCCAGCTGATGAGGGCGCCCAGCAGGACCGACGCGGTGGCCGCCGCGCTGGCGAGCAGCAGGCTGTTCCAGATCGCGCGGCGGGTCACGTCGTACTCGAACAGTATGAAGCGGTAGTTCTTCAGCGTCAGGTTCTGCCAGAACTCCAGCCCCCACGACCGGCTCAGCGACACGGCGAGCAGCGTCGCGTACGGGGCCAGCACGGTGACGACGAAGATCGCCACGCAGAAGCCGAGGAGGGCCCAGCGCGCCGGCCCCACGTCGACGAGCTGCGGGCGGTGGCCCTTGCCGCCGACGGTCACGTAGGACCGCCGCGCCAGGTAGCGGCGCTGGAGCGCCAGGGCCGCCACCGTGATCGCCACGAACAGCAGCGACATCGCGGACGCGAGCCCGTACTGCGGCGGGTGGTCGAACAGCGCGTAGATCCGCGTCGGCAGCGTGAAGACGCGGCCCGGCAGCCCCACGATGGCCTGCGAGCCGAAGAGCGCGATGGCGTTCACGAAGGCGATGAGCGCCCCGGACAGGATGGCCGGGGCCACGAGCGGCGCCGTCACGACGCGCGCGGTGCGCCAGCGGCTCGCGCCCAGCATGCGCGCCGACTCCTCCATCGAGGCGTCGACCGAGGCCAGCGCGCTCGCGGCCAGCAGGTAGACGAACGGGAAGGTGTGCGGCACGGTGACGAGCACGAGCCCCGCCATCGAGAACACGTTGAAGGCGAGCCACTCCTGGCCGAGAACCTCCCGCGCGAGGCGGTTGACCAGCCCGGCGTTGGGGCTGAAGAGGTTCACGAACGCGATCGCCGTGAGGTAGGGCGGCGTGACGTACGCGATCACGGCGGTCAGGTGGACGAACGGCTTGCCGGGGAGGTTGGTGCGGCTCACCGCCCACGCCATCGGCACCCCGATGGCCACGCTGATCACGGCCGTCCACGCGCCGAGCACCAGGGAGTTGACGAGCGCGACCAGGTAGAGGCGGTTGCTCAGCGCCTCCCGGAAGTGCTCGAGCGTGGGCCGCCCGTCCTCGCTGATGCTGCCCCACACGAGCGACAGGAGCGGGAACACCACGAGCACGGCGAGGGCGACGACGCCCACCGCCAGCACGACGTGCTCGGGTCGCAGCCGCTTCACGGCGCTGCGCCGGCTGCGGCGCCTAGAGGTAGACGGCCTTCAGCTGCGCCTCCGGATAGCGGCCTCCCGCCGCGGCGCCGACGGGCACCGCCGCCGAGATGCGCTGCACGTCGTCGCGCGTGAGCCGGACCTCGAGGGCGCCCAGGTTCTCGGTGAGGCGCGCGATCCGCTTGGTCCCGGGGATCGGCACGATGTCGTCGCCCTGCGCCAGCAGCCAGGCGAGCACGAGCTGGGCCGGCGTGCAGCGCTTCTCGGCGGCGATGGCCTCGATGCGGTGGACCAGCTCCACGTTCTTCTCGAGGTTCTCGCCCTTGAAGCGCGGGTGGTCGGCGCGGCGGTCGCCCTCGGGGATGTCGGCCGCCTTCTGCACCTGGCCGGTGAGGAGGCTCCGGCCGAGGGGCGAGTAGGCGACGAAGGAGATGCCCAGCTCGCGCGTCGTGGCGAGCGTCTCCTCGGCCTCCTTCCGGTAGAGCAGGGAGTACTCGCTCTGCACGGCGCTCAGCGGGTGCACGCGGTGCGCGCGGCGGATGGTCTCCGGCCGCGCCTCGCAGAGGCCGATGAAGCGCACCTTGCCCTGCTCGACGAGCCGCTTCATCGCGCCGACGGTGTCCTCGATGGGCGTCGCCGGGTCGACGCGGTGCTGGTAGTAGAGGTCGATCACGTCGACGCCGAGGCGCTTGAGGCTCGCGTCGCACGCGGTCATCACGTGCTCCGGCCGGCCGTTCACCTGGTTGGCGCCGCCCTGGCCGCGGACCTGGCCGAACTTGGTCGCCACGACGGCCTGCTGGCGCCGGCCCTGGAGGGCGCGGCCGAGCAGCTCCTCGTTGTGGCCCCAGCCGTACATGTCGGAGGAGTCGAGGAAGTTGACGCCGAGGTCGAGCGCGCGGTGGATGACGGCGATGGAGTCGTCGTCCTCCGCCTTGCCGTAGGTGCCCGACATCGACATGAGCCCCAGGCCGATGGCCGAGACGCGGAGCGTGCTGTGACCGAGGGTACGGTGCGGCATCGCGGTGTTCACCCGGTGTCCTCCCTGGAGGGCGTTGGCGCCGGGATGGCGGCGCCTGGCGCGGATTCTACTACGCCGCCGCCCGCCCCGCCTGACTCCCGCGCCCGCCCGCCCCTCCGGACCTGCACTACAATCGCCGCCGTGCACAGCATCGAGGCGGTGGTCTTCGACATGGGCGGCGTGGTCCTCGGCTCCCCGCTGGAGGCGATCGCCGCCTACGAGCGGGAGCTCGGGCTCGTGCCGAACTCGATCAACCGCGTGGTCGTGGCCGCCGGGGAGGCGGGCGCGTGGTCGCGGCTCGAGCGCGGCGAGCTGACCGCCGAGACGTTCTGCGAGCCGTTCGAGGCCGACTGTCGCGCCCACGGGCTGGTCGTCGACGCGCGGGCGCTCATGGCCCGCATCACGGCGTCGACGGCGCCGCGCCCGCGGATGCTCGCCGCGATCGCGCGCATCCGGGAGCGCGGTCTCAGGACCGCGGCGCTGACCAACACCTGGGTGCGGCAGGGGCGGCGGCCGGGCGAGGAGCTGCGCGGGCACTTCGACGTCTTCGTCGAGTCCGCCGTCGTCGGGCTGCGCAAGCCCGACCCGCGGATCTACCGGCTCGTGTGCCGCGAGCTGGGCGTCGAGCCGCCCCGCGCGGCGTTCCTCGACGACATCGGGCTGAACCTGAAGCCGGCGCGGGAACTCGGCATGAAAACGATCAAGGTGGACGATCCGGACGCGGCGCTCCGGGAGCTCTCGGCGCTGCTCGGGTTCGAGCTGACCTGACGAGCGGCGAGCCCGCGGGTCAGCTTCCGGGGGTCCCGGCGGCCTTGTTCTCGAGGCGCTTCACCAGGTCGGCGTAGGACGACGTGGTGATGACCCGGTTGAACTGCGTGCGGTAGTTGCCGATGAGGCTCACGCCCTCGACGGCGACGTCGGCGACGAGCCACTTGCCGCCGTTCCGGTGCATGAGGTAGTCGACCCGGATCGACGAGCCCTTGTCGGTGAGCACGCTGCTGCGCACGGTCGCCGCGTCGCCGTCGACGTCCTCCCCGACGTACTTGATCGACCCGCCGTCGTAGGAGTCGATCCGCGAGAAGTACGCCTTCTCGAGCAGCTCGGTGAAGAGCCGCACGAAGCGCTCCCGCTCGGCCGGTGTCCGGGCCTGCCAGTGGCGACCGAGCGCGCGCCGCGACATCTCGGTGAAGTCGAAGGCCTCCCGCGCGATGTCCCGGATCCTCGTCCGGCGGGCCTCGGCGTGGGCGGTCCCCGCCAGGGCCGGGTCGCGCAGGACCGCGAGGGCCTGGTCGACGTGCCGGCGGATGGCGTCGGTCGGCTCGCCGGCGAGGGCCGGCGGCGCGGTGGAGGCGACCAGGACGGCGGCGAGCAGGGCGGCGGCGGCGGTGTTTGTCATGGTGTCGGCAACGAAGTGCAAGCATCGGGCCGGGGGCCGCCCGGGCACGGGAGATGTGGCGCCGCGCGGCTTTCGCTACACTGGGCGCGCGCGATCAGGGTACCGGAGGTGTCAGGATGGGCACGGCGAGGAATACCAGGGGTCACGCTGTCGTCATGCAGCCGGAGGAGGGGCCGTCCTTCTGGCAGCCCGTCCCCGCGTCCGGCCATGCCGATCCCCGGCTGACCCCGGACCGCACCGGCTTCGACGGCCTGTCGATGGGCTACCAGACGATCGCCCCGGGCGGCCGGGTGCGCGAGCACTCGCACGGAAGCCAGGTCGAGATCCAGGTGTGCTTCCGCGGGCGCGGCCGGGTGGTGGTCGACGGCCGGAGCCATCCGCTCGTCCCCGGGACGGCCTGCTTCCTCGGCCACGACGTCAAGCACGAGATCGTCAACGAGGGCGACGACGACCTCGTCATGCTCTGGGTGATCTCGCCGCCGGGGCTCGAGCGGTTCTTCGAGGCGATCGGCCGGCCACGGCAGCCGGGCGCGCCGGCGCCCGCGCCCTTCGAGCGCCCCGCGGACGTCGTCGCGATCGAGCGCTCGATGGGCATGAACGACACGCGCGCCTGACGGGGGCGCGACCTCGGCTTCGTCGGCATCGGCGACATGGGGGTGCCGACGACCGCGGCCCTGGTGGAGCGGGGCCATCGCGTGACCGCCTGCGACGTCGAGCCGGCGGGGGTGGCCGCGGCGGTCGCCCGCGGCGCGACGGCCGCCACGCCCGCGGCCGTGACGCGCGCCGGCGCCATCGTCCACGCCTGCGTCAGGCACACCGAGCAGGTCGAGCGGATCGTGTTCGGCCCGGACGGCGTCGACGTGGATGCCACGGGCATCTTCGGGTTCCACGACGAGGGCGCCGTGTAGCGGCGCCGCAGCGCGGTGTCCCGGCCGGCGATGATCGAGGAGCGCCCGCGCTCCGGGCGCCCGCCGCGCCGGCGGCCACGCTCACGCGATCCGGTAGATCCGCACGGCGTTGTCGTGCCAGAGCGCGCGGCGGTCGGCCTCGGGCAGATCGGCGATGCCCCGCGCGAACGTGGCGACGACGGTGTCGTAGGCGGCGCACAGCGAGTCGACCGGGAAGTTGCTGGCGAACATGCAGCGGCCGACGCCGAGGATCGCGACGGCCTCGCGGACGAGGCGCGCGTTGTCGTCCATGGGCCACGAGTGGTCCGGGCGCCCGAGCCCCGAGATCTTGAGCGCCACGTTGGGCTCGGCCGCCACGGTCTCCAGCGCCTTGCGCCAGCCCCGGAGGCCGGCGGCGCTGCGCTCGGCGGGAAGCCCGGCGTGATTGACGACGATCGTGGTGCAGGGGAAGGCGCGCGCGAGGTCGGCCGCCTCGGCGAGGAGGTCGACGGGGGCCTGGAGGTCGAAGGACAGGCCGTGCCGCTCGAGCAGCGCGAAGCCGCGGCGCCAGCGCGGGTCCAGCATCTGTCCGGGCGCCGGCTTCTGGCGGATGCCGCGGACGAAGTCGAAGGCGGCGTGGCCGGCCAGCACCTCCCCGGCGGCGCCGTCCTCGAGGCGCGCGTGGGCGACGGCCACGGTCGGCAGCCCGTGCGCGGCGCGCAGCGCGGCCAGCCATCGCGTCTCGCCGACCTCGTCGCCGCGGTCCCACTCGGCCTCGACGTGCACGGTCATGACGACCTCGTGGCGCGCGGTGTCGCGCCGGTAGTCGTCGGGCAGGTACGGGCGGCGGAGCGCGGAGTAGTCGCCGTAGCGGAAGTCGGCGATGGGCGCCGTGGTGAGCCAGGGGTACGGGTTCGCGGCCGGGTCCCAGAAGTGCTGGTGGGCGTCGACGATCGGCATCGGCGATGATGGTACCCGTGATCCGTCCCGCCGTCCGCGTTTCGTCGCCGGGCGCCGCCGCGAGGAGCCGCCGGTGACGCCGCCGACTCCCGAGACGCCGCTCTCGTCCTTCAGGAAGTGGATGATCACGGTGACCGTGATGCTCATCACGGTCATGCAGATCCTCGACACCAGCGTGACGAACGTCGCGCTGCCCCACATGCAGGGCAGCCTCTCGGCCGGCGTCGAGGAGATGGCGTGGGTGCTGACGTCCTACATCGCCGCCAACGCGGTGATCATCCCCGCCACCGGCTGGCTCACCGCGCTGCTCGGCCGCAAGCGGTTCTTCCTCATCTGCACGACGGTGTTCACGGTCAGCTCGTTCCTGTCGGGCCTGGCTCCCAACCTCGAGACCCTGGTGCTCATGCGGGCGCTGCAGGGGCTGGGCGGCGGCCCCGTCATCCCGATGGCCCAGGCGCTCATGTGGGAGATCTTCCCGCTGCGGCAGCGGGGCATGGCGATGGCGGTGTGGGGGATCGGGATCATGATGGGGCCGATCATGGGGCCGACGCTCGGCGGGTGGATCACCGACAACTGGTCGTGGCGGTGGATCTTCTACATCAACCTCCCGATCGGCGTCGTGGGCTTCCTCATGGGCACGGTGTTCCTCTTCGACTCGCCGCACGCCCGGAAGCCGGGCCGGGTGGACGTCCTCGGCATCGTGCTCATGGTGATCGGCTTCGGGGCGCTCCAGCTCGCGCTCGACTGGGGCGAGCGCGAGGACTGGTTCGACTCCGACCTGATCGTCGCGCTCGGGCTGACGGCGGTGGCGGCGATCGCGGCCTTCGTCGTCCGCGAGCTGACGGTGGCCGAGCCGATCCTCGACCTGTCGGTGTTCGCCAACCGCAACTTCGCGCTAGGATCGATCGTCATCGCGATCTCGATCTTCTCGTTCTTCTCGAGCATGCTGCTGCTGGCGCTCTTCACCCAGAAGGTCCTGGGCTACGACGCGTGGACGTCGGGGATGGTGCTCGCCCCCGGCGGGGTGGGGAACATGATCTCGCTCCTGATCGCCGGCCGGCTCGTGGCCCGCGTGGACCAGCGGCTGCTGCTCTTCAGCGGCACCGCCATCAACTTCGTGGCGCTCCTGTGGATGTCGAACCTCACCGCGGCGATCGACTACGACAGCCTCGTGTGGCCCCGGTTCCTCTCGGGCTTCGGCATGGGGTTCGTGTTCGTCCCGCTCCAGACGCTGGCGCTGTCGACGATCCGCGTCGACCGCCTGGGCAACGCCACCGCGGCCTTCAACGTGGTCCGCAACGTGGGCGGCAGCATCGGCATCGCCATCGTGACCACGCTGCTCGCCCGGCGCGCCCAGTACCACCAGGCGGTGCTGGTCGAGGGCGTGGACCTGATGGCGCCGGCGACGCGGGCCCGGCTGGCGGAGTGGACGGCGCACTTCGCCGCCCAGGGCGCCGACCCCGTGACCGCGGGGCGCCAGGCCGTCGCCGCGCTCTACCGCGAGACCGTCACCCAGGCGCAGGTCATGTCGTTCGTGGACGACTTCTGGCTGCTGGCCATGCTGCTGCTGGTCGTGATGGCGGTCGTGCCGGTGATGCGCCGCGTGCGCGTCGAGCAGACCGACCGGGCGCGCGCCCCGGCCGAGCGCGTGGAGGGGCTGCCCGCCGCCGAGTGAGCGGCGGGAGGGCGCGTCACGCCTGCGCCAGGTCCTCGGCGAGGGCGCGCCGCTGGTCGGCCGTCAGCGGCGTCTCGAACGCCAGCTCGGGGTGGTCGCACCCGGCGGCCACCGGCGTCTCGCCCCCGACGTCGAACTTCAGGTAGTGGACCGAGGACAGCCGGTCCTCGCCGATCTGCCGCGGGTCGACGGTGGGGCGCACGCGGCGGCCGTCGGCGAGCCGCAGGTACAGGCGCCCGGGCAGGTCGAGCCAGCGCCGCAGCTTCACGTCGCGCTCCTCCGGGTCGTCGATCTCGATCAGGAGCGTCACGCCCAGCTCGCCGGGGCCGCCGAGCAGCTCGTTGTACGTCTCGAGCTCGTGGCGGATGTCCGCCTCCTTCACGATCCGCTCGGCGAGCATCATCTCCTGGACCTGGTAGCGCACGGTCTCGCGGTTCTCGAAGAGGAAGGTGAGGCACGGGCCGACGTGGACGCGGCGGGCGGCCTTGAGCGCCATGACCTTCTCGCGGTAGGCCTCGCGCTGCTCGCGGTAGGTCTCGTAGTCGACGATCTCCTCGCGCGCGACGGGGCGCACGGTCATCCCTCCTCCGGGGGCGGCGCCGGCGTCGGGAAGCCGTCGGCGCGGTAGGCGCGCGCCAGCACCGACATCGGGTGCATGGCCTTGACGCCGGCGTGCTGCTGGAACTGGATCGCCGCCAGCGGACACTCCGTCACCCACACGGCGGCCCCGGCCTGGGCCATCCCGGCGAACGCGCGCTCGCCGATGCGGCGCGAGGCCTCGAAGGACTCGACCTTCATCGCGTACGTGCCGTCGTGGCCGCTGCACTCCATCACGGTCTGCGGCGTCACGCCGGGGATCAGCCGCAGCAGGTCGCGGCCCTTGAAGCCGACGGCCTGGGCGCGGAGGTGACACGGGGCGTGGTAGGCGACCCGCGCCCCGGGCGTGGTCTTGAAGTCGCGGGAGAAGCGCGGCTCGCGCCGGATCGACCACAGGAACTCGCCGGGGTCCTGGACGCGCGCGGCCAGCGCGCGGGCCCGCGCGCGGTCGGCGCCCTCGAGCAGGTCCGGGTACTCCCGCCGCAGCATCAGCCCGCACGTGGGGTTGATGGCGAGCACCCGGGCGCCGGCCTCGACGTGCGGCGCCAGCGCGTCGAGGTTGGCGCGGGCGTTCCGGCGCAGCGTCTCGAGGTCGCCGTGCTCCCAGGCCGGCATCCCGCAGCACCTGAGCCCCTCGACGCACGCGACCGTCACGCCGTTGCGCTCGAGGACCTCGACGGTGTCGCGGCCGATCGCCGGCTCGTTGTTCTGGACGTAGCACGTCTGGAACAGCACGGTCTCCGTGCCCGGGCCCCGCAGCCGGCCGGTGCGCCGCGCCCACCGCTCGAACGTCGAGGCCGCGAACGGCGGCAGCAGCTTCTTCCGGTGGATGCCGAGCGTCCTCTCCACGAGCCAGCGGCCGGCGGGCACGCGGCTGGCGGCGTTCGCGAGGCCCAGGCTGGCGCGCGCCAGCCGCCCGGCGCCGTCCGGGTCGGCGAGGAGCCGGTCGCGCAGGCCGACGCCGCCGGCGCGGGCGCGGACGGCGCGGTAGCGGTGCACGAGCCGCGGGAAGTCGAGCTGGTACTCGTGGCCGTCGCGCGGCGTGTACGGGCACTGCACCTCGCAGAGCTTGCACTGGAAGCACGCGTCCATGACGGCCGCCACGTCGGCCTCGCCCAGCCGGCGCACGTCGCCCTCGTGGCGCTCGTCGAGCAGCGCGAACAGCGTGGGGAAGCTGTCGCAGAACTTGAAGCACATCCGGCAGCCGTGGCACACCTCGAAGACCCGCGTGACCTCGCCGGCGAGCAGGCGGGCGTCCCAGTACGCCGGCTGCGCCGGGTCGTAGGTGAGCCCCTCGGTGGGGCGGTAGGAGATCGGGCGGTCGTCGCTGGCCACGGCCGGAAACGGGGCGGGACGGGCGCCGGCCCGTCCCGCCCTCGCGGGGATCCCTACTTGATGCTCTCGAGCATCTTCTGGAAGCGGCCCGCGTGCGACTTCTCCGCCTTCGCCAGCGTCTCGAACCAGTCGGCGATGTCGGTGAAGCCCTCCTCGCGGGCGGTCTTGGCCATGCCCGGGTACATGTCGGTGTACTCGTGGGTCTCGCCGGCGATGGCCGCCTTCAGGTTCAGGGTGGAGTCGCCCAGCGGCAGCCCCGTGGCCGGATCGCCCACGCGCTTCAGGTAGTCGAGGTGGCCGTGGGCGTGACCGGTCTCGCCCTCGGCGGTCTCCCGGAAGTTCGCGGCGACCTCCGGGTAGCCCTCGACGTCCGCGATCTTGGCGAAGTAGAGGTAGCGGCGGTTCGCCTGCGACTCGCCGGCGAACGCGTCCTTGAGGTTCTGGTGCGTCTTCGTGCCCTTCAGGTCCTTGGCCATGGCGCCGTTCTCCTCGTCGAGTGGGTGGACGGTGACGCGCCGGCGCGGCGGCCGGCGCAGGCCTCGCAGAGGCCGTGGATGTTGACGCTCAGGTGGTGCGCGGTGAAGCCCGGCAGCCGGCGCGGCGGCGCGAGGCGGTCGAGCGCGGGGTGCGAGTAGTCCACGACGCGGTTGCAGCGCACGCAGACCAGGTGGTGGTGCCGGTCGACGTTGCCGTCGTAGCGCCGCGAGTTGCCCGTCGTCGGCAGCTCGCTGGCCAGGCCGAGCGCGGCTAGCGCCTCCAGCGTCTTGTAGATCGTCGCCAGCGACAGCGCGGGCATCGCGGGCCGGACGCGCTCGTAGAGCGCCTCGGGGCTCGGATGGTCCGGGGACTCCACGAGCGCGCGGTAGATCGCCAGGCGCTGGGGCGTGACGGCCATGCCGGCGCGGCGGCACGCCTCGACCAGCCGGTCGACCCGGGACTGGACGTCGGCGGCCGGCGCGGGCGCGGCGCGGCGGCGGGCGGCGGGGCGCGGATGGCGCGGCGGCTTCACGGTGGAGAATTATTCTCCGCGGAGATCAACTTGTCAACCGGCCCGGCGGAGCGCCGGCCGCGGATCAGGCGCGCGCCCGGCGGCACCTCGTGCTGCAGCCGCTCGCACGGGCCGGGCGGCGGCGGCGGCCCGGGCGGCCGGGGAACCAGACGCGGCACGAGCCCCGCGCGGCATGTGACCCTCCGGGATGATCGGTGGCGCCGCGCCCGGCGGTCCGGGCGCACGGACGGGACCGCGCTCGACGACGCAGCCGGCGAGGGCGAGGCAGCGGCGCGCGGCACGAGCGTGCGAGCCCCGGCGCGGGTCGCGGCGCCGGTATGGCACGGGGCCTGCCGCCGGCCGGCGTCGCGGCGGCGGCGCGCCCGGACCCTGCCGCGGGCCCGGCCGCGCCGCCGGCGTCCTCAGGACTGCGTGAAGGTCTTGCCCTGGTCGGCGAGGCGCGAGAGCAGCGGCGCCGGCGTCCAGAACGGGTCGCCGGTCGCGCGCTGGAACTCGAGCAGGCGGTCGCGCAGGGTCTTGAGGCCCACGTGGTCGGCCCAGAACATCGGCCCCCCGCGGTAGACGGGCCAGCCGTAGCCGTAGACCCAGATCACGTCGATGTCGCTGGCGCGGATCGCGATCTTCTCCTCGAGGATCTTCGCGCCCTCGTTGACCATCGGGTAGAGCAGCCGCTCGAGGATCTCCTGGTCGGAGATCGGCCGCCGCGTGATCCCCATCGACGTGGAGACGTCGACGATGATCTTCTCGACCTCGGGATCGGGGATCGGCGTCCGGTCGCCCTTCTCGTAGCGGTAGTAGCCGGCGCCGGTCTTCTGGCCGAAGCGCCCCAGCTCGCAGATGCGGTCGGCGACCGGCGACTTCACGCCGCGGCCCTTGCGGATGCGCCAGCCGACGTCGAGGCCGGCGAGGTCGCCCATCGCGAACGGCCCCATGGGGAAGCCGAAGTCGGTGAGCACCTTGTCGACCTGGTGGGGCAGGGCGCCCTCGAGGACGAGCTTCTCCGCCTGAAGGCCCCGCTGGTGGAGCATGCGGTTGCCGACGAAGCCGTAGCAGACGCCGACCAGCACCGGCACCTTGCCGATCCGGCGGCCGACGGCCATCGCGGTGGCGATGGTCGTGGGCGACGACTTCGCGCCGCGGACGTTCTCCAGCAGCCGCATGACGTTGGCCGGGCTGAAGAAGTGCATGCCGATGACGCTCTCCGGGCGCTTCGTGGCGGAGGCGATCTCGTTCACGTCGAGCGTCGAGGTGTTCGTCGCGAGCACGGCGTCGGGCTTGCAGATGGCGTCGAGCTTCGCGAAGACCTCCTTCTTGACGGGCATCTCCTCGAACACGGCCTCGATCACCAGGTCGGCGTCGGCGACCGCGCCGAAGTCCGTCGTGCCCGTGATGAGGCCCATGCGCCTGTCGACGTCCTGCTGCGTCAGCCGGCCCTTGGCCGCCGTCGCCTCGTAGTTCTTCCGGACGACGCCGAGCCCGCGGTCGAGCGCCTCCCGCGACACCTCGACCACCGTGACCGGGATGCCGGCGTTGGCGAAGTTCATGGCGATGCCGCCGCCCATCGTGCCGGCGCCGATGACGGCCGCCTTCCTGACATCCTTCGCGGGCGTGTCGGGCGGCACGTCGGGGATCTTGGCCGCCTCGCGCTCGGCGAAGAAGAAGTAGCGCTGGGCCTTCGACTCCGGCGAGGCCAGCAGTTCCGCGAACAGCTCGCGCTCGCGCGCCAGCCCCTGGTCGAACGGCAGGGCGACCGCCGCCTCGACGGCCCTGACGATGTTCTCGGGCGCGCGGAAGCCGCGCGTCTGGCGCGCGATCGACTTCCTGAACTCCGCGAACACCTCCGGCCTGCCGCGCACGGCGGCCAGCTTGTCGTCGAGGTCGCGGATCTTCCGGAGCGGCCGCCGCTCGTCGAGGACGGTCTCGGCGAACGCGACGCCGGCGGCGGTGAGGTCGCCCTCGACGATCCGGTCGATGAGGCCGTGCTGGAGGGCCTCCTCCGCGCCGATCGGGTCGCCGCTCACCATCATCGCGAGCGCCTTCTGCACGCCGACGACGCGCGGCAGCCGCTGCGTCCCGCCGGCGCCCGGCAGGAGCCCGAGCTTGACCTCGGGCAGCCCGAAGCGGGCCGTCCTGACGCCCACGCGGTAGTGACAGGCGAGGGTCACCTCGAGGCCGCCCCCGAGCGCCGTGCCGTGGACGGCGGCAACGACGGGCTTGGGACAGGACTCGATCAGGTCCAGGACCTCGTGGAGGCTCGGGGGCTGCGGCGGCGTGCCGAACTCCGTGATGTCGGCGCCGGCGATGAACGTCCGGCCGGCGCAGGCGATCACGACCGCCTGCACGGCGGGGTCGGCGGCGGCCTGGCGGAGGCCCTCGCGGAGGCCCTGGCGGACGTGCTGGCTCAGCGCGTTGACGGGCGGATTGTTCACCGTGAGGACCGCGACGCGGCCGCGCCGCTCGAGATCCACGGACTGCGTGATCGCTGTCATGCCTTCGTCTCCTTCCGCGAGATGGGGCGCCCGATGCGCTCCTCGATGACGTGGGTCACGGCCGAGAAGTCCTCCCGGCCCCAGCCCCGCCGCACCGCCTCCTCGTAGGTGCGCGCGCACTCCTCGAGCATGGGCGCCGGCACCTTCGCGTCGCGGGCGAGCGCCAGGGCGAGCAGGGCGTCCTTCAGCATGAGCTCGGCGGCGAACTGCGGCGAGAAGTCGCCGTCGAGCATGCGCTTGACCCGCCGCTCGAAGTAGCGACCGTACGCCATGCCGCCGCCGTCGACGACCACGTCGTAGAAGACGTCCGGGTCGACGCCCGACTGGACGCAGACGCCCATGGCCTCGGCGACGGCGACAGCGGTCACGGCGGCGAGGCCGTTGTGGATCAGCTTCACCCGGTTGCCGCTCCCCGACGGCCCGACGTACGCGTGGCGCCGGCCCATGATCTCGAGGTACCGGCCGATGCGGTCGACGGCGGCGCGCTCGCCGCCGACGATGAAGAAGATCTCGCCGGCCACGGCCTGGGGCTGCGAGCCGAGCATGGGCGTGTCCATGTGGGTCACGCCCACCGGCGCCAGCGCGGCGGCGATGTCCGCCGTCACGCCGGGGCTCACCGTCGAGCAGTCGCAGGTGACGAGCCCCCGCCGCGCGCCGGCGGCGACGCCGTCCGGGCCGAGGTAGGCCGCGCGGACGATCGCGTCGTTCGGCAGGCAGGTGAACAGCACCGCGGAGCCCGCCGCGGCCCGCGCCGGCGATGCGGCGACGTCGACGCCGGGCAGCGTCGCGAGCGGGCGCGTGGCGGCGGGGTTCACGTCGTGGACGAGGAGCGGGACGCCGGCGCGCGCGAGGTTCGCCGCCATGGGTCCGCCCATCGTGCCGACGCCCACGAACCCGACGCGCTCGCTCACGACCGCTCCCCGCGATCCTCCGCCGCCAGGAGGATCGTCGAGGTCGCCTCCACCACGCGGATGCCGACGAGCAGGCTCATGCGCGGGCGCTAGCAGACCATCCCGGCGCCCCGAACGCAAGGGGGGCGCCGCCGCCCGGGCTACTCGACGGGGACCAGCAGGACCCGCGTCGGCTTCACCTCCATGCCCTCCTCCGCGGTCTCGCCGGGGCGGGCGATCACGACGCGGACGCCGCGGCGGGCGGTGACCAGGACGCTCTCGACGCGGTCGGCTCGCACGTACCACGCCCGGTCGCCGGGGCGCAGCCGGCGGGCCAGCGCGACGCCGACGGCGGCGCTCGCCGGGCGCCAGCGCCGGCGCAGGGGGCCCAGCGACGCGGCGAGCGCGGCGACGAGGAGGGCCAGGGCCGCGGCGCCCGCGGCCGTCGCGTCCTCCATCAGGACGCCGAGGAGCGCCCACAGCGCGAGCCACGCGACGGCGGCGTCGAACCAGCGCAGCCAGCGGGCGCGCGACGTCCAGCGCAGCGCGGCCTCGGGGGCGGAGCGGATCGGGGTGCGCATGGGCGGGCCGTCAGCCTCGGGCGAGCGCGGCGCGGCGGGCGCGGACCGCGGCGGCCAGGTCGCGCAGCACCGGGGCCGTGGTCTCCCATCCCATGCACGCGTCCGTCACGCTCTGGCCGTAGACGAGCCGGCTGCGGTCGCCGAGGTCCTGCCTGCCGTCGACCAGGAAGCTCTCCATCATGATGCCCACGATGCCGGCCTCGCCCTGGGCCAGCTGCGCGCCCACGTCGCGGGCGACCAGCGGCTGGCGGCGGTAGTCCTTCTCGCTGTTGCCGTGGCTCGCGTCGATCATGAGGCGCGGCGGCAGCCCGGCGTCGCGGAGGGCCGCCAGGGTCTTGGCGACGCTGATCGCGTCGTAGTTGGGGCCGCTCTGGCCGCCGCGCAGGATCACATGGCAGTCGGCGTTGCCGCGCGTGGCGACGATGCCGGCGAGCCCCTGCTCGGTGACGCCGAGGAAGCAGTGGGGGTGCGCGGCCGCCCGCACGGCGTCGATGGCGATCTGCACGCCGCCGTCGGTGCCGTTCTTGAAGCCGACGGGCATCGAGAGCGCCGAGGCCAGCTCGCGGTGGACCTGGCTCTCGGTCGTCCGGGCGCCGATGGCCGCCCACGTGACGAGGTCGGAGGTGAACTGCGGCGTGATCGGATCGAGGAACTCGCAGCCGGCGGGCAGGCCGAGGTCGACCAGGTCGAGCAGCAGCCGCCGCGCCAGCCGGAGGCCCTCGTTGATCGCGAACGAGCCGTCGAGGCGCGGGTCGTTGATCAGCCCCTTCCAGCCGACCGTGGTGCGCGGCTTCTCGAAGTAGACGCGCATGACGACCAGCAGGTCCCCCGCCAGCTCGTCCGCCAGGGCGCGGAGGCGACGGGCGTAGTCGCGGGCGGCGTCGGGATCGTGGATGGAGCAGGGGCCGACGACGACGAGCAGGCGGTCGTCGCGGCCGTCGAGGACCTCGCGCACCTCCTCGCGGGAGCGGACGACGAAGCGCGAGCCCTCCTCGCCCAGCGGCAGCTCCTCGAGGAGGATCGCCGGCGGGACGAGGGGCCGGATGCTGTCGACACGGAGGTCCCGGGTCTTCACGAGGCCTCATTCTATACTGTGGCGCCATGAGCCACGTCCCCGGGGCCGGCGACTGGCCGGTCCGCCCGCCCGCGGAGCTCGGCATGAGCGCCGAGGGCCTCGCGGCCGCCGTCGACCACCACCGAGCTCACGAGAGCGCGTGGCCGCGCGACTTCGTCGCTCCGTCGGGGCGCTACATCGGCGTGGCCGACGAGCCGGAGACGGCCGGCGACGTCCTGGGCCCCGTGCGGCCGCGCGGCGGGCCCAACGGGCTCGTCGTCCGCGGCGGCGCCATCGTCGCGGAGTGGGGCGACACGCGGCGCCCCGACATGAGCTTCAGCATCGCCAAGTCCTACCTGGCGATCCTCGCCGGCCTCGCCGTCGCGCGGGGCCTCATCCGCAGCATCGACGACCGCGCCGCCGACCACGCCCTGGACGACGGCTTTTCCTCGCCGCAGAACCGCGACATCACGTGGCGGCACCTGCTCCAGCAGACGAGCGAGTGGCAGGGGACGCTGTGGGGCAAGCCCGACAGCATCGACCACAACCGCGACGTCGGGAAGAGCGAGCTGGGCTTCTCGGACAAGGGCACGCCGCGGCCGCTCCGCCGCCCGGGGACGCTGTGGGAGTACAACGACGTGCGCGTCAACCGCCTGAGCCTCTCGCTGCTCCAGGTCTTCCGCCGCCCGCTCGCCGACGTCCTTCGCGAGGCGGTGATGGACCCCATCGGCGCCTCGGCGGAGTGGGAGTGGCAGCCGTACCGGAACTCGTGGGTCGAGATCGACGGCGCGCGCCTGCCGTCGGTGCCCGGCGGCTCGCACTGGGGCGGCGGCCTCTGGATGGGCAGTCGCGACCACGCGCGGTTCGGGTTGCTGGTCCTCCGCCGCGGTCGCTGGGGCGACCGCCAGCTCGTGCCGTCCTGGTGGATCGACGAGGTCCGGAAACCGTGCGCGCTCAATCCCCAGTACGGCCTGCTCTGGTGGCTCAACACCGGAGGGGCCCAGGTGGCGGCGGCGCCGGAGTCCTGCCACGCGGCGCGCGGCGCCGGCAGCAACGTGATCTGGATCGACCCCGAGCACGACCTGGTCGTCGTCGCGCGCTGGATCGACAAGGCGAGCCTCGAGGGGTTCATCCGGCTCGTGACGGAGAGCGTCCTGCGCTGAGCCCGCTCGTCGGCGGCGTCGAGATCGGCGGCACGAAGGTCGTCTGCGCCGCGGCGACCGGGCCCGACGACGTCCGCGGCCAGGCGCGCATTCCCACGACGACGCCCGGGGAGACCCTGGGCCGCGCCGGCGACTTCTTCCGTCGCGCGCCGGAGCGCGTGGCCGCGGTCGGCGTGGCGTCGTTCGGCCCGCTCGATCTCGACCCGCGATCGCCGCGCCGCGGGACGATCGCCGCGACGCCGAAGCCGGGCTGGTCGGGCGCCGACGTCGCGGGCGCCTTCCGCGCGCTCGGCGTCCCCGTCGCGGTCGACACCGACGTGAACGGCGCGGCGCTCGCCGAGCACCGCTGGGGCGCCGGCCGAGGGCTCGACGTCTTCGTCTACGTGACGGTCGGCACGGGCATCGGCGGCGGCGCCGTGATCGGGGGCCGCACGCTGCGCGGCGCCGCGCACCCGGAGATGGGCCACCTCCGGGTGCCCCGCGACCGCGAGGCCGACCGCTTCCCGGGCGTCTGCCCGTTCCACGGCGATTGCCTCGAGGGCCTCGCGTCGGGCCCCGCGATGGAGCGGCGCTGGGGAGCGCCGCCGGAGGCGCTGCCGGCGGATCATCCGGGCTGGTCGCTCGAGGCGCGCTACCTCGCGCTCGGCCTCGCCGCCGTCGTCGCCGTGCTGGCGCCCGAGCGCATCGCGATCGGCGGCGGCGTCACCGGGCAGCCGGCCCTGCTGCCGATGGTGAGAGAGGAGCTGCGCCGGGTGCTGGGCGGCTACCTCGCGATGCCGGACATCGTGCCGCCCGCGCTCGGCGCGCGAGCGGGAGTGCTGGGAGGCGTCGCGCTCGCCCTGGATGCGCTCGGCGTCGCCGGCTGAGGGGCGACGTCAGCCGCGGCGGAGGAGGGCGGCGAGCGCGGCCGCCGTCACCGGCGCCTCGGTCAGCGTGACGCCCAGGTCGGCGACGGCGTCCTCGACCGCGTTGACGATCGCCGCGGCGCCCGCGATGGCGCCGCTCTCGCCCACGCCCTTGACGCCGAGGTCGTTGACGGCCGAGCGGTGCTCGGCGAGCGTGACGTCGATCCACGGCACGTCGGCGGCCCGCGGGACCGCGTAGTCCATGAAGCTGCCGGTCAGCAGCTGGCCGGAGGCGTCGTACCGCAGCCCTTCCATCAATCCCGCGGCCAGGCCCTGGACGGCGCCGCCGTGGAGCTGGCCCTCCACGATCCGGGGGTTGATCGCGCGCCCCGGGTCGTGGACGACGACGTAGGCGAGCAGCGCCACGGCGCCGGTCTCGACGTCGACCTCGACGACGGCGCCGTGGGTGCCGAAGGCCCACGTCACCGTCTCGGGGTAGAAGTACGTGCACGCGTTGAGCCCAGGCTCGCCGACCGCCCGGAGCGCCTTCGACCTGAGCGCCGCGTGGGCGAGCCGGCCGAGCGGCACCGCGCGGTCGGGGACGCCGGCGACGTGGGCGCGCCCCTCCGCGATGCGCACGTCGTCGGGCGCGCACTCGAGCAGCTCGGCGGCGACGCGCGCGGCCCGTGCCCGCACCTCGCGCGCGGTGCGGGCGACGGCCGGCCCCGCGTTGGCGGCGACGCGGCTGCCGCCGGTGCCCATGCCGTGGGGGAACAGCGCCGTGTCTCCCGCGACGACCTCGACGTCCTCGAGGCGCGCGCCCAGCTCCGCGGCGCAGATCTGGGCGAGCGTCGTGGCGTGGCCCTGGCCCTGTCCCGTCACGCCGACGTAGACGTAGACCTTGCCCGCCGGGTCGACGCGCACGCTCGCGCCCTCGTACGGGCCGAGCCCGGTGCCCTGCACGTAGCACGAGAGCCCGACGCCGAGGCGCCGCGTCGAGCCGGCGCGCTCGCGCTGGCGCGCGCGCCAGCCCGCGTAGTCCAGGCGCGAGAGCGCGAGGTCGAACGCGGCGGGGAAGTCGCCCGGGTCGTAGGCGATGGGCACGCCGTCCTTGTAGGTGAGCCCGGGCCGGAACGGCATCTCCGACGGGGTCACGAGATTCCGCCGGCGCAGCTCCGCGGGGTCGACGCGGAGACGGCGCGCGGCGAGATCCATCAGCCGCTCCATCACGAAGTTCGCCTCCGGCCGTCCCGCGCCGCGGTACGCCGCCCCCGGCGTCTTGCTGGTGACGACGGAGACGCCGGCGCACCGGTAGGCGGGCACCCGGTACGGCCCGGGCAGGTGATTCACGGTGTTCAGCGTGAGCCCGTCGCCCTCGACGGGATAGGCGCCGACGTCGGCGAGGAAGCGGCTCTCGAGGGCGACGATGCCGCCGTCGGCGGCCACGCCCAGCCGCGCCTCGTGGACCTGCTCGCGATCGTGCCCCGTCGCGACCATGTCCTCGCGCCGGTCCGCGACGTGCTTGACGGGCCGGCGGAGCCTCAGCGCCGCGGCCGCGACCAGCACGTGGTCGGGGTAGACCGAGCCCTTCGGGCCGAAGGCGCCGCCCACGTCGGGCACGAGGATGCGCACCCGCTCGGCCGGCAGCCCCAGCACCGCGGCGATCGCGTCGCGCAGCGCGTACGGGTTCTGGATCGACGAGGCCACGACCAGCGTGTCGCCGTCGGGCCACGCCAGCGTGCCGCGCGTCTCGATCGGCATCGCGGCCAGTCGCGGGTGGCGGAAGCGCCCCTCGACGACGACGGCCGCGCGCGCCATCGCGGCGTCCGCGTCGCCGACCTCCCCGCGCACGGGCAGCGTCGTGTTGTCCGGCCATTCCTCGTGGAGCCGCACGGTCGCGACGGCCGCCGCCTCGACGTCGGCGAGCGCGGGAAGCGGCTCGCAGTCCACGCGCACCGTCTCGAGCGCGTCGGCGAGCGCGTGCGCGCCCTCGGCGATCACGACCGCCACCGGCTCGCCCGCGTAGCGGACGACGTCGCGCGCGATCACGGGCTCGACGAACGGCCGCCCCTTGTGGCGGCCGCCGTACGCCGCCGGCAGGCCGCCGGCGACCTCCGGGAGATCGGCGGCGGCCCAGGCGGCGACGACGCCGGGGAACGCGCGCGCGGCCGAGAGGTCCACCTTCGACAGGCGCGCGTGGGCGTGCTGGCTCCTGACGACGCCGAGGCGCAGCTCGCCGGGGCGCGCGAGGTCCTCGAGGAAGCGCCCGGCGCCGACGAGCAGCCGGCGGTCCTCCTTGCGCCGCGGCGAGGCGCCGATGCCGGCGGCGTCACCGGGCACGACGTCGCGCCTCCATCTCCTCGAGCGTCCTCGGCCAGTCGCCGTGGAGCAGGCGGGACAGCGCGCGGTCGGCCAGGAGCCGGCCGCCGGTCTGGCAGTTGACGCAGTAGTTGGTCTCGTTCTCGGCGAAGCGGATCCGCTGGACCGGCGCGCCGCAGTCGGGGCAGGGCCGGCCGTGGCGCCCGTGGACGGCCATGCCCTCGCGGAACGCCGTGACGTCCTCGGGGAAGCGCTCGCGCGCCTCCGCCGTGAGGCGGTCGACCCACTCGCCGAGCGTGGCGCGGGTCGCGTCGCGGAGGCGGGCGATCTCCTCGTCGGTGAGCTGCCGCGTCTGGCGCACCGGCGACAGCCGCGCGCGGTGGAGGATCTCGTCCGAGTACGCGTTGCCGATGCCGCTGAAGAGCGTCGGATCGGTGAGCGCGCGCTTGAGCGTGTGGTTCTCGCGGGTGAGCGCCTCGCGGAAGGCGGCGAGGTCCGCCTCGAGCGGCTCGATGCCGCCAGGATCGTGCGCCGCCAGGCCCCCGGCGCCGCGCGCGGCGTAGAGCGCCGCGCGCCGCTTCGTCCCCGCCTCGGTCAGCACCAGCGTGCCCGTCGAGAAGTCGAACGCGGCGAGCCCGACCTTGCCCGGGATCGTCGCGAGCCGCGCGTGCCAGCGCAGGCGGCCGGCGATCATCAGGTGCAGCAGCAGGAACAGGTCGCCCTCCAGCGCGATCACGAGGCGCTTGCCGAGCCGGCTGACGCCGGTGACCGCGCGGCCGTGGGTCTCGCGCAGCGGCGGGTCGACGGAGCGCAGCAGGAACGGCGTGGCGAGGCGCATGCCGTCGAGCGTCGCGCCGGCCACGCGGGGGCGCAGCGCGGCCAGGTAGGCCTCGATGTCGGGCAGCTCAGGCACCGGCTCCCCAGACGACGGGCTCGGGCGTCAGCGTCACCGCGAAGCGCTGCCGCACGGCGTCCTGGAGCCGGCGGGCGAACGCGAGCACCTCGCCGGCCGTCGCGCCGTCGTGGGCGACGACGGCGAGCGCGTGGCGGCTCGAGAGCCCCACGCGGCCCTCGCGGTGACCGCGCCGGAAGCCCGCGCGCTCGATGAGCCAGGCGGCCGACAGCTTCACGCGCCCGTCGGGCTGGGGCCACCGCGGCATCGACGGATCGCCCGCGGCCGCGGCGACGCGGTCGGCCTCGGCGGTGGCGACGACGGGGTTGGTGAAGAACGACCCGCACGACCGGCGGTTCGGGTCGCCCTCGTCGAGCACCATGGACTTCGCGCGGCGGATGGCGAGCACGGCGCGCCGGACGTCGGCGAGCGACGGGGCGGCGATGCCGGCGCGCTCCAGGTGGCTCGCGACCTCGGCGTAGCGGACGGCGGGCGCTCCGCCCGGGCGCAGGCGGTACGTCACGGCGAGGATCACGTAGCGCCCGGGGACACGGCTCTTGAAGGCGCTGTCGCGGTACGAGAACTCGCAGTCGCGCGGCGACAGCGTGACCGTCGCGCCGTCCCGGGTGTCGAGCGCGCGCACCGCCGCCACGGTCTCGGCGACCTCCTGGCCGTAGGCCCCGACGTTCTGGATCGGCGTCGCGCCGACCAGCCCCGGGATCCCGCTGAGGCACTCGAGCCCGGCCCATCCGCGCTCGACGGTGCACCGCACCAGGTCGTCCCACGGCTCGCCCGCGGCGGCGGTCAGCAGCACCGCGCCGTCCGACTCGCTCACGTCGGTGCCGCGCAGCGCGATGCGCACGACGAGGCCATCGACGCCCCCGTCGGCGACGACCAGGTTGGAGCCGCCGCCGAGCACGCGCACGGGGAGACCGCGCCGCCGGGCCCAGCGCAGGGCCTCCACCACCCGGTCCTCGTCCTCGGCCTCCACGAAGTAGCGCGCCGGGCCGCCCACGCCCAGCGTGCAATACGGCGCGAGGGCGACGCGCTCCCGCGGGCTCAGGATCGTGGTCGGCATGCGTCCGGATCGAGTCTACACCGCTGGAATTGCCGTTGCTGTTATGCTCCCCGTCATGGCTCTCCCCCTGCACGGGTCTGCCGCCCGCCCCCACCCGGCGGACGCGGCGGTGGACGTCCCCCGGCCCTCGCTCCGGGTCGTGGATGCCATGGCGATCATCGTGGGCACGGTCGTCGGGGCGGGGATCTTCCGGACCCCGACCCTCGTCGCCGCCAACGCCGGGAGCGAGACGGCCGTGCTGCTCGCCTGGGTGGCGGGCGGCGTCGTGTCGCTGATCGGGGCCCTCTGCTACGCGGAGCTGGCCGCGACGTTCCCGCACCCGGGGGGCGACTACCACTATCTCGGCCGGGCCCTCGGCCGCCGGCTGGCGTTCCTCTTCGCGTGGGCGCGGATCAGCGTCATCCAGACGGGCTCGATCGCGCTGCTCGCCTTCGTCTTCGGCGACTACGCCTCGCAGTTCGCGCCGCTCGGCCCCCTGTCCACGCCGCTCTACGCGGGCCTCGCCGTCGTCGTGCTGACGGCGCTCAACGTCGCGGGCGTCAGGGAGGGCAAGACCACCCAGAACGTGCTCACGGCCGCCGAGGTGCTGGGCCTGGTCCTCGTCATCGCCGCCGGGCTCCTGCTGCCCCATGCGCCGCGCACGGAGGGAACCGGGGCCGCGGGCACCGCGTTCGGCCTCGTGATGGTGTTCGTCCTGCTGACCTACGGAGGCTGGAACGAGGCCGCGTACGTCTCCGCGGAGGTGGGCGGCCGGCGCGACATCGTCCGCGCGCTGGTGTGGAGCCTGCTGATCGTCACCGCCCTCTACGTCCTCGTCAACTACGCCTACCTCCGCGGCCTCGGCATGAGCGGCGTCGCCCAGTCGCGCGCGGTCGCCTCCGACCTGGTGGAGCGCGCGATGGCCGGGGGCGGCCGGCTGGTGGGCCTGCTCATCGCCGTGTCCGCGCTGACGTCGGCGAACGCCGCGATCTTCACCGGGGCGCGGACCGCGTACGCGCTGGGCCGCGACGTCCGGACGTTCTCGCTGCTCGGCCGCTGGCGATCCGGGCCCGGCACGCCGGTGAACGCGCTGCTGGTGCAGGGCGTCGTGGCGCTCGCGCTCGTCGCGCTGGGCGCGCTCACCCGCAACGGGTTCGAGACGATGGTCGAGTACACGGCGCCCGTCTTCTGGCTCTTCTTCCTGCTCACCGGCGTGTCGCTGTTCGTCCTGCGCCGGCGCGAGCCGGGGGCGCCGCGCCCGTTCCGCGTCCCGCTCTATCCGGTCACGCCGCTGGTGTTCTGCGCCACCAGCGCCTACCTGCTCTACTCGAGCCTGGCCTACACCGGCGTGGGAGCCCTCGTCGGCGTGGCCGTCCTGACCGTGGGCGCCGTCGTGCTCGCCCTGACGCGAGGCCGCGGCCCCGGAGAACAAGGAGGACAGTGAAGATGCGGGTGCACCGGTCGCTCACCGCCCTGGTCGCCGCGGCGCTGCTGCTCGTGGCCGCGGCCGCCGGCGCCCAGACCCCGGCCGTCCCGAAGACCCCCGACGTGCCCTACGTCCCGACCAAGGAGAAGGTCGTGGACGAGATGCTCAAGATGGCGAACATCAAGCCGGGCGACGTCCTCTACGACCTCGGCTGCGGCGACGGCCGCATCGTCATCACCGCCGCGAAGCGCTACGGCATCCGCGGCGTCGGCATCGACATCGACCCGGAGCGCATCAAGGAGGCGAACGAGAACGCGAAGGCCGCCGGCGTGGCGGACAAGGTCCGCTTCATCGAGGGCGACCTCTTCGACGCGAAGATCGGCGAGGCGACGGTCGTGACGCTCTACCTGCTGCCCGCCGTGAACCTCAAGCTCCGGCCCAAGCTCCTGAGCGAGCTCAAGCCCGGGACGCGGATCGTCTCGCACAACTACGACATGGGCGACTGGAAGCCCCAGCGGTCCACGAAGGTGATGGTCGACGGCACCGAGCACCTCGTCTACTTCTGGGTCGTGCCGCCGCGCTCCGCGGGCTCGCCGTCCCGCTGAGGCCGGGGTCGCGACCGATCGAGCCCGGTCCCGCCGGCGGCTCGCCGCGCGCCCGTCAGGGCACGAGGACCTCCACCGTCCAGCCGTCGCGCGTGCGCCGGTAGCGGCGGCGGTCGTGGAGGCGGTCGGGCGAGCCGCGCCACGCCTCGATGCGGAAGGGGACGAGATAGACGCCGCGCAGCAGCGGGGGGCGCGGCACGTCGTCCGGCGTCGGGTGGCGCGCGCGCAGCCGCTCGATCCCGGCGCGGAACTCCTCGCGCGAGGCGACCACGCTGCTCTGCGGCTGCACGGCCTCGTAGTAGAGGTCGAGCAGCCTCGACTCGTGGACCTTCTGCCGCCAGTAGCGCTCGACGAGCGGCTCCGGCATGGGGCCGAGGCTCCCGCGGATCCGGTACTGCCGCCGGATCGACGGCCACAGCAGCAGGCACTCGTAGCGGCCGCCGCGCGCCGGCTCCCACTTGGGGCTCGTGGCGCTCAGCAGCAGGCCGACGCCCCGGGGACCGACGTCGCGCAGCACGAGGGGCCGGACGCCGGGCACGCCGTCGGCGCCCGTGGTCGCCAGGATGCACACGTCGGCCAGCGGGTCGCCGGCCGCCCGCGCCCGCTCGCGCTCGGCGACGATCTCCGCGACGGGGTCGGCGACGGCCATCTCGCCGGGCATCATACAATCGCCGCGTGGGCACGCTGACGGCGACCGCCACCGTCGCGGCGGTGGAGTCGCGCGCCGAGCGCCGCCAGACGCGCGACGGCGGCCGCGCGATCGCGTGGCGGCTCTGGGGCGCGGGACCGCCCCTCGTCCTGCTCCACGGCGCGAGCGGGTCGTGGACCCACTTCATCCGCAACGTCGACGCGCTGGCGTCGCGCTTCCGCGTGATCGTCCCCGACATGCCGGGCTTCGGGGACTCCGACCCGCCCGACGGCGCCACGGCCGACGTCCTGGCCGCCGCGCTGGAGCGCGGCCTCGACGAGGTCGTCCCGCCGCCGGCGCGCCTCGACCTCGCCGGGTTCTCGTTCGGCGGCATCATCGCGGGCCTCCTGGCCGCGCGGCTCGGCGACCGCGTGGGCACGCTGGCCCTCCTGGGCCCCAACGGCATGGCGCTGCCCGTCCGGACGCCGCGGCTGGCCGGCATCCCGCCGGGGGCCACCGAGCGCGAGATCCGCGAGGTCCACCGGGAGAACCTGCGGCGGCTGATGCTCGCCGATCCCGCGGCGGCGGACGACCTCGCGGTGGCGCTGCAGATGGAGAACGTCCGGCGCGCCCGCTTCAGGTCGGGCGACATTCCCGCGTCGGACGCGCTGCTGCGCGCGCTGCCGCGGATCCGCGCCCGCATCGCCGGGATCTGGGGCGAGCGCGACGCGTTCGCCGCGCCCGACCTCGACGCCCGCCGGGCCACGCTCGCGCGCTTCGCGCCCGACCTCGACTTCCGCGTCGTTCCCGGCGCCGGCCACTGGGCCTGCTACGAGGCGGCGGACTCCGTCAACGCCGCGCTCCTCGACGCGCTGAAGGACGGGCGACCGCGCTGCTAGAATGCCGCCGATGCGCGTGGAGCCCGACGCCGAGCGCCTCGTCGCCACCGTCCAGGCATGGGTCGACGTCTGCCATCGCATCGTCGTCCTCACGGGCGCCGGCATCTCGACCGACTCCGGCATCCCCGACTTCCGCGGCCCCCAGGGCGTGTGGACGCGGAACCCCGCCGCCGAGAAGCTGGCGACGCTGCAGCACTACGTCGCGGACCCCGAGGTGCGGAAGCGCTCGTGGCGCGACCGCCTGGCGTCGCCGGCGTGGACGGCGCGGCCCAACGCCGGCCACCTCGCCCTCGTCCATCTCGAGCGGCGCGGCAAGCTCGACACGCTGATCACGCAGAACGTCGACGGGCTGCACCTGATGGCCGGCTCGTCGCGCGAGCGGGTCGTGGAGATCCACGGCACGATGCGGGAGGTCGCGTGCCTGTCGTGCGGCGAGCGCGCGCCCATGGAGCGCGCCCTGGCGCGCGTGCGGGCGGGGGAGGAGGACCCGCCGTGCCGCACGTGCGGCGGGATCCTGAAATCGGCGACGATCTCGTTCGGCCAGAGCCTCGTCGCCGAGGACATGGCCCGCGCCCGGCGGGCGGCGCGCGACTGCGACCTGATGCTCGCCGTCGGCACCAAGCTCTCGGTGTGGCCCGTCGCCGGCGTCGTGCCGGTCGCGAAGGAGGCGGGCGCCCGCGTCGTGATCGTCAACGCGGAGCCCACCGAGATGGACGACCTGGCCGACGCCGTGGTGCGCGGCTCGATCAGCGCCCTGCTGCCCAGGATCGTCGGCGCGACCGGCTGACGCGCGGGGCCAGGCTCCCCCGCCCCCGGCCGAGCGCCGGCCTCGAGACCGGCTCGCGACGAGAGGCCTACCCCGTGACCTCCACGCCCAGCTCGGCGAGCTTCGCCGGCCTCGGGCGGCCGGTCTCGGGGTCCCAGCCCGCCATCTCGTAGTACGTGCGCCGGGCCGCCAGGAACTCGCCGGGATCGATCCGCTGTCCCCTGAGGGCGCCGTTGCCGATGCCCTCGTGCATGCGACCCGGCAGCACGTCGTCCTCGGCGGTGAAGCCCTCGCGGACGTTGAACAGCCGCGCCAGGGTGTTGCCGCGCTCGCCGACCTTGAGCAGCTCGTAGAGGCTCATGTTCCAGCCGGTGACGGCGTTGACGTAGTCCACCAGCGGCTGGAGCCCCAGCGCGTTGAGCGGGGCGCCGACGAAGTCGCACATGCCGATGGAGTTGTAGGCGCTCCACACCTTCTGGGTCTCGAAGAACGCGCGCACCTTGCGGGCGTCGAGCGTGAGCGGGTCGAGCGGCTCGATGAGCCCGAGCGGCCCCAGCGGATGCCCCTGGGGATGGAAGCCGGCGTAGAGCGGGTCGTGCGGCGCCTCCATGTGGTCGGCCCCGGTCGGGGAGATCGCGTAGGCCAGCGAGAGGCCCTTCTTGCCGCGCGGGTCGTGCATGGGCAGCTCCTGCCCCTTGACGTGGAGGGCGAAGCGCTCGGCGGCCGGGCCCAGCCGCGCGGCCGCGCGCTTGACCCCCTCGGCCAGCAGGTCGCCGATCCCCTCGCGCTTGCCGATCATGTGGGCGAGCGCGATGACCGCCTCGGCGTTGCCCCACGTGAGGTCGAGGCCGCCGGTCATCGCCGGCGTGATGATCCCGTGCTCCCAGCACTCCATCGCGAACGCGATGACGGCGCCCGCGGAGATCGAGTCGAGCACGTACTGGGCGTAGAGCTGGTTGACGAGCGCCAGCGCGTTCAGGTCGCCCACGCCGCAGAGCGACCCCGAGGCGGCGAGGCTCTCGTACTCCGGGCCGCCGTACTTCGGCGTCACGCCCAGCTCCTTCACCTCGACCTCGCGCTTGCACGCCACCGCGCAGGCGTAGCAGGTGCCGCGGTTGACGAGGATCGTGTCGCGCATCTTCTGGCCGCTGATCTCCCTGGCGTGCTCGAACGAGCCGTCGCGAAAGTTGCGCGTGGGGAGGATGCCGCTCGCCTCGAGGGCGAGGACGCCGCTCGAGGAGCCGAGCTGGTGGAACCGGTCGGTGGCGCGGTCGTAGTGCTCGCGGAACCACACCAGCTGCGCCTTCGCCTTCTCCTTGTCGGCCGCCGCGGGCGGCTTGCTGCCGCGCACGACGATCGCCTTCAGCAGCTTGCTGCCCATGACGGCGCCGAGGCCGCACCGGCCGTGGAAGTGCTTCAGCTGGTTCACGATGGCGGCGAAGCGCACCAGGCGCTCGCCCGCCACGCCGGTCTGCAGCACGCGGACGCGGCGGTCGCCCAGCTCCTGCTTGATGCCGTCCTGGACCTCGCCCGACAGCTCGCCCCAGTACGGCGTCGCGTCACGGAACTCGACGCGGTCGTCCCTGATCCACAGGTAGGTCGGCGACGCCGCGCGGCCGCGGATCACGATGCCGTCCCAGCCGGCCGCCCGCAGCTCGGGCCCCCACCAGCCGCCCGCCTCGGACTCGCCGTAGCCGCCCGTCAGCGGCGACTTCGCCGCCGCCGTGTAGCGGTTGCTGCCCGACAGCGACAGGCCGTTGATGACGCTGGTCGTGAACACGAGGACGTTGTCGGGGCCGAGCGGGTCGACCCCGGCCGGCATCTCGCGGAGCAGCAGGTGCGCCGCGAGGGCGCCGCCGCCGAGGTACTTCCGCATCGTCGTCTCCGGCAGCTCCTCGACCCGCGTCTGCCGGCTCGTGAGGTCCACGTGCAGCAGCTTCCCGGTCACTCCCGCCATCTCGTCCTCCTCGTCGTGCCTCGGGGCGGCCGATCCTGCTCTCTCTCGAGCGCCGGCCCGGCCGGCGCCGTCCTTGCCGCGGAGGCGGCTCGAGGAGCGGGCCGTCGGGCCCGCTCCTCGACCGCCGGACGGGGGCCGAAGCCCCCGCCCGGAGTCAGCCGACGTGCTGCCGCAGGAAGTCGAGCGTCCTCCGGCGCGCCAGCCGGGCGCTCGCCTCGTGGAAGCTCGCGCGCTGGTCGCAGTTGAACCCGTGGCCGGCGCCGGCGTAGACGTGCACCGGCAGCCCGGGATGCGCGGCCCGGATCGTGTCCCAGTGCTCCTTCGGGATCGAGGCGTCGGTCTCGCCGAAGTGCAGCAGCACGGGACAGCGCGGCTGCTCGCGCGCGAACTCCGCGACGGCGCCGCCGTAGTAGCCGACGGAGGCGGCGATGCCGCCGAGGCGCGTGGCGCAGAGCCAGGCCAGCGAGCCGCCCATGCAGTAGCCGACCACGCCGATGCGCAGCCGCTCGCCCTGGAGGACCTTCACGGCGGCGCGGAGGTCCGCCAGCATCGCGTCCCAGCCGATCTTGCCGCGGATCTCGCGCCCGCGCACGATGTCGGCCTGCTCGTAGCCGGCCTGGAAGTCGGGCTCCACGCGGTCGAAGAGCGCCGGCGCGACCGCGACGTAGCCGTCGGCGGCGTAGCCGTCGCACACGGCCCGGATGTGGGAGTTCACGCCGAAGATCTCCTGGATGATCACGAGGCCGCCGCGCGGCTGTCCCGCCGGGCTCGCGCGATAGCCGCCGAGAGCGTGGCCGTCCTCCGCCTGCAGCGTGATGGTCTGACCCATGCGTCGATCTCCTCCCCGGGGTCGTGGATTCTCAGGACAGGACCGCGACGGTGCGCCGCTCGATCAGGTCGAGGTCGATCCGGGCGCCGAGCCCCGGGCCGCCGGGCGCGTGGACGAGCCCGCGCGCGTCGACCTCGATGTCCTCCACCAGGCCGTACTTCTGCGCGGCGGCGGGCAGCAGCACCTCGAAGAACTCGCAGTTCCGGATGGCCATCGTCACGTGCAGGTGCGCCACGTTGTTCAGCGAGTTGCCGCCGTGGTGGATCTCGAAGTTCATGTGGAAGGCCTCGGCCAGGTGGGCGGCCTTCACCAGCGGCGTGATGCCGCCCTTCACGGCGACGTCGCCGCGCAGGTAGTCCGTGGCCTGCTGGGTGATCCACGGGGCGAAGGCCGTGAACCCGCCGGGCGCGTACTCCGTCGCCAGGATGGGGATCGCCAGCTGGCGCTTGAGCTTGACGTAGTTGTAGAGGTCGTCGTCGGCGAGCGGGTCCTCGTACCAGTGGTAGCCGAGGGCCTCGACGGCCCGGCCGACGCGGAGCGCCTCCGGGTACTGGTAGGCCCACGTGGAGTCGAGCATGAGCGTGTAGCCGTCGCCGACGGCCGCGCGCACGGCCTCGCAGACCGCGACGTCGGTGGCGGGCTCCGTCGGCGGGTGGATCTTGTACGCCGTCCAGCCCTCGGCCTTGAAGCGCGCGGCCTCCTCGGCGTACGCCTCCTTCGACGGGAGGACCGCGGAGGACGCGTACGCGGGCACGCGGTCGCGGTACGAGCCGAGCAGGCGGTGGATCGGCAGCCCGGCGATCTTGCCGCCCAGGTCCCACAGCGCGACGTCCATGGCGCCGATGGCGCGGATCGTCGTCGCCCGGTTGCGCTGCCACATCGCCTGCCAGAGCCGCTCGCGGTCGAGCGGGTCCTGGCCGAGGACGAGCGGCTTCAGGTAGTGCACGAGCGACTCGCCGTCGAGGTGCGCGCCCCGCATCGCGGAGCCGAGGAAGGCGTGGCCCTCGAGCCCCTCGTCGGTCCGGATCGTGACGAGCCCCAGGCGGCTCTCGCCGCCGAAGCGGCCGGTGTGGCGGCCGTACTGGGTCGCCGGGATGCCCGGCCACGCGAACAGCCTGAGCGTGACGTCCGTGATCTTCATGCGCGGTATGATGCGCCATGCCCGCCGGCAGCGCCAGCCGTGCCGTGCCGACCGTCCGGATCGACAACGACCGGGTCCGGGTGACCGAGTGGCGGTTCGCTCCGGGCGCGGCCACCGGGTTCCACCGCCACGACCACCCGTACGTGATCGTGCCGATGACGACGGGCCGGCTCGCGGTGACCGCGCCCGGCGGCGAGGCCGTGGCCGACCTCGTCGCCGGGGAGCCCTACTTCCGCCCCGCCGGCGTCGAGCACGACGTGCGCAACCCCGGCGCGGCGGAGTTCGTCTTCCTCGAGATCGAGCTGAAGCGCTAGTTACCTCGCCTTCGCCGCCCAGTCCTGGTGGTACTCGATCCCGACGAGCTTCATCTCGTGGAGCTTCTCGCCCCAGAGGGCCTTCTGCTTGTCGCGGCCCCGGCGCTCGGTGATCTTGTCCCACTCCGCGGCGGCGGCGTCCAGCGCGTCCTTGGGCGACTTCCGCTTGGCGAGCGCCTCGGTGATCTCGAAGGACAGCTTGCGCTGGTACTCGTTGGCCCCGGGGATGACGGGATCGGGGACGACGTGCGGGAAGGAGGCCTCGATGGCCCGGAGGTACTCGTCGGCGCCCGGGAAGGCCTTCTTGAAGGCGTCCGCCCGCAGGTGCGAGACCCGCCAGGGGTCCATGATCGTCTTCGGGTCCATGACGATCCTGAGGCTCTGCTCCGGGTGGGAGATGAGCTCGAGGACCTTCATGGTCGCTTCCTTCTTCTGCGAGTAGATCGACACGGCCATCGCCCGGCCCGGCGTGAGCGGCGGCCGGTGGACGATCTTGCCGTCGATCATCGCGCCGGGGACGATGCCGAAGCCGGCCTTGCCGATGATCTTCGACTCGGCGGGGTTGCCGACGCGCTTGCCGGTGCTGGTCCAGGAGTACAGCATCGGCACCTCGCCCTTGATCAGCATCGTCTTGGGCTCCTCCGACTCGAAGAGGAGCACGCCGGGCGGGTAGTACGGCATCGTGCGCACCATCTCCTCGAGGGCGCGGACGCCGGCGGCCTGGTTGATGAGCGGCTTCATCTCCGGGTCGAAGTACATGCCGCCGTAGGCGAAGAAGCGGGCGCGCCACCAGTGGTAGGAGTAGCCGCTGGCGCTGGGCTTGTACGAGGCGCCCGCGCCGAAGAGCTTCTGGTCGGAGCCGTCCCAGCCCCAGCCGTGGAAGAACTCCGCCATGTCGTCCCACTGCTTCCACGTCTTCGGCGGCGCGAGGTCGTAGCCGTGCTTCGCCTTGAACTTCGTCCTGTTCTGCGGGCGGTCGAAGGCCACCTTGTTCCAGAAGAGGATGTGGATGTCCCCGTCGTACGGCATGCTGACGATCTTGCCGTTGTGGCGGAGCATCAGCTTCTTGTAGACGTCCGGGATGTCGTCCATGTAGAACTCGAGCTTCAGCTTCTGGATCCACGGCTCGAGGGGCTCGAAGTGGCGGCCGTAGTCCGGCATGTTCGACGGCCCGAACATGACGAGGTCCCACAGGCTCTTGCCGCCGTTGAACTCGAGCAGCGTCTTCGCCACGAAGGCGTCGAGTGGGATGACCTCCGTCTCGATCCTGATGCCCAGGCGGTCGTGGATGTCCTTCTCCACCAGGCTCAGCGAGTACTTGACGTACTCGGCGTTCACGACGGCGCGGATGGTCGTCCCCTCGTAGGGCCGCTTGCCCTGGGCCGGCGCCTCCCGGATGGCGACGGTGCCGAGCGCGGCCAGGCCGAGCAGGACGAGCGCGATGACCGGACGCGAGAGCCGCTTCATGGGGACCTCCCCGGGCCTCAGCCCTTGGTGCCGCCGAGGGCGAGGCCCTTCACGAGGTAGCGCTGCAGCAGGAACGCGACCGCGAACGCCGGCAGGACGCCGAGCACGACGGAGGCCGAGGCCTCGCCGTAGAACGTGTCCGTGCCGCCGCTGGTGAAGGTGGTCACCAGCACCATCATGGTCTTGGTCTCGATGCCCGTGAGGACGACGGCGAAGAGGAACTCGTTCCAGGTGGCGATGAAGGCGAAGAGCGCGACGACGGCCATGCCCGGAGCGATGATGGGCACCACCACGCTCACGAGCGCCCGGAGCCGCGAGCAGCCGTCGATCAGCGCCGCCTCCTCGATCTCGACGGGGAAGTCGCGGAGGAAGCCGACCAGGAGCCACACCGCGAACGGGATGTAGACCACGGTGTAGACGATCACCAGCCCGAGGTAGGAGTTCGTCAGCCCGAGGGCCTTGTACATCAGGTAGAGCGGGATGATCAGCGCGATGGCCGGGAGCATGCGGAGGACGAGGAGCAGCATGCTCAGGAACCCGCCGCCGAATCTCCAGCGCGCGATGCTGTAGGCCGTGGGCAGGCTGACGACCAGGGCCGCCAGCATGCTGAGCGACGAGATCAGCAGGCTGTTGAGGAAGTACCGGAGCCCGCTCGAGTGCGTGAAGAGGCGGACGTAGTGGGCGAGCGACGGCTCGGCCGGGATCCAGACGGGCGGGAAGGCGAAGAAGTCCTCGTTGCCCTTGAGCGAGGTCGTGACGATCCAGAAGAACGGGCCGAGGAAGAACACGAGCGCGACGGCGAGCCCCGCGTACGTGAGCCCGCCCGCCACCCGGCGCCCGAGGCGGTAGCGCCGCGCCCGTCGCGCCGGCGCCGCCCGCGCCCGCTCGGCGGCGACGACGCTCACGCCGCCGCCCGCGCCTCGCGGCGCCGCTGGACCCAGAGGAACGCCACCGTGAGGATCAGGACGCCGAGGACGATCAGGTACGAGAGCGCCGAGGCGTAGCTCATCCGGAAGTCGTTGAAGCCCACCAGGTAGGTGTTGAAGGCGACCGTCTCGGTCGCGCCGCCCGGGCCGCCGAAGGTCAGGATGAAGATCAGCCCGAAGAGCTTCGTGAGGTCGATCATGCGGATCATCACCGCCACCGCCATCGTGAACTTCAGGAGCGGCAGCGTGATCGTCCAGAAGCTCTGCCAGGGCGTGGCGCCGTCGGCCTTCGCCGCGTCGTAGAGCTCCTGGGGGATCGACTGGAGGCCGGCGAGCAGCACCAGCATCATGAACGGCGTGTTGTGCCAGACCTCCACCAGCACCACGGCCACGATGGAGAGCAGCGGGGTCGCGAACCAGTCGAAGTAGACGTCGATGACCCCGAGCTGGAGCCCCAGGTTGTTGATGGCCCCGTACTTGACGCCGAACATCATGCGCCAGGCCATCGCGGCCATCACCGGCGACACCATCGGCGGGATCGCGAGGAGCGCCGTGAGGATCGGGCGGGCGCGGATGGGCCGGTTCAGCAGGAGCGCGATGCCGAGGCCCAGGAGGAGCTCGAGGGCCAGCGAGGGCGCGATGATGACCGCGGTGTTCCACACCGAGCCCCAGAACCGGCCGTCGCGGCCCAGGGCCTCGGCGTAGTTGCGGAACCCCACGTACTCGTAGTCCGGGCCGACGGACAGGTCGAAGTTCTGGAGCGACAGCCAGAACGCGTAGACCAGGGGGAAGACGATCACGAGCGCGATCAGGAACAGCGACGGCGACGCGAAGGCGAGCGGCTCCCACTGCTTGCGCTTCAGGGCGATCGCGGGGACGTTCACGCGCCCTCCCCCTCGGCGGAGCCCCGAGGAGGGCCTCGGGGGCCGGTCGGGATGTGGCGGCGACTCTGCCCGCCGCGCGGGACGTTGTCAAGGCACTCCGCGGCGCGAGCGGCGGTGGCGCCGTCAGGCGGCGGCGGGCGGCCGGCGATCGAACCACGGACGGACGCTCTCCAGCTGCGCCGCGAGCCGGAAGAGCGTCGCCTCGTCGCCGTACCGCGCGACGAGCTGCACGGCGACGGGCAGGCCGTCCGCCGAGCGCCCGACGGGCAGCACCATCGCCGGCTGCCCCGTGAGGTTGAACCACACGGTGAACGGCGAGAAGGCGAAGACGCGGCGCCAGTACTCGTCGACGTCGTCCATCGTCATGTCGAGCCAGCCGAGGGGCGGCGGCAGCGTGGCGAGCGCGGGCGTGAGCAGCACGTCCCAGCGCGCGTGGAAGGCGGCCATCTGGCGTCCGAGCCGGTGCATCGCCTGCGTCGCGCGCACGTAGTCCGCGGCGCCGAGCCGCTCGCCCATCCGCGCCGTCTCCCACGTGACGCGCTCGACCTCGTCCTCGCGGGGCGGCCGGCCCTTCGTGGGGTGGCTCGCCAGGTTCACGACGGTGTTCGCCGCCGCCAGCGTGAGGAAGGTCGGCACGACCGCGGCCCGGTCGACGTCGGGGTTGGCCTCCTCGACGTGATGGCCGAGGTCCGCGCACGCGCGGGCGGCGTCGCGGAGCACGCGCAGCGGCTCGGGCTCGACGGGCGCGCCGTTCGGCGCGAGCGACGTGAACGCGATGCGCAGGCGGCCGGCCGGCGCGCCGACCTCCTGGAGGTACGGCCGCTCCGGCGGCGGCGCCACGTACGGATCGCCCGGGCCGGGCCCGCGGGTGGCGTCGAGCAGCGCGGCGCAGTCGCGGACGGTGAGCGTGACCGCGTGCTCCGCCGACAGGCCGCCCAGCCCCTCGCCGGCGAGCGGCGCCATCGTGTTGCGCGCCCGCGTGGGCTTGAGGCCCACCAGCCCGCAGCAGGCCGCGGGCGCGCGGATCGAGCCGAAGCCGTCGGTGGCATGCGCCATCGGGACCATGCGCGAGGCGACGGCCGCCGCGGCGCCGCCGCTCGAGCCTCCCGAGATCCGCGCCGGGTCCCACGGGTTGCGCGTCGGGCCGTGGAGCTGCGGCTCGCACGTGAGCGACAGCCCCAGCTCGCACGTGTTGGTCCGGCCGAAGATCACGAGGCCGGCCCGCCGCAGCCGCGCCACGTGCTCGCTGTCGGCGGCCGCGGGCGGCGAGTCGGCGAAGAATCGCGAGCCGCGGGTCATCGGGACGCCGGCGATGGACGCCGTCAGGTCCTTCATCAGGAAGGGCACGCCGCCGAACGGTCCGTCCGGGACGCCGCGCGCGACCTCCTTGCGGGCCAGCTCGTAGAGCGGCATGACGACCGCGTTCACGCGGGCGTTGCGGCTCTCGACCCGCTCGATCGCCGCCTCCAGCAGCTCGGCGCGCGACGCCTGGCGCCGCCGCACCAGCTCGGCGAGGCCCAGGCCGTCGTGGCGCTCGTACTCGGCGAACGCCCCCATCAGCCCCGCAGCTCGGGGATGACCCACATCGGCGGCCGGCCCGACGCGACCCGCACGATGTTGTCGAGCCCGTTGCGGAACGCCTTCGGCCAGTTCTCCCACGTGGGGCCCGCCATGTGCGGCGTGATGATGACGTTCTCCAGGCCGAACAGCGGGTGGTTCGGCGGCGGCGGCTCGTCCACCATGACGTCGAGCCCGGCCCCGGCCAGGTGGCCGGAGGTGATCGCCTTCGCCAGCGCCGCCTCGTCCACGACGGGGCCGCGGCACGTGTTGACGAGCACGGCGCCGGGCTTCATCGCGGCGAACTCGCGGGTGCTCATGAGGCCGCGGGTGGTGTCGTTCAGCGGCACGTGCAGCGTGACGACGTCGGAGGTCCGGAGGAGCTCGTCGAACAGCACGAAGCGGACGCCGAGCGCGTCCTCCTCGTCCTCCGTGAGCCGGACGATGTCGTGGTACTGGACGCGCGCGTCGAAGGCGAGGACGCGCCGGGCGACCTTCTTGCCGATCCGCCCGAGACCCACGATGCCCACGGTCTTGCCCTCCAGCTCGTGGAGGAGGTGGTCGTCGAAGCCGCCCACGCGCCAGCGCCCGGCGCAGACGTTGCCGTGGCACCACACGAGGCGCTTGAGCACGGCGAGGATGAGCATCAGCGTGTGCTCGGCGACGGAGACCGAGTTCGAGCCGCCGTTGTTGGCGACGGGCACGCGCGCCCGCCGCGCCGCCTCCACGTCGAGCCGGTCGTAGCCGGCGCTGATGAGCTGCACGAGCCGCAGCCGGCGCGCGGCGCGGTAGAACTCGTCGTCCATGCCGCCCCGCGCGAAGCCCATCCAGTACTCGGCGTCCGGAAGCGCGCGCTGGAACTCCGGCGAGCCGCGCTCGGCGACGATCAGCTCGAAGCCCGGCGGCAGCATGGCGCGGGCGACGTCCATGATGGCGGCGGGCAGGGGCGGCGAGAACAGGATCGTGGGCACGGTGGTCTCCTCCGGGTGCGACGTGTGGCCTCCTTTATAGTAGAGTCGCCCGCGCGGAACAAGGAGGCCCCGATGCCCGCCATCGCGCTCGACGTCCACGCGCGCTCCCTCGTCCTCGACGGCCGTCCGTTCGGCGGCGCCGGCGCCTACGAGAAGGTGTCGGGGATGCTGCGCTTCGCCGTCGATCCCGCGCATCCCGCCAACGCCGGCATCACGGACCTCGACCGGGCGCCGCGCGACGCCGCGGGTCGCGTGCGTTTCGCGGGCGATTTCTACGTGCTGCGTCCCGCCGACCCGGCGCGCGGCAACGGCCGCCTGCTGCTCGACCTGCCGAACCGCGGCCGGAAGATCGCGCTCGGGCTCTTCAACAGCGCCGTCCGCGTGCCGGACCCGTCGTCGCCGGAGGACTTCGGCAACGGCTTCCTCATGCGCCACGGCTGGACGGTCGCGTGGATCGGCTGGCAGCACGACGTGCCGCGGCGGGACGGCCTGATGGCGCTCACGGTGCCGGCGGCCCGGGGCGTGAGCGGGCTCGTGCGCTGCGAGTTCAGGCCCAACCTCCCGGCGACGGCGCTGCCGCTCGCCGACCGCTACCACGTCCCGCACCCGGCGGCGGACACGGCCGACCCCGACGCCCGGCTCACCGTCCGCGCCCACGCCGGCGACGAGGAGCGCGCCGTGCCGCGGGGCGCGTGGCGGTTCTCCGACGCCACGCACGTGACGCTGGACGGCGGCTTCGAGCCGGGGAAGATCTACGACCTCGTGTACCGCGCCCAGGATCCGCCGCTCGTGGGGCTCGGCTTCGCGGCCGTCCGCGACGCCGCGGCGTTCCTCCGGCGGGCGCCCGCGGCCGCCGGCAACCCGTGCGCGGGGACGCTGGAGCGCGCGTACGCGTTCGGCGTGTCGCAGACCGGCCGCTTCCTGCGCCACCTCCTCTACCTGGGGCTCACGCGGGACGAGGAGGGGCACGAGGCCTTCGACGCCGTGGTCCCGCACGTCGCCGGGGCGCGGCGGGGCGAGTTCAACATGCGCTTCGGCCAGCCGTCGCTGAACGCGCTGCACGCCGTCGGCAGCCTGTTCCCGTTCACCGACGAGGAGCAGACGGATCCGGTGACCGGCGCCCGCGACGGGCTGCTCTCGCGGCTGCGCCGCCGCGGCGCCGTGCCGCGGATCGTCACCATCAACACGTCCGCGGAGTACTGGCGCGGCGACGCGTCGCTCGTCCACACCGATGTCGAGGGCAAGGGCGACGTCGAGCCGCCGGCCGGGGTGCGCGTCTACTCGTTCGCCGGCACCCAGCACCTGCCAGGCTCGCTGCCGCCTCCCGACGCCGACCCGAACACGGGCGGGCGGGGGCTCCAGCCGTTCAACGTGGTCGACTACGCGCCGCTCCTCCGCGCGGCCCTGGTGAACCTCGACCGCTGGGTCGGCGAGGGCGTGGAGCCGCCGGCGAGCGCGTTCCCGCGACTGGCCGACGGCACGGCGGTGTCGCCGGAGTCGACGGCGGCGACGTTCGCCGGCATCCCGGGCGTCCGGTTCCCCGATCGCATCGTCAGGCCGCGCCGGCTGGACTTCGGCGCCGGGGCGGAGGGCGGCGACCCCTCGCGCGTCAGGCCGGCGGCCGGCCCGCCGTTCGCGACGTTCGTGTCGGCGGTGGACGGCGACGGCAACGAGCGGGCCGGCATCCGGCCCGTGGAGCTGCTGGCGCCGCTCGCCACGTTCACCGGCTGGAACCCGCGCCACCCCGAGCAGGGCGCGCCCGGCGACCTCATGTCCATGATGGGCTCGACGCTCGCCTTCCCGCGGACGCGGAGCGAGCGCGAGGCGACGGGCGACGCGCGGCGGTCCATCGAGGAGCGCTGCGCGTCGCGCGACGCCTACCTCGCGGCGGTGCGCGACGCCGCGAGGTCGCTCGTCGGCGCGCGGTGGATGCTGGAGGAGGACGTGGAGGGCGTCGTCGGCCGCGCCGCCGCGCTCTGGGACCTGGTGCAGGCGGGTCAGCTGCGCGCGAGGATCATGTAGGTCGCGCGCCCCACGGCGAGGAGACGGCCGCCGCCGTCGGTGATGCGCGCCTCGCCGAAGGCGATCGTCCGGCCCTTGCGGAGGATCGTCCCCTCGGCGACGACGGCGCCGTCGGTGGCGGCGGCGAGGAAGCTGACGTTGAGGTCGAGCGTCGTCTGGCCCACTCCCCCGGCCGAGGCGTCGTGCAGCGTGCCGAGCGCCCCGCCCACGGCCGCGTCGACCAGCGCGCTGTAGACGCCGCCGTGCACGGGCGCGCCGGGAGCGTTCCGCAGCTCGTCGCGGACCGGGACGCGCAGCCGGATCCAGCCCTCGCGCGCGTCCTCGACCTCGATGCCGAGCCAGCCCCAGAAGCTGTTGGCGCGGGCGCGCGCGCGGGCGGCGGAGACGGGATCGGCCGGCATGGCGCCCCAGTATAGCGGACGCCCTGCCGGCCGGTGGGCGTCGCTACTGGGAAACCGAGACCGAGGTCGCGACGTTCTTGCCGTCGCGCTCCTCGTAGGACGCCTTCACCTGGGCGCCCTCCTTCAGGTTGTCCATCGCCACGCCCTCGGCGAGCCAGAGCTTGGTGCCGTTGTCCAGGACGATGGCGCGCTCGGAGGCGTCCACCGACTGGATCTTGCCCTCGACGTCGGCCGCCGCGGCGGCGCCGGCCAGCGCGAGCACCAGCGAGAGCGCGAGAACCACCTTCTTCATGTCGACTGTCCTCCCTCCGTGGAGTCGTGCGTCGTCCGCGTCGCGGTTCGCAAGCGGCGTGCCACGGCCGGGGGCGGGCGGACGGCCAGCGGGGACGGCGGTTTCCGCGCGGCGCGGCGTCGCCGCCGCCGGTCGGGGTGTGGCGGGTTTGCGAGGGTGAGGCGAGATGCCTCACTCGGCGGCGGTGACGAGGCCGATCGCGACGAGGAACCGGCGGATCACGGGCGACGCGAGGACGGTCGTCTCGCCGGGCACGGGGACGTCCATCGTCCGCTCGGGCTGGGTCGGCAGCGCCACGCGCGCCGTCCGGTAGCCCTCGACGATCCCGAGCAGCCGGCCGCTGGCGGCGTCGAAGACACCCCCGCCGCTCGCTCCGTAGCTCGCCAGCGCGTCGATCTGGCGCACGGGCCCCTCGAGCATCACCTCGTCCCCGGCGGCGGCGATCTGGCTCACGATGCCGCCCACGATCGTCAGGCGGCGGCCCCAGGGAAACGCGACGACCCAGACCTCCTCGCCGAGCGCGGCGTGGTCCTTCAGCGCCGCCGGCGGCAGCGCCACTCCCTCCACCTCGATCAGCGCCAGGTCGGCCTCGTCGCTCAGCGCCGCCACCGCCGCCTTCGCCCGCCCCGTCCCGGAGACGCCGCTGACGCTCACCTGCTGGCGGACGCCGGGCTCGAGGAAGTGGCGCGTCGTGACGACCCAGGAGCGCCGGCGACCGGGATCGGAGGCGACCACCACGCCGGACGCGGCGCGCCGGCCGCCGCCGTCGCGCTCGGTCCGCAGCTGCACCGACGAGGCGATGACGCGCCGGAGGAGGACGGCGCGGTCGGAGGCCGGCGCCGAGGCGCAGCCCGACGCCAGCGCGGCCACCACGAGCAGCGCGACGGCGGCCAGGCGGCGGCGCACGCTCACGGATCCGCCGCGTCGGGTTCCCGGTCGAGGATCCGGTAGAGCGTGCGCCGGTCGATCCCGAGGATCTCGGCGGCGCGGACCTTGTTGCCGCCGCACTCCTCGAGCACCGCGGCGACGTACCAGCGCTTCAGCTCCTCGAGCGTCAGCCACCGCGACGGCGCGACGGGCGGCGGGGACGGCGCGCCGCGGATCTCGGGCGGCAGGTCGTCGGCCAGCACGAGGCCGGAGGCGGCGAGGGCGACGGCGCGCTCCACGGCGTGCTCCAGCTCCCGCACGTTGCCCGGCCACGGGTGCGCGGCAAGGCGCTCGAGAGCGTCGGGAGCGAAGCCCGCCATCTCCTTGCCGGCCGCCGCCGCGTACTTGCGGAGGAAGTGCTGGGCGAGCAGGGGGATGTCCTCGCGGCGCTCCCGGAGCGGCGGCACCCGCACGGAGACGACGTTGAGGCGGTAGTAGAGGTCCTCCCGGAAGTGGCCCTCCTCCACCCGCTTCCTGAGATCCCGGTTCGTCGCGGCGACGATGCGGACGTTGACCGGGATCGGCTCGTTGCCGCCGACGCGCCGGATGACCCGCTCCTGGAGGACGCGCAGCAGCTTGGCCTGCAGGGTCGCCGACAGCTCGCCGACCTCGTCCAGCAGGCACGTGCTGCCGTCGGCGGTCTCCAGGAGGCCGCGGCGCGCCTGGGTGGCGCCCGTGAAGGCGCCGCGCTCGTGGCCGAACAGCTCGGACTCCACCAGGCTCTCCGGCAGCGCGGCGCAGTCGACCACGACGAACGGCCGGTGCGCCCGGGGGCTCGCGTAGTGGATCGCGCGCGCGACCAGCTCCTTGCCCGTCCCCGTCTCGCCCTCGATCAGCACCGTCGCGTCGAGCGCGGCCACGCGGGCGACGAGCTTGTAGAGGGCGACCATCGCCGGCGTCTGCCCCACGAGGCGGCCCACGGCGTACCGGTCCCGCAGCTCGCGCTGGTACTCGAGGTTGTCGCGCGCCAGCCGCTGGGCCTCGAGCGCCCGCCGGACGACGATCCGGATCTCGTCGATGCGGAAGGGCTTGGACAGGTAGTCGTAGGCGCCCGAGCGGATCGCCTCGATCGCGGTGTCGATGGTGGCGAACGCGGTGAGGATCACGACGGGCACCGGCGGCTGGAGCGCGGCGAGCTGCCGGAGCACCTTGAGGCCGTCGACGTCGGGCATCCGGAGGTCGACCAAAGCGAGGTCGAACGGCTCCTGCGCGGCCAGGCGCACGCACTCGACGCCGCCGGCGGCGCCGCGGACGCGGTAGCCGTCTCGCTCCAGCACCTCGACGAGGAGGTCGCGCGCCACGGGATCGTCGTCGGCGACGAGGAGCGACGGCGGGGCCATCAGGCCGCCACCGGCAGCCGCACGCGGAACGTGGCGCCGCGGCCCTCCTCGCTCTCGACCTCGATGCGCCCGCCGTGCTCGCGGACGATCTGGGACGAGATGAAGAGGCCGAGGCCGCTGCCGCGCCCCGGCTCCTTGGTCGAGAAGAACGCCTCGAAGATCTCCTTCTGGCGGCCGGCGGGGATGCCGCGGCCGGTGTCGGCGACCTCCAGCTCGACCTCGCCGGCCGCGGGATCGTGCCGGGCCGCGACGACGATCGTGCCGCCGCGCGGCGTCGCGTCGATGGCGTTGGTGAGCAGGTTGAGCACGACCTGCTGGAGCTGCGAGGCGTGGCCGGCGACGTGCGGCAGGCCGGGCGCGATCGCGAGCTGCAGGCGCAGGCCGGCCGATGCGGTTCCCGGGCGGACCAGCTCGCTGCACTCGCGCACGACCGCGGCCAGGTCGACGGGGCCGCCGCCGCGCGGCGCGCCGCGCGTGAGGTCGAGGAGCTGGGCGATGATCTGCGTGACCCGCTGGAGCTGGCTCTCGACGATGTCGAGCCGGCGGCGGATGCCGTCGGTGAGCGCGGCCGGCAGCAGGTCCTGGCGGAGGAGCTGGACGTGGCCGGCGACCGAGTGCAGGGGCGTGCCGACCTCGTGGGCCACCTCGGCGATGAGCCGTCCCGAGAGCGCCAGCCGCTCGGCGTGGCGCAGGCTGCGCTGCATCGTGAACAGCATCTCGTTGAGGCGCTCGACCTCGAGGTACCTGGCCTCGAGCTCGCGCGTCGCCTCCTTCACGCGGGCGCGCAGCTCGTCGCTGAAGTCACGGATGCGCGCGAGCATCTCGTTGATGTGGCGGGCCAGCTCGCCGAGCTCGTCGTTCGCCGAGAGCGTGACGGTCGCCGTCGTGTCGCCCTCGCGCACGCGGCCGACCGTCTCCATGATCCGGCCCAGCGGCCGGTTCACGACGACGTGGACGGCCAGGCTCATCAGGAGCCCCATGACCACCACCGAGGCGGCGGTGAGGGCCAGGGCGGCCATGGTCGCGCGGGCGGCCAGCGCGTCGGCGCGGTCCAGCGAGAACCGGGCGGCGACGGCGCCGGCCACGGCGCCGTCGAAGCGGACCGGCGCGACGACCTCCCAGTACCGCGACCGCGCCTCCGTCACGAGCCGCGAGACCACCTGCCCCCGGCGCACCTGCTCGGCCTCCCGCCGGGTGAAGGGCAGGCGGGCGCCGGCGTGGCTGGTGGCGATCACGACGGTGTCCGGGCCCTGGAAGGCCAGGACGTCGAGCTGCTGGACGTTGCGCCGCACCTCCAGGATCTGCTCGATCTGGCGTCCCAGCAGCGGCCCGCTCTCGAACTCGCGGCGGTCGCCGATGGTGGCGGCGATCTCCCGCGCGAACACGATCGCCCGCTCCCGGAGGTCCTCCTCGACCCAGCCGCGGGACAGCCCGAGCTGGAGCAGCGCGAAGCCGAACGACACGACGACGACGATCAGCAGGCTGAGGAGGACGAGCTTGCGACGGATCGTGAACCGCACCACGTCGCCCCGTAGTATAGTCGACGCGGCATGGCGGTCGACCGCATCCTCGAGGGGCTCAACGAGGCCCAGCGGCAGGCGGTCACCCACGACACCGGTCCCCTCCTCATCATCGCCGGCGCCGGCACCGGCAAGACCAGCGTCATCACGCGCCGCATCGCCTGGCTCATCGCGCGGCGCACGGCGCGCCCCGACGAGATCCTGGCGCTCACGTTCACCGACAAGGCCGCCGCCGAGATGGAGGAGCGCGTCGACACGCTCGTGCCCTACGGCTACGCCGACGTCGAGATCTCCACGTTCCACGCGTTCGGCGACCGCATCCTGCGCGAGCACGCGCTCGAGATCGGGCTCACGCCGGACTTCCGGGTCCTCAACCGCGCCGAGCAGGTGATCTTCGTCAAGGACCGGCTCTTCGAGCTGCCGCTCGAGCGGTACCGGCCGCTCGGCGACCCGACGCGGCACGTGCAGGCGCTGATCACGCTGATCAGCCGCTGCAAGGACGAGGACATCTCGCCCGAGGAGTACCTGGCCCACGCCGAGCGGCTCGCCGCCGAGGCGCCGGCGGCCGCCGACTACGAGGCGGCCCGCGAGTACGCCGCCCAGCAGCGGGAACTGGCCGCCACCTACGCGAAGTACCAGGAGCTGATGGCGCGCGACGGCGGCGTGGACTTCGGCGACCAGATCGTCCGCGCGCTCCAGCTCCTTCGCCGGCGGCCGTACGTGCTGGCGGCCTACCAGCGGCGCTTCCGGCACATCCTCGTCGACGAGTTCCAGGACACGAACCACGCGCAGTTCGAGCTGGTGAAGCTCATCGCCGCCCGCCACGGCAACGTCGCCTGCGTCGCCGACGACGACCAGTCGATCTACCGCTTCCGCGGCGCCGCGACGTCCAACGTGCTCAGCTTCCTCCGGCATTACCCCGAGGCGCGCCAGGTCGTGCTCACCGAGAACTACCGCTCGCACCAGAAGATCCTGGACGCGGCGTATCGCCTGATCGTCCACAACAACCCGGACCGCCTCGAGGTGACGAGCGGGATCAGCAAGCGCCTGACGGCCGCGCGCGAGCCGGAGGGCCCCGCCCCGCGCTTCCTGCACTTCGAGACCGCGACCCACGAGGCCGACGCGGTGGCCGGGATGATCGCCGACCGGGTCGCCGCCGGCGAGTGGCGGCACGACGACGTCGCGATCCTCGTGCGGTCCAACGGCGACGCCGACCCGTTCCTGCGCTCGCTGAACCTCAGGGGAGTTCCGTGGACCTTCTCGGGCAACGCCGGCCTGTACGGGCGTCCCGAGGTCCGCCTGCTGATCGCCTTCCTGCGCTCGGTGGCCCACGTGGACGAGTCCGTGAGCCTGCACTACCTGGCGTCCTCCGACCTCTACCAGGTGCCGATCGTCGACCTCACCCGCTGCTCGACGCACGCCGACCGCAAGCACGTCCCCCTGTTCGACGTGCTGCGGCGCGCCGGCGAGATCGCCGAGCTCCGCGACGCCGTGTCCGGGGAGGGCCACGAGGCGATCCGCCGCCTCGCCGCCGACCTGGTCCGCTACATGGAGCTGGGGCGCGAGCTGCCGACCGGCGAGCTGCTCTACCAGTTCCTCGTGGACTCCGGGTGGCTGGCCCGGATGTCGCGGGCGGCGACGGCGCGGGACGAGGCGGAGGTGCAGAACATCTCGCGGTTCTTCGCGCGCGTGCGCGAGGCGTCGCGCTCGCTCCGCTACGACAACGTGCGGGAGTTCGTCCGCCACCTCGACGCCCTGATCGACGCGGGGGACGACCCGGCCGTCGCCGAGGCCGACGTCGAGACGCCGGCGGTGCGCGTGCTCACCGTGCACAAGGCCAAGGGCCTCGAGTTCCCCGTCGTGTTCCTGGTCACGCTCGCGCAGGACCGGTTCCCGTCGCGGCGGCGCCGGGAGGCGCTGGAGCTGCCCGCGGCGCTGGTGAAGGACGCGCTGCCGTCGGGCGACTTCCACCTCCAGGAGGAGCGCCGGCTCTTCTACGTCGGCATGACGCGGGCGCGCCGGGAGCTCTACCTGACCAGCGCCCGCGACTACGGCGGCGCGCGGCAGCGCAAGGTGAGCCAGTTCGTGCTCGAGGCCCTGGACCTGCCGAAGGACGCCGCGCGGCCGTTCAAGGCGAGGGCGGTCGAGGAGATCCACCACGCGGCGCCGGCGCCGCGCCCCGACGCCGCGCTGCTGCCGCCGCTCGGGCCGGACGAGGAGCTGGTGATCAGCCACAAGCAGATCGACGACTACGAGACGTGCCCCCTGAAGTTCAAGTACGTGCACGTGCTGCGGGTCCCGATCCGGCGCCACCACGCGGTCGCGTACGGCGCCGTGGTGCACCGGGCCGTCGAGTACTACCTGCTCCGGCGCGCGGCGGGCAACTACACGCCGCTCGAGGAGCTGCTCGACGTGTACGAGCGGGCCTGGGCGGGGGAGGACGTCCTCCACGGCCGTCCCGGCGTGAGCGAGCCCGCCGAGGGGTTCCTCACGAGGCAGCACGAGGACGCGCGCAAGGCCGCCGGCCGGCAGGCGCTGGCCCGCTTCTGGCACCGGGAGGAGGCCGAGGGCGTCAAGCCCGCCTGGGTCGAGAAGGAGTTCGGGTTCACGCTGGGGCCCGACCGCATCCGCGGGCGCTACGACCGCGTCGACGAGGAGCTGCTGGGCGCCGTCATCATCGACTACAAGACCAGCGACGTCACGCGCCAGAAGGACGCCGACCGGCGCGTGGCCGAGAGCCTCCAGCTCAAGATCTACGCGCTGGCGTGGCGGGAGATGACCGGCGCGCTGCCCCAGCGGGTCGAGCTGCGCTTCATCGACCCGGACCTGGTCGGCCGCCACCGGCCGACCGACGACGACTGCGAGGAGGCGATCGCCGCCATCAAGAAGGCCGCCGCCGGCATCCGCGCCCGCCGCTTCGAGGCGACGCCGTCGTTCGGCGCCTGCCGCGCCTGCGCCTATGGCCAGATCTGCCCGTACACGGCCACCGGCGAGTAACGCCGGCTGGCGGCCCCATGGCGGCGCCGCGTACACTGGCGCCATGCCGATCGAGCTCCGCTGTCCCGCGTGCGGCGCCGTCAACCGCGTGCCGGAGGCCCGCGCCGGCCAGCCGGCGCGCTGCGGCCGGTGCCGGGCCCCGCTCGGCACCGCCGTCGCGCCCGTCGAGCTGACCGACGAGAGCTTCGAGACCGCGGTGACCGCGTCGCGGGTGCCGGTGCTCGTCGACTGCTGGGCGGACTGGTGCGGCCCGTGCCACGCGCTCGCGCCCACGATCGACGCGGTGGCCCGCGCCTGGGCCGGGCGCGTGGTCGTGGGCAAGCTCGACGTCGACGCGAACCCGGGCGTCGCGCGGCGGTTCGACATCCGCGGGATCCCGACGCTGCTGTTCTTCAAGGACGGCCGGCTCGTCGACCGGGTCGTCGGCGTCCAGCCGCGCGCGGCCATCGAGGCGCGCCTGCAGGCGCTCGTGAGCGCGGCGTGAGCCGGCACGCCGGGCCGCCGCGCCCCGGCGACGCGCCGCCGGCGCCGCCGGAGCCGACGTTCGCGGAGCGGGCGCGCACGCTCGTGCACCAGGGCCGCACCGGAGCGCTCGCGACGCTGTCGCGGGCCCATCCCGGCCACCCGTTCGTCTCCGTGATGCCGTACGCGCTCGACGCCGAGGCCCGCCCGCTGCTGCTCGTCTCGTCCATGGCGGTCCACACGCAGAACCTCCACGCCGACCCGCGCGCGAGCCTGCTGGTGGCGGCGCCCGGCGCGGCCGACCCGCTCGCGGCCGGGCGCGTCACGCTCGTGGGACGCGCCGGGCGCGTTCCCGCGCCCGAGACGGCGGCGGCCCGCGACACGTACCTCGCGCGCCACGCGATGGCCGCGCACTGGGTCGACTTCGAGGACTTCGCGTTCTGGCGGCTCGCCGTCGACGCCGTCTACTTCGTGGGCGGGTTCGCCGCGATGGGGTGGGTGGACGCCGCCGAGTTCCGGGCCGCGCGCCCGGACCCGCTCGCCGACGTCGCCGCCGGCATCATGGAGCACATGAACCGGGACCACGCCGACGCGCTGGTCGCCTATGCGCGGTTCTTCGCTGGCGCCGAGGCCGACGAGGCCGTGATGACCGCCGTCGACCGGCTGGGGTTCAAGCTTCGGCTGCGCCGGGCGGACCGCCGCTGGAGCGTCCGCATCGGCTTCCCGCGCGAGGTGACGACCGCCGCCGAGAGCCGCGCCGTCCTCGTCGAGATGCTGGCGCACGCGCGCGCCGCGACCTCCTGACGCGGCGGCGTCCTCCGCCTTGACACCTCGCGGCGCCGCGCATAGCGTACCGCTTGATTCCATCCCCGAGGAGGACGCCATGGTGCGCATGTCGGTTGATGTACCCGGGCGGAGCCGGCACGCGGTTCGACATCGACTACTACGCCGGCAAGCACATGAGCCTGGTGCGGGAACGGTGGAGCGGCATGGGGCTCGTGAAGACGGAGGTCGACAGGGGCGTCGCCGGCGGCGCGCCGGGATCGCCGGCGCCGTACGTCGCCGTCGGACACGTCTACTTCGACTCGCTGGACTCGCTCCAGAAGGCGACGAAGGCGCACGGCCGCGAGCTGTTCGCCGACGTGCCGAACTTCACCGACATCACGCCGCAGGTCCAGATCAGCGAGATCGTGGCCTGACGTGAGCGCGCCCGCCCGGGACGTCGTCGTCGTGGGCGGCGGCAACGCCGCCCTGTGCGCCGCCCTCTCCGCGCGCGAGGAGGGGGCGCGGGTGCTCGTGCTCGAGAAGGCGCCGGAGGCGTGGCGCGGCGGCAACTCGTTCTTCACCGCCGGCGGCTTCCGCTTCGCCTTCGAGAGCTTCGAGGAGCTGCGCGAGATCGTCGCCGACATGAGCGACGAGGAAGCGGCGTCGATGGAGGTCGACCCGTACACCGAGGACGCTTACTACGACGACCTCATGCGGGTCACCGAGGACTGTGCCGATCCCGACCTCGCGATGCTCCTGGTCCGCGAGTCGCAGCCGACCGTGCGCTGGATGCGGGACCGCGGCGTCCGCTGGATCCCGATGTTCGGCCGGCAGGCGTTCAAGGTCGGCGACCGCTTCCGCTTCTGGGGGGGCCTCGTGCTCGAGGCGGTCGGCGGCGGCCCGGGCCTCGTGGACATGCAGTACGCGTCGGCGGCGAAGGCGGGGATCGACGTGCGCTTCGAGGCCAAGGCGCTGCGGCTGGTGACCGACGCGCGGGGCGCCGTCACCGGCGTCGTCGTGAGGACGCCGGCGGACACGGAGACCATCGCCGCGCGCGCGGTCGTGCTCGCCTCCGGCGGCTTCGAGGCGAACCCCGAGATGCGCGCGCGCTACCTCGGCCCGAACTGGGAGCTGGCCCGCGTCCGCGGCACCCCGTACAACACGGGCGACGGCATCCGCATGGCGCTGGACGTCGGCGCGCTGCCGTGGGGCCACTGGAGCGGCTGCCACTCGGTGCAGTGGGACCTGAACGCGCCCTGGCACGGCGACCGCAAGGTCGGCGACAACTTCCAGAAGCACTCGTACCCGCTCGGGATCATCGTGAACCTGCGGGGCGAGCGCTTCGTCGACGAGGGCGCCGACTTCCGCAACTACACCTACGTGAAGTACGGGCGCGCGGTGATCGAGCAGCCCCGGCGGGCCGCGTTCCAGATCTTCGACCAGAAGGTCCTGCACCTCCTGCGCGAGGAGTACCGGATCCGCGAGGTCACGAAGGCCGAGGACGCGACCATCGAGGGGCTGGCGCGGAAGCTCGAGATCGACGTCGCGGGGCTCGTCGACACCGTGACCCGGTTCAACGCCGCCGTGCAGCCCGGCGTCTTCAACCCGTCGGTGAAGGACGGCAAGCGCACGCGCGGCATCACCCCGCCGAAGTCGAACTGGGCGCAGCCGCTGGACACGCCCCCGTACGTCGGCTACGCGGTCACGACCGGCATCACGTTCACGTTCGGCGGCCTCCGCATCACGGAGGAGGCCCAGGTCATCGACTGCGAGCAGCGGCCGATCGCGGGCCTCTTCGCCGCGGGCGAGCTGGTGGGCGGGCTCTTCTACCACAACTACCCCGGCGGCGCCGGCCTCATGGCGGGCGCGGTCTTCGGACGGATCGCGGGTCGGTCGGCGGCCAGGGCCGCGCGCCAGCGCTGAGCCGCCGCTTCACCCCGGCGGTATGCTGTCGTCGATGGATGGTGTGCGGCGCTACCCGGCGATCGGCGGATTCGCCGCATGTCCGGTGCCGGTCCTCTTCGGCGCCCTCGCCGCCTGCGCGGCCGTCGTCGCCGACTGGGACGTGGCCGTCGCCCTCGGAGTCCTCGGCATCGCGCTCGACGGGCTGCAGCGCGCGGTCGTGCTCGAGGTGTCGCCCCGCGGGCTGTCGCGGTCGTTCGCCTTCCACGGCAGCCCGCTGGGGCCCTCGCGCGTCGTCGCGTGGAGCGCCGTCGACGAGATCGTGACGCGCTGGCGGTGGCCGCACGACTTCACCGCGCTGGAGACCGTCGTGGTCGGGGCGTCGGGCGAGCGGATCTCGTTCGGGTCGGTGATGGGGATCGACGCCTACCGGGGGCTGGTGGCCGAGATCGCGCGGCGCGCGCCGGAAGCGCGGCGGACGGGGCTGACCGAGGCCCTCCTCGCCGAGACGCGCGCCTCCCGCTGAGTCAGCGGCTCCACGCCTGCCGCACGGCGTCCATGGCCCCGCGCAGGGCGTGACGGACCGCGTCCCGGTTCACCTCGGCGTCGCCCAGCAGCACGATGAACCCCACCGGCGTGCCGCCGAGGAACACCGTGCCGTCGCCCGCGGCGAAGTGAGCCATCAGGAAGGTCCCGCGCCGGAGCCGCGGACCCCGCAGCTCCAGCTCGCGCCCCAGCGTCGCGGCGAGCGCCGAGAGTGGCTCGACCGGGATCTCGCCCGGCAGGTCGGCGGCGATCACGAGCCCGTCGGGCGCGACGATGAGACCGCCGCGGACGTGTTCCAGCTGGACCAGCCCCCTGAGCAGCTCCCGGAAATCCCGCCCGCGCCCGGGGCGCGGGTCGGTCGCCACCGCGTGTCCGTTCGTCGAGACCGCCATCACGCCACCTCGCTGGACATTTCCTGCCGGCAGTTGCCCCAGACCCGGTCGAGGTGCGCCAGCGCCGCGCCGATCTCGACGTCGCGGCTGAAGGCCATCGACAGCACCACCTCGCCGTCGGCTCTCAGATAGGTGTTCTCCGCCGCGCCCTCGATGACGGCGTGGTGGAGCGGGCCCAGCCCCGACCGGGCCAGCATCGCCGAAGCGACCCGGCAGAGCTGGGCGGTGCGCGCCGCGAGCTCCTCCGTCCGGGACCCTCGCGGCTGCGCGAAGATCAGCGTGGCGTCGATCCGCGCCAGCAACGCCTCTCGGCTGTCGCTGGGGACCCGCAGCCGGTCGATGCGGAGCTTCGGCGTCGCGACCCCGGGCGTCGCCGGTTGCACCGCCGACGCGCGCACGACCTCCAGCAGCGCCTGCGCTTCGGGGAAGTCGGGGTACCGCTCGAGCGCTTGCCGGAGGAGGTCGGTGCACGTGCCCGGCTCGCCCTGCTCGAGCGCGATCCGCGCCAGGCCCAGGAGCGCCCGCGGCTGCCGCGGCTCGAGCGCGAGCACCCGCTCGAACGCGGTCCTGGCCAGGTGCATCTCGCGGAACACCGCGTGGAGGGAGCCGGCGAGCAGCAGGCCGACGATGTTGTCGGGATCGACGCGCAGGCCGCGGGCGACGAGCGTGGCGGCGTCCTCGAAGCGCCCCTCGTCGCGCAACCGGCTCGCCTGACGGAAGATCTGGATCGTCGACGGCCGCCGCCGCGTCCCCTTCATGCTCGCCCACAGCCGGGTCAGCATCGACGCGACTCGCATTCAAGATTCCCGCCAAGCCCGTCGCGACCCGAAACTATGCGCCGTCGCGGCGCTGGCCGCGGCGACGACAGCGCGGCACGCCACGGTGTCATCCCCGCGACCAACCTGTCACCCGAAACCGTCGGTTCGTGCGACGCCGCGCCGCCGGCGCCTCGCCGGCGGCGGGCGCGGCGGCTCCGGCCAGTGACGCTTTTCGCCGATTTCTCCGCGGCCTCCGCGCGACGCCCGGCTTTGGCAGATCGGTTGCACCGGTCCGCCACGCTGTCCCATGCGTCCCCGCCGCCCGCGGGAGGAGGGTCCGAGCGAGATGAGCAAGGTGATGGTCGTCGACGACGCGTACTCGGAGCTGCAGCTCATGGAGTCGATCCTCAAGTCGGCCGGGCACGAGGTCGTCGCGTACCTGGACGGCGAGCAGCTCGAGGACAAGATCGCCGCCGAGCGCCCCGACGTCGTCGTGCTGGACATCGTGATGCCCAAGCGCAACGGCTTCGACGTGCTGCGCGGCCTGCGTCGCGACCAGCGCATCAAGGAGACCCGGGTCGTCGTCGTCAGCTCCAAGAACCAGGACAGCGACCGCGCGTGGGGCCTCCGTCAGGGCGCCGACGAGTACCTCGCCAAGCCGTTCACGGCGGAACAGCTGCTGACCGCGATCCGGAGGTTCGTGCGGTGACGACGAGCTTCCTCGACACCGCGGCGCCCGTCCGCGCCTGCGTCGTCTCGCTGGGCGGACCGCTGGTGGCGCTCGACCTCGCCGACGTCCGCGAGGTCGCGGTGTTCGAGGACTGGACGGCGATGCCGCTCGCCCCGCCCCACGTCGTCGGGGTCGCGAACCTCCGCGGCTCCGTCGTCCCCATCGTCGACGCCCACGCCGCGCTCGGCCTGCCGCCACGGCGGCCCGAGCGGCGGGTCCGGGCCTGCGTGCTCGCGGCGGCGGGGCTCGAGGCAGCGATGGTCATCGACGTGGTCGTCGCGCTGGAGGCGTTCTCGGAGATGGAGCCACTCGACCGGTCCCACGCTCCCGCGTTCCACCACGCGCTCGGGTGGGTGCGGCGCGAGACGGGACCGGTCCCGCTGCTCGACGTGCCGTCGCTGCTGCAGGCGCTGCGTCCCGCCGGCGCCCGCGCGGCCGCGTGAGCCGGCGCGAGGGAGAAGGAAGGAGGAGGGCGATGGAACGGCGCAGGGTGATCCGGATGCTGGCCGGGGGGATCGCGGGCATGGCGACGCCCGGAGGGGGGGCATGGGCCCAGGCGGGCCGCGCCGGGCGGGAGACGGCGCCGGCCGCGTCCTCGGTGGCCCCCGGCGTGTCGGGCCGCGAGATCCGGATCGGCATGTCCGCCGCGTTCAAGGGCACCGCGGCCGGGCTCGGGACCGAGCTGTACCGCGGGGCCCAGGCCTGCTACGCGGAGGTCAACGCGCGGGGCGGCATCCACGGTCGCGCGATCACCGTGGTCGCCGCCGACGACGGCTACGAGCCCGTGCCCTGCGTCAAGAACACCATCCATCTGGTCGAGAAGGAGCAGGTGTTCTTCCTGTCGAACTACGTCGGGACGCCGACGCTCACGCGCGCGCTCCCCGTGATCAAGCGCTACGCCGACCAGCAGCTGATCCTCATCGGGAACTTCACCGGCGCCCAGCCCCAGCGCGAGGATCCGTACGTCGACCAGGTGTTCAACATCCGGGCGTCGTACCGGCAGGAGATGATGGCGCTGGTCGACCGCTTCTGGCAGCTGGGCGCGCGGCGGTTCGGCGTCTTCTACCAGATCGACGCCTACGGGCGGAGCGGGACCGACGGCGTGGCCCGCGGGCTCGCCGGGCACGGGGCGCGGATCGCCGCCGAGGCGACCTACCGGCGCGGCGCGCGGTTCGACGAGGACATGACCCCCGCCGTCAACGCGCTCCGCCAGGCGGGCGTCGACGTGGTCCTGTGCACCGGCGCCTACCAGGGCTGCGGCGCCTTCGTCCGGACCGCCCGCGACCACGGATGGAACGTCCCCATCACCAACGTGTCGTTCGTCGGCTCGGACGCCATGCTGAGCCTGCTGACCGCTCACAGCCGCACCACCGGGCGCGACTACACCCGCGCCCTCATCAACTCGCAGGTGGTGCCGAGCTACGACGACCTGACGCTGCCGGCCGTCGTCGAGTACCGGGCCGCCATGGAGAAGCACGCCCCGCAGGTGCCGGAGGCCCTCCGCGACCCCAAGTACGTCCCCCAGCCGCTCAGCTTCATCAGCCTGGAGGGCTTCATCAACGCCAAGGTCATCGTCGAGGCGCTGCGCCGCGCCGGCCCCGGCCCCACCCGGGCCGGCCTCCGTGCCGCCCTCGAGTCCATGCGCAACGTCGACCTCGGGATCGGCGCGCCGCTGACGTTCACCCCGGAGCGCCACCAGGGGCTCGACAACGTCTACTTCACCCGCGTCGAGAACGGACGCTGGGTGCCCGTCCAGGACTGGCCGACTGCCGTGAAGGCGTGAGGGGGGCACGGATGGCGACCGCCGCGAAGGACCGGAAGACCCGCTTCGGGCTCCTGCTGAAGATCATCGTCTTCCTGACCGCGACGCTGGTCCCGCTGGCCGCGATCACCTGGTACATCTCGGTCGACGCGCTGACCAGGAACATGACCGACGAGTTCGTCTCGAAGGGGCGCGCCATCGCGGGCAGCCTCGCGTCCTCCGGCGTGGACCTCCTGCTGAACCGCGACGCCTCGACCGTGCAGTCGCTGGTCGACGAGTTCGCCCGCATCCCCGGCGTCAAGTACGTGCTCGTGTACGATCCGCAGCGCACCATCGTGGCCCACACGTTCTCGCCGCTGGTGCCGGCGGGCATCGTCGAGAAGAACGTCGTCCCCGGCGACGCGGCCCAGCAGGTGCGTGAGGTCGACTACGCCGACCCCGTCACGGGCGCCCCGCAGCACATCATCGACATCGGCGTCCCCGTGCTCGCCGGCCAGCTCGGCACGGTCCGCGTCGGCATGGACAAGGCGATCATCCGCGACGCCGCTCACAAGGCGGGCCTCTGGCTGCTGGCGGTGTTCGCCGGCGTGGCGGTGGTCGCCGTCGGCGCCGGCGTCGTGTTCGCCCGCCGCATCACGCGGCCGGTCGCGCAGGTCGTGCGCATCGCCGAGCGCGTCGGTCAGGGCGACCTGAGCAAGCTCGTCCCCGTCACGTCGCGCGACGAGATCGGCCAGCTCGCGCTGACGTTCAACGACACCGTCGTGCGGCTCCGCTCGCTGGTCCAGACCGAGACGGAGCGCGACGAGGAGCGCCGCAAGCGCGAGGAGCTGCAGCGCAACATCTCGCGCTTCCTCGACGTGGCGACGGAGATCGCGCAGGGGGACCTCACGCGGCGGGGCGAGGTGACGGCCGACGTGCTGGGCTCCGTCGTCGACGCGATCAACGTGATGGTCGGCGAGATCGGCAAGACCATCGCCGACGTCCGGCGGGCGGCCGAGCAGGTGTCGTCGAGCGCGGCCGAGATGATGAGCGCGATGGACCAGACCGCCGCCGGCGCCCGGGCGCAGGCGCGCGACGTCGGCGGCGTGAGCGCCTCCATGGAGGAGCTGGCGCGGTCGATGCGCCGGGTCGCCGAGCACGCGGAGGCCTCGGCGACCGCGGCCCGGCAGACGCTGGAGGCGGCCAGTCGCGGCGAGGAGTCGGTGCGGGCGAGTCTCGCCGGCATGCAGCGGATCCGCGGCGAGGCCCAGTCGATCTCGAAGAAGATCAAGAGCCTCGCCGACCGCTCGCTCGAGATCTCCGAGATCGTCAACACGATCGAGGAGATCGCCTCCCAGACGAACCTGCTCGCGCTGAACGCCGCCATCGAGGCCGCGGGCGCCGGCGAGGCCGGCCTCAGGTTCGCGGTCGTCGCCGAGGAGGTCCGGAAGCTCGCCGAGCGCTCCGCGAAGGCGGCGCGCGACATCGAGGGCCTCATCAAGAGCATCCAGAGCGAGACGCAGGAGGCGGTCGTGGCGATGGAGGAGGGCACGCGCGAGGTCGAGTCCGGCTACGCCGTCGCCGTGCAGGCCGGAGACAGCCTCCGCGAGATCGGCGACCTCAGCCGGAAGTCCGCGAGCCTCGCCGGCGACATCTCGAAGGTCACGCAGGACCAGGTGCGGGGGGTGGAGTCGGCGGCGGTGGCCGTCCAGTCGATCGCCGGCGTCGCGGTGGAGACCGAGAAGGCGGTGGTGGAGAGCCGCAAGACGATGGACCAGCTCGTGCGGCTCGCCGAGGAGCTGATGGCCGGCCTGTCGCGCTTCAGGCTGGCGGCGTAGCGCGGCGGCGTCCGGAGGGCCGACGTGGCCGGCGGAGGGGACCGCGAGTTCCTGCTGAGCGTGTTCCTGATGGAGGCATGGGACACGCTCGCCACCGTCGAGCAGCGCCTCGGCGAGCCGGTCACCGAGGCCGGCCTGGACGAGCTGCGCGTCGTCACCCACCGGCTCCGCGGCTCCTCCGCGCTCAACGGGTTCCCTCAGGTGTCGGCGCTGGCGGCCGAGATGGAGTCGGTCGTCGAGCGCCTGGCCGCGGCGACGGGCGACGCCGTGGACCGCGAGCGGGCGGCGCTCGCGGGGCTGGCGGCGGCGCTGCACCGCGCGCTCGACGCGATCGGGGCGACGGGCCGCGAGGACGGCCCGGCGATCGTGGACGCGCTCCGCGGCGCGCCCGCCGAGCCGCGGGCGCCGGCGGTGGGCGGGGCGCCGACGCCGCTCGACGAGCTCGACGCCTGGCTCGCCGCCAGCGCGGACGTGCTCGAGTACTTCCTGCCCGAGGCCACCGAGCATCTCGACGCGATGGCCGGCTCGCTCGCCGCGCTGGAGCGCGGCGCCGGCGAGGACGAGGTCGCCCGGCTGTTCCGCGCCGTCCACACGCTGAAGGGCGCCGCCTACACCGTGGGGTGCCGGGTGGTGGGGGCGCTGGCGCACCGGGTCGAGGACCTCCTGGGAGAGATCCGCGACGGCCAGCGCGGGCTCGACGCGGCGGCCCTCGAGGCCGTGAGCGCGGGCCACGAGGCGCTCCGGCTCCTGGTCGGCGGCGCTGGCGCGCCGGGCGACCGGGATGCCGCGTACGCGCGGGCCTGCGGGCTGCTCGACGCGGTGGTGCGAGGCGCCGCGGCGCCGGCCGGGCCGGCGCCGGCGGCGGCCGCGGAGCCGACGGCCGCGCCGTCGCCGGCGCAGCCCGGCTTCCGGCCCGCCGTCGCCGCCGCCCAGGCCGCGCGCGCCGCCGCCCAAACGCCCCCCGCCGCCGCGGTGCGCCCGAGCATCCGCGTCACCCTGGATCGCCTCGACGCGCTCATGAACCTGGTGGGCGAGCTGGTGATCGCGCGCGGCCGCCTCGACCGGCGCCTCGTCCAGCTCGAGAAGCTCGGCGAGCTGCTGCTCTTCACCCAGGAGCGCATGCGGAGCACCGTCGGCGAGTTCGAGGGCAAGTACGCCAACCCCCACCTGCCCTCGGGCGCGCACGCCGCCGGCGACGGCGGAGCGAACGGCCACGCCGAGCCGCTCGCCGTGCCCCTCGACGAGGTGTTCGGCGAGCTCGAGTTCGACCGCTACGACGACTTCAGCATCCTGGCCCGGCGCGTGGGGGAGATCGCCGCGGACGTCGCGGAGGCGCAGGCGCAGCTCGCCGCCCTGGTCCGCGCCGTGCGCGAGGACGCCGCGCGCGTCCAGCAGCTGAGCGCGGCGATGCGCAGCGAGGTGACGCGCGCCCGCATGGTGCCGCTCGGCCGGCTCTTCGCGCGCTTCAGCCGGCAGGCCCGCGAGACCGCGCGGACGGCCGGCAAGCTCGTCGCGCTGGAGGTCAGCGGGGACGCCGTCGAGGTCGACAACGCGATCCTCGATCACGTCACGGACCCGCTGCTCCACCTGGTGCAGAACGCGATCGTCCACGGCATCGAGACGGAAGAGGAGCGCCGCGCCGCCGGCAAGCCGCCCCAGGGCACGATCCGCCTGAGCGCCAGCCACAAGGGCGGCACGCTCGTGCTGGAGGTCGCCGACGACGGCCGGGGCATCGACGTGGCCGCGGTCCGCGCCGCCGCCGTCCGCGGCGGCTTCGCCGGCGAGGCGGAGATCGCCCGGCTCGGCGACCGCGACGTGGTCGACTTCATCTTCCAGCCGGGCTTCAGCACCGCGACGACGGTGACGACCGCCGCGGGCCGCGGCGTCGGCATGGACGTGGTCCGCACCAACGTCGGGCGGCTCGGCGGCGAGATCGACGTCGAGACCGCCGCGGGCGCCGGCACGACGTTCACGCTCAAGCTGCCGCTCACGCTGGCCGTCTCCGACGCGCTCTTCCTCCGGATCGGCGCCGAGCGGTTCGCGGTCCCGGTCCAGGCCGTGAAGGCGATGACGCGCATCCGCCGGGACGAGGTCGACGAGGACGTCGTGACCGTCGAGGGCGAGCCGCTGCCGCTGGTGCGCCTGGACCGGGCGCTTGGCCTCGAGGCCGGCGGCGCGGCCGGCGTGGTCAACGTCGTCGTGCTGCGGACGGGACGCCGGGCGGTCGCGGTGACTGCCGCCGAGCTGCTGGGCAAGCAGGAGATCGTGGTGAAGCGGCTCGGTGCCTTCCTCGACGACGTGGGGCCGTTCTCGGGGGCCACGGTGACCGCCGAGGGACGCGTGGTGCTGCTGCTCGACCCGGCCCGTCTGGCGGAGCGCCACGCCGCGCCGGTCCCGGTGCGCGCCGCGGCCGCGGAGCCGGCCGCCACGCCGGGCGGCGCCCGCGCGCGGACGGTCCTCCTGGTCGACGACTCGATCAGCGTCCGGCGGTTCGTGGGACAGATGCTGGAGCGCGCGGGCTTCCGCGTCGTCGCCGCCAACGACGGGATCGAGGCGCTGGCGCGGCTGAACGAGGTGAGCGTCGACGCGATCGTGACCGACCTCGAGATGCCGCGGCTCAACGGCTACGAGCTGATCCGCGACCTCCGCCGCCGGCCCGGGATGCGCGACATCCCGGTCGCGGTCCTCACCACGCGCGCCGGCGAGAAGCACGTGCGCCTGGCCCGGCAGCTCGGCGTCGAGCACTACGTGACCAAGCCGGTCGACGAGCAGTCGTTCGTCAGGCTCGTCGAGACGCTGGTCGGCGAGGCGGCGGCGGTGTCCGGATGAGACAGCCTCCGCGCGTGCTCCTGATCGATCCGGACCCCGAGGGTCTCGCCGTCCTGGGACGCGCGCTGGCGGCCGCCGGCCTGACCAACGTGGCCGGCGTCACCAGCGGTTCCATCGCGCTCACGATGCTCGAGCGCGACCGGCCGGACCTGATCGTGAGCCGCGCCCGCATGCCGGACATCCAGGGCTGGGAGCTGTGCGAGATCGTCCGCAGCGATCCCTCGATGGCCGGCGTGCTGTTCCTGCTGCTCGCCGCCCCCGGCGACGTCCCGGAGGACGCCGTGGACGGCGCCCCCGAGCGGATGCTCGTCGGGGAGTTCACCCCCGCGACCATCGTCGCCGAGGTCGAGAGCCTGCTGGGCGAGGCGCGGGCCGCCGCGCCGGCGGAGGGGCCGGCCGCGGGCCTCCGGGGCTCGCTCGCCGTCATCGATCTGCCGGACCTGGCCCAGGCCATCGCGCTCGGCGCGAAGACCGGGCGGCTCGGCGTCCGCCTGGATGCGGGCGACGGCACGATCGTCTTCGAGCGAGGCCGTGTCGTGCACGCGGAGTTCGGCCGCCACGCCGGCGAGCCGGCCTTCGTCGCGCTCGTGGCGACGGCGCAGCGGGAGGGCCGGGGCACCTTCGTCTTCGAGCCGGTCGACGCGCTCGGACCCGACGTGCCGAGAACCGTCGACCGTCAGGTGAAGCAGCTCCTGCTCAGCGTCGCGGCCGAGATCGACGAGGGGCGCGCCGGCCCCGTGGTCGCTGCATCGCTCGAGCCGAAGTCACGGCGCGAATAGGAGGCCGGAGGGGATGCGGATGCCGAGAGTCCTGGTCGTCGACGACAGCGTCAGCGTCCGGAAGGTCGTGGAGAAGGCGCTGGAGAGCCGGAGCGTCGAGGTGCTGTCGGCGGCGTCGGGCACCGAGGCGATCGAGCGGATCGAGCGCGATCGCCCCGACCTCGTCGTCTGCGACGTCATCCTGCCCGACAAGGACGGCTACCAGGTCTGCCAGTTCGTGCGCACGCATCCCGCGATCGGCCGCACTCCCGTGCTCCTGATCTCCGGCGTCGTGAACAGCACGGTGCTCGCCCGCGCCGCGGAGGTCCAGTCGAACGACGTCATGTTCAAGCCGTTCGCGGCCGACGATCTGGTGCGGAAGATCGACTCGCTGCTCGGCTCGCGGGCCAACGGCGTCGCGGCCCCGCCGGCTGCCTCCCGCGACCACGCGGCGCCCGGGGAGGAGAGCGGCGCGGCCGGCGAGGGCCTCAAGGCCCGGCTGGCCGTCCTCGGCGCGACGCCGGGGGTGCGGTTCGCCGCGCTCGCCGACCGCGAGGGCTTTCTGATCGAGTGGGCGGGCGACCTCGTGCCGGAGATGGAGGTCGCCGCGGCGCTGGCCGCGTGCCTCGCCGAGTCGTCCGAGGGCATCGGGCGCGAGCTGGCGCACGGCGCGCTCCAGGGCGTGATCCTCGAGTACGAGTCGGCCGTGCTGCTGCTGCACGGCGTCGGGCGGGGCGCGCTGCTCGCCGTCTGCGTCGGTGACACGGCCGGGCTCGGCAAGATCCGGTACCTCGTGAAGAAGGCCCTGCCCGAGCTGGAGCAGGCGCTGTGAGCCGCCACCGGCGCGCCGTTCGTCGCGGCCTCGCCGCCGCCTCCTGTCTCGGCGGTCTCGGCGTGCTGGCCGCCGGCTTTCCGGCGCTCGTCGCGCTGGACCCCGCGCTGCCGGTCATGGTCCCCGACTGGGCGCTCGTCGCCGTGCCGCCGGCGGTCTATGCCGGCGTCGCCGCCGCCGTCATCCGCCGGCTCGCCCTCGTCCGCCTCCTCGGCGCGGCGCTCGCGTGCTCGGTGCTGCACGCGGTGCTGCTCGTCGCGGCGGAGGCGCTCGTGACGTCGGTGGCGCCGCTCGTGGGGGCTGTGGAGGTCTCGCACGTCGGCTGGCGCTCCCCGGCGCTGGCCGCGCTGGCGCTGCTCGCCGTGCCGCTCGTTCTGGCGCCGGTCTTCGTCCTGCTGACACCGCGCCGCCACGTCCGCGCCCCCGCCCGGCCGTCCACGGCCGCGCCGCGCGCACGGGTCACGACGTCCAGCGTCGCCCCGGCCCGGCCGGTGGCGCCGCTGGCGCCCCCGGCCGCCACCGGGGTCGCGAACGGGCGCGCCGCGACCGCGGCGCGCCCGGTCGCCGCTGCGGCGCCCGCCGCCGCGCCTTCGCGTCCGGCGCCGCCGGCGCCGGCGGTCGCGCCGCCGCTCCGCGCTCCGGCCACGCCTCCGCCGGCGAGCGCGCCCGAGCCGCCGCGCCCGGCCGAGCCCGAGGTCGCGCCGCCGCGGCCGCCGGCACGGGGCGAGCCGGCGGGCGCGCGATCCGTGGCGGCCGAGCCGGTCGACGAGGCGCTGCGCATCTCGTTCAGCCGCGTCTCCGACCAGCTGCCGTCAGGGCTCTTCTCGCTCGATGCCGGGCGTCTCGCGGCGAACCTCCTCGAGCCCGGCCACCTGCTGGTGCCGCGACGACTCGTCCTGCCTCAGCTACCCGAGGGGCACGTCCAGATCGCCTGGCACGACGTCGCCGAGCAGTTCCCGCCGCACGCGAAGACCGCGTCCGATGCCGACATCGCGGCGCGCCTGCGGAACGGCGCGCTCGTGCTGCCGCTGGACGAGATCGTGCGTCAGCTTCCCGCCGACGTGTTCGCGGTCGCCGCGCCGTCGGTCGACGTGCGGGGGATCGAGGATTTTCCGCCGCCCTTCCAGCCTCACGTGCCGCCGCCGTCGGCAACGGGCGGCGAGGACGAACCAGTGCCTCCGGCTCGCGACGAGCCGCTCGACGAGGTGAGCGCCCCCGGGCTCGCGGCCACCGGCGCCGCGGACGAGGCCGCCGCCGCGGTGGGCGAGCGCTCCGTGGAGCCGGACCGTCGCGAGCCGGAGGCCGAAGAGTCGTGGGCGTCCCGTGACCTCGCGGCGTCGCCGGAGATCGACCTCGACGCGGGATCGGGCCTCGACGACGAGCGGCGCGCCGAGGACGAGTCGGCGTTCGACGTGACGGAGCTCGAGGTCGACGCCGAGGCCGGGCCGGAGCCTGAGGTCGAGCGGATCGACCTCGAGGCGATGCTGGAGGTCGGGGCCGGGCCGGCTCCGGCCTCGATGGCCGAGGCGGCGCCGCCGGGATTCGAGCCGTCGCCGCCGACCCGCGCCGAGGCGGCCCACGGGCCGGCGCTGTCGCTCGTCACGCCGGCCCCGGCCGGCCGCGCGGCGGCCGGATCGCCTGCGGCGGTCGACGCCCGCCGCGTCGCCTCGGTGTTCGCGCCGCTCCCCGGCGCGGTCGCCGTCGACTCCCGCGCCGCGGGCGACGTGACGCTGCTCACCGCCGTGCCCCCGGGGATGGACGACCAGCTGGTGGTCGCGACCGCGCTCCGCGTCGCGCCCTTCCTCCACGACGCCCGTCTCGCGGTGCCGGCGGCGCAGGCGACCCTGCGCTGCGAGGGCGGCGCCCTCGTCGTCACGCCGATGACCCCGGGCGAGCGGGGGACGCCGGTGCTCGTCGCCGCGGCCGCCACGGGCGCCTCGCTGGCGTTGCTGGAGCGGCTGTCGCTCAACGCGGCGGCCGACTGGCGCGCGGCGCGCGACGAGTGGTCCGTCGCGGCGGCTCCCGGCCCGGCGCCCGAGGCCGACGACCTCGAGGAGGTCCCGGCCGACGCGCGCGTCCGGGCGATGGCGGAATCGCTGCGCGCGCTCGGACCCGTCACGCCGACGGTGCTCCGCGACGCCGCCGGCGCGTCGATCTACCTCTTCCTGCGTCGCGGGGCCGACGCGCGCCGGCTCGGCGGCCTGGCGCGCGACGTGGCGCGGGCGCTCGCCGGGGCCGAGCTTGGCGCCGTGGAGTCGATCGTGTTCCGCACGGAGGCGGACCGCCTGCTCGTGCGGGCCGTGGAGTCGAGGACGGGGGGAACGACGACGCTCGTCGCGGGTGGGCCGGTGGACCGTCCGGGCCTGGCGCGCCTCGAGCTGGACCGGGCCGCGGCGCGGCTCATCGCACTGTGAGGGCGTGATCCGTGTCGATCATCAACCACGCCGAGAAGGTCATCCACTTCAAGATCGTGTACTACGGGCCGGGAGTGGCGGGGAAGACGGCGAACCTCCAGTACATCTACCGCTGCCTGCCCGACACCAACAAGGGCAACATCATCTCGCTGGCGACGGGCGACGACCGCACGATCTTCTTCGACTTCCTGCCGGTGTCGGCGCTGAAGGTGCGGGGGTTCGAGACGCGGTTCCAGCTCTACACCGTCCCGGGCCAGGTCCATTACAACATGACGCGCCGGCTCGTCCTGCGGGGCGCCGACGGCGTCGTGTTCGTGGCCGATTCGCAGTTCGAGCGGCTGCGGGAGAACGTCGAGAGCCTCCGGAACCTCGAGGAGAACCTCCGCGAGTACGGCCAGACGCTCCAGGAGCTGCCCTACGTGATCCAGTACAACAAGCGCGATCTCCCCAACGTGGCGCCGGTGGAGTATCTCGAGTACGTCCTCAACGGCAAGGGCCGGCGCGTGCCGTACTTCGAGGCGGTGGCGATGGAGGGCAAGGGCGTGTTCGACACCCTCAACACGGTGTCCCGGATGGTGCTCGCGAACGAGTTCGGCGACGGACACAAGGGGGCGCCATGAAGGTGCGTGACATGGTGATCCACGAAGAGGATGCCGCGCAGATCCACCAGCTCCTCGGCCGGTTCCTCGCGGAGTCGGGCGCGGCGGAGGTGCTCCTGATCGACCGCAGCGGCCAGCTCCTGGCGATGGACGGCGTCTCCCGCGCCCTGGACACCGTCTCCATCTCCGCGCTGGCCGCCGCCGCCTTCAGCTCCACCGGCGCCATGGCGCAGCTCCTGGGGGAGAACGAGTTCACCGTGCTGTTCCACGAGGGCCTGAAGCAGTCGATCCACGTCTCCACCGTCGACGAGGAGGCGATCCTGCTGGCGATCTTCGATGAGCGCACGACCGTGGGCATGGTGCGGCTGTTCGCCAAGGAGACGAGCAAGGCCGTGGGCACGGTGCTGGCGGCGACGCGCTCGCGGCCCAAGCGCGTGGGCGAGTTCGCGACGCCGCTCCGGGCCGACGAGGGCCGGCCCACCTGGGAGCCGCGCGGCCGCTAGTGGCCCGCCCCCACAGGATCATGCGGCCGCTCTCCGCGGAAGAACGCAAGGAGCTCGCCGAGACCGCGAGCGTCTTCGAGATGGTGATCTCGGCGAACCCGTCGGACGCCAGCGCGCTCGAGGCTCTCTCGGAGATCTACGCCAAGCTCGGCGACCCCGACAACCTGGCGCGCGTGAAGGCGCGGCTCCGCGAGCTGCCCGACCGGCCCCCGGCGGCCAGGACGAGCAAGCGGCGCGCGGCCGCGCCCGCGCCGGCCGCCGACGACGGCGCGTCGTCGGCGCCCGACATGCGGGTCGAGACCAAGCCCCGGGATGGCGAGGGGCGCGTGAACCGGCTCATGCCCCTCGGCGACCTGCTGGTCGCCAACGGCCTCATCAGCCGCAGCCAGCTCGCCGAGGCCCTCCGCGCCCAGCGCACCACCAAGGAGAAGCTCGGGTCCATCCTCGTGCGGCTGAAGTTCATCACGGAGGACCAGCTCGCCGGCTTCCTGTCGGCGCAGTACGGCGTCCCGTCGATCACCCTCAACGCGGTCAACATCGATCCCGACGTGATCCGGATGGTGCCGCTCGAGGTGGCGAAGCGGTACGACATCCTGCCCCTCAAGCGGGACGGCGAGACGGTCACGCTGGCCATGGCGGACCCCGTGAACGTGCACGCGATCGACCACGTGACGTTCATCACGGGGCTGCGCGTCGTGCCGGTGGTGGCGGCGCAGGGCGCCATCCGCGATGCGATCGACCGCTGCTACGAGGGCCAGCCGTCGGCGCCCATGACCGACGCCCTCAACGCCCTGGCCGACAACCTGAACGACGTCGAGGTCGTCGACGACGCCGAGAGCGCCGCGAAGGTCGACGTCTTCGAACTGAAGGAGTCGGCGGACGAGGCGCCCGTCGTCAAGCTCGTGAACATGGTCCTGGTGGACGCGATCCGCCGGGGCGCCTCCGACATCCACTTCGAACCCTACGAGAAGGTCTTCCGGATCCGGTTCCGCATCGACGGCGTCCTGCACGAGATGCTGACGCCGCCCAAGCGGCTGGAGCCGGCCATCATCTCGCGGCTCAAGATCATGTCGAACCTGGACATCGCCGAGCGGCGGCTGCCCCAGGACGGGCGGATCAAGCTGCGCTACAACGCGCGCGAGATCGACTTCCGCGTCTCGGTCCTGCCCACGATCTTCGGCGAGAAGGCCGTGCTCCGGATCCTGGACAAGGACGCGCTCAAGCTCGACCTCACGCAGCTCGGCTTCGACGCGTGGAGCCTCGAGCAGTTCACGAAGGCGATCCACCAGCCGTACGGCATGATCCTCATCACGGGGCCGACGGG
>Ga0073934_10001122_pt1 | contig 67672 bp, 58 predicted proteins | sample LarsenN4metaG_FD_76834 | JGI IMG/M metagenome (GOLD analysis project Ga0073934, IMG submission 76834) | Hot spring sediment bacterial and archeal communities from British Columbia, Canada, to study Microbial Dark Matter (Phase II) - Larsen... ... | reverse complement strand
TCGAGGAGGCCGAGACCGCCAACGCGCGGCCTGGAAGCCCGCGCGAAAAGTTCGTCCGCGTCGAGGAATGGCTCAAATCGCTCGGCCGCTAGGCCCGCGCTTGCGCATCACCGACCCCCCCGCTAGGAAGCCCGCGCCTTGACCCCCGCGGCTTAGCGCCCGGTGGTCGGTCGGGGAGTAGCTCAGCCTGGTAGAGCACTGTCTTCGGGAGGCAGGGGCCGGAGGTTCGAATCCTCTCTCCCCGACCATTTTCGCGACCCGACCGTCCGGGGGACGGTCGCGTCCCGAAAATCAACCGATCGTCCCCTAGCTCGCAAACCCCGGATCAAGCCGGTACGCCTTCCGCAGCAGCGCCGGCCAGGCAAGGAGCTTGGCGGCGATGGTGACGCCGACGGCGCCTTGTGCCGCCGCTGTTTCGGGGGCGCCCTGCGGCGGGTTGTTGATGTGGTCGCCAGCCGACAGCGCCATGATCTGCGCCTGGCAGGCGCGCTCGAGAAAATAGAGGCGGACGAAACACTCGCCGACGGTCGGGCCGACCGCCAAAGTCCCGTGATTGCGCAGCAGCATCAGGTTCTTGGTCCCCAGATGCTCGACCAGGCGCTCGCGCTCGTCGAGGTCGACGGCAACGCCTTCATAATCGTGGAAGGCGAGGTCCTGACGGATCAGCATCGCCGTCTGGGTCAGCGGGAGCAGGCCATCGGCATGGGCGCTGACCGCCTGGCCGTGCGGGGTGTGCAGATGCATGACCGCATGGGCGTCCTCCCGGGCCATGTGGACCGCCGAATGGATAGTGAAGCCGGCCGGGTTGGTGATGAACGGCGTCGGCTCGACCGGGTTGCCGTCCAGGTCGACCTTGACCAGCGAGCTTGCTGTCACCTCCTCGAACATGAGGTTGTAGGGATTGAGCAGGAAATGATGCTCCGGCCCCGGTATGCGGGCTGACAAATGCGTGAAGATGAGGTCGTCCCAGCCGTAATAGGCGACCAGGCGGTAGGCGGCGGCCAAGTCGACCCGGATCTTCCATTCTTCCTCGCTGACCTTGCCCTTCAGCGAAGGGATCTCGACCGCTTCCAGGGGCTGCATGTCGGTCATCCCGCGGTTGATGGCGTCGACTCGGTTCATTTGGCGATTTCCTCTTGGGCGACGCGGTCCGGATGGGCCGCTGCGAAAGCGGGAAGGGCGCTTGCCGATTCATCGGCACGGCTCAGCGTCGGGTATGGGCCGAGCGGCACCGAGAAGCGGCGGGCGTTGTGGAGCTGCGGCACCAGGCAGACGTCGGCGAGGGTCGGCGTGTCGCCAAATAGGAAGGCACCGGCGCGGGGCGCCGCCATTCGTTCAAGAGCCTCGAGTCCCTCGCTCACCCAATGCGCATACCAAAGGTCGATCGCCGCCTGCTCCTGCTTGAGTGTTCCCTTGAGATATTTGAGCACCCGCAGATTGTTCAGCGGGTGGATGTCACAGGCGATGGTCATGGCCATGGCGCGGACATGGGCGCCGTCGGCCGGATCGCGGGGCATCAAGGGCGGCTCGGGGCGTGTCTGGTCGAGATAGACTGCAATTGCCAGGCTTTGGGTCAGCTTGAGGCCGTCGATCTCCAGACAAGGCACGAACCCCTGCGGATTGAGCGCGCGATAGTCATCGGACTTCTGCGCACCTTCGACCAAATTCACACTGTGCCGGTCGTACTCGACGCCCTTCATGTTGAGGGCAATGCGCACGCGGTAGGCGGCGGACGAGCGGAAATAGTCGTGAAGCAGGGCCCGCGTCATGGCGTCATGCTGCGCCCCGGAGTCTCAGCCGTCAAGAAACGGCCTGGCGACTTCCGCCGGGATACGCAAGGGCCGGCCGCTCGCCTTGTCGATGATAGCCCAGTCGGTGCGGGCGCGGACTCGGGCTTTCCCGTCCTCGCCGACGAATTCCATGTGGCGGTCGAATCGGGCGCCCTTGGGCTCCCCCACCCAGGTGCGGGCAGTGATGGTCTCTCCCTCCAGCACGGCACGCAGATAATCGATCTCGTGGCGGACAACGACCCAGACATAATCGTCCTGGTGGGCGGAGTCAGCGACGGCCCGCCAGTGGGCGGTGGCGACCTGTTCCATCCACTGCACCCAGACGGCGTTGTTGACGTGGCCTAGCTCGTCGATATGCTCTGGCCGGGCGGTGAAGCGCAACTCGAAGACGGGCTTCATAGCTGCGGCACCCCTTTGGCGTCGAGGGAATATGCGATGCCGGCGCGCTGGAGGAGCCCGGCGATCGCCGCCCTGGCATCGGGCGAGCCCTGGTCGAGCAGGCCGCGGATCGTGCGCGACAGTTCCGGCTTTCCGCTGGCCCGGTCGAGCGCGGCGAGCCAAGCCGCGCTGTTGACCTCGCCCTTGGCGCGATTGGCGTCGATCAGGGCGCGAGCAAACCCGAAGACGTCGCCGCCGCTGGCCTTTTCGGCGACCAGCGCAAACACCGCCCCGCAGGCGTAGTTCGCCCGGTGCTCGCCGCGCTCGATCGCTGTCCCCACCGGCTTCGACGCCAGCGTCGCGCAATCCCGCAGGGCCTCGTTCAGCACCTTCTTGAATTCAAAGCCGGGGTCGAGTTGGGCGACGGTACGCACCGCCAGCAGATCGGCGCCGCCTTCCATGATCCAGCTGTCGCGCGAACTCTCATGCCTGATCGCTTGGCCAAGCCAGAAATGCGAGGCTTCGTGGGCAATGAACCAACGCGCCATGTTCCTGAGCGCCGGGATTTCCCGGAGCGCCGCCTGGCCCTCGAAGCGCATGAGGATCAAGCCTTTGAGCGTGCCGCCGTTCATGCTTGCGCCCTCGCGGTTCGGGCCTTCCCAGGCGGCGAGCACGGTTGGCTGGCCTATGCCGGCCGGGCCGAGGCGCGAGGTCAAGGTGCGGATCACCTGCGGCGTAAAACTGGCGACATAGTCCGCGATCCATTTGGGAAGCTCGGAATCGATGACCGTGGCGACCTCGTCCTGAAGCGAGGCGCGCGGGACGCCGAACAGGCCGTAGGTGCCGGCGCTGCGACCCAATCGATAGCCGTCGACGTCGCCGGCCAGGCGCAAATTGCGGCCTTGGAATCTCACCGCCGTCCCAAAATCGCCGATTCTTGCTTGGCCGGCATCGAATCCTGGCGGCAGCGAGTCCAGGGTCGCGGCCCGATCGGCGGAAAACAGTGCGAAATGGCCGTCGAACAGAGCGACGCTGTCGCCGCCGAGCTTCATCGCGGGCACGTAATCGCCGTTGAGGTCGCCAGTGAAGGGCGTCAGCTGCACCCGCACCCGGCGCGGCACCGGCCGGCCGTTCGTTCCAACGAAAGCATCCTGTTGCCCGCGGCGCAGCAGGCGCACGCCGGGAGTGAGCACCCGCCAGCTCCGCGCCCGCCAGCTCTGGTTGTCCGCCGCGGCCGTCGACGACCGGAAGAAACCCCAGGCAGGCGCGTCGGCTGGAAGCGTGAAGTCGGCCATGAACGAATCGCCATGCCGGGAAACCGTTACGCGTACCGGCTCCGCCGCTGCGGGAGCAGCAAGCAGGAGAGCCAGCAACGCCAGCAGAGGTGCCCTCATGCCGCCCCCATCATGGTCAGGATGAAGGCGTAGGCCTCGGCGTCTTCCTTCAGCGCGTCCCAGCGGCCCGACTTGCCGCCGTGGCCGGCCCCCATTTCGGTCTTGAGAAGCAGCAAATTGTTATCGGTCTTGGTGGCGCGCAGCTTCGCCGCCCATTTGGCCGGCTCCCAATAGGTGACGCGCGGGTCGTGCAGGCCGCCCATGATCAGCATCGGCGGGTAATCCTTGGCCTCGACATTGTCATAGGGCGAGTAGCTGCGGATGAGGTCGAACGCCGCCTTGTCGGTGATCGGATTGCCCCATTCCGGCCATTCGCCCGGGGTCAGCGGCAATTCGTCGTCGAGCATGGTGTTGAGGACGTCAACGAATGGCACGCCGGCCACGATCGCACCGAAAAGCTCCGGCGCCTGGTTGGCGACCGCGCCCATCAGCTCGCCGCCTGCCGAGCGGCCCTCGGCGGCGATGGCCCCGGGCTTGGCATAACCCAGCTCGATCAGCCCGCGGGCGACATCGACAAAATCGTTGAAGGCATTGGTCCGCTTTGACAGCTTGCCGTCCTGGTACCAGCCATGGCCCAGATCGTCGCCGCCGCGGATGTGGGCGATGGCGAAAGCGAAGCCGCGGTCAACCAGGCTGAAGCGATTGGTCGAAAAGCCCGGCGGTATGGCGATGGCATAGGCGCCATAGCCGTAGAGGAAGAGCTTGCCCGAGCGATCGAGCGGGAAGTCCCGGCGGCGAAGGATGGAGACCGGGACCTGGGCGCCGTCGCGCGCCCGGACCAAGCGCCGCTCGGTGACGTAGTGCGTGGGATCGTAGCCCGACGGGATTTCCAGCACCCGGCGGACCTCCAGGCGGCCTTCGACGGGATGATAGTCATAGACCGTTTGCGGCGTCACCATCGAGCTGTAGCCGATGCGGTAGCTGGCCGGCGCGAAGTCGGGGTTGCCGCCGAAATGCGCGCTGTAGGCCGCCTCCGTGAAAGGCAGTCGCTTCTCCTCGCCCCCGTAGGTGCGCAGGAGGAGCTGATCGAGCCCGTCGACTCGCGTCGTCAGCGCCAGATGGTCGCGATAGGCGGTGGCGCCGCGCAAATAGGTGCGGTCGGAGCCGGCAATCTCCTCGCGCCATTCGCCTGGGTTTTCCAAGGGCGCCGAAACCAGGCGGAAGTTGATGTGCTCGTCGTTGGTGACGATCCACAGCCGGCCGTGCGCCGCGTCGCAATGATATTCGACGTTGGGGCGCCGCGCGGCGATCAACACCGGTTCGGCCGCGGGATCATGCGCCGGCACGAAGCGGGTTTCGCTCGACGTATTGTCGCCGGTGGAGATGAAGATCAGCGAGCGGTCGTGGGAGCGGTCGACGCCGACCGAGAAGCCCTTGTCGTCATGCTCCTCGTAGAGGATTCGCGCGCTTGCCGGATCGTCGCCGAGGCGGTGCAGTTTCGCCTTGTCGCTTCGCCAATGCTCGTTGACCTCGGTGAAGACGATGGCGCGGCTGTCGCTGGTCCAGACCGGCTGGCCGATCGCCACTTCGCTGACCGTTTCGATGTCGGTACCGGTCGCCAGGTCACGGATCCGGAGCTTGAACCGCTCCGACCCGTCGTCGTCGACCAAAGTGGCCAGCAGCTTGTGGTCGGGCGAGATGGCGAGGGCACCGAGCCGGAAATAGTCGAGGCCGGCGGCGGCCGCGACCTCGTCGTAGACCAGCTGTTCGGCCGATCCGTCGAGCTTGCGCCGAAACCATTGGCGGTATTGCGCGCCCGGCTGGAAGGCCCACCAATATTCAAAGTCGTCATGCGGCAAGGGGACGCTCGACAGGTCCTCCTTGATGCGGCCTTTCATCTCCTCGAACACGGCGTCGATCAGCGCCTTGTTGGGCGCGGCGAACGCTTTCTCGAAATAGTCGTTCTCGGCGTTGAGATAGTCGAGCACGTCAGGGTCGGTGACATTGGGATAGCCGGAATCGCGCAGCCAGGCCCACGGGTCCTCGATGGTCACGCCATGGTGGGTAAAACGATGGTCCCGGCGCTCGGCGACCGGGGGCTTGGGCACGGACATCAAGTCTTCCTGCAGAGACGAAACAGCGGTATCGGCCCCTCTCTAGCGTTAGATCGAGAGATTGCCATGTCCTCCCATGCCGACCGCCTTGCCGCCCTTCGCGAGCAGCTGAAGGCCGACCAGCTCGACGGCTTCGTCGTTCCCCTGACCGACGAGCATATGAGCGAATATGTCGGCAGCTATGCGCAGCGCCTCGAATGGTTGACGGGGTTCAAGGGCTCGGCCGGGTCGGCGGTGGTGTTGCCGGAGGAAGCGGCGATCTTCACCGACGGCCGCTACTCCATCCAGGTCCGGCAGCAGGTCAGCCCAACCGAATGGAGCTACCAGTCCGTTCCCGAGACCAGCGTAGCCAAATGGCTGCAGGAAAATGCCCCCAACGGCGCGCGCATCGGCTATGATCCCTGGCTGCACACGGCCGACTGGGTGAAACAGGCGACGAAGTCGCTGGCGGCACGGGGAGCCGAGCTGGTTGCGGTCAAGCGCAATCCGATCGACGCCGTTTGGGCCGACAAGCCGCAGCCGAGCAAGGCGCGGCTGACCGTCCAGCCCGAGGAATATGCCGGCAAGGGGTCGGCCGAGAAGCGGCACGAAATGGCCGATTGGCTGGTCAAGGAAGGCGCCGATGCCGCGGTTCTGGCAGCGCTCGATTCGATCGCGTGGACCTTCAACATTCGCGGCGCCGACGTCACCCATACGCCGGTGGCGCTGGCCTTCGCCTTGGTCAACGCCGACGGCACCGCCGACTTGTTCGTCGAAGGCGAAAAGGTCGGCGACGATGTCCGGTCCCATCTTGGCAACGGCGTGCGCCTGCACGAACGGCACGAGTTCGAGCCCTATTTGAAGTCGCTCGCTGGCAAGCAGGTCGTGGTCGATCCCGAGCGGTCGGTGGCCGCGATCACGCAGGCACTGGAAGAGGGCGGCGCTCGGATCCTAAGCCGCCGCGACCCCGCCGTCCTGCCCAAGGCGGTCAAGAATGCGACCGAAATCGCCGGTCACAAGGCGGCCCAGGCGCGCGACGGCGCGGCCGTGTCGCGTTTCCTCAAATGGGTCGAGGAAGAAGGCCCGAAGGGCGAGATCGACGAGATGATCGCCCAGGACAAATTGCTTGGCTTTCGCAAGCAGCTCGGCGGCCTCAAGGATTTGAGCTTCGACACGATCTCGGCCTTCGGGCCGAACGGGGCGCTGCCGCATTACAAGGGGACCGCCGAGTCCAACCTCAAGTTCACGACCGGCACGCTCTACCTGGTCGATTCCGGGGGTCAGTATCAGGACGGCACCACCGACATCACCCGCACCGTGCCGATCGGCGAGCCCACGACCGAGATGATCGACCGCAACACGCGCGTGCTGCAGGGCCATATCGCCATCGCCACCGCCATCTTCCCCAAAGGCACGCGCGGTTCCCAGCTGGACAGTTTCGCTCGCCGGCCGTTGTGGGAGGCGGGCTGCGATTTCGCCCATGGCACCGGCCATGGCGTCGGCGCATTCCTGGCCGTTCATGAAGGGCCGCAGCGCATTTCCCCGGTTGGAAGCTCGCAGGCCGGGGGCGACGAGCCGCTGCAGGCCGGCATGATCATCTCCAACGAGCCGGGCTATTACAAGCCGGGCGAGTACGGCATCCGCATCGAAAACCTCGTTCTGGTGGTCGAAAAGCCGGTGCCCGGCGGTGACAAGGAAACGCTCGGTTTCGAGACCCTGACCTATGTCCCCATCGACAAGCGGCTGATCGACGCAGCGATGCTTTCGGATCGTGAGCTCGAATGGCTCAATGACTATCATGCAAAAGTGCTGGCGCTGATTGGCCCGCAGCTTGAGGGGGAGGACAAGGCATGGCTCGAAGGGCAATGCGTGCCGCTCAGCCGTTAGGCTGGGTCGCGCTCGGCTGGTTGCTCGCGGCGCTATACATCCTGGGGCCGCGCGTTGCCCTCAACCGCGGGCTCGACCTGGGCTATTCGCTGTCCAGTTGGCTCGGGTCGCTTTTTTCCTGATCCTGCGCGCCGCGCGCTTGGGCCTTTCGCTTTCGCAAATTCTCGCGCAGCGCCGCCGCCAGCCTTTCGGCCCGTTCCTTGCCCTTGCCATTCATCGCGGCGGTTTATTCCTCCTGCCGCGGCCCGCCAAGCGGGTTGACAGTCACGCGAGGCTCCGGCCATAGGCGCGCACCTTCCGGACAATGCTGCCGTAGCTCAGTGGTAGAGCGCATCCTTGGTAAGGCTGAGGTCGTGAGTTCAATCCTCACCGGCAGCACCATCCCCGTCTGCAGGCCATCCGGGGGATGGCCGGAGCCAGGGATCACGCAGAGCTCCGCCCGGCCAGTCCCGGGATGCGGGGCATGGACCTTCCCGCCGGAACCTACCCGACTCGGCGCCCCAATCGGTTCGACGGGCCTGATGACCGCCGGCAATCGTGCCTCGCCCTCAGGCTAAATTCTTGAAAATACGAACTTTACGACGCCGCGGATTCCATTTCGCTAACGAAACCATTTGTTTACCTATCGAGCGCACCCTCCTGGCGTCGGAACCAGAGGGGAAAGACCATGAGCAAGTTCATCAAGCTGATTCGCAACAACAAGGGTGCGACGGCCATCGAGTACGGCTTGATTGCCGCCCTGATCGCGGTTGCCGCGATCGCCGCCATGCAGAGCGTTGGCTCGAAGCTTGGCGATACGTTCAACAACGTTTCGGACGAGCTCTAAGCTTCGTTCGTCGCGTGAGGATCGGGCCCTGGCGCACCCGCGCCGGGGCCCTTTTCTCATGCCTTGATTGACCGCGCGCGCGGCTCGCGTCATGCCGCGGGGGCGATGCGCTTCTTCTCGGACAATGCGGCTGCCGCCTGCCCGGCCGTCCTCGATGCCCTGGCGGAGGCCAATCGGCTCGACACCGCTTATGACGGCGACCAGTGGAGCGGTCGGCTCGATTCGGCCTTCGCCGCCTTGTTCGAAACCGACGTCCGCGCGCTGTGGGTTACCAGTGGGACTGCCGCCAATTGCCTCGGCCTTGCGACGCTTTGCCCGCCTTACGGCGCGATCATTTGCCACCGCGACGCCCATATCGAGAATGACGAGGCGGGCGCGCCCGGCTTCTACACCCATGGGGCAAAGCTCATGCTGGTCGAGGGCCCGGGAGCCAAGCTGACGGTCGAGGCGGCGGCGGAGGCACGAGCGCGGATTCGCGCCGACGTCCACCAGGTCCAGCCCAAGGCCCTGTCGATCACCAATGCCACCGAATATGGCCTGACCTATTCGCCCGACGAAACGGCGGCGCTCGGCGCATTCGCCCGCAGCCACGGCCTCGGTCTGCACCTCGACGGCGCGCGCTTCGCCAATGCCGTGGCCTCGACTGGTGCTGCGCCGGCCGACCTGACCTGGCGGGCTGGGGTCGACGTGATGAGCTTCGGCTTCGTCAAGAACGGCGGCATGAACGCCGAGGCGCTGGTCTTCTTCCGAACCGAGCTCGCCGACGAGACGTTGGTCCTGCGCAAGCGCTCGGGCCATCTGTTGTCCAAGGGCCGCTACCTCGCCGCGCAGATCCTGTCGATGCTTGAAGAGGACGTCTGGCTCGACAATGCCCGCGCCGCCAACGCCGCCGCGCAGGTGCTGGCGAAGGCGGCCGGGACGCGCCTCGTCCATCCCGTGCAGGCCAATGAGCTGTTCGTGCGCATGTCCCCCGACGAGGCGGCGGCGCTGCGCGCCCAGGGGTTCGATTTCTACGATTGGGCGCCGGGAGAGATCCGGCTGGTCACCAGCTGGGACCAAGACATGGACGCCGTCGCCCGGCTCGCCTCGGCCATAGCCGCGCTGTGAGCGCACGGCGCCCGCCGCTCGACGCGGCGATAGTCGTTCCCTTCGCCATTTTCACCCTGATTTGGGGATCGACCTGGATCGTCATCCGCGACCAGCTCGGCAGCGTCTCTCCGCACTGGTCGGTGACCTACCGCTTCATCATCGCCGCTGTCGCCATGATGCTGCTCGCAAAGGTGCAGGGGCAGTCTCTTCGCCTCGGCCGTGACGGAATGATCGCCGCCGCCGTCATCGGCGTCACCCAGTTCTGCATCAACTTCAACAGCGTTTATCTGGCCGAACGGCACATCACCTCGGGGCTGGTGGCGACCTTTTTTGCCTTGCTGCTGATCCCCAACGCCATCCTCGCCCGCATCCTTCTCAATCACCGGGTGCACGCCCGCTTCCTGCTTGGCTCGGCAGTCGCGGTGCTCGGCATCGCCCTGCTTTTCATGCACGAATTCCGCTTCCGGCCCCTCGGCTCGGGCGAGGTCGTCATCGGCCTGGTGCTGACGCTCATCGGCATGCTCGGCGCCTCGGCGGCCAACGTCTACCAGGCGATGGACCGCTCACTGCGCCACCCGCTGACCGCCTTGCTCGCCTGGTCGATGGCGATCGGCGCCATGCTCGACGCCATCATCGCCTTCTCGGTCGCCGGCCCGCCGACCTGGGACTCCCGGCCCGCCTACACCGCCGGCCTGCTTTACCTCGCGCTCGCCGCCTCGGCGCTCGCCTTCAGCCTCTATTTCCCGGTGGTGCGCAGGATCGGCCCGGCCCGGGCGGCCTATTCAAGCGTCATGGTGCCGATCATCGCCATGGCCCTCTCGACCCTGTTCGAGGGCTATCGCTGGAGCCTGCTAGCAGGCCTCGGCGCAACCCTTGCGCTGGGCGGCATGCTGATCGCCATGGGCGACCGGACGAAGCCGGTGCCGGCCCCGGACGCCGCCTAGTCCGCCTTCTTGTCCGGCGCCATGACGATGATGCCGCGCTGCTCGGCCGGCAATTCGTCGAGGTGCCGCGCTTTCCACTCCATCGCCATGCGGACGCGGGTGCGGCCCGAGGGATGGTCATAGAACAGGACTTCTTCCCAGGCCGCCGGTTCGATCTTGCGATATTCGCTCAGCTGCATCGCGGTCATTGCAAAGCCGTCCGGCTCCTTCGCCGCTTCCAGCCCGAAGACGTCCGCTTCGCTCTCGTGATAGCGGATGATGCTGTTGAACAGGATGCCGCCGGGAACGCCGAGCAGCGCCAGCAGGGCCCAGAACACGGGCGCCGAGCCCGGGTCCGATACCTCCCTGACGCCCCAACGCTCGCCGAAGCGCGCCAGCAGCTTTGGTGCCGCCCAGGACACGAACGCGAAGCCGGCCAGCGCCATCAGCGTCAGGTAGAGGAGCAGTTTCTGGATATGGTAGAGTTTGTAGTGCCCCATTTCGTGGCCCATGACCGCCTTGATCCCGGCCTGGTTGGAGCGGTTCAAGAGATTGTCGTTGAGGGCGATGCGGATGGTCGGGCCAAGCCCAGCGACATTGGCGGAGATCCGCTTCGTCTGTTTCGACGCATCGACGACATAGACATCGTTGGCCGGAATGCCCTGCTCATGAGCGATGCGCAGGATTTCCGAGCGCAGCGGGCCGGCCTGCATCGGCGTATATTTGTTGAGCAGCGGCTCGACGAACACCGGAGCGAGCAGGATGAGGACGGCGAGCAGCACGCCGGTCGCACCTGCGCCCCACAGCCACCAGCGCTTCGGGCTCTTGCGGATGACGGCGTAAAGGATGGCAAAGAAGATGGCGCCGGTGACGACGCCGACGCCCAGCATGATGCCCCATTCCTTGAACCATTCGAGGAAGGTCTGGTTGGAAAGGCCGTACTGATGCTCGCGGTAGAAGGCGACGTAGAGCGTCCAGGGCAGGGTCAGGACGGCGCCGGCAATGGTGAAGGGCAGGGCATAGAGCGCCGGCTGCAGCCAGCGCCGCTTCGTTATGCGCCCAGCCCAGCCGCTCCATTTGGCCGACCAGCGGAAATGCAGCATCGCCCAATAAGCGAGGATGCCGACCAGCGCGCCCCACAAGGGCAGCCAGTAGCCGCCCTCGAAATAGGCGTCGGACTTGGCGCGTGCGGCACCCTGCAGCGTGTCGAGATAGGCGCGGGTCGCCGCTTCGACGTCGAACCCCTGCGCGGCGCCCGCCGCGGCCAGCAGAATGGACATATTCCCTCCCAATCCTTTCCGCCTGTGTAACGACTTGGGCGCCGGCTGCACAGCCGGTTCGCTTGCTGCCGGCGGCCATGGTCCCTAAGTCGCGTCCGCAATGTCCGATGCCCGCCTCAGCCCCGAAAGCCCGCCGCCGCCCGAGCATGTCGCCGTCCTTCGCCAGGATTACCGGCCGCCGGACTGGCTGGTGCCCTCGATCGCGCTCGACGTGGCGCTCGATGCCGAGCGAACAATCGTCCGCGCCAGGCTGAACGTCGAGCGCAACGGCAGCCATGACCGGCCGCTGCGGCTGTCGGGCGAAGAACTCGAGCTGATGAGCGTCGCCGGCGGGGACTGGCGGATGGACGGCGGCGACCTCGTCATCGCCATCGACGGCGACACGGGAATTGTCGAGACCGAGGTGGCGATCACGCCCAACGCCAATAGCAAGCTGATGGGCCTCTACGCGTCGGGCGGCATCCTGTGCACCCAGTGCGAGGCCGAGGGCTTCCGCCGCATCACCTTCCATCCCGACCGGCCCGACGTGCTGTCGCGCTACCGGGTACGGATGAGCGCCGACAAGGCGCGCTACCCGGTGCTGCTCGCCAACGGCAATCGCGTCGCCGCCGGCGATAATGACGATGGGACCCATTGGGCCGAATGGGAAGACCCGTTCCCCAAGCCCTCCTACCTCTTCGCCATGGTCGCGGGCGACCTGCACCCCAACCGCGATACGTTCACGACCATGAGCGGGCGGCAAATCGACCTCGCCATCTGGGTGCGCGAGGCCGACCTGCCGCGCACCGCCCACGCCATGGCCAGCCTGAAGCAGGCGATGGCCTGGGACGAGCGCGAATACGGCCGCGAATATGACCTCGACCAGTTCAACATCGTCGCCGTCGACGACTTCAATTTCGGCGCGATGGAGAACAAGGGCCTCAACATTTTCAACTCGCGCTACGTGCTGGCCGACACGGCGACCGCCACCGATGCCGACTTCGACGCCGTCGCCGGCGTCGTCGCCCACGAATATTTCCACAATTGGTCGGGCAACCGGGTCACCTGCCGCGACTGGTTCCAATTGTCCCTCAAGGAAGGCTTCACCGTCTTTCGCGACCAGAGCTTCTCGGCCGACATCGGCTCGGCGGCGGTCAAGCGCATCGACGACGTCCGCCTGCTGCGCGCCGTCCAGTTCCCGGAGGACAGCGGCCCGCTGGCGCATCCGGTGCGTCCCGACAGCTACATGGAGATCACCAATTTCTACACGGCGACCGTCTACAACAAGGGCGCCGAGCTGATCCGGATGATGAAGACCATCCTCGGCGAGGAGCAATTCCGCGCCGGCGCCGACCTCTATTTCGATCGGCACGACGGCCAGGCGGTGACCTGCGAAGATTTCGTCAAGGCGATGGAGGATGCCAGCGGCGTCGACCTTTCCCGCTTCCGCTTGTGGTACCAGCAGGCCGGCACGCCGAAGGTCACCGCCCGGCTCGACCATGATGTGCAGGCCGGGACAGCCACGCTGCACCTGTCTCAGGCCGTCCCGCCGACGCCGGAGCAGCCGGCCAAGCAGCCGATGCCGATCCCGTTACGCACCGCGCTGGTCGGCGCCGAGAGCGGTGCGGAGCTCGGCGGCGAGCGGCTGATCCGGCTCGATGAAGAAACGGCGAGCATCACCTTCCCCGGCATCGACGAGCCGCCCCTGCTGTCGATCAACCGCGGCTTCTCGGCCCCGGTGATCGTCGAGGCGGCCCGCCGCCCCGGCGAGCTCGAGCGCCTTGCCCAGAGCGATTCCGATCCCTTTGCCAGGTACGAGGCGATGCAGGAGCTGATGCTGCGCGTCCTGATCGCCGGGGCGAAGGGCGAGCCCGCCGATCCGGCGCCGGTGATTGAGGCGATCCGCGGCACGCTGGCCTCCAACGCCCTCGATTCCGCGTTCAAGGGCGAGGCGCTGACCATGCCGTCGGAAAGCCTGATCGGCGACCGCATGGAATCCGTCGATCCCGACGCCATTCACGCCGCCCGCGACGCCTTGCGCGCCGCCGTCGGCCAGGCCCTCGTGCGGGAACTTGGCGAGGCCCAGCGGGCGCAGGCGCCGGGCGCCGACCTCAGCCCCGGCGCCAAGGGCATCCGCCGGCTGAAGACGGTCGCACTGGCGCTATTGACCGCCGGCGACCCCGCGGCCGGGGCGGCGCTGGCCAAGGCGCAATATCAGGCGGCCGACAACATGACCGACCGCCAGGGCGCGCTCGGCGTGCTGGTCTCGCTGGAGGCGCCCGAGCGGGTCGAGGCGCTGGCCGACTTCTACGAACGCTATCGCCACGACACCCTGGTCATCGACAAATGGTTCGGGCTGCAGGCCGCGGCCCAGCGCGGCGATACGCTCGACCAGGTTCGCCGCCTTGCCAGCCATCCCGATTTCACGCTTGCCAACCCCAACCGCGCGCGGGCTCTGGTCGGCAGCTTCGCCATGAACCAGTGGGCCTTCCATCGCGCCGGAGGCGAGGGCTACCGGTTCGTTGCCGACCTGATCCTGCGCATCGACCGCCTGAATCCCCAGGTCGCGGCGCGGCTGGTGCCTCCCCTGGGCCGCTGGCGGCGGTTCGCCGAGGACCGCGCCTCCCTCATGCGTGGCGAACTGGAACGGATCGTGGCGGCGCCGGGACTGTCGAAGGACGTCTACGAACAGGCGAGCAAGTCGCTGGCCTGAGCCAGGACGATCGCGACACGCTAGAGTCAACTTTGGGTGGAAAGTGGACATTGGCGTGTTAGACTGAATCGGTGGATTTCGACCTAACCCAAGCATTACTATTTGCGGCCATACCGCCGCTGGCTTTTTTAGGGGCCATCAGGGGCGCCGAGTTCAAACCGAAAATGCCGTCGGCGCTCGGGAAGATGATTGCGCGCTACGTTTGGCACATCACCGCTTGGGCTAGCCTTTCCACCTTCCTAGCTTATTGGGCCTGGACGTCGGGGAATCAGTGGTTGGCCATTGTCGCCGCTTTGGCATCGTTTCCCGCCTATGTCGCACTCGGCACAGTCGTGGTCTTCAGCCGTATTGCCTTTGCCACGGGTAAAGAAAAACGCCGCTGACCAATGTCCGCAATGGGTCGAAAGCGGACTCTAGCCGCCGATCCACTTCGCGACTTCCAGCGCCACCTGGTTGGCGGCCTGGTTGAGCGCCGGGCCGACCGTGGCGGCGGTGCCGTCGGCGGGCGCGCGAGCCTCGAAACGCCGGGTTTCCACCCGCGTGCCCCCGGCTGCGGCCAGCGCCGCGTCATAGCGGACGAGGACGCCGCCTTCGCCGGCCTCGTAGCCGAAGCGTGACAGCTGCCCGCTGACCACCAGGCCCGGGTCCAGCCGCGACTGCTTGGGATCAATGACGACCCGGTTGGTGGTGCGCAGCACCGTCTCCTGCAGCAGGTCCTGGAACAGCCGGTCGGGCGTGTCGACCCACTGCAGGCCCTTGATATAGGCGATCGCGGTCTCGCCTTGCTGGGCCGGAACCCTAAGGCTGCGCAATTCCTTGGGGATGACCGGCACCTCGATGGTCACCGCTTCGCCGGAATTGGCGGAGCGGACGACGGACGCCGGCGGCGGCACGGTCGAGGCCAGGGTCGTCAAGGTCGGTGGCGGCTTGGGCCCGCCGCCCAGCAGGGCGCAGGCGCCAAGCGACAAAGCGGCGGCGGCGATCGCGGTAACTCGAAACATCATGCTCATCGGCCGTCCCTCGGCTTGTAATCGGGAAGTTTGGGGGCGCCGAGCGCGCTGCCGACGCCGCCCTGCTCGACCCGCTCGGTCAGCGCGCGCAGCGATTCGGACAGTTCGCGCAAGTCGCGGACCATGCGATTGGCTTCCGGAAGCGTGTTCTTGGAGAAATTCTGGATGCCCGGCCGGGCGTCGGCGATCATCGCGTCGAGGTTGCTGGTCGCGCGCTCGACCCCGGCAAGCGCCTTGCGCAGGTCCTGCGCCGCCGGCCTGCCTTCTTCGTTGACCAGGCGGTTGGTGCTTTCGGCCAGCAGTCCGACCTGCTGGGCGGCGACACCGGCGTTGCGCGCCGCGATGCGGGCATCGCCGATGGCGTCGGCCAGGTCGGGCGCGCGCTCGGCGAGCACGCGGGTCGTCAGCTCGACGTTGGCGAGGATGTCGGCGATCGAATCCTGGTTCTTGTCGCTGAGCAGCTCGGTCAGCCGTTCCGTCAGCCGCTGGATGCGGTCGATCAGCTCCGGCGCGGAATTGAGGAGCGCGCCCAGTCCGCCCTGGGACGCCGGGATCACCGGGCAGCCCTGCGGGCCGATCTGCGTGATTGGCCTTGCGCCCTTCACCGCGCCATCGAGCTGGATTTCGCTGACGCCGGTAAAACCGACGCCCTTGATCTGCGCCGTCGTGCCCTGGAGGACGGGTGTCTTCTCGTCGATCTCGATGCGCACCCAGACGAATTCCGGGCGGTCCGGCAGAAGCGAGATTTCGGTGATCTGGCCGACGGGGACGCCGGAAAAAGTGACGCTGGTGCCCTTGTTCAATCCGCCGACGCCTTGCGCGAAGTAGACGTCGAAGCAGCGCCGCTGCTCGCCCGACAGGCCCGCCAGCCAGACGATGAACAGGCCCAAGGCGGCAAGCAATGCAAGGACGACTGAGCCGACCAGCACATAATTCGATCGGGTTTCCATATCCGTCCCTGGCCCCCCCTGTTACGCCGCCGCCGCCGCACGTCCGCGCGGCCCGTTAAAATATTCTTGAATCCAAGGATGGTCCAAAGCCAGCAATTGTTCAATCGTCCCGCAAGCCACGACCTTCTTGTCCGCCAGCACCGCCACCCGGTCGCAGATGGCATACAGCGTGTCGAGGTCGTGGGTGATGAGGAAGACCGTCAGGTCCAGCTTGTCGCGCAGCGACAGGATCAGTTCGTCGAAATTCTGCGCGGCGATCGGGTCGAGTCCGGCCGTCGGCTCGTCGAGGAACAAGAGCTCGGGGTCCAGGGCCAGCGCCCGCGCCAGGCCGGCGCGCTTGACCATGCCGCCGGAAAGCTCGGACGGATATTTCGGCCCGGCATCGGGCGGCAGGCCGGCCATGGCGATCTTGTAGCTGGCGATTTCGTCCATCAGCTTGGGCGACAGATGGAAATATTCGCGCAGGGGCACTTCGACATTCTCGGCCACGGTCAGGGTCGAGAAGAGGGCGCCCTGCTGGAACAATATGCCCCAGCGCCGGCGGATGTTCTTGGCCTCGTCCTCCTCGCGGCCGACCATTTTTTCGCTGAGCACTTCGATGTCGCCGGCTTCCGGCGTCTGCAGGCCGATGATCGATCGCATCAGCACCGACTTGCCGGTGCCCGAGCCGCCGACCACGCCGAGGATCTCGCCGCGCTTGAGGTCGAGGTCGAGCTTGTCGTGGATGACCTGCTCGCCGAACGCATTGCGCAGGCCGCGGATGCGGATGACCGCCTCTTCGCCCTCCGGCAGCGTTGGCGAGGTGCTCATATCCAGCCGACCGAGCTGAAGAAGACGGCGAAGATGGCGTCGATGACGATCACCAGGAAGATGGCCTGGACGACCGCCGCCGTCGTCCGCATGCCGACCTGCTCGGCGTCGCCCTCGACCAGCATGCCCTGGAAGCAGCCGACGAGCGCGATGATGAATCCGAACACCGGCGCCTTGATGAGGCCGATCCACAGGTCGCGCAGCGGGGTCACCTCCTGCAGGCGCTGGACGAAGGTCAGCGGCGGGATGCCAAGGTCGACCCAGACGTAGATGCCGCCGCCGAGGATTGTCATGATCATCGCGTAGAAGGACAGGAGCGGCATCATGATCACCGCCGCGGTCATGCGCGGAATGACCAGCGCCTCGATCGGCGAGACGCCGATGGTGCGCATGGCGTCGATTTCCTCGGTCAGCTTCATCGTGCCCAATTGCGCGGCGAAGGCGCTGCCCGACCGGCCGGCGACCATGATCGCGGTCATCAGCGTGCCAAGCTCGCGAACCGTGATTCGGCCGATGAGGTTGATGGTGTAGATTTCGGCGCCGAACTGCCGCAGCTGCACCGCGCCCTGCTGGCCGATGACGACCCCGATCAGGAAGCTCATCAGCCCGATGATGCCCAGCGCGCGGACGCCGACGACGTCGAAGCGCTGGACCACGGCATTGAGGCGGAATCGCTGCTGCGGCCGCTTGAAGACGTTCCAGAAGCCGATCAGCACCGCGCCGAAGAAACCCAGCAGGCCATGGAACACCCGGCCGGCATCGACGACATATTCGCCAAGCTCGCCGACCGTCCGCTTGAAACCCGAGCCTTCTTCCTCGGGAATGACGCGCACCGGCTTGTCGGCTTCGCGGACCTGCTCCAGCAGCCCTTCGACCTCACGGCTTGCGCCTTCCACCTTGGCGCCGCGGTCGCGGACGGCGCGATAGACCAGCCAGGCGCCGACCGTGTCCATCCGCTCGACGCCCGAAAGGTCGATGGTCATGCCATCCGGCATCAGGTCGATTTCGCGCTCGGTGGTGGCGGCGCGGGCAATGGTGAGCGAGCCGACGCATCGATAGATGCCGTCGGACGAATGCTCGTCGCCCTTTCGATAGCCCCGGGTTGCCATGCGGGCCGGAGACTGCGCGAATTAGCGTCCATCGGCAAGGGGCGGCCAAACTCGCCACTTTCCTGCCGAACTTTGTGCCTTATAGGCTTGGTGCGAATGGCGAGCGAACCGTCCAGGGCTGATTCTTTGTTCGTGCCGGTTGGCGCGAACCCGGCGTGCGTCTTCGGCCTGGACGCCAGGACCCGCGCCTGCCGGCTGGCGAAAAAGGCGGGAATGGAGTGCGGATCGAAGCCGCTGCCCGGCCGCGCCACCATCGTCGCCGACCTCGACTTTGCCTGGGATCCTGCCTGGCTGGCCGAAATCCGCCGCCGGCCGAACACCGTTCTGATGCTGAAAGACCGCGCGGTGCTCGGCCACGTCAATGCCGGCGATCCCAGCCTCAAGCCGCTGATCGCCGCGATGGAAAGCGATGCCAGGCCAGCGCACGATCATTTCGACGTGCTCGACGCCGAAACTGCCGAGCTCAGCTATTCCGAGCTTCGCAAGCGCGACCGGCCGTTCGTCCTGCCGCTCGATCCCAACGACCCTCTCCCGGTTGAGCGGGCGGCGTACGACGCCAGCTACAAGGGCGTGACCGACGTCCTGACGCTGTACCTCTGGCGGCGGCCTGCCTTCTATTTGACCCGCTGGGCGGCGCAGGCGGGCATGACCCCCAACCAGGTGACCCTGATCGGCGCCATCCTGTGCGTCGCCACCTTCTTCTTCTGGCTCAACGGGCTCTACTGGCCGGGTGTTGCCACCGCCTTCGGCTTCATGGTGCTCGACACGGTCGACGGCAAGCTGGCGCGCTGCACCGGCCAGTCGTCGCACTGGGGAAATATCTTCGACCACGGCCTCGACCTCGTCCACCCGCCGTTCTGGTGGTGGGCCTGGGCAGAGGGCCTCAATTACCACGGCGACCCGTTCGAGCCGGTCTACGAGGCGCTGATCGTCCTGGCGATCGTCGGCGGCTATGTCGTCCAGCGCGTCATCGAAGGCATCTTCATGCGCCGGTACGGCATGCACATCCATGTCTGGCGGCCGGCCGACAGCAAGTTCCGGCTGGTGACCGCCCGGCGCAACCCGAACATGGTCATCCTCGTCGCCTCGCTGCTGATCGCCCGGCCGGACATGGGGCTCGAGCTGGTGGCGCTGTGGACCATCATCTCGCTGATCTTCCATGCCGTGCGCATGGCGCAGGCCAATGCCGCGGCCGAGCGGGGGCGTACCGTCGCCAGCTGGCTGACATGACCCGATGGACCGCGCTGCTGCTTGCCGGCTCGCGGCCGGGGGGCGACCCGTTCGCCGCGCGCTATGGCGTCAAACTCAAGGCGCTGATCCCGATCGCCGGCGAGCCGATGGTGCTGCGGCCGCTGCGCGCCCTGCTGGCCAGCGAGCGGGTCGAGACGGTACGGATCCTTACCCAGGACCTCGACGACATTGCCGCCGTCCTGCCCGCCGACCCGCGCTGGTCGGTCGAGCCGTCGAGCGGCACCATCGCCGAGACCATCGCCCAAATTTGCGCGGAGGAGCATGTCCGTTGGCCGATGCTGGTGACGACCGCCGACCATGCCTTGCTCGACGCCGCCATGATCGACCAGTTCTGCACGGAAGCGGAAGGCGTCGATTTGGCCATAGCAGTGGTCTCCAAAAGCGCGCTGCAGAAGCGCCTGCCGCAGTCGCGGCGGACATGGATCGCCTTGCGCCGCGGCAAATATACCGGCGCCAATCTGTTCGCTTTCGGCAGTCCCCGGGCGATGAAGGCGGTCGAGCTGTGGCGCGAGGTCGAGCAGGACCGCAAGAAGGGCTGGCGGCTGCTGCTGGCGCTGGGCTGGCCGGGCCTGCTCGGGCTGCTGCGGATAAGGACGCTCGACCAGACGCTCGACGCCATGGGCCGCCGGCTCGGCCTCAGCCTGCGGGCGGTGCGGCTCGACGACCCGCTGGCGGCGGTCGATGTCGACAAGCTGCAGGACCATGAACTGGTGACGGCGATCCTGGAGCGGCGCGCATGACCACCGATTTCGCCATCTACGACATGGACCGGACGATCACCCGCCGCGCCACCTACACGCCATTCCTGCTGCATTGCGCGCTGCGCCGGGCGCCGTGGCGGCTGCTGTACCTGCCCTTGGTCGTCGCCTCGATGCTGGCCTATGTCGCCAAGCTCATCGACCGCGGACGGTTGAAGGAAATCAACCACCGCCTGCTGCTCGGCCACAAGCGCCATCCGCATGAGTTGAAGCCGCTGGTCGAAAGCTTCGCCGCGAGGACGGTCGCCACCAACATCCGCCCCGGCGCCCGCTCTGCAATCGCCCGCGACAAGGCGGAAGGCCGCCGCGTCGTCATGGCGACCGCCAGCTACCGCCTCTACGCCGACGCCATCGGGCAGTTGCTCGGCTTCGACGACGTCATCGGCACCGGCTCGATCATCGGGCTGGACGAGCGGGTGCATGCGAAGATCGACGGCGACAATTGCTACGGCCCGGCCAAGCTGAGGATGGTCACCGACTGGCTGGGCAGGAGCGGCCTCGAGCGCGGCCACGTCCGCTTCTATTCCGACCATGCCAGCGACGCCCCGGTGTTCGAATGGGCCGACGAGGCGGTCGCCGTGAACCCGCATGACCGGTTGGCGCGGCTAGCGAAAGAACGCGGGTGGAAGGTCGAGGACTGGGGCTAGGCTCCATCAATCGCCAGAGTCAGCTTTCGACCCATTGCGGACACTAGCGGGGAATGGCACTAAGGCGGCCATGCCCGGCTATCGCGACGGCCCTCACAAAGAGACCATCGGCGACGTTCTGACAGCTGCGCTTCTCGGGCTGTCGCTAATAGCAATCGGTTCTTGGAGTATGTTCCGATCCGGCTGGGGAACAACAGCGTTCATTTGGCTAGCGTCATTCATCGTGCTCTGGGCCGCCGGGGTGATTTGGCGAGCGAAGCGAGTTGCAAAAAAAGGAAAGGACTAGCGACCGCTTATCGAGCGTCCGCTTTCCACCCGAAGCTGACATTGGGCTCTCAGCCTCAAACCGCCCGCAAGGCATTTTCGAAGTCGGCGATCAGGTCGTCCGGGTCCTCGACGCCGATCGACACGCGCACGAGGTTGTCGGTGATGCCCAGCGCCTGCTTGCGCTCGTCGGGCACCGACAAATGGGTCATCGCCGCCGGCATGCTGCACAGCGTCTCGGTGCCGCCGAGGCTAACGGCGAGATGGGCGATCTGCAACGAGTCCAAAAAGGCGAAGGCCTCCTTCTCGCCGCCCTTGAGATAGAGCGAGAAGGTCGATCCGGCGCCGGTGCAATGGCGGTTGAAGATGTCGGCCTGGCGCGAGCCTGGTTCAAGGAAGCCGAGATAGCCGACGCTTTCCACCTTGGGGTGGTCCTTGAGGAAAGCGCATACCTTCGCCGCATTCTCGCCGGCGCGGGTCATGCGCAGCTCGAGCGTCTCGAGGCTGCGCAGCAGCATCCAGGCGGTGTTGGGGTCGCAGATGCCGCCCATGACGTTGCGCATCATCCGGACCTTGTCGATGACGGCGCGGCTGCCGACCAAGGCCCCGGCGACGAGGTCGCTGTGGCCGCCGGCATATTTGGTCAGGCTGTAGACGCTAATGTCGGCGCCCTGGTCGATCGGCTTGGCCCACAAGGGCCCCAGGAAGGTGTTATCGATGGCGATCGGCGGCAGCTCCTCGCCCTGGAAGGCGGCGGCGCGGGCGGCATGGACCGCCTCGACATCGACCAAGGCATTGGTCGGGTTGGCCGGGCTTTCGAGGTAGATCAGGGCGACGCGGCCCTTGGCCTTCGCCTTGGCCATCACCTCGTCCAGCTCCTCGCGCGTCGCGCCGGCCGGGAAGTCGACGTACTGCATGCCGAACTGCGGCAGGATCTTGTTGATGATGGTCTCGGTGGCCGCATAGAGCGGGCCGGAATGAACGATGACGTCGCCGGGCCGGGCGAGTGCCAGCAGCAGGGTGGCGATGGCGGTCATGCCGCTGGAGAAGGTCAGCGCCGCCTCGGCGTCCTCCCAGATCTGCAGCCGGTCCTCGAGGATTTCCTGGTTGGGGCCGTTGAAGCGGGAATAGACGAGGCCCTCGGCGGTGCCACCGCCCGGCCTCTTGCCGGTGATGCCCTCGAAGAAGCGTTTGCCCTGGGCCGCCGTCTCGAACACGAATGTCGAGGTGAGAAAGATCGGCGCCTTGAGCGAGCCTTCCGACAGGGACGGGTCGAACCCATAGCCCATCATCAAGGTGGCAGGCTTCAGCTTGTGGCTGCCGATGGTGGTTGGGGACTGCTTCGGCCGCCGGCTGGACGGCATCGGATCATATTCGTCGGACACTTCATTCTCCCGTTCGCCGCGCCTCCTAGCGCCAAGTCGGAGCGGAGGCCAATCGAACGGAACGACGAGATGATAAGCCGGGCTTGGCAGGGCCGGCCGATAAGCCTCCGGCCCTGCTCACTCGCCCGCGCGCTAAAGCTTTTCGGCGGTGTTGTTGAACGAGCTTTCGACCTTGTTGCCGAGCGTCTGGTAGCCGGCGATGGCCGCGACCGAGATCAGCGAGGCGATCAATGCATATTCGATGGCGGTGACGCCCCGTTTGTCGGCGAAAAGCCTGTGAATGAATGTCATCGTCCATGCCTTCCCTGGTTCGGACGCCCGGATAACTCGAAACCCGGCGGCGCTCCGAGGGCCGATCGGCGGCTGTCCCGCAAAGGGACAGTTTCTGGGGCGCCCTAGCCCGGCAGGCCGACGAGGCTGATCTGCCGGCCGTACGCCGGCTCGCCGGCATGGGTGGAGCGGCGGTAGCTGTAGAAGCGCCCCGGCGCGGCATAGGTGTCGAGACCCAGCGCCTCGACGCTCGTCAGGCCGGCCGCCGCCAGCCGGGAGGCGACATAGGCCTCCAGGTCGAAATGCGGCTTGCCCGCCGGGCCGTCGCTGAAGAAGCGGTCATTGTCCGGCACATAGCCGACGATCAGCTCGCGAAAGGCCGGGTCGACCTCATAGTTGCGGGCGGCGATGCAGGGCCCGATCGCCGCGGCGATGCGCTTGCGCTTGGCGCCGAGCTTTTCCATCGCCGCGATGGTCGCCTCGTTCACGCCAGCCAGCGCCCCGCGCCAGCCGGCATGGGCGGCACCGACCACCCCGGCCTCGCGGTCGGCGAGCAGCACCGGCGCGCAATCGGCGGTCAGGATGCCGAGCAGGACGCCGGGCCGGTCGGTGACCAGGGCATCGGCATGCGGCCGTTCGTCCTCGCTCCATTCGCCGGCCTCCAGCGCATAGTGCGAATGGATCTGGTGGACCGTCACAAGCCTGGCGCCGGGCAGCACCGCCGCGACCGCCCGCCGCCGGTTCTCGATGATCGCGTCGCGGTCGTCGCCGCTGCCCCAGCCGGCGTTGAGGCCGGCGACCAGCCCTTGCGACACGCCGCCGATGCGGCCGAGAAAGCCGTGGGGCACGCTTTCGAGTGCGGCGGCGCGGATGACCTCGACGCCGCTCAAAGCGGCCGCCGCATGACCACGTCCTCGTCGGCATGGCTGCCGACCATGAAGGCGTAGCGCCCTTCGGCGACGAAGCCCCAGCGCTCGTAGAACTTGCGGGCGCGGTGGTTGTCGACGAACACCGACAGGTACAAGTCGTCGCCGCCCCGCCGCTCGGCCTCGTCGATCACCCATTGCATCATGCGGTCGGCCAGCCCCTGGCCCTGCCACGGTTCGAGCAGATAGAATTGGCGAAGCTCGACGGCGGTGCCGCGAGGCTCGAACGGCAGGTGCGGCGGGCCGACCTTGGCATAGCCGATGGCCGCGCCGGCCTCATCCTCGACGATCAGCACGGCGAACTCCGGGTCGGCCAGCTCCTGGCGCCAATGATCCTCGCCATGGTTGGTCAGGAACAGCGCCAGGTCCGATGGATTGTAGAGGTGGCCGAAGGTCTCGGTGAAGGTCTCCGCGCCCAGCTGCGACAGCGCCGGGGCGTCGTCGGTGCCGGCAAGTCGGAACTGGACCGTCATGGCGCGAACCCCGCCGGCTCGGGCCAATGCGCCGACCGGATTGCCATCACCTTGAACAGCTCGCCCATCTCATCCAGTCCGCAGAGTCGGTCGACAGCCCGTTCGACATCGTGCCGCTTGTCCGGGTTGCTTGCAATCAGGCTTTGAACGCGCTGGCCGATGCCGAGGCGCCGAAGCCAGTCGCCTTGCGTGACCGGGCCGCTGACCAGGACGCCCTTGGCCCTGGCGGCGCGAGCGACAGCCTCGAAATCGACATGGGCGGTCAGGTCCTGCTCGCCGGGATCGGCGAGCGGGTCAGCAAAACGGTGGCGCTTGACCGCCTGCAGCGTGTCGCCGGCCAGGCTGCGGGCGTGGCCGTAGTCGATGACCAGCGCGATCCCGCCATGGGCGGCGAGATGGCCGCCCATGGCCGCGACCGCCGCGTCGCGCGCCGGCGAATCCTCTCTGGTATCGCCGTCGCAGGTGAAGGTGAATCGATCGCCATCGAGCGCGACTCTCCGTTCCTCGCCCTCGACCCATTGGCGCACCGGCAATGCGTCGAGGAATTCGTTTGCGGCAAGCAACAGCGGCGCCGGCGGCAAGCCGGCGATGTCATTGTGCCATTGCGCTCCCGGGACCCGCTTGCTTTGCGCCTGGCGAAGGGCCGGGCTGGTTTCGACCAGATGGGTCTCGCCACCGAAACCCGCCTTGCCCAGCACCCGCACGGCATCGGCGGCAAGGGTCCCGCGGCCCGGCCCCAGCTCGGCATAGATCGCAGCGCCGGGCGCGCCGGCCCGTCGCCAGCAATCGGCGAGGCAGGCGCCGACCAGCTCCCCGAACATCTGGCTGATTTCCGGCGCGGTGGTGAAATCACCGGCCGCGCCCAGGGGATCGCGGGTGGCGTAATAATGCGCGTTGCAGGCGGCCATATAGGCTTCGAGCGTGATCGGTCCCTCGGCCAGGATCCGCTCGCGCAACCGGTCGGCGAGCGCGGTCATGGGCTCAGGCGACGCTGGCCGACCCCATTGTCGGCTCGACGCGGACTCGGCGCTTCTTGGCCGTCAGCATCAAATACAGCCCGCCCAGGATCATCGGCACGCTCAGCCACTGGCCCATGTGCAGGCCGGTCGCCTGGGCGAACTCGACCAGTTGCTGGTCCGGCTCGCGGACGAACTCCACCGCGAAGCGGAACAGCCCGTAGAAGAAGATGAAGGCGCCGACGAGCTTGCCGGGCTGGTAGCGGGCCTCGGTGCGCCAGAACAGCCAGGCGAGGATGAGGAACAGGACCAGGCCTTCGAGGATCGCCTCGTAGATCTGGGTCGGGTGGCGCGGCGGCCCGAGCGCCGTCAGGCCGGCGATGAGCTCGGGGAATCGGATGGCCCAGGGGACATTGGTCGGGGCGCCCCACAGCTCGTGGTTCACGAAATTGGCGAGCCGGCCGAAGAACAGGCCGAAAGGCACGCAGCAGGCGACATAATCATGGATCCTCAGCCACGGCAGGCCTTCCTTGCGGGCAAGGTAGAGGATGCCCAGCGTGGTGCCGATGACGCCGCCATGGAAGGACATGCCGCCGTCCCACAGCTTCAATATGTCGAGCGGGTTCGCGAGGTAATAAGTGAGGTTGTAGAACAGGACGTAACCAAGCCGGCCGCCGAGGATGATGCCGAGCGCCGAGTAGAAGACCATGTCGTCGGCGTGGGGGCGGGCCATAGGCGCGCCGGGCTGCCTGATGAGCTTGAGCAAATACCAATAGCCGACGAAGATGCCCGCCAGGTAGGCCAGGCTGTACCAGCGCAATTCGAAGAAGCCGAGGTCGAGCGCGACCGGCGACAGGCCAAGGTCGGTCCAGGCAATCGCATCTTGATTATTCATCGGCTGCACCGCCATGGACTTCCCCCCGGGTTTGCCGCCTCATAAGGTGGGCAGCACGAAAGGCAAAGGATGCGAACCGAGCTCGACCGCAAGTTCGACGACACGCTGGCCCAGGTGATCGGACCCGGCGGCCGCCTGATCATCGAACGCGACGAGCTTGGCCGCGCCTTCGTCGCCAATTTTCCGGCAACCCTGCCGGTCTTCTTCAAGACATTCTGCGCCTTGAACGCCGGGGTCGAGGCGCTGGTCGCCGGCGAGGAGCGCCTTGCCTTCGCCGAGCTCGATTCCTGGTCGGACCGGCTGGCGCAGGCGTTCGTCGCGCGCGGCATCCGCAAGGGCGACCGGGTCGGCATCGCCATGCGCAACTGCCCGGCCTGGGTGATCGGCTACATGGCGGCGCTCAAGGCCGGCGCCATAGCCTGCCTGCTCAACGGCTGGTGGGAAAAGGAGGAGCTCCGGCCCGCGCTCGAATTGACCGAGCCGGTGCTGGTCCTCGCCGACGCGCCACGGGCCACGAGAATCGCCGAGGCCGGCAGCTGGCCGGTGGCCGTCCTCGCCATCGAGCGGCCGCTGGCCGTGGCCCTCGCGCCTTTGCTCGAGGGGGCCGACGAAACCGCCGAGCTGCCCGAGATCGGGCCCGAGGACGAGGCCACCATCCTCTTCACGTCCGGTTCGACCGGCGAGGCCAAGGGGGCGCTTTCCACCCACCGGGCGGTGACCACCGGCGTCTATGCCTATGCGACCGGCCTGATGGTGCTGAAGGAGATATTGATCAGCGAAGGCCGGCCGCCCGGGCCGCCGCGCACCCTGCTCAGCGTCCCCTTGTTCCACGTCACCGGCGAAGTGCCGGTGCTGCTCAACAGCTTCGTCGTCGGCCGCGGGCTGGTGGTCATGCCCAAATGGGACGCCGGCGAAGCGCTGCGCCTGATCGAGAAAGAGAGGATCACCTATTTCGTCGGCGTGCCGACGATGAGCCTCGAGCTGATGAACCACCCCGACCGGGGCAAATATGACCTTTCTTCGCTGACCGACATCACCGGCGGCGGCGCGCCTAGACCCGTCGCCCATGTCCAACGTCTGCAGCAGACCTTTCCCAATTCGCATCCCGCGCTCGGCTATGGCCTGACCGAGACCAATGCCGTCGGCTGCGCCAATTTCTGGGGCAATTATGCCGCCAAGCCGGCGTCGACCGGGCGGCCGCAAGTGCCCTTCGTCGAGCTCGCAATCCTTGGCCAAGGCGACACGCACCTGCCGCCCGGCGAACGCGGCGAGATCGCCATCCGGTCGGCTGCCAACATCAGGAGCTACTGGCGCAACCCGGACGCGTCCGCCGCCGCCTTCACCGCCGATCATTTCCTGCGCACCGGCGACATCGGCTTTCTCGACGAGGACGGATACCTGTTCATCGTCGATCGCAAGAAGGACATCATCATCCGCGGCGGCGAGAACATCAGCGCCGCAGAGGTCGAGGCGGCGCTCTATGCCTGCCATGACGTCGCCGAGGTCGCGGTGTTCGGCGCGCCCGACGAGCGGCTCGGCGAAGTGCCGGTCGCAGTGGTGCATGCCAGGCCCGGCAGCGGCCTCGACGAGGAGTCCCTGCGCGCCTTCCTCCAGGGCCGGCTCGCCGCCTTCAAGATCCCGGCCAGGATGGTCTTCTCCGCCGATCCCTTGCCGCGCCTCGGCACCGGCAAGATCGACCGCGTGGAGCTGAAGGAAAAGCACGGCCGTTGACCCTGCTCGACCGCCGCACCCTGCTGGTCGCCGGCGGCGCCGGCATCGGCCTCATCGTCGCTTTTTCTTTGTGGCCGCGCGAACATGGCGGCGCGCTGGTTGCCGGCGAGGGCGAGCGCGTCTTCGGCCATTTCCTGAAAATCGGACTGGACGGGGAGGTCACCGTCGCCATGCCGCAGGCGGAGACCGGCCAGGGCATCTGGACCGGCCTTGCCCAGGTCATCGCCGACGAGCTCGGTGCCGCCTGGGAGAATGTGGCGGTCGTGCCCGCGCCCGATTCGCCGGTCTATGCCAATCCCATGCTGGAGCGCCGGGCGACGGCGGGCGCGACTTCGGTCCGTGCCTTCCATGAGCCGCTGCGCCGGGCTGGAGCGGTCGCCCGCGACTTGCTCGTCCGCGCCGCTGCCGACCGCTGGGGCGTCGCCGCCGCCGAATGCACCGCGGCCAACGGCTTCGTCTCCCATGAGGGCAAGAGGCTCGGCTTCGGCGACGTCGCCGCCGCGGCCGCCCGGCTTGATCCGAACGACGAGGCCCCGCTTCGCCCCTGGGGCAACGGCGGGCTCCTCGGCAAACCTTTACCGCGCTTGGATTTGCCAGCGAAATCCGATGGTTCGCTGCGCTTCGCCGGCGACGTCCGCGTGCCGGACATGGTGCTCGCATCGGTGCGCATCGCACCCCCCGGCGGCGAGCTTCGCGGCTTCTCCCGCGCCGCCGCCGAACGCCAGCGAGGCCTCAAGCAGCTCGTCGTCACCAAAGGCTGGTTGGCGGCCGTCGGCGAAACCTGGTGGGCGGCGGAGCGGGCGCTGGCGGCGGCCCGGCCGCGTTTCACCGGACCGGCGGACAGCGATGCCGCGCTCGACGAAGCGCTGGAAAGCGCAAGCGCCGAGCGCCTCTTCGACCAGGGCGATTTCGACGCCGCCGTCGGTTCGGCCCGTGCCCTCGGCGCCACCTACCGGATCGCACCGGCCTGCCATCTGTCGCTCGAGCCTCTGGCCGCGACCGCTCGCCTGTCGGACGGCCGGCTGGAGGTCTGGGCCGCGGTCCAGGATTATGACGCGGCCCACCGCGCCGCCGCGGAAGCGGCCGGCCTCGAGCGCGGCGAGGTGGTGCTCTACCCGATGCCCGTCGGTGACGGCGGCGGGCGGGCGATGCAGGCCGATGCCATCCCCATCGCCATCGAGCTGGCGAAGCGGCTCAAGAAGCCGGTGCAGCTGACCGTCCCGTCCAATACCGGCCAGAACCAGGACCGCCTGCGTCCGCCGCTCGTCGCCCGCATGGCGGCTTTGCCGTCGCCTGCGGGGGCGATCGAGGCGTGGAGCGCGCGACTGGTCACGGCGGCGGGCGCGGACCTGCCGGGCGCGGTGCCGCCCTATGCCATTCCTTCGATCCGCATCGACCAAGTCGGCGCCGACCTCGCTATCCAGTCAGGCTACATGCGCGGCGGCAGCGAGGCGCTGACCGGCTTTGCCACCGAAAGCTTCGTCGACGAGATGGCCCGTGCCCTCGATGCCGACCCCTTCAACTTCCGCATGGCCATGCTCGGCGGCAATGTCCGCCTCGCCAAATGCCTGACCGCGGTGACCGCGATCGGTGGCTGGGACGGCGGCAGGCCCGGGAGCAGCATGGGTGTCGCCGCGGCCTCCGCCTTCGGCTCGCACATCGCCTTGCTGGTGCAGGCGGGCATCGGTTCCGACCAGAGCATCAATGTCGAACGCATGGTCGCCGCCGTCGATTGCGGCCGAATCGTCAATTCCGGCCTCGTGCGCCAGCAAATCGAGGGATCGCTGCTGCATGCGCTTGACCTGGCTACCAGCCCGGCGCCGGCATTCGTCGCCGGGATGCCCGTGGCGCGGCCGCTGCGCGCATTCGCCCTCCGGCGCCTGTCGCCCATGCCGAAGATCGAAATTGAGCTGATTGCCAGCCGGGACGCGCCCGGAGGTGTTAGCGGGCTCGGCCATGCCGTCGGCGCGGCGGCCGTTGCCAATGCGCTGGCATCGGGAAGCGGCCGCCGCTTGCGCAATCTGCCGTTCGACGTGATGGCAACGTGATGGACCGTCCTGCCGACCATCCCGATATCGCTGCTCCCAAGATCGGCGTCCTGCTGATCAACCTCGGCACGCCGGACGCGCCGGAGCAGGGCGCGGTCCGCCGCTATCTTGCAGAGTTCCTTTCCGACCGGCGCGTCGTCGAAATCCCGCCCATCGCCTGGCAGCCGATCCTGCGCGGCATCATCCTGCGAACCCGGCCGAAGAAATCCGCCCATGCCTACAGCCAGGTGTGGACCGAGCATGGCTCGCCGCTCGCCGCTGTCACCCGGCGCAAGGCCGCCGCCTTGCAGCAGCGCCTGGGGGATGCCGCAATCGTCCGCTACGCCATGCGCTACGGGCGGCCGGCAATTTCGACGATCGTCCACGAACTGAAGAAGACGGGCTGCGAGCGCATTCTGCTCGCCCCGCTGTACCCGCAATATTGCGCGGCAACGACGGCGACCGCCAACGACAAGGCGTTCGAGGTGCTGGCCGCCATGCGCTGGCAACCCGCCATCCGCACCCTGCCGCCCTATCACGACGACCCGTCCTATATCGGCGCGCTCAAGGCCAATTTCGAGCGCCAGCTGGCCGCACTCGACTTCGCTCCAGAGCGGTTGCTGCTCAGCTTCCACGGCATGCCGCAACGGACGCTGAGCCTCGGCGATCCGTATCACTGCCATTGCCAGAAGACGGCGCGGCTGCTCGGCGAGCGACTATCGATCCCGACCGACATCGCGTTCCAGTCCCGGTTCGGCCGCGCCAAGTGGCTGGAGCCGGCGACGGACGCGGTGCTGGCTTCCTATCCGGGCAAGGGCGTCAAGCGGATCGCCGTTGCCGCGCCCGGTTTCTCGGCCGATTGCCTGGAAACCCTGGAGGAGCTTGGCATTCGCGGCCGCGACTCCTTCCTCGCCGCCGGCGGCGAGCAGTTCGCGCTGCTCGAATGCCTCAACGACTCATCGGAAGGAATGACCATGCTGGAGGCCCTCGTCTGCCGCGAGCTTGCAGGCTGGCTTCCAGCCGCATAAGCGGTCGGCAAAACAACAGGAGAGGCTAGATGGCACGAGTGGCAATCGTCACCGGCGGTACGCGCGGCATTGGCGAAGCGATCAGCATTGCGCTCAAGGACATGGGGCTAACCGTCGCCGCCAATTACGCCGGCAATGACGAACGGGCGCGCGCTTTCAGCGATCGCACCGGGATCAAGGCGTACAAGTGGGACGTCGCCGATTATGACGCCTGCCAGAAGGGGGTTGCCCAGGTCGAGGCCGAGCTCGGGCCGGTCGATGTGCTGGTCAACAATGCCGGCATCACCCGCGACACGACCATGAAGCGCATGGACCATGCCAAGTGGCAGGAGGTGATCGACACCAACCTTGGCGGCTGCTTCAACATGGCCAAGGCCGTGTTCGAGGGCATGCAGTCGCGCGGCTACGGGCGGATCGTCAACATCGGCTCGATCAATGGCCAGGCCGGTCAGTACGGCCAGGTCAATTACGCCGCCGCCAAGTCGGGCATCCACGGCTTCACCAAGGCGCTGGCGCAGGAAGGGGCGAGGAACAACGTCACCGTGAACGCCATCGCGCCCGGCTATATCGATACCGACATGGTTGCCGCCGTACCGGAAGACGTCCTGGCCAAGATCGTCGCCAAGATCCCGGTCCGCCGCCTCGGCAAGGCGGAAGAGATCGCGCGGGGCGTCGCTTTCCTGGTCGACGAGAATGCCGGTTTCATCACTGGCTCGACTTTGTCGATCAACGGCGGCCAGCACATGTATTGATGGAGCCGCAGCGCTTCCGCGGGCCGGTGAAACGGTCGGTGACCATCGCCGGCCACGAAACATCGATCAGCCTTGAACCGATGTTCTGGCAGGAACTGGAAAGGGCGGCGCGCGAGCTTGGCGTGCCGGTCAACGCTTTGGTGGCTCGAATCGACGCCCTGCGCATCGAGGCCGAACGGCCGCCGAACCTGACTTCGGCGCTACGCCAGTGGCTGTTCGACCGCGCGGCGAATGGCTGAGGCGAAGCCGGCGCCCTTGTCCGGTGCATGCTGCAGCCACAGGGCCGGCTCGATCAGCTCCAGCTCCATGATCCGCAGCTGCCCGTCCTCGTCGGCGACCATGTCGACCCGCGCGTAGGCGGCCTCGGCGGGCGCCGCGGCTAGGGCCGTCCGGGCCAGTTCCACCGCGCCCTCGGGCGCCGCACAGGGACGCTCGCTGCCGCCGAGGTGCGGCTGGACCCGGAAATCGCCGGCCTTGGGCGTCTTGATGATCGCATGGCTGAAGCGGCCGGCGAACAGCATCAGGGAATATTCGCCGTCCCGCGCGATCGACGCCATGAACGGCTGGATCAGCATCCGGCGGCCGGCGACCTCGTCCGGAACTGGATCGCCGGGGCCAAGCAGGAAGGTGCCCGTGGCCGAGGCGGAAATCGGCGGCTTGACCACCAGCTTGCCGCCACCGAACCGGCCGCGCGCATCGCGCAGGGCATGGTCGTCGAGCGCATCGACGGCGATCGTGTGGACGGTGGGGATGCCGCGCGCGTCGAGCTCGGCGAGATACGACTTGTCGCTGTTCCAGCGCAGGAGGGGCGCAGGGTTGATGCAGCGGGTGCCCTCCGCTTCCAGCCGGTCGAGAAGCCCCAGCCATTCCTCGTAGCGCTCGTGATAGCCCCAGGCCACCAACGGCAGGACTGCGTCGAAAAGCGTGAGATCGCCGGGCCCGGTCCAGGGCCGGGCGCTGACCTCGAACCCGGCAACGCGCAGCGCTTCCGCCTCGACGTGGAAAGCCCAGGCCCAGGGTTCCGGATAGAGAGGATCCGGGACCAGGATCAGCAGTTGCGCCGGGCTAGCGGCCAAGCAGGATCCGTGCCTGGTTGGCATATTGCGCCAGCATCGCCGCCGTCACCGCGCCGGCCGTGCGCGCCTGGACGGTGAAGCGATGGAACTGCTCGATGCGCGAGCCATGGCGGTCGATCCATTTTTGCGTCGCGGCGACGACGTCGCCGTCGCGCAGGCGGCCGAGGAAGTCGATCCTGAGCTGCTCGAAGTCGCGCTCCAGGCCGGCAATCAGCATCCGTTCCCACGGGTCGGCGGGCACGTAGCGGGCAATCTGCTGCTGCGCCCAGTCGAGGCCCAGAACTTCGCCGATGGTCGTATAGGCCTTGGTCAGCGCGAGCTCGTCCAGCTGCTTGCGCGCGGCAAGGGCGGCGATCCCGAACACCCCGTCCAGCTCGAACAGGCGGACCAGGCCGTCGACGATGTCCGCGTCGGTGCCGAGCCCGATCAGCCGTTCGCGGCGCGACGCGGCCTCGTTGCGGACTTCCGAGCGGATCAGCCGCGTCGCCGCGGCCGATACCTTCTTCACGCCCGGGCCAAGCAAGGTGACGAGCTCGCTGACCCCGGCTTCGGCGCCGGTCGAGCGCAGGATGTCGGAGACATGGCTGCGGATCGATCGCGCCGCCACCTGGAACAGCTCGATTCGCAAGGCCTCGGGAATCTCGGCTTCTTCGATGCGGGCCCACAGCTTTGGCAGGTGGAGGAGGTGCTCGGCGACCAGGAATGCCGTCGCCACCTGGCCGAGCGACGCACCTTCTTCCTCGGCCAGGAGGATGGTGATGCTCGGGCCCAATCGGTTGACGATCCGGTTGGCGATCTTGGTGGCGAGGATCTCGTGCCGCAGCCGGTGGGCGCGGATGGCGTCGGCATGGGCCTTCTGCATCGGCTTTGGAAAAGCGGCGAACAATTGCGGTTCGAGCAGCGGGTCATTGGCCGGGGTGATTTTCTCGATGGCATCCTGCAGCGCCATCTTCGCCATCGACAATACGACCGCCAGTTCCGGCCTGGTCAGCCCGCGTCCCTCCATTCCCCGCCGCAGCAGCAGGTCGCTTGAAGCCAGGCCCTCGACCTTGCGGTCCAGGCGGCCGGTCGCTTCCAGTAGTTCGATGGTGCGCACGATCCCCGGCAAAGCGGAGGCGCCGCCGGCTTCGGCGACCGACAGGGCCAGGGTCTGCAGGCGGTTGTCCTCCAGCACCAGCTCGCCGACCTCGTCGGTCATTTTCGCCAGCAGCTCGTTGCGCTTGTCTTCGGCCAGCCTCCCCTCGCGCATCTCGCGGTTGAGGGGGATCTTGATGTTCACCTCATTGTCGGAGCAGTCGACGCCGGCCGAATTGTCGATGAAGTCGGTGTTGATCCGCCCGCCATGCTCGGAGAACTCGATCCGGGCCGCCTGGGTGATGGCCAGGTTGGCGCCTTCGCCGACGACCCGGGCCTTCAGGTCCTTGGCGTCGACCCGCAGGCCGTCGTTGGTCGTGTCGCCGACGTCGGCATGGCTCTGGGTCGAGGCTTTCACATAGGTGCCTATGCCGCCGAACCAGATGAGGTCGACCGGGCTCTTGAGGATGGAGCTGATCAGCGCCGCCGGGTCGAGCTCGGCGGCCTCGATGCCGAGCGCCGCGCGCGCCTCTTCGGTCAGCGCGATCGACTTTTGCGAGCGGGGGACGATCATGCCGCCCTTGGACAGCAACTTGCGGTCGTAATCGTCCCAGCTGGAACGCGGCAGGTCGAACAGCCGCTGGCGCTCGGCCCAGCTCGCGGCCGGGTCGGGGTCGGGGTCGATGAAGATGTGGCGGTGGTCGAACGCGGCAACCAGCTTGATCGATTTCGACAGCAGCATGCCGTTGCCGAAGACGTCGCCCGACATGTCGCCGCAGCCGACTACGCGCACCGGGTCGGTCTGCACGTCGATGCCCATTTCCAGGAAATGACGCTGCACCGACACCCAGCCGCCGCGCGCGGTGATGCCCATCGCCTTGTGGTCGTAGCCGTTCGAGCCGCCGCTGGCGAAAGCGTCGCCGAGCCAGAAGTTGCTTTCCAGGGCGATGGCATTGGCGACGTCGGAAAAGGTCGCCGTGCCCTTGTCGGCGGCGACGACGAAATAGGGATCGTCGCCGTCGCGGATGACGACGCTGTCCGGGTGGACCACCTTGTCGTCGACGATATTGTCGGTGATCGACAGCAGCGAACGGATGAAGATCCGGTAGCTTTCGGTGCCTTCGGCCAGCCAGGCGTCGCGGTTGGACGGGTGGGGCAATTGCTTGGGATAGAAGCCGCCCTTGGCCCCGGTGGGCACGATGACGGCGTTCTTGACGACCTGGGCCTTCATCAGCCCGAGGATTTCGGTGCGGAAGTCGTCGCGGCGGTCGGACCAGCGCAGGCCGCCGCGCGCCACCGGGCCGCCGCGCAGGTGGATGCCCTCGACGCGCGGGCTGTAGACCCAGATTTCGCGCCACGGCACCGGTGCCGGCAGACCGGGGACCTGGCTGGAATCGATCTTCATCGCCAGGGCCAGGCTGCTGGCCGGCGAAAAGGCGTTGGTCCGCAAGGTGGCCTCGACCACGGCGCGCATCAGCTTGAGGATCCGGTCGTCGTCGATCGCGCTGACCGACCGCAGCGCGTCTTCGAAGGCTTCGCGCGCGCGGCGGGCCTCGGCGTTGCGGTCGCCCTTCAGCTTCGGGTCGTGAAGCGCGATGAAGATGTCGATCAGGGCGCTGGTCGCGGCCGGGGCGCGGCCGAGCGCCTCGACCACCGTCGCCAGTCCATAGGTGACGCCCGTCTGGCGCAGGTAGCGGAACCAGGCGCGCAGCCAGACGACCGCCTGCGGCGTCAAGCCGGCGGACAGGATCAGCTTGTTGAAGTCGTCGTTTTCGGCCTCGCCGCGAAGGACCGAGGCAATCGCCTTCTCGAGCGTCGTGTCGCGCTCGAACGACGATGCGCAATCGACGCCCGCGGGCATGTCGACGTCGAAATCGTGGATGTGGCCAAGCGAGCTGTCGCCGAGCCGCGTCGGCACTTCCTCGAGCACCCGGAAGCCGAAATTCTCCAGCACCGGCACCGCCTCCGACAACGCCACATAGCCGCCGGAGCGATAGATTTTCAGCCTCAGATCGCCTTCCGTGTCGCAGGCGATCAGCCGGACCTGGCGGTCGTCGGGACCGCCGAGGCCAGACAGGCGAACGATGTCGCGCGCCGCCTCGCTGGCGCTCGTCCGCGCCCGGTAGTCGTCCGGCATGGCCTCGAGATAGGTCAGCGCCAGGCGCGCGCCTCTGCCGGATCCCGCCTGGTCGACCAGCTCGCCTTCGACCGCCGGCCCCCAGCCGCGCACCATTTCGACCAGCCGGGCGTCCAGCTCGTCGACCGGGGGAATCTTGGTCGATGGGTCGACGGCGAAGGTGAAACGCAGAAGTGCCAGCTCGTCGTCGCCGACATCGACCGACCAGCTGCCGATCGGCACTCCGACCGCATCGGCGATCATCTTGCCGACGGCCAGCCGCCGCCCCGTGGTCAGCTGCTCGCGCGGCAGCCAGACGAAGGCGTACAAATGCCGCTGCAGCGCCCCGGTGAGGAGCAGCAGCTTGGGCCGCGGCCGGTCGGCAAGCGACATGGCGGTCAGTGCAGCCTCGCGCACCTCATGCTCGTCGAACGAGATCAGCAGGTCGTGCGGCAGGGTCGATACGGCATGGGCCAGCGCCTTGCCGCCATGGCTCGAAGGGGCATAGCCCAGCTCGCGGTCGAGCGCCGCCAGGCGGCCGCGCAGCACCGGCACGTCCTCGGCCGGCTCGCGCATCGCCGCGCTGGTCCACAGGCCGCAATGGATCGACACGCAGCCGTCCGGCCGGCGCACGAGGATGACGTCGAGCGGCACCCGGCGGTGAACCGGCGAAACCCGGTCGGCCTTGAGGATCAGGGCCGGGCGCTCGCGGCCAGTCAAATGCTCGATTGCTGCCTTCGACGCCGGTTCGTCCCACAGGCTCTGCTGCCCGCGCAGGATGCCGAGCGTATTGCGGGCATGGCCCTGGCTGTCGACTTCGGCATGGCCGAGCAAAGTGAAATGGTTTTCGGCGAGCCAGCGCAGCAGCGCGGCGCCTTCGTCATCGGCCCCGTCGAGGACGTCGGCGTCGGCCTCCATGCAGGTCAGCATCTCGCGCCAGTCGGCAACGGCGTTGCGGACGTTGGCCAGCACGTCCTTGAGATCTTCGACCAATTCCATCCGCCGCCGGGCATCGGCGCGGTCGAGCTCGATATAGATGACCGATTCCGGCTGTCCTTCGCCGATCCCGGCCAGCCGGCCGGCCTCGTCGCGGGTGACCTTGAGAACCGGGTGCAGCAGGCGGTGGATGGCAAGCCCGCGGGCGGCGATCGCCGAAGCGACGCTGTCGACCAGGAACGGCATGTCGTCGTTGATGATGGCCAGCCGCATCCGCCGCTTGCCGGCCTCGCCGCCGATCGACTTCATCTTCAGCGCCAGCTCGCCGGGCTTACGCCGGGCGGCGACCTCGACGACGAAGGAGGCCGCTTCCTCGCGGTCCTCGACCGTGAAGCCGTCCAGCTCACCGGGGAGGGCATTGCTGACCAGCGCGTCGCGCACGGCCCCGACAACCATATCATCCACGACCGGTTGGGCCGCCATAGGTCTTGCCATTTCCTTGAGGTTCATGGGCCGCGGCCTATAGACCCGGCACAAGGGCCGGGACAAGGCTCGCGCGCAGCCAGTCCGGGGGACTGGCGAGCACGGGCCTCAATTCTATAGCGCGCAGCCAGTCCGGGGGACTGGCGAGCACGGGCCTCAATTCTATAGCGCGCAGCCAGTCCGGGGGACTGGCGAGTACGGGCCGCAACTTTGCTGCGTGATTCCTAGTCCGCCGAGCGGCGAAGCGCGCGCTCCAGCATCGCCTCATCGCTGACCAAGGCGACGACCTCGTGAACTCCGGCGGCGTTGCGGCGCGTAACGACAAGCGCGAATTCCTGGTTGGTTGGCAGGTCGGCCAAGGCAATGGCAGGGGCGCCGCGCAAGCGCGCCCGGCCGCTCTCCACCTTGTCCTCGATCGGCTTGTCCGGGCGGCGGGCCTTGCGCTCGGCGGCGACGAGGCCCTTGAGCCCGCCTTCGGCGGCTTCGAGGAACGGCAGGAAACCGCCGAAATCGACATTGCAGCGCTCGGCGTGGCTGAGCGCGGCGGCGAACTCGGTCAGCCGCGTCTTGTCATAATCGATGCCGAAGACCAGCTTGACGACCGGGGTCATCGGCGCGCGGGCCTGGGCCTTGACCCCGGCATCGTCGAGGATCTCGGCATAATCGTCGGGGACGCGCCTGGCCGCGACGGCGAAATCATAGGCCATTGCCAGGGCGCGGTAGAGCGCGGCGCGGCTGCGGCCGTCGGCCTGCTTGCAGACTTCGGCGCTCTCGCGCGCGGCCCAGAGGCGGTCGGCCAGCCCGGCGTCCGCGTCGAGGGCGATGGCTTCGGGCTCGCCTTCGTCCTCGTCGCCCGCCGGCCCGTCGTCCCAGGCGAGATGATCAGGTTCGGCAAGCGCCTGGGCCGGCTCGGCCGCGTCGGCCTCGGTCTCGGCTTCCACCGGGGCCAGCACCGGCCGGATCGCCGGCGTTTCGGCAATTGCGTCGCCGGCGTCCTTCCAGTTGATGACGCCATAGATGAAGTCGATGGTGTCGCCGTCCGACGAGAAGGGCATCAATATGCCGCGGTAGCAGATGGTGTGGCCGCGCTGGTTGACGAATTCGGCCTCGAAGCCGATCGGCGCGCGGTTGGCGATGATCTGCAGATAATGGTCGGTTAGCCGCGACAGCAGTGAACGGCTGGGGACCTGGTCGATGTGGCGGATTTCCTCGCCGATGTCGCATTCGGCCCGGATCGCGGCGCCGATATAGGGGGTTGCGGGATTCTCACGGCCGCTGGTGAAGTCCAGCAAGACGCTGTTGGGCGCGAAATCGCTGATGTTGGCCGGGTCGAGGTCCTCGATCGACGGGAAGTCGCGGCCGTCGAGCAGCGACACCCAGTAATTGTAGGCGCGGACATGCATGCGGCGCTCGTCGGTGCCGATGTCGAGCGGCGTCGCTGGATAATCCGGCCCGCCGCACGGCTCGGCCGGCCCGTCGAACGCGTGCCTGTGCTCGGAATAGCTGTCCATGCCTGTGGTCGCCCCGGTTTCCTCCAGTTCCGCGCCAATTTGCCCGCGCCGGCCTAACAAAGCGTTAAGCATGTTTGTTTGACGCGAGCCCTCGCGGCCTTGCGGCAGGCAAGGGGCACTGTTAGGAGCGCGCGTCCCTGCAAGGATCAAGCCGCTTTAGCTCAGCTGGTAGAGCACATCATTCGTAATGATGGGGTCGTGGGTTCGAGTCCCCCAAGCGGCACCACCCATAAAACCCTTCTAAAACAGTGACTTAGCAGCAATTGGGTGTGGTCGGGAATAACGCCCCAAGTTCCGCGCCTTGTGCTTGCCGACTGCATCTCGGATTTGTGTCCAGAGACGCTTTTGGCCCCAGAATTTGCGGCGTTCGCAGGCGGGTTTCTCTGAGGGGCGATTTCGCAGCCACCAGTTGCTTGGGCCATGGTTGGGCGATGGTTGTGCCGATGCATTGGCGGGTCCGGCGGGCATCGTTTGGCTCGAACTTCAGCCCTCGCGCGCAGGCCTGTTTGCACACCATTGCTTCCTTTCCGCGAAATGGCGAGCACGAAGGCGAAGTCCGGCAGGGGGCGAAGGAACAGCCGCTTGACTTGTAGGATTTGGCCCGCGATTTTTCGCTCCGACGGCGGGTCGCGGCTCGGCAAAAGCCCTCGGTCCCGCCGTCGACCGTCACCAGCACCGGCCCTTGGGCCTGCGCAAGCGAGCGGTGCGGTTTGACCTTGCGCACTCCAGGTACGATCATCGCTGAGCCGAATCGCGCGTGTTGGGGGAATTATGCGCGTCCTGCTGCTTGTGCCGTTACTGTTTCTGCCGGTCAGTGTGCCCGCGGCATCGCATGGCGGCGGCCTCAATTCCGAAGGCTGCCACAACAACCGGAAGACCGGGGACTATCACTGCCACCGCGGGAGCTCCGCATCATCGGCGCCGCGTAAGCCGCAGCGGGCATTGGGCGGCGGGACTTACTTCCGGAACTGCACGCACGCGCGTGCTGCCGGTGCGGCGCCTGTAAGGGTAGGGGAGCCCGGATACGGCAGCCACCTCGATCGCGACGGTGATGGCGTGGGTTGCGAATGATGTACTGGCGCCGCAAGCTTCTCGAAGGGTTCGCGTTCGCGTTCCTGTTTCTGTTTTTCTCCCTTATCCTGGTGTCGGCCTGATCCTTTCGACTCTCGCAATTGTCGCTGCAGGACAGGTCTTCACCTGCACCCCGGTCGCTGTCTGGGATGGCGATGGTCCAATCTGGTGCGCCGAAGGGCCAAAGGTCAGACTCGCGGGAATTGCTGCCAGGGAAATCGATGGCACCTGCAGCGCTGGTCATCCCTGTCCAGCCTTCACCGGCGTCGCCGCGCGTGACGAGCTGGTCCGCAATCTCGGTGGACGTCGCGGATCATCGCCGAACGGTCACATTCGCGTCGTAACCGGCCCCATGACCTGTCGATCGGATGGCAGCGCAGGCGGATCACGAACGGCGGCCTGGTGCATAACCCACTTGGGCGTCGACCTGAACTGCGCGATGGTGAATTCCGGTGCCGCGGCACGGTGGAAGCGCTATTGGCGCGGGCATCGCTGCCCGGCCGGCAGTAGTCGTTAGCGGCTAGGGCCAACGTGGATATGCGCGCACCTGACCATTCCGGGCCGGACAGACCGTTCGTCCCGTTGTCAGACCTCATGTCGAAGGTCGGCTATTTTCTCTTCTACTGGAGCAATCTGGAAAAGGCCCTCACTGATGCAATACGTGATGCGAGGTCCGACGCTGCCAGAACGCCGGCCCGTGTTTGCGGAACCTTCACAGAGCGGCTGGACCTCTGGCGCGAATTGACGACCCCACTGCCCGGGAACGAGAACAATGCGGTTGTGGAGCAGATCGCCGATCAGGCCATGAGCCTCCGCAAAATAAGGAACTTCATCGTGCACGGCCTGATCGGCGGTCACTCAATGCCGGACGCGGCGCCCGGGTACATCGAGTGCGCCGTGGGAGGCTACGACAAGCCGACTGGGGAAAAGGTCAGGTACTCGATCGACGATCTTGAACACCTCGCTCAGGCAGCTGATGCATGTCGTCGCGGATTTCGGGACATCGGTTCGTTCAACTACCGTTTGGACAGCCGCTTCCAAGGCGATCCGGGCTCTTAAATTATGCAAAATCCCGTCGCAGTGGTGTCATCGCTAAAGTCAGCTTTGCGTGGAATGCTGCCGCTGCTCGCCGTCGGAACATATGTTCCTAGAGTCCGCTTTGGGTGGAAAGCTGACATTGAACCCATTTAACGGCCGTGCGAGCGTGGGGCGATGACAGAGGACCCCACCCTTGTTGCAGTCAATCGCTTTTTGCGACTGCTTCGACATGGCGAACCGCCTTCCGACGAAGAGCTTGCTCGCGGCCTCGACGAGCTAGCGATGGCTTATCACGAGGCCCCCGAGGGCTCGCCATCAGACGACGACCGAGATCCGCCAACGGGCGACTTTCAAGTGCGATATGCGGGTCTGGGAGAGCGGTTCTCCAACTACGGGCTATACGCCGTCGCCGACCCAACGGAACCGATTAACGAGAAGAACATGGTCGGTGACGCGATCGATGACTTGGCGGACATTGCCCGCGACCTCGAAGAGGTGATTTGGAGGTTCGAGAACATCGGCGCTGATGACGCACATTGGCACTTCAAGCTCCTGTATAGAGCACACTGGGGAATGCATCTCCGAGAGCTATCGCACTACCTTCACGCCAGGATTTGGTAATGTCAGCTTTGGGTCGAAAGCGGACGCCGCAGGTTTGGGTGGAAAGCGGACCTTCGCCTGCTAGGTTGCTGGCGTGGCTTATGACTTCAACAAGCTGGAAGCGATGGCAGCATCGCTAAAGGGCTAGGGTCGCTATGGCGACGCGCTGCGCATCTACCTTTTCATGGCTGATGGCGACCAGTCGCTCGATGGCGGCTACCTCGGTGAGCGCATAGGCGAGTGCTATGAGCATCTGGGTGAACTAGATGCTGCTCGGTATTGGTACGCACGCGCTGTCGAGGAAAACCCCGAGGTTCGCATAGACGCCGCTGCCGCTCGTAAACGCTTGGGCCACATTTCCATCGCTGACCTATGCGGGGCAGAGAACTAGCATCGGCCTAATGTCCGCAATGGGTCGAAAGCTGACTCAGTCTTGCGGAACCCTCGCTCCGTCACAGTAGCCGCCCTGATACTCCCACCGGCCGCCGGCATCGAGGCAACTGTCGATGTCGAGGAAACCTTTCGCCCACCAACCGAACCAAACCAGGCCCGCGAGTAGCGCCACGACTATCAGCTTACGTCTCATTGCGTTGTGTTTTGAAGCCCAGCCGACGAGTCCGCAATGGGTCGAAAGCAGACATTAGGGAACGGGTATGAGGCCGAAGTAGTCGGCACCAATTCCGGCTGACATGCAGGGTCCAAGGGCGCGCGCATCATTGGAGCCTTGGTCCTCGTAGGCTGAGCGGCAGTATTGTAGGACGCGGTTAAAAGCGGCTGGGTCCTCCTTGTGCGCTACGGCATAGGGAAACGTTGGCTTTGCCTCCGAGCGGAAGGTGCGGACAAGCCGGAAGGAGTTGGCATACTGGAATAGCGAGTGGTCCTGGTCGCCTAAACAGCTTTGGTCCGATGACTTTTCGCTCAAGCAGTAATGGTAGGCACGGTTGCGCATCTGCTGAATCTTCGACTGTGTCAGCGCAGGGTCCAGCTGCCAGTCAGCAGTGGGACCCAGCACGGACTTTGCTTGCAGGTTGGTAATCTGCTCCCCGTCAAACTGCGGGTTCCCGCACGATCCTAGAACAATGGCCATGATGATCAGACAGGTCGCTTTCATGGCCGGACAATCTCACCAGACCCGAATGTCTGCAATGGGTCGAAAGCTGACTCTAGCGATCTAGCGCAGAGGGATTGTGGAAGGCGGTCTCTGTCGGTGCAAGCAACAGCGCTATCTAGGTTTGTCTAGGGAGACCGGAGTTCCATCGGTTCGCTCTTTCCCATCATCCTGGCAGTGCAGCAGGTACCCCATCGCACTTCCTGGCTGGCTTTCATCCCAGATGTCGGCTGAGTCACCCTTCTTCGCGGTCTCGGCCAACACAGCAAATTTCTGAAATCCGGCATATGCGCCGAAAGCATTCTTGCCGTTGATTTCTCCACAGTAGACGGGAATCTCTACCGTCGTTGAGTCCCGCACCATATTATATCGCCGCACGTTGCGGAACTTTGCGCTGTCGGGATCGCGAAGGCTCATCGCGGCGCTTTGCCTGACGGCTCTAAGTTCAGAGGCCAGCATATCTGCCGCTTTGTCGGCTTTCACCGACTGGCTCGCCTCCTCAGAGGAAGAGCAACCCGCGATAAGCATGGCAGCAACGATGACTCGCATGGCAAGCCTCCCAAAACAGCATGGCCCGGGAATCTAACGTCTGCAACACTTGGGGGGTCGAACTAGCCTACCGACGCGTCCGGAGCGCGAGGACGAGAACTGTGCTTACGCTAAAAGCTATTGCCTTCCGACCTCGGCCGCTCAATTCCCCAAGAGCTTCTTCTTCTGGTTCTCGAACTCGGCAGCTGTGAGGGTGCCATCGTCCCGGAGTTTTGCCAGCTTGGCCAGCTCATCCGCTATTGAGAGTGCAGGGATCGCAGTGGGTGTTTCCGGTGGATCCGCTGGGGCCACCACGGCTTCATTCCAAGTCGGGCGATAGTCGCGTTGAAGCGTGACTGTCATGGGCTTGCCGTCCCGGTAAAGCTCCACTTGATAGGTGGCGGCCTTGGTTGCCCGTGCGGCAGCATCAAGCGCATCCTCGTCGTAGTTCTTGATCCGCTCGCCGGCGACGTTGGTCAGCACGTCTCCGACACGCAGATCAGCCCTCTCCGCGGCCGAACCCGAATAGACCTTCGTGACGCGCGGCAGACGGTATTTCCCTTGGATGATTGTCTCCGTGTCTACGCCCATGACAACGTGGTTGGGAAAGGTTGTGCCCACGGGCAGCTTTCCACCGGCCGAGCCCATGAAGTTCATCATGCCATTGTGAAATTCCGGGCCACTGAAGTCCGTACGTTGAATTTGGCCGAACGCCATTTGCAGCTGCATCCAGCCGGCGGCCTGGACGCGTGAAACGCCGTTCACTTCAGCAACGTTGAATCGGAAATACCGGCGGGGTGGAGTCGAGTAACTGTTCCCCATGAGCATCTGGCCCATGATCGACTGTCCAGTGCTCAACGGTGATTCACAGACAACCTCGGAAGCCGAGGAGCTCGTGACTGTCCACTTCAGGTCGATGCACCTGCTGGAAAGCTTTCCGATCACGACCTGAGGCTTTTCAGGAAAGAGCATTTCAGTTGCACCGGATGGTGTCACAGCGAAAAATTTGTCGGCCAATGCCGGCGTCGCGGTGAACGCGAGTGCGGCCGCTATCGCGGCCCTTGCTGGATTACGCATCACGCCCCCCATAGACGAAGATCCGAGCTTGTTTTCGTTACGCGTACTGCGGCCCGGTGGGAAGTGGTTGCCATTTGCGGGGCCGTCAGATGCTAATTACCTTGCTCTCAAGGGGGAACGCAAATGGGGGAAGAGAAAGCAGGTTTAATACGGACGGTCTGGAATGGTCCATTCCATGTTGGCCCTCTGTCGCGGCCCGTTTCAGTCGGTGATGTCCTGCTAAAATTGCTCGAGACGCTGTGGCGAACAGTTCTTTTGGTACTCGCTGTGGTTGTCGCGGGTGCTATCGGCATCCTGGCTTGGGCGCAGTTTATCGAGCCGGCATTTTTCCCACCGCTAAAGAGTCAGATTAGCGCGGTTGTTTCTTATGATGATGGATCCGCCAAGCTACCACCGGCCGATGGCGAAAAACCCTTCAGATGCACGCCGGACTATCCCATCAAGATCGCGTTTCATAACAATTCCAATAAGTCCGTCGGGCATATCGACTTCGCAATTGAAGGCAGATCTGCGAACCGCTCAAGCAATGTCGTGGAGGGGGGTGCCTGGCGCCAAGCGGACCCCGTGACTCCCGCTGGATACACTTGGCAGTCTTGCTGGGCAGTATCAGTTCAGCAGGGCTATGATCCGAAGGCACTCGATTACAAGGTAGAAATTTGGGGCGCGACTGAAGCCGACGCCAGTGCTCGTTTTAAGCCTGTTGCCGCTTCCTCTACCGAAAGCCCCGAGCCGAAACCGTCTGCTGCGGCGACCGCTTCATCCATTCCGAGCCCAAACTCTTCTGTCTCGCTAGGGACGATTAAGGACGCGGATTGGCAAAAGATCGGCATGGGCTGTTCATGCTCGTTTTCCGTGGGAATGCCTCGTGAGGAAAAGCTGATCGCAGGAGGCGATGGTCGGACTTTCTTCCGCCTCAACGGAACGGAACATCTCTGTCCTGCGCCTGATACTCAGTCGATGTTCGACGGTTCAGTGTCAATGTCATGTGGCCCGGCGGCCGTCCGGGTATCGCCTTACGGGAAGGTTAAACCGGGCTATGACGGCCACAGTTCTAGTGCGCGTCTTCACATCGCGCATACTGCAGGAACACTGAGCCTAACCGGGACATGGAGCTGTGGCTGCTAGCAGGCATGCGAAGTCATGGGCGAGTTTAGCGATGTTGGCCACGTTCCAAGAGTAAATCGCGCAATTTCAAGGGCTTGTTGCCGCGCAACAAAGTGGGGTCATTTGTTTGTGCATCAGAGCGTGCACCACCCTTTCCCTCAGATTCGAGACTGGCACCGTTACGACTCGCGGTCGGCCCAAATCTCCCCGTGATTTCAGCAGGATACGAAGCTGCGGCTCACGCGTGCTCCGCACAGAGACCATTCTGGCGCGGCAAATAGCCAGAAAACAGGCGCGTTTCTCTGCTGGCCGGTTTTGCAGCCACCAGTTGCAGATGCTGTTCTGATCCTAGCTGAAGCCGAGAACGCGCCGCTGCCCGGCCCATTCGAGCGGCAGGTCGGTGACTCGCAGGAGCCGGCGACCTGTCAGTGAGGGAGGCTGGCGCCCTTCGACGATGGCGGTCACGATATCGGGAGCCAAGAAGCTGATCCGGAGCAACTGCCATAGGTGCCGCTTGCTGTAGTGGGAGGTCAGCTGATGGGCCTTGTTGGCGAAGAGCGACTTTCGAGCGTTCATGGCCAATGAGACAAGCTTGAGAAGCACGGGGTCCGGAGCTCGGTGAGGACCGCCACTCTCCAGAACCACTTTCAGCTCAGCTCCACGACGGACCATCCGCAGTGGCATGCTGACGACAGGCTGGGCCTCGCCACCAATGCTGAGGCACAGTTCCGTCTCGCGGAGTTGCACTTTAACCCCATGTCCGATCAGGACCTTGCGACGTTCAGGGACGGAGAAGCCGGGGAGTTCCTTGGCAAGGTCGCGGTCAGACATCAGCTGCCCCGGCTCGCAGGGACGTTCATGCGACCTCAGCCAGTCACAGACTGCAGCCATCACAGCACTATCGAGTTCGCCTGCCGGCACACGCCACGCACGTTCGTTGTCCTCGCCTGGCATCAACCTCGTGACATAATATCGGTGTCGCCTGCTGCCCTTATGCGTGGACACGGGTGTCATCGGTCGGGCGTCAGGATCACTGATCATTCCCGTCAGCAGGCTGGGATATCGCGTCTGCTTACCGAGCTTTCGTTGATGGCGATTGGCGGCAACGATCTGCTGGACCTGGGCCCAGTCATCTTCAGCGATGATGCCGTCATGCTCGCCGTTGTACAGTTCGCCACGGTAGCTGACCTTTCCGATGTAGATCGGGTTCTGCAGCAGCTGAGACAGTGAACCTCGCTGGAAGTGCACACCGCCAGCCGTCCGCCCGTTGCTATACTGCCGGACCTTGGTCCTGACGTTCTGATGCGCGAGCTCTTCGACGAGGCGGGCTACTGATCGCAGCTCCGTGTAGCGCCGGAAGATTGAGCGGACGATCTCCGCCTCATGTTCGTCCATCGCTAGTTTCCGATCGCCGAGCCTGTATCCGAGCGGCACCGGGCCACCCATCCAAATTCCCTTCTTTTTCGAAGCCGCCACCTTGTCGCGGATGCGTTCGCTTGTGACCTCCCGCTCGAACTGGGCGAAGGAGAGCAGCACGTTCAGCGTCAGCCTGCCCATGCTGGTCGTTGTATTGAACGCCTGGGTTACGCTGACGAATGACGCGCCAGCCTTGTCGAGTGTGTCGACGATACGGGCGAAGTCAGCGAGGCTGCGCGTCAGCCTGTCTACCTTGTAGACGACGATCACATCGACCTTGCCGGCGACCAAGTCTGCAAGCAGCTGCCTGAGCCCCGGGCGGTCTATGTTTCCGCCGGACCAGCCGCCATCGTCGTAATGCTCATGGATCTGTTCCCAGCCCTCGTGCGCCTGGCTGAGGATGTAGGCCGCACAGGCTTCGCGTTGTGCGTCAAGACTGTTGAATGCCAGCTCCAGTCCTTCTTCGGTCGACTTGCGCGTGTAGATGGCGCAGCGCTTCAGCGTCATGGCTTCCGCGGAGCGCTGCGCACTTTAAGATCAAAGAAGCGCGGTCCCGACCAGTGGGCGCCGGTAATAGCCGAAGCCACCTGAGTAAGGCTGCTGTAATGGCGACCGTCATGTTCGTACCCGTATTCAAGTACCACCACCTGGTGGACCGTACCGCGCCATTCGCGCACCAGTCTGGTTCCGGGCCTGAGTGAGATGCGCTCGCCGTCAACTGCAGACTTGCCGGCACTCAGGCGACTGAGAACAGCCTCAATTTCCCGCCGGACATGCGGCGGGAGATCTCCATGCATGCGGGACTGTTTCTTCCACGCGATGCCGCGGCGGAGCAGGTTTGGGCCGATCTCCGGTGCGGGCTTGCGCCAGCAGTCTCTCCACTCGGCCCGCAGCTGCGCCGGCGTCATGTCATCTAAATCGGTCAGCGTCTGCTCGCAATTACTCACTTGCCAGCTCCGCGCCGGGCTCTTCAACAATGCGGTAGCTGGTGGCTCCGTCGGGGCGCTCCTGCCGCAGGACCCGCGCCTTCTTCCGTATGCCGGTCAGGAAGGCGCGGCAGCTGTGCGGTTTCCACTCGGTCGCCCTGGTGATTTCATCGAGAGTTGCGCCCTTCTCGCGCGACAGGAGGCGGGTGACTGTTGCTGACTTCGTCCGCGGCTTTGTCCAGGCTGCCATTGTGGGTCTCCTTGCTGCCGGTGCGGAACTGCATCGGCTTGCACTGACCCAGGCCGCTGAACCCCACAGGTCGAGCGGCCTCATACACACTATGGCCAACAGCAATGCTCGCTTTGCGGCACTAGTCCAGTCGAAAAGAACGCCGGCCGAAAGCTGCGTCTGGACTTGCGGCACCGGTATCGGCGCATTGGGGCATGGCCGAGGTTTACGATCTGGATGAGGAGACCAGGCTCCTCGTGAGCAGCTCTGCACACGCGCCGGGATGTTGATGGAAGACGCGAGTGTCCAGGCACTAGTCCGAGCAGCTTCGCTCCGTGACCTTCGCTCAAAGGTACAGCGCTCCAGCTTGGCCCTTCGTCACATGGGTCAATTGCTTGACGCTGCTGACGCCCTTCTCAGTCCCGACGTCGGCTTCTGAGCCGACGGTGGCCGGCATAGCTAAAGTGGGTCGGACTCTGCTGAACGATCGGCAACCGGTTAAAGGGTCCGCTCCGCGCCATTTCTGGGCAGGGCAGAACTTCGGGCACCCGCCGGAAAGCAGTCGTTGGAGCGGGGAGATACGAGGGTAGTCCGACGGCTCAGCCGAGACCTGTTAGCGAGGTCGACCGATCTTCCGGCGCCTGTTCAACTAACGCAACAGATCCGGCAAATCGTAGAGCAGCTGCAAGGCTTCGGGCCAGCCTTCGTCGGAGAACAGGGTTAGCATGTCGGAGAGGCGCTGACGTTGCTCGGGATCGTCGAACAGGCTGCGGTGGTCGGCTAGGAAGCGGCGGACGATGCGGACCACAACCGTCAGCCCGAGGCTCTCATATTGATAGCCTTCCGCGGCGGCCCGGCCGGTGAGAAGCGCATGCATGGCGCCGAGCACCAGCGCCGGATTGGCAGGCACGAGATATTCGTAGAGCTCGAGCAGGTGATGGTGGGTGCCCGGCTCGTGCGAGCGCGCGAGGAGGCCGAGGAGCTCGGCATAATCGTCGAGGAAGGCGCGGCGCGCTTCTTCCGTCTGCAGGCCCGGTGCGCGATCGCTGTTGTCATAGGCGCCCGAGCCGAAATAGAGCTGGTTGCCCGCTAGGTGGACCAGGCTTTCCGCTTCCTTGTAACGCTCGCCCGCCCCTGCTTTTTCCTCCTCCGTGGCGTCCTTGGAGGCGAACACGGCGCGGGCGTCCCGAGCAACCTCGATCGAATGCCGGATGATAAAGGTGAGGCACTCCTGGGCCCGGTCGCTCAGCAGCCGATCCTGTTCTTCGGCCTCGGCGCTGTAGCGGGCAAACAGACACTCCCGAAGGCTGGTCGTTACCGAATGAAGGCTATCGGCAAACCCGGTGATGTCGGCCGCCCATTCGCCGATCCAGTCCCGCGCGAGCGGCCGACCGTCACCGACATAGAGTTGCGCAGCCAGCAGGCCGACCGCCCACTGGATATTGTCGCGCGAGCGCTGCGGGTCCTTCTTGCCGAACGGCTGGCGCGCGCGGACCGTCTCGATCAGCCGTTCGGCGCGGGTGAAGTCGTTCCTGAGGATCCGGTGCAGGGAGCGGATGAGGAAAGCCGCAACAACGTCGCTGTTGGACTCGTCCGACGCAAAGGTCTCTGCGATCCGCCACATCCGTTCGGGATCCGCCTTGCACAGTACCTGGAGGTCGCTTGCAACCTGCGCGCGCACCTGGGGCGCCGGGTCGGCGGCCATGCGCTCGATCATGTCGGCGATATGGGGTTCCTGCTCAGCGAATCGCGGCGCAAGCCCAAGCCAGGCCTGCACTGCATAGACCCGGACATCCCAGCCTCCCCACGACAAGCCGATCATCCTTCCTTGGCCCTGGGCCAGTCGCTCTTCGAGAGGCGGTCGAGGAGAGACATGATCTCTGAAAGGCTCGGCAGTCCGTCCGCACCGGGCTCAAAACCCGGTGCCTCCGCGATGCGGTCCACCGCATTGGCAATATAGCCCCAGCCTTGGTGCAGGACCTCGTCGGGGATGTCGGAGCCCGCAGCATCGAGCCTCGCGACCATCGCTGCGGCCGACTCCCAAAGCGCGGCGAGTGCTTCGCGTCCGCTGTCCGCGGGCGTCGCCTCGACCTGCTGGTGAAGCGCCTCGGAAGTCTCGAGCACCGCCGCGATCGGTTCGACGTCGGCGTCGAGGCCTTGGCGGCTCAGCATCTCGCGGACATGGTCATAACGGCCATGGCTGATCGTAAAGCTGCGAAACGGCCGATTTTCCTCCAGCTCGTCGCTCGCCGCCAGCTCGGCGCGGGCGGCGCGCATGGCATCGCTCGCCAGGTCGGCTTCGTCGATGAGGTTCAGCAAGCGTCCAAGCATCCGGCGGCGCCAGCTCGCATCCGGCTGTTCGCCGGGCAGCCAGGCCGCGAGGATCCTCTCCTCGAACGATTGCCGCTCGGCAATGCTGCGAGAGGGATAGCAGGCCGCGACGCAGCGGATCGCGTCACGCAGCGTGTCCTCATGCTCAAGGAAGCCGAGACTCGTCGCCAGCGGCCACAGGAGGTCGGCGACGTCGGCGGTCCGCTCGCTGCCCACGCCGAATATCCGGGCCCAGACGGCGCCACTGGCATAGTCCTCGCTGGCTGCGCTCACGCTCTCGGCAAACTGCTCGGGCGAGCAGGTGCGCAGGAACTTGACGAACCGGGCGAGGATGTCGTCGTCCGATCCCGGGTGATCAGGATCCTGCTCGTCCCAGGCCTTCAACTCCACCGCGTGGCCCCGCAGCTCGAGCTCTTTGCCGGCGGGTAACGCAATCGTTGTCGGCTCGCCTTGGGAATAGCCGGACGTGATAGCGGTGCCGAGCGCGGCGTCGATCACCGCGCGCATTCCGTGGCGTGCCGAGATCGCGAGGAATTCCGAGATGCCGCGGCCGAGATGGTGGTGGCAGAGACCATAATCCTGGCGCCGGTTGGAAGTCAGCGACAGAATCCGGCTGCGCCCCAGCGACGTGGAGGCATCGTCCGAGATCGTGTTCCCATAAAGGTGGCGGTAGATCTCCCGCGCGAACTCTGGATCGTGCCTAGCGATCTCGACGACATGCTCGGCAAGCCATGGCGCCTCCTCATCGGCAAAGGACGAGAAATGCGGCTCCTCCAGAATCCGGCTGAGCAAAGCGCGTGAGGCCGCCGGGTCCGAGCCGAAGCTGCGGCCGACGAAGCGGATGGCGATGCTTGCAAGCCAGCTGGCCGGGGGATCCTGCTCCCAGGCGAAGCGCAGCAGCTGGCGCGACGCCGAGCCGACCAGCGCGAACAAGGGTCCATCGTCGAGATCGGCTTTGTCGATCACCAGTTGGACGAGGAAGCGTGCGGGGTCGGCGAGCTCGCGGCGGTTCGTGGCGGCGCAGGCATTAGCGAGCGTTGCCCAAGCAAGGGCGCGCGGGGGATCGATCACGGCCGAGCCCGCTTCGCGGATCGTGGCGAAGCGTGATAGGCGCTGGAGAAGCGTGGTCAGCCCGAGACAGGCGGGGTCCCGCGCGAGCAAGGTGAGCAGGCCGTCGAGATCCCCCGGCTCGTGGATATTCTCGGCGGCACTGCGGAGGGCGACATTGGCGACCACCGCATCGACATCCTCGGACTGGAAGATCAGGTGGATGAGGGTCCAGCTCGCGGTTCGCGCTGCGTCGTCGTGCCGCCAAGCGCGCTCGATGGCGAAACGGAGCGCGGGCGCCAGGAACAAGGCGCGCGAGACGTCGCCGGAAATCTGGCGCACAAGTTCGGCCGGATCGTCGAGGTCGAGGAAGAACCGGCCCGCGATATGGTCGAACAATATGTGGTGGCCGAAGCTCACGCTGTCGGCGTCGCGCTCGACGAGGATGCCGCTCTGGATCACGGGATCGAGATGATCCGACCGGATCGCGACCTTGCGCACCATTAGCCGCTGCAATTCGACCATCCGTTCGGCCGCTGCGCCCGCCGCGCGCTCCACATTGGTGCTGGCCAGTCGCGCATTTTCATAAGCGTCGAGCAGATCGGACTGCGTGCAAAGCGCCCGAATCGCCGCAGGGTCGAGCCCGTCGGCGAGGAGCTGGGCTGCAAGCGACAGGTTGAAGACGTTGCTGAGCAGGCCCGCGAGCGAGGCCGGTGCCGCGGCCAGCAGGTCGCCGAGCGGCGGCGCGGCGACACCGGCCGCCGCCAGATCGTTGGGCGAGAGCGCCGGCACGGTGAAATGCCGAACGTTGCCGAGCAGGGGATCGGCGAAGCCACTGTTCGCGGGAGATCCGGCGAAAGCCTGGCGGAAGCGGCGCCCGTTGCGCAGATCGAAAGTTCGCATGGACGCGACGACGGTCCAGCCAACTAGGCTCTGCGCCTGCTCGACCAGCGTCGCGAACACGGCTTCCGAAGGGCCGCCGCGCGCGGCGTCGAGCGCGTCGATAACGAGGATCTTGCGGCCCCCGCCAGGGAAATTGTCGAGGGCCTCGAGGAGCGGATGCGACAGGCCGAGCTCGGACTGGAGGTCGGCAGCTATCGCCACGCCGGGAAAACGGTCGACTGCAAGGAACAGCAGCTCGGTGTCCCGCTCCTGCTTGAGCAGGTTGGCGGCGTTGACGAGCGCACCGGTCTTGCCCGCGCCTGGATCACCCGTGGCCAGCAGCGACCCCGCTCGCATTGCAGCCGTCAGCGGCGCGTCGCTGGTCCGGCCGACAGTAACCCCGCCACTGATCGGCAATTGTGTGAAGCTTCTCAGCCGCGCGAGCTCGTCGGAGGTATGTGCCCGAAGTCGCTGGACATCGTCATCGAAGCGTGGCGCACCGACATCCACATGTCCCTTGGCGCGAAGGGCACGCAGCAGCCCGTTGCGGTCTGCCGGTGCACCCGAGCCGATCAGCCCGCGAACGATGGCTTTGAGATCGCGAAGAGGCGCCTCGCCTTGATGGTCGCCGCCGTAGAGGTGACGGCCAATGAGGCGCGACGCTTCGCGCCAGTCGTTGCCCCCTTCGTCCATCGAAAAACGCTCGACCCGGAACAGTCGCGCCATGGTCACCAGATCCTCATCGTCGATCGGCCCCGTTGTCTTTTCCGGCCAAGCAGATCTCGCGACATTCTCGAAGGCAACGAGCGCGTCCTGCTGCCGCTGGTTGCCGCGCGCCTTGGTCGTCGACCAGTCGCCCCCAAGCGCGAAGGCGCGACAGGCCTCGTGCAGCCGGTCGAGGCTCCGCGGCGCAGTGTCCTTGACGGCAAGCACAGCTGCAGTGCGAACCGGGTCGAGGACGACGCCGCGTGCCTTCGCATCGGCGACCAGCTCGGCTAGCTGGGCGACCGTCTTCCCGAGAGGAGAATCGGCGCGGTCGCTGATGCCAGCGTTGGTCTTGGCCTGGAGATGGATTGCGCCACCGTCACTCTGCAAGCCTTCGATGTCGTCGAGCGCGTCACCGGTCTCCAGACGGAGGCCTTCGAGCGTCGGTGTCGGGCGTATGGCGAAGCGGGTGCCGACCGGGATGCGGCAGAGGAGATGGACAGCAAGCCAGGTGCCGACAGCGGCCTGGAAGTCCATTCCGCCTTCGCCGGCCCTGCCGCCTGCGCGCAACGCTCGTCGACGCGCGCCGGCAACTGACTCATTCATGGCATTTGGCAACTCTGTGGTTTCGGTATCGGTCGCCACGCGCAAACTCCAGCCACGCTGCCCACACGCACACATCATCGCGGCCGGACAACGGTCAGTTCGGCTCGTAATATGGGGGTGGCAGCTAAGAAGATCGAGGGGGTGAGCTGTGGGGATCGGTCCGCTGCAAATAACAGCGGCACGCTATTCGAGAATGCATTACTGCAGCACATAAGATACGAAGAACGATCCACCACGGCGGGCTCGGACGTCTGAACTGTGAGGGAAAGCAAGGCAGATGCCCCTAGAGAATGTCACCATAGGCAGGGTCTGCCTGCATGAAGTGCACCGCCGGCCGCAGGAGGGACCGCAGCCGAGGCCAACGTATGGTAAGGGGCTGTTGCGCCTCGACGCGCGCGCTACCGAGGCGTTTCGTAGCCGGGTGATTGCCGCGTTCAAGACGAATGCCCAGTGCATGGAAATGGCGATTCGGGAGTTCGGCGCCGGCAGCGTCATCGAACATGGCGCGGAGCTCGTCGGCAAGACGGACGCGCAATTTATCGACCACTCGCAGGTATTCGCCGACGCCCTCGCCAATGCCCAAGGATCACGGCAGATCCCGGGCGGGCTGATGGTCGTGTTCGACGGAACGCTTGGCTACCCTGCGACCCCATTCTTTGGACTGATGAAAGCGGAGCTGCACGAGGGGTTCATCAAGACAGCTGATCTGCAAGCTCGCTTCGTGGACGACCTGTTCCTTAGTCCGAAGACAAAGCTGTACAAGATCGGGCTGTTCATCAGTGGCGGAGCGAAACAGCGCCCGGAGCTGCCTGATGGGTGGCGAGCGATCGTTTACGACAGCGCGATGACATCAATGCAGCGCGATGCCGCTGCCACGTACTTCTACAGCACGTTTTTGGGGCTCGATGTCCCGGAGGACGCGGCGCAGCAGGTGCGGACGTTTTTCGAGGAAACCAAAGCGTTCATCAAGGCCAGCCCGCTTCCCGAAGAGCAGAAGGTCGACTTGTTTAATGGCCTCTATTCGTACCTGAAATACGACAAAGGCAACACGATCCAGACCTCGCGCTTCGCAGGGACCTACATGGACGGTCCGGTAGCGGACGAATACCTCAACCATATGCGGCAGCGGAAATTTCCAACGGCAGCCATTGCGAAGGATCTCTCCGAGGTTGGAGGCGTGCTCCGTTGGCGCAAGCTCAAGTTTCCTCGCGCGATAACGCTTTCCGGTCCGCCGGACGCTGTGCAGGACCTAGTGACGGTCGACTCGGTCCGCGGCAAAGACGGCCAGCGCTGGACTCGTGTCACGATCAGGGGCGAGTTGCAGGGGCAGGAATGACCAAGGAAGCTGACTTCCTGCAGCGATGGTCAATGGAGCAGGCAGCGCACCTCGCCTGGGGCAACATGATCTGCCGTGTCGTCGCGGAAAGACTCGCGCCTATCATCGCGCCCGTGCCTGCGGATTATTTCCTCAAAACGCGGGGCGAACCGCGTCTGAAAGATGACCAGAAGCTCATAGAGAAGGCGTTCTACCGCAATAAGGGGTATGCGAACCCGTACGACGACATCACCGATAAAGTCGGCACGAGGTTCGTCGTGCTGCTGGGCAGCGACATTAGGAAAGTCGAGCAAGCGCTGACATCGGTCGAGGGCTGGACACTATCGAAGGACCGCGACTATGAGCAGGAACAAAGCAAGAACCCGCTCAAGTTCGACTATGCGGCAGTCCATTTCGTCGTTCGACCTGATCGGGATGTGTCGCACCAAGGCATTTCAATTCCAGCAGGGACGCCATGCGAGGTACAGATCAAGACCCTGCTTCAACACGCTTACAGCGAGCTCACCCACGACACGATCTACAAACCGCAGATTCAGGCGACCCACTTCATGCAGCGCGATGCCGCCAAGGCGATGGCGCTGCTTGAGGCAACCAACGACTATTTTGAAAAGGTGGCCCGCGATGTCCACGCGGCGCTTGCCCAGGTCCGGGCCATGACCGCGGAATTGTCCGCAGTCTATCGCGAGATCGTTGGCATAGAGCCAAAGCCCACCTCACTGGAAGGCTTACTGTTGGACGCGTACGAAGCGACGGCCGAAGACTATGTCGATCAGCTCCGCTCGTTTTTGGCGGACAATGGCTTCATAGCGGAGCGGGTGCGGGAGCGGGTGTCAGCAGGCAACCCGATCTTCACTCAGCCGTCCGTGCTGCTGGCGTATATGGCCGTGCGAAAGTCAGCACGCCTCGCTGTCGAGCGCTGGCCGCTAACTGAAGGCGAGATGGAGCCGTTGCTCAACGACTTGGGCGAGAGCATCCACTAAGCCGCCTTCTTATCTCCCAAGCAGACGTTCCGGTTTTCAGGTCGGCCCCGACGAAGCTTGCTGGTCCGCTGTTGGCGCAAAGGGGACTAAAGCGGGATGCGCGTGACCCTCGTGTAGAGCTTCCCCGTCGTGCGCTCGAGATTGGCTGAGGACATTCGCCATTGCGGCCGGACTTTCGGCTCACCGTTGGCATACAGGCTGTCGGCCGGATCGTAGTAGATGAGCCCGGCGTGGATTGCTCGCAGCAGTCGGAACACTTCGGTCCCCTCTCCCACGAGCGCTTCAGGCGCGTATCGATACTGCACCCCAGCTGCGGTCTCGCGCGCCTCAGCAAAAATGTAGAGAGCCGAAGCATGCTTGGCATTCCACGAATTCGCGAGCCGCTCGAGTGACCAAGACGCGACGATGTCGCCGGTCGCAGGGTCGATCATTTCGACGGCAATGCCGGCGTCAGCATCAAACGTGTCAGCCGCCGCGTCATAGCCGTTCACACGGAGCTCAAATCCGGTGGAGCTGCATGGCTTTCCAACTCGATGAAGTCCGGTGAAACGCCGGCTGCCGTCATCCTTGACTGAGGGTCGCCCGTAGTGGGCCATGAATTCGCGAAAGCTGTGCTCCCCCTGAAATCCGCCATCCGGCGTTGGCGTCATCAGACTTATGCGACTGCCGCGGTAGCTCTTGACCTCATAGCCGTAAGCATCGGGCTCCTTGGCTGCATTGGCAGCGACACCGAGCAAAGCTTCGAGCGTGTAGCCGGCGCCCTGATTGCCCCTGAAAGGCACCGGTGCCGCTGCTCCTGGTTTCAGGATCACCGACGGATGCCAGCCGGCCGCCACGATCGCGCGCAGTTCGCCGATAAGCAGATCGAGCGGCGCAACACCGGCGGCTGCGGTTGTGGACAGGACCTGGAATATTGGCACCGCCGCAAGCACCGGCAGTTCGGGAAAGCTGCTGACCAAATGATCGTCGCGCTCGGTCAGGATCGTGCCGATGACCGTGCCGGACGGCGCTGTCCCCAGCACCAGGATCCTCTTGCCATACTTGGCAAGAGAAGTGCGGCGCAGAGCATCGGGTGCGGTGTCGCACCCCGTCAGGAATCCCGAGAGCCGCGCTTCGGGATACTGGAAGTAGTCGATAATGCGCGCGCCGGGGACGCGCTGCAGATGGCCGTTGTGGCCTATCCAAGCGAGATCGATCAGCGCTTCGAGCTTCGGCTTGCCGCTGCTTGATCGGCGCTTCGCGACGCTCTCGCTCGCTGAGCGCTCTACGATCCTCGCCGGGAAGAGGTTCAGGATACCGTCGATGCCTTTGCCCAGATAGATCTGGTTTTTGTCGTTATCCTGCCTCGGCGCGAGATGTTTGACGTAGAGCGTCCGCACGCCGTGGCTGGCGAACAGGTGCTGGAGCTCTTCGATGGTGCGCACGGGCATGCAGCGCAGCATGACGCGCCATCATTTCCGCCGCAATCCTTCGCTAGTCGCTCCCACGAATTTCGCCGCTTGCGTCCGTTCCGCTGAGCCAGTCGGCGATTCGTGACAGAAGTTTGTTCTGATTGAGCCGAGATCTGCCGGTAATGGCACACTGCCAGATGACGAGGCGCCTCCACCCGAGCGCTACCGAAGCTTGCGCGTTTCTCAGCTCCCGATCGACGTTAGCAGTGAGTTTCCTCTCCCAGAACTCTGCATTGTCCACAGGGCGCCTTTTGACCAGATGACAGTCATGCGCGTGGAAGAAGCAGCCGTGCACTTCAATGAGCGCGTTCCATTTGCGCAGGGTCAGATCTGGTGTCCCGGGAAGGTCCCGGCGGTGCAGGCGATAACGGTAGCCGGCGCCATGCAGGAGCTTGCGGACGATCAGTTCCGGTTTGGTGTTCGCCGACCGAATCGCCGCCATGTTGCGGCTGCGCGTGGCGGACGGCCTACGCGGCTTTGCGGCGTTTGCGGCCACGCCGCTCCTTCCGGTCTATCTCGAGCATTTTTTTCAGCGAGGGCTCCATGTAGCGGGCAATGGCTTCGACTACGGGGACGACCACGGCATTACCGAACTGCCGATAGGCCTGTGTGTCGGAGACGACACTGGTGTCCCACCGTCGCTCACCGCGTTCAAACCCCATTAGCCGGGCACACTCGGTCGGCGTTAGACGACGCGGTCGTGCCCCCTTCTGTGCGACAAGAATTTCTGACCCGTCTTTGTGGTAGCGCGCGGACAATGTGCGCGTGACACCATTCTCATCGAACAGACTGTAACCAAAACCGTTGCCAGCCTTCTCGTGCTTGGCCCGATAGTCCTGGAGGTAGGTCCAGAGCTTTTCAGTCAGGGTATATTTGGAATCGACTTCGTTATGGCCCTGCAGGATCGAACCAAGCTTGGGCCAGTCCGCTTCCTTTGCGATCACGGAGTCGAACCCCTCGAAGCTGAACCCCACATCCTTCCGGAAGCCGACGATGAAAATCCTTTCCCGGTGCTGAGGAACCCACGGCATTGAGCTGATGACGCGGCAGTCGATCGCATAATCGAGATCATCCTCCAGGGTCCGGCGGATCACCTCGAAGGTGTTGCCGCGATCATGGCGGGTGAGGTGCTTTACATTTTCCAGCAGAAACGCCGCAGGGCGATGATGACGCAGGATGCGCTCGATCTCGAAGAAGAGGTTACCCTGCTTCTCGTCCGCGAACCCATGCCGGCGGCCGAGCGAATTCTTCTTTGAGACACCTGCCAGCGAGAAGGGCTGGCATGGGAATCCGGCCAGGAGAACTTCGAAATCGGGAATCTTTGACGGGTCCGCGCCATAGGGCCGGATGTCGCCGGCCATCACATGTTCGTCGCACTCGGGGAAATTGCGCGCGTAAGTCTTCTGCGCATATTTATCCCACTCACTGGTAAAGACGCACCGGCCCCCGATGGCTTCGAAGCCGAGCCTGAGGCCGCCAATCCCAGCAAACAGGTCGATGAAGCGGAATGCCGGCGCTGGCCGGTTATCGTTGCGTGCGTCCGCGATTTCACGGACCTTTTCATCGACCAGCTTGGGAGGTGCCGTCTCGCCGGCGATGTACCTGCGGATATGTCGCTCCGTGACACCAAGCCTTTCCTCAGCCTCGGCCATGGACAGACCCGACCGGGCGAAAACGGTGGCAAATGAAAGTGGCTCAGACAACATCGCCTCCGGCGGGACTCTTTCGGACACAATGGCCTCCTGATTCCCGCCGATCAACTGACGTTGGCTGATTTATCTGTGGAAAAGTTCAGAGGTCAGGCGAGGAGATCGGACGCACTGACAGCCAGTGCCAGGGCGAGCTTCTCAACAATCACGATCGTCGGATTACGGGACCCGCGTTCGACGTCGCTAACGTACGTGCGATGAATCCCTGCTTCGTCGGCAAGCGCCTCCTGGCTGAGTTCGCGCTCAAGGCGGTACCTACGGACATTCCGGCCAAGGCGATGTCTGACATCCACCCCGCGACATGAAGGCCGATGTCGACGATCAATCTACAGACGATGAGTGACAATTCGTTTGACTGACGCTGTCCCTTACGCATGGTCGATGTCTCTTATCGTCTACAAAGGCCGCGGCTATGCGTATCATGATCTTTTCGGCGATTGTTCTCGTGGTGACTGCTCCGGCTGCGGCGCAGCAAACGCTGAGGGACGAGGATCTGTCGGCCATCGCCGAGAAGGTGAGGCAGTTCGCACCTCGCGACCAATTCGACGCGCCGCCCCCTCAGCAAAGTCTGGCGGGTCGGCGTTTCAGTTATACGATTGAACCCAAACCGATTGGCCGCGCGACGAATTGCGAAGCATTTCCCGAATGGGTCTATCTGCCGGCACAGGGCCGCCTGAACTTCTCGTGGAGCTCGAGCCTGACCCTGACGTATAATTTGTTGGGCGCAAACGGCCCCGTGTTCCCGCCGACGATGACTAGGCCACGCAATGCCGAGCTCACCTTTCGAAGCTTCACATGCGTGAAGAGAATTGAGCCCAGCTACACCGCCACCAATGCATTCGGCGCTCAGTTCACGATCGAAAAAATGACGGACGTCGTCAGTGCGATAGCCGATTTCGAGCCACTGGGCGCCCGGCTGGCACCATCGTCCTGGGAAGCGAGTGTTTCGGGCGACGCGGCACGGACAATGGTGGCAAATGCGCGGGTTCGTGTCAGCGGAACGCTTGCCGACTGGTGGCCGGGAACCAGCGTTGTGTGCGGCCGCAAGCGCCTTGAACCGAGCATTCGTTTGCCATTGGATCGAACGACGGATCTCTGTCTGATCCGTGGTCGCGTCGAGCGGATCGAAGTCATCGACCAGCAGACCGGCGCCGTACTGTATTCCGTGGAGCCATCCGCGCGTCGCTAGGGCCTTGGTTGCGCATTAGGCGGCGGACAAACGAGGCGGCAATGACAGTCCAACCCACCCTCGTCACGCGGGACGAGCTCTACACCCTGGTATGGCAGAGCCCGGGTACTCACCTCGCGAAGCGCTTTGGCGTCAGCGACGTTGCCCTAGCCAAGATCTGCCGCAGGCTTGAAGTGCCCCGACCACCGCCCGGCTGGTGGGCGAGAATGGCGGTCGGCAGGAAAGCAAAGATCGTGCCACTGCCAGCCGCCAGGCCAGGAATTCCGGGCCGTATCGAGATCCGGCCAACGTCCAAAATGACTAACGGGCTGCGCGAACGCATTCGCGGCACGGCAGACAGATTTGGGCCCATCTCCGTTCCTGACCGCCTCACTCGTCCGCATGCCGTGATTGCCGGCTGGATCCGAGACCGGCGCGAACGGCAGGAGCGGGCGAAAGACGAGAGGGAGCCCGGGCGTCGAAGTCTTTATTCGGTTCCGGACTGGACCGGGACCGAACGACGGCGGCATCGTGTCCTGCATGCGATCTTTCGCGCGCTGGAACGGAGTGGCGCGGAGATACGCCAGGACGATCGAGGCAGGCTGACTGCGATTCTGGACGGCGAGCCGATAGCGTTCGAGCTGCGTGAGAAGCTGCGTCAGGTCACGCGGCCGCTGACTGCTGACGAGAAACGCTGGGAAACCTGGAACAGGAGCGGTGTCCGCAGGGAGCTTGAGCCGACGGGTTTGCTGCAGTTCACAATCTCCGCCTGGACCGACGAGTCTGTGCGCAAGATTTGGCTCGAGAGCCACAGCCGGCCGATCGGCGGAATGCTGCCGGAGATCGTCGCGACTTTCGTCGTGCTGGCGCCGGTTCTGGCCGAGCGAACGCGGCAGCGCGAGGAGGCGGCGCGGAGATGGGAAGAGGAGCGACGCCGGGCGGACGAGGAACGGCAGCTGCAGCGCGAGGATGACAACCGCTGGCGGCGGTTTCTGGAGATTGCCGGCGACTGGAAGCAGTCGGCACTGGCGCGCGAGTTCATCGCCACATTGCAGACCGCCAGCGCCTCCATGAACGATCAGATCGAAGGCCGCAGTATTGCCGAATGGCTTGAATGGGCGGAGAGCCGGGCGGCGGCGATGGACGCGACGCAGCAAGGTCTGGAACAGCTGTTCAGCAACGTTGGAGCTGTTCGCGCGTGGACTTATCGCGGACTGGATTAGTCCGAGCCTGAGATCGGGACCGCATCAGCTCGGGAACCGAAGCGAGGCGCCGGTCGTGTCGCGCTAACCGTCGCTGCGAAATGGCTGTGACATTCACGCAACTCACGGTGCATTTCCGATCAAGGCCTGTTGTAAAACTGGTCACGAAATTCCCATCTATCCCGTTGCAGATGGCTCGTTCCACCGGCCGCACCGCGAAACCTGTGACGAGGGGTGCAAGCGGTGCCTGGGGGCGAGCGGCCCATCCGCTCGATGAGGTTAAGGAGACATTTCCATGGCCAAGTCGACAAAGATCGGAAGGAGCGCCGTCAGCGGTCGTTTCATGCCGGTCAAAAAGGCTCAGGGATCGCCAAAGGCGGTCGTTGAGACCATCAAGCGCGGGAAGAAGTAAGCTAGCCGGCTGACCTTCAAGCGCGAGGCTGGTGTGGCGCTTGCACTGCACCAGCCTCAATTGTCAACGAGCACCGAGCGCCCGGCGCTTGGCGTGCAAACGGGGTGGGGAACGCAGTTGGCGAAGGGAAAGTCGGGGAAAAAGACGACTGTTCGCAAAAAGGCCGGCCGGGCGACACGGGTCGCAAAGCTGGGTCGAGATGCCGCCACAGGTCGGTTCATCACAAGCGTGACATCTGATCGTCCGACCCCTCGCCCGAAGCCAAAGAAGTAGGAGCAGGAAATGAACAACAGAAATCAGGAAGGAGAAGGTCGCCGCGGTGGCGGAAGCGACGGCCGCGGATCACCGGAGCGCGGGACACCTATCCGGGACAATGCGAAAAAAGGCGACAACACAGTCTCCTATGATCGGCCCACGCCACAGAAACCATCCAAGGACTGAGCGCGACCTGTGTCAGACAGTGCTCCTGACAGACACGATTTGCTTTTCGCCGCTGAGATGTCAGCGCGATACCATCGGCGAAGGGCTGCCTTTCTCGAAACGACGAATAACTCGCTGAATTTCCTGACGCTGGCGGGCGGCGCCGGCGCGTTTGTCAGCCTTTATGGTGCAGGCACCGGGATCGCGAAGGCGCTTGCCCTTGTGCTGGCTCTCATCGGGATCATCCAGATCGTCTTTTCGCCGCAGGCGAATGCCATGAAGCATAAGCAATGGCTCATTCAATGGTCGGACCTGATACGCGAGATCGCACTCACGCCCTCGCCGACACCACAGCAGCTTGATGACTGGCTGCGCAGAAGGGTCGCAATCGAAACGGAATGCGTGGTTGAACTGAGAGCACTCCAGGCGGACTGCTTCATTCGAACTTCACGCGCGATGGGGCTGGAAGAAACGCACAACTACGAACTGCGGTGGTGGCACAGGATGTTCATGCAGGTGATCCGTTTCGAACATGCTTTCGAACGCCTGCCGGCACACGCTGATGCCTCACGGTCTGCCTGACCGGCAAAGGAGGAACAACATGGCTAGGGAACCCGACTGGCTGGATCCCGCGGGCCTGCAGATTTGCTGGCTCAACGACAAAACACCGCCGGGTCTCTTCTCGGCGTCGGGCGGCCTAACCGTATGGGTAGTTGATACTGTCGACGGGCCGCACGGCGTTCGCCTTTCGGAGGGCGACGGCCAGTTCCTCATCTGGAAGCTTGAACCGGGATTCAATCACAGCGGCGTCCATCTCGGCCCTGTGGAACTGCAGCTCGATGTGCGCACAATCGAAATGCCGGATAACATGCCGGAAGCCGGTGATCTCGACCTTCAGGGCGACACGGTTACGCTCATTGGGGCGTCCTCTCGTGGCTATATCCGCGCACCGACGCTCGTTGTTGGGCGGCTGTCCCCGGCGGGAGAACATCCGCTCAGTTTCCGCTGCGCGCATTGGTCGCTGGTCAGGGTCAGCGGGGAAGATCGCAAAATCGTATTTGAGCACCCTTCAGGCGCAGATCCAGAGTAACGAGGTAAATGTGCTCCTTCGGTTAAGGAGTGTGGGGGCACGATTCTGAAGCTGCGGCGTCAGGACTCGAACCGTCGCTTTACATAAGATCACGTCGCGCTGCGCCAAGGCGAATGCGCCACAGGGCTCATTGGGCCACACGTGTTTCTGGTATTCTGACTGACGCAATTATCCTTACATTACTTTGTATCACAACACTTTAGTCAGACGGGGGCAGCTCAGCCTTAGGTGCGGGTACAATTCCCACGATTTTAGCTTCATCGATTGTAAGAGCATAACTCTGAAACGGTCCTCCAATCTTCTGAAATCTACCGGACGCTACAGCACGTACTCCGTACCGCTGCTCAATGGTGGAACGCTTATATGCTTCTGTTAGAGTCCAGAAGAGCGTGTTCTTGCCGTCTTTTGGTGAGCGGTCCTCAATTACGTCGATTGTCGCCTTTGTCGGACAGCGCTTATCGGTAATGGCATAAGTATGTTCGATGCCATCTGAAACAAAGACAGCGTCAAGCAGTATCGAAGTGCCATCGTAGATATCGGCCTTTTGGACTACTTCACAAGATGAAATGGCCGCGGGGGGTACGCCACATGCTGCGAGCATGAGCAAAATTGCGAATGGCCAACGTCGGTTCACCACGGCTTGACCCCTGGACAGTTTCCTCGAGTGCGGCAGGCGTTCTGCCAGGCATTAACGCGAGCACCCTCTTCCATTTTCTTTTGCTCGGTACTTTTACCCCAATCAGGATCCCACAACGGATATCCGCCTTGGCTTTCCGCCCCAAGGGCCCGGTCAACCAGGCCTTGAACGGTGTACGCACGCCGCTCTGTGTCATATCGCTCTTGAGCTGTTCTTGGATTCCGACCGCCAAGCCTGTTCCGCTCGTCATATATGTGTGTGCCTTCGTGAGCCGCCGTCCCACCTGCAGATCCAATGCTTGCTCTACGAAAGTCGGCAAATGTTTTAATTTGAGAGTTGATGGTCACAGTCGTTATTCCGTTCTCAGTAGATGTTTGAGCAACCCGCGAAATGTCACCCGATCGGACGACGACGCCATTCGCCTCACCAGTCGCCCCCCATGCCTTTAGGCTTTGTGACAATCGTTCAGCGTCTTTTCCACTCATGTTTGTTAGAGCTTTTTGAGCTTCCTTTAGAGCTTGCGCGATCACATCGCACTGCGGAGATTTCTTTTCGGCACAAGTCCATTCGCCGGTTGGATCCGAATTCGAAATCGGATTGTTCCCCACATATGAATACAGATTGACCTGATCATCATATCCTACCGGATCCACCTGCAGGAATCGCCCCAAAATGGGGGAGTAGGCCCGCGCCTTGTAGTGCCAAAGCTGGAGCTCAGCGAGCCAGATCTGGCCCGTGTACCCAAACCGTCCGCTGAACCCGCTCTGCGGCACTCCGTATTCATCATATTTGCTGATTGTAGCGTCGCCGCTGCCGTCGCTGATCGCGACAATCGAGCCCTGGTGGTTCGAATGTAGGAACTTGCGCGTCGCCAGTGTCGCTCCATCATACTGGACGGTGGGGTCGTCGACTGCAACGCCATGGACGTAGCGTTTGGTTGCATTGCCTGAAACGTATTCGGCAATCAGTTCGTCGCCATCGTAGAGGAATCGCGTGGTCGTCGCGCCTGCGACCTCGTAAAGCCGACCGAGCGGATCATATTTCAGCGTCGCCGTTTTGCCGCCGCTGGCGCTAATCAGGCGGTTCTCGACGTCATAGCCGTAGGTCGTCGAGGAAGGCGTACCCGGCTCGAAAGTGAGATTTCCGTTTTCGTCATACTGATACGCACCGCCGGCAACCGAGGTGTACTGGTTGAGACCGTTGACGCTGTAGCTCTGGATGGCCGGTGTAAGCGCAGTATAAGCATAGCTGTCGTTGCTCAGCGCACGCGTCAGGATCTGGCTGGCGGAATTGTACGTAAACGTGTGCGTGATATCGCTCGCCGTCAGGTTCAGGTCCTGATTGAGCGTCCACAGCCGCGAGATGCCATCATAAGTGAAATTCGTGGCCGCGCCGTTCGGCCGGGTTACCTGCTGCAGCCTGCTCGGCGTGTCATAGGTGAATGTCGCGAGGCTGGTCGAACCATTCTCCTTGATCGCCTTGAGCTTTGAGGCATCATCATATTCATAGGTGAAGTAATAGGGCGTGGGCTGCGGGTCTGGATGCGTGACCCGCGTGCGCCTGCCGGCTGGATCATATTCGTAATTGAGCCGGCGGGCCGTGCCCCCCATGTTGCTTTCTGACCAGAGCAGCCGCCCGAGGGCGTCATAATCGTTGCTGATGCCCTCGCTGCTCGCGCTGAACAGCGCCGAGGTCTGCGCGCCGAGACTGTTGTAGGTGTAGGCGACGTCGCCGTCTGTGCCCGGTACATTCTTGACGGTCATCCGGTTGAGCAGGTCGTAGGTATAGCCGATGATCTGCCCATCACGTTTGGTCAGCTGCGTGCGGTTGCCGTTGTTGTCGAGCTGGTAGGACTCTTTGTCCGTGGCGCTGACGGTTTCCGGATTTGTCTTGTCGGGGAACCGCCATTCGATCTGGCGGTCGTGACCATCATAGACGAACTGCGCTTTATACCCGCGCGCGTCGGTCAGGGACTCGCGCTTGCCATTGAGCGTGTAGCTGTAGGTCGCCTCGTCGGCCTGGTCTTTCGTGCCATAGCCCTCGGTCACCTTGATGAGCTGTCCGGCAAGGTCGTAGCTGTTCTTCGTGATGCGGTCGGGACCCTGGCTTCCCTCGGTATCCGGCGTGCAGGCGGACGCCGGCAGTGAACCGAACTCAGCCGGGTTCATGCGTACGGCGGTGCAGTCGAGGCGGCCAAAGGTGTCGTAGCTGTACTGGGTGACCGCGCGGATCGTCCCGCCGGCTTCCTTCCTGACGACCTTGGTCTTGCGGTCGAGCGCGTCGTATGTCGTCTCCTCGCTGTCGACGAGAGTGAACGTGTTCCAGCCGGTCGCCTGGTTCGGGAGCGTGACATTCTCGACTTTGATGAGCCGGCCGGCGTCGTCGTACGTATTGTTAGTCCCCACCGGAACCCCGCTCCCAGCGCCATCCGGATCGGGGCCCATGGTCGCGGTGACGCGGCGTTTCGCATCATAGCGCCAGCGGCTGATATCCACCGCAGGGCTGAGCAGGGCGCCGTCCTCGGTCAGCTTGTCGCCATTGGCATCATAGGTCCATGTCGTCGTGGCAGTGGGACTGCCGTCCCCGGCCGCGACGGTCTTCGAGATCGGCAGCAGGTTGTTGGCCGTCCCGCTCGAGGGATAGATGAATGTGGTCTTCGTCTCGTCATCGGTACCGACGCACGACGGCGCCGTGCCGGTGCGGCACTCGGAAATTTCGGTCAGCAGCCAGACGAGGCCGCCGTTGACGAATGTACCCGACGTGTTCTTGTAGCGCGCCTGGAACTGCTGGTAGGTGTAACGCTTCTGTGGGCTCGGCAGCGGTCCGGCGCCGTCCGGATCGGGCATGGTTTCGGTCAGGATCAGGCCGTGCGTCCCGGAATAGCTGTACGTCGTCACCGCGTTGCGCGGATCGGTCATGGTCTCCGGCTTGGCGCAATTGAAGTTCACGGTGCAGGTATAGGTGAAACCAGTGGTGAGGGCGGGCTCGGAAGTATTCGTGGTCGCCACCCATTTCCGCTGCGTAAGCTGGCCCTGCGAGCCGTAGCTGAAATACTCAGTCCGGCCACTTGGCAGCGCTTTCGACATGAGCATTTGGTGCGGCGACGTTCGGCCGCCCCAGAAATCCAGTGTCGTGGTTCGGCCAAGCGGGTCCTTGATCTGGACGGGCGCGGGCGAAATGAACTGAGGCGACATCGAGTTCAGCTGATAACTGTCCCAGACCAGCGTGGTTGTCGCGCTGGCGTTTTCAGTCCAGCCGACGCCTCTGGCCGATTCCACCGGGACCGGTGGGTCCGAGATGTTTTCATGGTCCTGGTAGGTGTAGGCAATCGTCCGGCCGTCGGAGAACTGCTGCTGGCTGACACCATAGCCGGTGTTGACCAGGGTCATCGTATTCACCAGCCACGGCGTGCCGATGCCCGGCTTGGAATAGCTCTGCGTATAGGGCGCCGTCGTGAAGTTATTGGCAATCGTCCAGACCTTGCCGAGAGGGTCGGTGATGGACGCCAGGCGGAAAGTCGTACCGGTGTAACCATAGAGCACGGTCTGAGCACCGGCAGGGCACGTGTTACCCGTCGGCGGTGTGGTCACGCTCGTGTTGAACACGCAGGCCTTGCTGATCCGGTCGCTGCCGCTGCCGGTATATTCGAGGATCAGCTCGTAGCCGGTATTGCTTTTGACTCGCCGCAGACGCCGCGTCGTGTCCTCGGAATCGCCGCCACTGTCATAGGTGAGCGTGTAGACGATCCCGTCCTTGCGGGTGATTGACGACACCCAGACGTTGCCGGTGTTCTGGCCGCCGCTTTCGAACAGATAGACCGTGCCGTCATTGGCCGTGAAGCGGTACGCCGATGTCGGAAACCCGACATA
>Ga0073934_10001121_pt1 | contig 67748 bp, 76 predicted proteins | sample LarsenN4metaG_FD_76834 | JGI IMG/M metagenome (GOLD analysis project Ga0073934, IMG submission 76834) | Hot spring sediment bacterial and archeal communities from British Columbia, Canada, to study Microbial Dark Matter (Phase II) - Larsen... ... | reverse complement strand
TCTTCCTGATTCATTCGGCTATAATTGAATCGAGTGGAGGGGTGCAGGGTCCGGTGATTCTCCCGGCCTTCAAAGCCGGTGGTCTCATCCCGCACGGGCTGGGACGATGGGTTCGACTCCCATACCCTTCCGCCACCTACCTGTGAGCCGTCGGAAGAAAAAACGCCCACCGAAGTATGATCCGGCGGCACAGGCTCGACGCCTCGCGCGGGCCGTTGTCGGGCAAGTCCCCCCGGAGCGAGTTCTGCTCAACAAGAGAAAAAAGAAGCCCAAACACAAGCGCCGCGATGTCGACCGCGAACTGGAAGAGTGACAATCCTTCCCTTATCTCCTCAGCGAAGGGAACAAGGGAGCGCAGGCGACGCCGGCCCGGCGTCAGTTCTTCGAGCCTCAACCCGGCTTGTAGTCGGGGACATTCTCACCCGCGTGGAAGGGGACGACTGTTTTGCCCGCTTTCTGGGCGAGCCGCGAAGCAATGGTTTCGATTTCATTCCTGTTGAAGCCGATCGAGGTAATCGCAACTCTGCCATCTGTTTCCACCAAGAAGAGCGTGGGCACAGTGGTCAGGCCGTAGGCGTTGGAGACCGGATAGCCGCGCCCATCGAGCAGGACCGGGAACGTGATGCCGTACTCCCGAACAAACTCCCGCGAGTCTCTGGTGTCGTCTTGTGAAATAGCCCAAATCCGGATGCTGCCAGCGCTGTTCACTCCCTGGTAGATGCGCTCGATGAAAGGGAATGTGAACTGGCAGACAGGGCAACTCTCCTTGAAGAATGCGAGCAGAACAGGTCCGCTCTGGAGAGCTTCCTGCAGGGAATAGTCCTTGCCGTCGAGGGCAAGAAGCGAAAAATCGGGAGCCTTTGTCCCCGGCCCCAGTGTAGACACCATCTTTCCTCCAAAGAGTCGCACAATGCGGCCAAATACCATTGCTTCAAGCTTATCCTATCAGATGAGGGGAAGCCTGCCCAAGACGCTAGCGGCGGCGGCCAATCTTTTGCAAGCCCTCCCAGGCCGCGATCAGGAGTGGGTCATAGACCGGCCCGAACGGCGGGGCATAGCCGAGGTCGAGATGGACAAACTCATCGAGACGCAAGCGTGCAGTCAAGGCCGTCGCTACGATGTCCACTCGGCGGGCGGCGCCTTCTTCACCGGCGAGTTGGGCGCCCAGCAACCGCCCGGTTTCCTGTTCAAAGATAAGCTTGGCGTGGAGCGGTTTGCCCGCCAGGTAGCGGGCGCGCGAGATGCTTTCAACGTGTGCGGCTTGTGCCTGAAATCCCTCCTGCTGCGCCTCGGCAACACTCAGCCCTGTTTTCGCGATCTCCAGGTCGAACACCTTGGTCACCAGTGTGCCGACGATCCCGGGGAACGTGGCCCGTCCGCCGGCGGCGTTTTCGCCTGCGACCCGCCCCTGCTTGTTGGCTGTGGTTCCCAACGGAACATAGGCGGGTCTACCCGTAACCAGATGGTGCGTCTCGGTGCAATCCCCGGCTGCATAGATGCTGGCACTATTGGTCTGCATCCGCTCGTCCACGGCAATCGCGCCGGTCGGTCCGATGGCAATGCCCGCCTCCGCGGCCAAACCGACGCGGGGCTCGAGACCCGTTGCCAGCACTACGACGTCGGCTTCGACCGCTTGCCCACCGCCAGAGAGCACATTCACACCGCCACCCGGGCGTGCCACGAGGGCACTCACCGGGGCTTCGGTATGGACGCGCACTCCGTGGCTCGCCAGCGTGCTGCGTACGCAACGCTCTATTTCTGGTTCGAGGTTGTCGAGCAGAGTTATTCCCCGTTCGAGGAGGGTGACTTCCATTTGCCAGGCGCGTAACGCTTCTGCGGCCTCCAATCCGATGTAGCCGCCGCCGATCACGACCCCTTTCTTCGGTCGTCGTTCTTCGATGAATCTTCGAAGAGCTACAGCCCGCGCCAGGCTGTTGCAGTCGAACACGCAAGTGGCGTCGCTCCCGGGAATAACCATTGCCGGCGCCCCGCCGGTGGCGAGCACCAGCTTGTCGTAGTGCAACCCGGCATAGTCACTCCCGCGCTTTACGACAACCTGTTTCTGCCCCGGCAGGAGTTCCACCACTTCGTGGCTCGTGCGGACATCAATTCCGCGCTTCTCGCGGAAGAATTCCGGCGAGTAGACCAGCAGGTCTTCAGCACGCGGCACCACGCCGGAAACCAGGTAGGTCAGACCGCAGGTGCCGTAAGAGATATGCTCGCCCTTTTCGAGGACGATGACCTCCAATTCCGGATTGATGCGCCGGGCGCGGCTGGCGGCACTCATCCCGGCCGCCACGCCGCCGACGACAACCAGCCGTTCTGGCGCCACGCTGGGAAAACCCTCGGCTCAGGATGGAGTCAGGAGCCGCTTCATCTTAAGCCATTGACGTCGGGGGTCAACTGGAAAGGCGGCCGGACGAGCCGTCCCCGGGAGAGAGTTGCTCTAGTGGATGCGGCGGGACTTGCGGTTCATATAATCGAGCAACAGGTATTGCCCGAGTGTTTGCGGCGTCGTGAAGTACGCTTTCCCGCGGCTGATCTGGCATACCTGATGGACGAAATGCACCAGGCTGTAGTCATCGGCCAGCATGAAGGTGTTGATCAAGATGCCGGAGCGGCGGCAGCGGGCAACTTCCTCGAGCGTTTCGCTGACGACGAGCGGATCGAGCCCGAAGGCATTCTTGTAAATCCGGCCGTCCTCGAGTGTCAGCGCGGAGGGCTTGCCGTCGGTGATCATCACAATCTGGCGCATGTCTTTGTTCTCCAGCGCCAGGATTCGCCGCGCCACGCGCAGACCTTCGCGGGTATTGGTGTAGTAGGGCCCCACCTGCACGCGGGCCAGCTGGGTCAGCGGCACGGTTTCAGCGGAATCGTGAAAGAGCACGAGATGCAATGTGTCGCCGGGGTACTGCGTGTGAATCAGGTGAGACAGCGCCAACGCCACTTTCTTGGCCGGGGTGAAGCGGTCCTCGCCGTACAGGATCATGCTGTGGCTGCAATCGAGCATCAGCACGGTGGCGCAGGAGCTCTGGTACTCCGACTGGTGGACATGGAGGTCTTTGTAGTCGAGGTCGAGCGGAAAGGCCAGGTCGGTGGCACCCTCAGCCATCTGGCGCCGGATGCTATGGCCGAGGGTAGCGGTGATATCCAGGTTCAGATGGTCGCCGAACTCGTACGGTTTGGAGGCGCCGATGACTTCCACGCCGGTAGCGAGTTCCTGCGTATCGTGCCGGCCGAAGCTCGAGCGCCCCAACGAACCCAGGAGATGCCTGAGCTGGCGATAGCCCAGGAAATCCAGCGTCTTGTCCGTGATTTCAAACCGGGCCTGCATCTGCTGCGGGTACTCGTCCTCCACGCGTCCTGAGCGCGGCTCCAAGACCGACTTTGCCGGAGGTTGATCCACGCGGATGTAGCCCTCCTCTGCCATCCGCTCGATCAGTTGCTGAAGAAGCTGCTGCAAGATTTCGTCCGCCTGCTCCGGGTTCTGCTCCATCTGCTGGCGCAGTTCTGCTGGCAACAAGTTGTTCTCTTCTAAGGCTTGGCGCAACGCTTCGCGCAACCGCTCGAGCGTGCGCTCGAAATCCATCTCGTAGAAACCGGTGCGGTTTCCGAATCCGCTTTGCAGCAGATAGTCGCCGAGATGCGAGAGCAGGTCGTCTAGTTCAATGCCGTCCGCCCAGGAGCCGTCGAAGCGGGAATAGCGGGTGAAGCGCATGGGAGGCTACTGGTAGGTACGCCGGTAGCGGCGTGGCTCCTCCGGCGGAGCCTGGGGTTTCGGCTCCTCGGCGTAGAAGCCGCGCTCCTCGCTGCGGCTGATTTTCCGGTGCGCGTAGAGGCCTTCCAGGATGAACTCGCAGGCGGAGACCAGCAGGGCCGGATCGTCTCCGGGGCGCAAGCCGAGCCGTGCCGTGGCTTCGAGCAACCCCTGAATTTTGCGCAGCTCACTCAGCAGCTTTGCTGAGGGGAACGTATCGGCCAACTTCAGCGTCCCTCCTAGTTCGAACCATTGGACGACCTGCTGCCAGTCGGCGCCGTGGCAGCGGGCCTCGAAGACCCGGCCGATGGCGCTGCGAATGAGCTCGCGCGCCACCTGTTCGGCTCCGCGCAGCTCGCCTTCGTATTCGAGTTCAAACTTGCCGGTCAGAGAGGCGATGGCGGCGTAAATGTCGGCGATGCGAGGAACAATCTTGGACTCCTTGCCCAAGGCGGCGCGCCGCTCGGCGTTGCTGATTACATTCTCCAGTGCCGTGATCGGCATCCGCTGGCTGACTCCCGAGCGCTTGTCAATGCGCTTATCGGTGCGTGCCTGAAAGGCGATCTCCTCCACGATTTCCGGAATGTAGTCAGGTACGAGCAGGCGGCCGGCACCGTCCCGTTCGACCCAGGCCTCTTGCGTGGTGATGCGCACGGCTTCGGCGCGGGTGAGCGGATAGTGGGTGCGGATTTCCGTTCCGATGCGGTCTTTCAGGGGCGTGATGATTTTCCCACGCGCGGTGTAGTCCTCCGGGTTGGCGGTGAAGGCCAGGCAGACGTCGAGCGGCAGCCGGACGGGATAGCCCTTAATCTGAACGTCACCTTCCTGCATGATGTTGAACAAGCCGACCTGAATCTTGGGCGCTAGGTCAGGCAGCTCGTTGATGGCAAAGATGCCCCGGTTGGCGCGGGGGAGCAGGCCATAGTGAATCGTCAACTCATCGGACAGAGCGAGTCCGCCCCGGGCCGCTTTGATGGGATCAATATCGCCCAGAACATCGGCGATGGTCACGTCCGGGGTGGCGAGCTTCTCGACGTAGCGGCGCTCGCGGGGAAGGAACTCGATCGGAGTCGCGTCGCCCTTCTCCGCCACCAGCAACCGACAGGCGCGGCAAATGGGCCGATAGGGGTTGTCGTTGATTTCGCAGCCGGCAATGACCGGAATGAAAGGGTCCAGGAAACTTGTCAAGGCGCGCAGGATGCGGCTGTTGGCCTGCCCGCGCAGTCCCAGCAGGACGAAGTTGTGCCGGGACAGGAGGGCGTTGACGAGAGGGGGCACAACCGTGTCGTCGTAGCCCACAATCCCGGGGAAGAGGACTTCACCGCCCTTGAGCTTCGCCAATACATTGTCCCGCATTTCTTCCTTGACGCTGCGGGCGGCGTGGACTTGCTCACTGAATTCCGAGGAGCGAAGCTCCCCCAGCGTTCGCGGTAGGTTCATGACTCTCCCTTCGGTGCCCTGAGTCCTTCTCCATTATAGAGGATTCTGCAGCGATTGGACGTTGCCTGCAGGATTCAAGTCCGCCAGAGCCAGCGGGCGACAGTGTGATAGAAAACCCAGTCCCGGTCTTGCCGCCGGAGATGGAGGCAGGCGTGAGTGTCATGTGCAGCTTGCAGAAAGAACGTCTGCAAGCGCGGAATGGAGCTCGGTGGTGTTGCGCTTAGCCGCAACCAATCCTTCAGATGGCGCCGGCGCTCCTGAATCTGACAGTCGAGCAGATGGAAACCGGCGGCCTCAAGCGCTGCCCGGGTTTCCGGGAGTGTCCGGATGTGTGTGGGCATGCGGTCGGAGCGAGCCTGCTCCAACCGCTCCAGCCAACTTTGCCGATTGGTGTCTTCCGGTGCAACCACGTCGATGACTGCCAGGCGACCTCTGGGGTCGAGCACGCGACGCACTTCGGTCAGCACATTCTGGAGAGAATCGAAGTTCGCCAGGCAATAAGCGACGGTGACCAGCGTAAAGCTGCTGTCTCGGAAGGGAAGCGATTCGCAGTCGCCGACCGTAAAGCGGGTATTCCCTCGTGCCCGCACGCGAGCAGCGCGGACCATGGGTTCGGCCAGATCGAGTGCAAGAACTGTGCGGGCATAGGGGGCTAGCTCGTGTGCCCACAGGCCGGGTCCACAGGCGACGTCGAGAACGGTATCGCTGGGCCGGAGTCGAATCCAGGCCACGTCTTCGCGCACCTCATGACGCATTCGGCGCATGAGGTGCGGGGTGCAGGCCTCCGCGAGGTGATGGAAGACCCCACGCACGTGCCGCTTGGCGGCAGCACTACGCCGGGGAGTTTGTGCAGCTGGCATGCAATGCCTCGATTATAGCAAGGCGCCGAACTATTCTCGTTGACTCGGATTCAGGTCGGCGGTTAGAAAAGACGCCACAGAATCCGGCTCGGGAGAATCCTATGAAGCTGAAAGACCAGGTTGCTGTCATTACCGGCGCCTCCAGTGGAATTGGGGCAGCGATTGCGCAGGCGTTTGCGGCGGAGGGAGCGCGGCTGGTGCTGGCGGCGCGCTCGGAAGAACGGCTCAACGTACTTGCTCGCACGCTTGGCCCCGATTCAAGTCGCGTGCTGGTTCTTCCCACCGACGTGCGCGTGCCGGAACAGATCCGGCGGCTGCTGGAGCGGACGGTGGAGAAGTTCGGCCGGGTGGATGTGCTGGTCAACAGTGCCGGCATCGGTCTCTACGCACCCTACGACCAAGTGATCTGGGAACACTTTCGGGACCTCTGGGAAGTGAACTTCTTCGGGGCGGCCTATGCGATGCGGGAAGTAGTGCCGCTGATGAAGCGACAGGGAGGGGGAACCATCGTCAACATCTCTTCGGTGGCCGGCCGGTATCCGCTACCCTACTTGGCGAGTTACTGCGCCACCAAGTTTGCCCTGAACGCTCTTTCGGACGGCCTGCGCACCGAGCTCGCGCGCGATCGCATTCGCATCGTGGTCGTCTGCCCCGGGCGTGTCCACACCGGCTTCCACGAACGGGCCTATCATGACGCGGGCGAGATCGTGTATCGAGGGAACATCGGGAAGGGAATCAGCGCGGAGCGCGTGGCGCGTGCAACCCTGCGCGCGGTAGTCAGGCAACAGCGCGAAGTGGTTGTGCCGGCGGTATTGCGACTGGCCGTCGGCTTTCGAATTCTGTTTCCTCGATGGGCCGATTGGGTGACGCGAACGGTGATCTTCCGCGACGTGGAGCGGAGCTGAGTCAATCGGCGCCGCCCGACTCTGCTGGGAGTTCGTGCAGAGCGGTTTCGAGCTCGCTCTTGGTGTGCCAGTCTCCAAGACGGGTGGCCACCTCAATGCCGCACTGGAAGGTGGCTCGGGCTTCAACGAGGCGGTTCAGACGGGTAAGTAACACGCCCGCTTGGTAGTACGCCGCGACGTAGTCGGGTTTCGTTTGCAGTAACTGCTGGTAGGCTGCCAGCGCTTGGTCCGGGCGCCCCAGTTTGGCATATTCCATCGCCAGTCCATAGCGCACAAAGGCATCTTCAGGATTCGTGCGAAGGAATTCTTGCAGCATTGCGAGGCGGGATTCACTCATCGCTGTTCCTGGTGCCGTGCCAATGGATTGCAATGCCAACTCTGCGCGCGTATAGTATAGCGGCTTTCACGCAAGCGCAGTTCACTCGTCCGGTGGCATCGTGAAAGCAATCAGCGAGGCTATTGTCAGTCTGCTTCTGGCTGTTTGAGTCGGCGAACACTGCCGTGCCGGGGAGGCCCTGAGGGGACAAGCGCAATGTCGCGGAAAGCAGCAGGCAAGATGAGCTCCCGGCGCCGACGGCAACCTTCGACAAAACCGCCTGCCCGCGGGGGGCTCCGCCTGCCGGTGCCGGCAGAGTCTGTCGAGACCCCGGCTGAACTTCCCGGGAAACGTGTCCGACAGTCGCAGGTTGAAATGGTGGAGGTTGTGCTCCCGAACCACGCCAATCCGCTGGGAAACATTCTCGGTGGGCGCGTCATGCACCTGATAGACATCGCGGCAGCCATCGCCGCGCACCGCCACAGCAACAGTTACGTTGTCACCGCCTCGGTGGACCACGTGGACTTCCGTACGCCCATCCGGGTGGGCGACCTGATTGTGCTGAAATCTTCCGTGAACCGGGCATTCCGGACTTCGATGGAGGTTGGTGTCAAGGTATTTGCGGAGAATGTGTTGACGGGCGAACGGAAGCACACGAGTTCAGCCTACGTGACCTTCGTTGCCATCAACGGGCAGGGCCAGCCGAGGCCCGTTCCGTCGGCGATTTGTGAGACGCCGACCGAGCGGCGCCGCTTTGAAGAGGCCGGGATCCGGCGCAAGTGGCGCCTGACCCACCGGTACAAGAAGTTGACGCCCGAGGAGGTGCGGCTGTAGGCGATGCTCTACCGCGACCACATTAGCCAGCGGTATCCCAGAAAGGAGCAGGTGGGCAGCCGCACGGAGGTCACCTTGCGCCCGCTTGACCCGGGCGACCAAGCGAAGCTGCTGGATTTTTTCCGCGGCGTACCTGAACAGGACCGGCTGTTTCTCGCCGATGACGTCACCAATGTGGAAGTGATTGCCCAGTGGTGCAGGCAGCTCGATTTTGACCGGGTGGTTCCGCTGCTGGCTCTGGTGGACAACCAGATCGTCGGCAGTGCGACGTTGCATCGGGCCAAGGGCGGCTGGGCGAACCACGTCGGCCGTGTGCGCATCGTTGTTCATCCCGACTTTCGCGGGAAGGGAATTGCCTCCTTGCTGGTGCGGGAGCTGATGGACATTAGCGTGGACATCGGGTTGCACAAACTGGACGCCGAATTCATGAGCGGCCAGGAGGGCCCGATGAGGATGTTCGAGAAGCTTGGCTTTGTGCGGATTGCCGTCCTGCCCGAACATGTGCTCGACCGCCGCGGTCAAATGCATGACCTCATCGTGATGACCTACGACTTGCACTCGGAAGAGACCTCTCCCGTCGACTGAGCCCCCTTCTGTGCGGAGAGACAGAACAGGCCGGCAACAGAGTAGCCCTCTGGCCGCATCCTAGAAAGCAAAGCCGTCGAGCCCACCGCCAGAACTTGGCCGGCCGGCTGGAGGTCGCTTATGCGCGAGCCTACCCCGAGCAGGCGTCCCGCACCGATTGACCTGTGGCTTACCGAGGATGGGAACAGAAAGACTCGCTACTGGCGAAATTTCACCAGCGCGGTATTGCTCCAAAGCCTGATTCTGGCTGCCTTGCTGCTGTTGCCCCTATGGTTTATCGAGCCGCTACCGGTTGGGGCCCCGAGCGCCGACACCGCTCCTCTCGTGTACGAAGTGTTCGTGCCACCGCCGCCGGGCGAGCCGACGGGGACGCCGAAGGCAGAAGCGAGTGATGCTACGACCCTGCGGCGCACGCCACCTTCGCTGGCCATTCCCGATGCGAAGCTGTCGCTGAAAGACTTGAAGGTCCAACAGGCAGCTGCTGATTTCGCCCCCGACAGCGCTGCACTGGTTCCTCTCGGTGAGCCGACTGGAGTGGCGGGGCCGTTTCTTGCTGGTACTCCGTGGCACGCCGTCGCCGGCACGCCGGGGCCACCGCGGCCGCAGGTTCCTGTTCGCGTGGGCGGGAAGGTACGTCCACCGCGTCTGCTGCAGCGCGTGGAGCCGACGTATCCGGAGTTGGTAGCTCGTGCGCGGATTGAAGGCGACGTCCTATTGGAGGCGGTGCTGGGGCCCGACGGTCGGGTCGAGGAGATTCGCGTTCTCTCCGGCCACGCATTGCTGGTTCAGGCGGCCATCGAGGCCGTCCGACAGTGGCGCTACGAGCCTACCTATCTGAACGATCAACCGGTACCAGTGTTGCTGCAAATTAAGGTGCACTTTCATCTGACCTGGTAGTGTGTGCAGTCGCCCTCGTGGGCTGCCGTCAACTACTTGGTCGGCTCTCCGGACGCGTGCTAGAATGCTCTGCGCGGTGGGCGATTAGCTCAGCGGCAGAGCATCCCGTTTACACCGGGAAGGTCGTCCGTTCAAATCGGACATCGCCCACCAGAGACGGTCGGGGCCGTAGTTCAGTTGGTTAGAACGTCCCGACTGCCAGTCGGGAAGGTCGCGGAGTGGCTTTGCGGCGGCGGTGCGATCAGAAAAGGTGAGCGCTGTTGGCTCTAACAGTTATTGCAATGGGTCGTGAGTTTCACTGCTATGTCCTCCGGAGCCGTACAACCGGGCGATTCTACATCGGACATACACATGACCTGGAGGATCGCCTGGAGCGCCACCAGACCAACCGGTCATTCGCTACAAAGGGGCGCGGCCCGTGGGTGTTGGTATGCGCGGAGAGTTTTGTGACTCGTGCGGACGCCGTGCGCCGTGAAAGACAACTGAAGAAGTGGAAGAGTCGGGTGGGGCTGGAGAAGCTGGTTGGAACGTCTCGAAAGCGGGGATGAGGTAAAGGTCGGATCGCGTGTGTGATGGACCGAGTTTGCGGGGCCGTAGTTCAGTTGGTTAGAACGCCTGCCTGTCACGCAGGAGGTCGCGGGTTCGAGTCCCGTCGGCCCCGCCACTATTACACAATGCAAGGTCGCGGGTTCCCTTCGGCTCCGCTCAGGGCAGGCGAGTCCCGTCGGCCCCGCCACATCAGTCGAGAAGGATTCCGTGCCTAGTCTCGATTCCCTGACACTGCTCCGTCTTTTCGTCAGTTTTCTCATCGGGTCGATTCCGTTTGCGGTGGTGGCGATGTGGGGCACGGGGATTGACATCACCCAAGCGGGTTCGCGGAATCCCGGATTCAACAACGTGCTGCGAGTGGCCGGGAAGCGACGCGGCGCGATTGCCCTGGTCGGCGACGTGGCGAAGGGATGGGTGGCGCTGGCGCTGCTTTCGCGACCGGGCGATACCACCACGACACTCTGGCTTCTCGGAATCGCAGCTATCCTGGGGCATTGCTTTACCCCGTGGCTGGGCTTTCGCGGCGGTAAGGGCGTAGCTACGACCACAGGCGTGTTCTTTCGTCTCGAGCCCTGGATCACGCTGCTGTTCCCCGTCATTTATGTGCCGGTGCGGGAATTCGGCCGGCGACGTGGCTGGGCACAGGAAGGTGCCATTGCGTCTCTGCTTGCGCTGGCGGTGATTACGGTAGTTGTAGCCGGCTTGCGCGGGTTAGATGGAGGGCTTTTTGCTCTTGGTGTCTTCGTCCTGGTGGTCCTGCGACACACGTCCAATCTGCGAGAAGTTTGGGCAGGCCTGCGCGCCCAAACGTAGAGGATCAGGGCAGGTTCAGCCTACGGGACGTACACGGGGAGGATTCTGGGCAGGACCGCAATCTCAATCGGAAGCTTCCCCACCATCTCCCCATCCACTTCGATCCAGGTATCGTCGGTGGCTATCGCCTCCAGCCGCGGCACGCGGTGGAACTCGACTCCGGGATGGTCGTAGATGCGCCCGCTATAGAGGAGGGGAAAATTGCGGATGATTTCAAGCACGCTCATGTGGGGAACGACGGTGACATCGAGCAGACCATCGTCGGGAACAGCGCGCGGGCATACCCACATGCCGCCGCCGTGGTGCTGGGTGTTCCCGACGGCGATGTTGGTAATCCGGAGCTCGTGCGGCGGCTGCGCCTCCACTTGCAGGCGCACGCTCCGGCTGCGGTAGGTCAGGGTGGTGAGGGCGGTGGCAAGCTGGAAAGAAAGACGGCCGCCGAGGATCTTGGAGGAGCGGTTGGTGCGGGCGGCGACGAGTCCGCCCATGCCGAAGCTGGTCACGTTGATGCCATAGCAGAGTCCGCGCGTTCCCTCGCGTGTGTGGAAGCGGACGCGGGCAACATCAATGAGCCGAGTTCGGCCCTGGCGGATGACTTTGATTGCAGCATTGGCATCGAGAGGGATCGCCAACGTGCGGCGAAAGTCGGCGCCGGTGCCACGCGGGATCATTCCCAGGGTGAGATCCGGCCTGATGAGCTTGTCGTTTTCGATGAGGCCGTTCACCACTTCATGCAGGGTTCCATCGCCGCCGATGACGACAATGGTCTTGCAGTCGGCCTGGAGGGCCTGCCGGGCGAGTTCGCTGGCGTGCAGAGGGGCCTTCGTTCGATAGACCTGAACAGCGCCGAAGACGTTTTCGAGGTAGGGCTGGAGTGTCTTCCAGGCGCGGGCGGTGCGGCCATTGGCCGAGCGGGGATTGATGATGACAGCGATGGGTTGGCGGGCGGTGGAGCCGGTCTCTGTGGGGCGCACGGTCAACGTCGTCGCCGCGGGGTTCGCTGTTGCAAGCAGTTCACCGTGTCGCGCAGCGTTTCTTCCGCGGGCCGTGGAGTGAAGCCGAACTCTTTGCGCGCGCGAGAGTTGTCTACGTACCAGAACCGATAGGCCATTTCCACGGTTGTGTCTTCGACCGGGTAGGTGAACCCCAAGCCCCGGTAGAGCCGGCGCAAAAGGGCTGCACCCCGACGAGCCCAGCGCTCGGAGAGTCCCCAGCGTGGGGCGCGCACGCCGGTGATCTGTTCGAGGAAACGGAAGAACACCTTGACCGTCATGTTGTGACCACCGATCAGGTAGCGGCGGCCGGGGACGCCCACCTTCATGGCGGCGATGAGGGCATCGGCGGCGTCCCGTACATCCACGAGGTTCAGTCCGCCGGAGGTGATGTTCTTGAAGTAGCCGCGCAGGAAGATCCGAATGTCACCCGTGGAGGAGTGGCGGTCGTCGCCCGGACCCAGCAGGAGGCTGGGATTGACGACGACCACAGGGAGTTGATTGCGCGTGAAATAGGAAAGCGCGAGCTTTTCCTGATAGATCTTGCTGAGGTAGTAGGGCCAATGGCCGACGATGTCGTAGGCGTAGACGGCGTCTTCGGTGAACATCACCGGTTGGCGGCTGGCGGCGGTGGTGCCGGAGGACGAGCAGAGAACAATCTTGGGGCTGCCCTGCGCCAGCGCGCTTTCGCAGAGCAGACGAGTTCCGCCCACATGGGTTTCGTAGAGCCGAGCGGCATCGGCAGGATTGCGGGAGACAAAGCCGGCAAGATGGAAAACGTGTGTGACTCCAGTCACCGCCGCGGCCACGGCTTTTGGGTCGCAGATGTCGCCGTGGAGAATCTCGATCCTGGGGTCGCCCACCCACCGGCTTCCGCCTCGACACAGGATCCGAATAAACGGATTCTGCGCATCCGGTGCGGGTTTGGCTTTGAGTTTTTCGACCAGATGGGTGCCGAGGAAGCCGGTGGCACCGGTGACGAGGACTTTCTTCATCGGGCTAGGGGCGGGCCGCAATCCCTTCCGTGGGTCGGCTTTGCTTGACGAAGACCGGCCGAATCCATTTCTCAATGCCCTTGGTGTGGACGTTGACCCAGTAGTCGGCCCAATCAATCTCCTCAGGATTCCAGAGAAGCCGCTCGCGCTCCTCACCGGAGAGACGGTTGAAGGCGTCGCGGATGTTACGCGTCTCGAAGACGAAGGAGTTGTGAATCATGAAGGGAAGAAACTTGTCCAGGGTCTGTTCCTGCTGGCGGATTTGGCGGCGAGTGGCACGCAGGCTCCGCAGGTAGGGCTCGACGAGCCGGGGCCCGAGGATGGTTTTGAGCAGATTGAGAGCAGCATGGAAAACGTCCAGCCCACGGTGAACGCGGGCACGGCGTGCCTGCAGCTGTTCCACGGAAACCACCTGCGTTTCCACGTACGTCTTCCACAGGTTGGCCAGCTTGTTGCCGCCTTTCCGGTGCTTGTGTTTGTAGCGCGCATTCATGCCGAGGAAAGCGACCAGGCGCGGCAGCATCACGGGGTTGTCGCGGGCCGTAGCCAGGTGGTAGACGGGCTTGTGGTTGCCCGAGAGAAGAGCGGCAGTGGCAAGCAGGATGCCGGTGACCACCAGGTCGACCGGGATGATCTCCAGCGGCCCGTCCCGGCGCACCGGCCAGTTCTTCACGCCTTCGCCACCCATCAACACCAGGGGCGCGGAGGTGGTTAGGCCTTCGTTCCAGCCGGGGAAGGGAAAGCGGAGGGTAGACTCTACGATGGCGGGGCGGACGATGCAGTAGTCGAGCCCGGGCGTCCCCGCAATGAGCTGTTCGCCCATGCTCTTGGCGTAGGTGTAGGTATTGATCCAACCCCAGTGCTCGGCGCGTGCCATGCCGCCGCGGCGGAGCTCTTCGCGCACCGAGCGCAGCTTGAGGAGCGCCTCGGGCTGGAGTTCTTCCCCCCCGGCCTGCTGGGCATTCTGGATGGCTTGGCGGATGAAATCTTCACACCAGGCGAGTTCTCGCCGGACGTCGAAGCTGTGGTCGTCGTCGCCCCGGCGGTGGGCGTAGTAGCCGACAATGGGCGTGTCTTCGGGGATGCGGCCGTCGCGTTTGCCGGCTACGTAGCAAGTGGAGATGTGGACGAGCTTGGCGCGGAGAAGTTGCACCAGTTCGATGAGGTGCTGGATGCCGTAGACATTGGTCAACAGGGCTTCGTTGAGCGGCGGGTCGAAGTCCACCAGCCCGGCGGTGTTGACCACGACGTCCACCTTGCCTTCCAGCTCCGCCAGCCGCTCGGCCGTGAGGCCACAGAACGGTTCGCTCAAGTCGCCTTCCACGATAGTGACCTTGCGCCGGATGTGGGCCTCGCCGAGCTTCTTCACCGTCGGGGCCAGCGGGGGAGAAGGGAGAACTTCCGAGTAGAAGCGCTGCTCGCCGGAAAGATTCTTTTTCCGGCGCACCTGGATGACGAGCCGCTGGAGCTCGGGGAATCTGTCCAGAATCATCGCCAGCAGGACTTTGCCGACGAAGCCGGTGGCGCCGAGCAGGAAAATGGTGCTGTGGCGAAAGGCTTCGAGGGCGGGGCTTTCGCCCGTGCCCGGAAGCGAAGGGGGCACCGCGGGGACGTATTCCCCGAGGACGGGATTCCAGCGCCATTGAGTCGGGTAGGGCATCAAGCGGTGGCTCCGACAGTTTCCCGTGTGGTGGTCTGGATGGTTTCGGGAGAGCCAAGAACGTCGGTCATCAGGATGGGCGGGAAGTGGAGCAGGGTGATGCTGGGCTTGCGGCCCACGTGGGACTCAGCCATCGCCAGCGCTTGTTCCATCGTATCGGCGGTGTCCCAGCCGAGGATGGCGGGGACGCGCTTGTTGTTGGCGCCGACGACAATGACCTTGCCGATGTGGGCGCGGCCATTTTCGCCCCAGTACCACATGTAAAACGGGTGGACGCCGTGGTAGGCGTTTCCCTCGCGGTACATCTTGCGGTAGCCGGGGTCATGGGCGAACTCTTCTTCATACTTCTGCTGGATGACAAGGGAATCGCGGGTTTCGGTCAGCACGCGGTTGAAGAACTCGATGTAGGAAGGATGAAAGAGGGGATCGAACTCGTCGTAGCAGGGATGGGTGAGGATGAGAACGCCGTTTTTCTTCACGATGGGCATGTGGCGGTAAAAGTTGAAGAAATACCCGAGGGCCATCACCTGCACGAGGATGGGATTCATGATGGAGTGGACATTGTAGGGGGAGATGAAGGTGATGCCAGTGATCATCACGTCCGACTGGCCCTGGACGGGAATGCAGTACTGGTCATAGCAGTATTGCAGAATTTTTTCGTGGGCGGCTTCGGTGGCGCCGGCGTGGCAGCCGATGAGCTCGTAGGAGGCCGGGATGCTGAAATAAATCTTGCGCTTGAGGGGGTAGGAGAGCTTCGAGAGCGCATACTTCATCGCACGGGCTTTCCGCCAGTCGGTTTTCGACCAGGTATCCTCGTTGCGGGCGATGAAGTCAGTGAAGGAATTGAACATGCGGTTGTTGAGGGCGGTTTCGACGTGGAAAACCTTGAGGTGCTGGTCAATGAGGCGGCCGATGCGGGTGCAGGAGTGAGAGAGCTCTGAGCGTGTGGGGTCCATGTAGGAGTCAGAGGCAAGGATGGCCTGCGGGGTGTGGTGAGCGCGCAGGGTGGGGTAATCGCAGAGCCCGACGCCGACTGACTTGTGGCCGCCGTCCATCGGGACGAGGTTGATGTTGACATAGAGCAAGAGGTCGGATTCGGCTGCGCGCCGGCAGAGCCGGGCGGGCTCGCCCAGATGGGTGCGGCCCAGCTCCACCATCCCGTCCGGCTCGTCGCCGTCAAAGTTGTAATAACGGTCGGGATAGAAGGCGTTGAAGATTTTCCGGCCCACCGCCCGGCGCATCTCCGGCACCATCATGCGGCGGTGGTAGGAGGTAGCGATGATGATGTGGATGTCATCAACGCCCTTGGAGGCGAGCAGCGGCAGAAGGATTTCCAGCACGCGCTGGCGGATGTCCGGCGTCTTCATCATCGGCAGGGGCAGGGAGATGTCGTCAAGGGCGATGGTGACTTTCATTCCGGACCGGAGCAACGCCGGCAGTGGGTCCATATTCTCCGGGTGCAGGACGGCGTGGCGGATGGCGAAGTCCGGGTCGGGCAGCCCCGGGATGGGCGGCTTGGCATAGACGACACGCGTTCCCGGTGGAAGTTTGGCCCAGATCAGGTCTTCGCCGGAGAAGAGCAGCCGCGGGGCAGAGTTCTTGTCGAGGTGAACGACACAGCCCTGGGCTGCGGCCACCGGGTCGTAGATATCGCGGTACCACACCGCCAGACCTCCTAGCGAAAGCTTCCCGCAGGAACCTCGGCAGCGGACAGGGACGGATAGGGTCGTGCCAGGAGTTCCTCGAGGTCAATGCGAGACTCCTCCGTCAGCTCGAGCAGGGGCCAGCCGTGGCGCAGGGCGTAGCGGCGGAGGCGGCGAGAGGGATTAGTGGCGATGGGGTGGCCGGTGACCGCCAGCATCGGAATGTCCGACGTGCTGTCGGAAAACGCGAGCGACCCGGCGAGGTCAATGCCTTCGCGGTCGGCGAAGTCGCGGATGATGCGAGCCTTTTCCTTCTCCGCGACCAGCGGCGGGAGGGTCCAGCCGGTGGCGACATGATTCTTGAATTCGAGACGGTTGCAGATGATTTCTTCAATGCCGAAATGGATGGCGATGGGGCGGATGGTGAACTCGAGGGCGCCGGTGATAAGGACGTTGCGGTAACCCGCCTCGCGTGTGCGCTGGACGAGTTCTTCGGCCTTGGGATAAATGGAAGGTTTCAGGGTAACCTCAAAGAGGTCATCGGCCAGGCCGATGAGGCGGTCGCGGTGCATGCCGCGGTAGGCGCGGAAGAAGAAGATGTTGAACAGGGTGCGCGAGTAGAGGTCAAGGCCGAAAAACACGGGCACGCTCAGCAGCACTTTGGTGAACAGGTAGAGGGACTTGAGCAGGGAGCGGTCGTTGCGAGCATAGTAGGCATAGGTGGTGACGAGGTTGCAGGTCAGGAGCGTGCCGTCCAAATCGTAGAAGGCAGCCTTGTAGGGCTTGTCAGTGCTCAATGGTTGCTTATCGCCCTCCAGAACGGGAATCGGTTGCCTCTTGTCCGTGTGCGGCCAGAATCATAGATGAGGCAAGGGTTTGGTTGCAAGCGCGGGTGGGCGGTGGGGAGGATTGCACGGGCGGGGCTCTTGTCGTAAAAGTAGGGGCTTTCCGAGGGGTGGACACCTGCCAGGGAGGATCACGAAGAACGATGTCGAGCTGGATCTGGATGGTTCTGGCAGCAGTGGTGGTACTGGCCGGATTCGTCCGCTGGCGGCGGAAGGCTGCGCGGGAGTCCCAAAACGTGCCGGCGGTGGCTCCCGAGGCCGCGCCGCCTCTCCCGCCTGCAGTGCGGGAGAAAGACGCCCTCTACCAGAAGAGCCAAATAGTGGCCCGGGTGAGCGGCGCTCAGGTGGACGAGGCCGGCAAAAGGATCCGTTTCGAAGAGGCTTACAATAGCGACAACCTGCTGCTGCCGGATGAATGCGAGTTCCAGCAGTACATCATAGTAATTCGGAAGATCGAATACGCGACGAAACTGGATCCGAAGGCTTTGCACAAGGGACGAATCCTCCGCGGTGTGGAGGGGGACATTCTGCGGTACCGACAGCAATAGTGCGTGGCAGTCAGCGCTCAGGGATCAGGTTCTTGGCACGGAGCTGGACGGTCAGCGAGTCGCGCAGCTCGGCATCCGGCATGCTGACGTAGCGCAGCCAATCGAGACGCAAGACCGCCGGCCGGTCGTCCTTCTGAACCACGATCCCTAAGTGCTGCTTGCTAGAGTCAAGCAGAAGCTCGATGAGATGGAGTTCCGGGTCGGATTCGGCCAGGAAAGGCTCGATGCGGCGGCGGATGCTGCGTTTACGTTCGGGGCTTAGCTCCACGACCAGCGGCTCACAGCGACTACCAGTGACGCAACATTGCGTTTGCTGGGCGCCATCATAGCCTAGCGGCGCAGAGCCGTCCAGCTGGAGCCAAGCGCTTGCAGAGCGCGGAAAAAGTGGTTCGTCTTTTCTCGGGCTACCGGCGGAAGTGGTGCGGGACACTGGTGACAATGATTTTGGGCTTGAAGAGCAGGGCGGCCTTGATCATCAGGCTGGTCTGATTGTGGAGGAAAAGCTCCCACCAGTGAGCGGGAACATATTCGGGGATGACGACGGTGACGAGGTCGTCGTCGCGCCAGCCATCAATCTCCTCGATGAAGCGAATCAAAGGGCCCGTAATCGAGCGGTAGGGCGAGTCGAGCACCACCAGCGGGACGTCGGGGGCCCATTCCGACCAGCGACCCGTAAGCTGCTCGCGGCTTTCGTTGCCCGCGTTGACCGTGACCGCCACCACGTCCTGGGCGATGGAGCGGGCATACTCGATGGCCGGCAGCACCACGCGGTTCATGCCGGCGACCGGGACAACAGCCAGGTGGCGGCGCGGCTCGGGTTTTTCGTAATCAGCTAGGGAGAGCTCGCGGCCGACCACGTAGTAGTGCTGGCGAACCTGGCGGCAGAGCCAGACAGCGGCGGGAATCGCCACCACAATAATCCAAGCCCCGTGCAGGAATTTCACCACGGCCACGACCACTAGGACGACGGCGGTAGTGAAGCCGCCAAAGGCGTTGACCGTTGCGCGCAGGACGGCACCGCGCTCGCGTGTGTGTCGCCAGTGCACGACCATGCCCCACTGGGAGAGCGTGAACGAGAGGAAAACGCCCACCATGTAGAGTGGGATAAGGTTGTGCACCTGGGCATCAAAGACGACGATCAACGCGCCCGCAGCGACGCTCAGGACCAAGACGCCGTTGGAGAAGACGAGCCGGTCACCTAGGTTGGCGAGCTGGCGCGGAAGGAAGCGGTCCTGGGCCAGGACGGAGGAGAGGCGCGGGAAACCCGTGAAGCTAGTGTTGGCCGCCAGAATGAGGATGAGCATAGTGGCCGCCTGGATGAGGTAGTAGAGGGGGCCGGTGCCGAAGACCACTCGGCCGAGCTGGGAGACCACGGTCTCACCCTCCCGCGGCAGGACAGCGTAGGAGTGAGCGAGAACGGTGATGCCCAGGAAGAAGACGCCGAGCAAGGTGGCCATCACGTACAGGGTGATGGCAGCGTTGCGAGAGACGGGTGGACGGAAGATGCGGACGCCGTTGGCGACAGCCTCGATGCCGGTAAGGGCCGCGCAGCCGGAAGCAAAGGCGCGTAGGAGCGCGAACACCAGTACCCAGTTCCAGACGGCAGGTTGCACGGGAGTTGGAATTTCGGGTTGGGCGATGGAACCGTTGAAGACGCGGACGAGGCCGCCGATGAGAAGGATGGCCAGCGAAATGATGAAGAGATACACGGGGCCGGCGAAGATAGCGGCGGATTCGCGCACGCCGCGGAGGTTGACGAGCAGGATAACGACGAGGGCCAGCAGGCAGAGGGCAACGCGGTGCGTGTAGAGGGCGGGAAAAGCGGAAGTGAGGGCGGCGATGCCGGCGGCAATACTCACACCCACGGTGAGGACGTAGTCAATCAGCAGGGCGACGCCGGCAACCAAACCGGCGGTAACCCCCAGGTTTTCCTTGGCCACGGTGTAGGCGCCGCCGCCAGTGGGATAGGCGTGCAACGTCTGGCCGTAGGAGACGGCGACAATAGCAGTGAGGATGACGATGGCCGCGGCAATCGGAATGGAAGCGGAGATGGAAACGGCCGCTGCTAGGGCGGCAACAGCCGTCAGGGACAGCAGGATTTCTTCGGTGGCGTAGGCGGTGGAGGAGAGGTTGTCCGAGGCCAGGACGGCGAGCGCCAATTTCTTTGAGAGCTTGTGCTCGTGAAGCGAAGCGGTGTCGAAGGGAGAGCCAATGAAGAACTCTTTCAGGCGGCGAAACATAGGCAACTCGACTCACCTTCTAGCACAGTCGTCGGCGAGCGGCAAGTTGGGTGGCTTGACTTGCTTGCGCGGGAGTCGCTAGACTGGTTGGATTAGAATGAGCGCGAGCGTGGGCGGATGAGGTTGCAGCGAGAATTTGTGGCCTACATGGCGAAGCGGCTGACGGAGGAGTTGCAGAAGCGGGAGATGATTGAGACCGGCGCCGGGGAGCCAGTGCGGCTGCGGTTCCGTGAAGTGCTGGTGGATGAGCTCAGTGTGGAGGATCGAATCAACGAGAAGGTGCGGGAGATCATGAACCAGTACGCCGATGAAATCCGGCGCACGGGAGCCTCCTACCAGGAGATGTACAAGCGGATCAAGAGCGAGCTGGTGCGGAAAGAGAAGGCCATCCTCTAGCCATGAAGCTGAGCCGCGAAAAAATCGTGCACCTGTCCCATCGGCTGGCCGATGAGTTGGCGGGGATGGAGGCGGTGGAGTTTGTCGAGGACCGCAACACCATCCGGCTGGAGATTGTGGCCATTCTCCAGGAGTTGCTGCGCGAGGAGGAGGAGATGGACCTGGCAGCGCGGCAGAAGATTGAGACGCAGAAGCGAACCATTCCGGAAGGCAGCACGGAGTGGGAGACGCTGTATCGGAAGTACTATGCCGACGAGCTGCGCCGGTTCGGCATCAGCGGATAAGCTAGCAGAGATTTCCCCTCTGAGATTTCCAAACCAAAAACACACAGCCTGAGGGCGGATTTGTGTGCGCGGCGGCTAGGGGCGGCGCTTGAGGACGGGCGGTTTCTCTTCCTTTTCCCCTTCCTTCTTTTCCTTATCCTGCTCGCGTTTGCGCAGGGTCGGCTTCTTTTCCTCTTCGCTGGGGGTACGGCCGACCATCAGGAAGGCGAGCCGCGACTTGACCTTATCGAACTCCGAGGTCGTCACCACGTACTGGGGCTGAGCTGGCAGCAACTCAGCGATTTCCTGCTGGGCGCGCTTCACCCGCTCGGGCGTAGGCGGGTGGCTGGCAAAAATCTTGGGCACCGAACCTGGCTGCTTGCGCTCCTTTTCCTGAATCTTCTCGAAGAAAGTAATGAAGGAGGTGGGGTCGTAGCCGGCCTTGTACATGTATTGCAGGCCAAGGAAGTCGGCTTCGCGTTCGGAGTTGCGGTTGAACTTGAGGAAGGCGAGCGGGATGCCGAAGCTGAGGCCCTGGTAGATGCCATAGCCGGCGGCGCCGCCGGGGAGGAAGATGATGAGCGGAATCATGGCGTAGTTCAGCAACTCGGCTTTGGTGGCCGACTTGGTGGCGTGGCGGGCGGTGACGTGGGCGATTTCGTGCGCCATCACGCCGGCGAGTTCAGCTTCTTCGGTGGAGGCGAGGATAAGGCCGGAGTTGATGTAGAAGAAGCCCCCGGGGAGCGCGAAGGCGTTGATCTCGTCGGAATCAATGACCTTGACGGTGAAAGGCACGCGGGCGTCGGAGTTGCGAACCAGGTGTTGGGCGACGCGGTCCACGTACTCGGTGATGACCGGGTCGTCCACCAGCTTGGCGCTCTGCTCGATCATCTGGGCGAGTTGCTTGCCCAGGCTGACTTCCCGCTCGAGGGTGTAGAGGTTCAGGCCACCGCCCACCTTGCGTTCGCCAATCTTGTCCGGGTCTTTCTTGGGGTCCTTCTTGGTCTCCTTTTCGGCGGCCAGCCCGAGCGGAGTCACCACACTCAGAGCCAACCAGAGAGCCAAGACTTGACGGAGGGTTCCTTTCATCACTGCCTCCTGGAAAGCATCCTAGCACCCAGTGGGGCCGCAGGCAACCACCTGCAGCCCACACAGGGTTGGATGACGGAAAGGCGAAAAACGTTTCCGGGGGAGGCGCGGCAGGCTTGACGCTTTCCCGACAAAGCGTCTAAAGTGCCAGCGGGCTTTGGAGGAGAGAAAGACGCGTGGCGGTCCGACGCGTACAGATGGGCCAGATCTGGCGGCACACCGCGAGCGGGGAGAACTATCTGGTCACGCGTGTCTATGACGAAGCCTTTACCTCCTATGCCGTGTTGCGGAAGGTCGGCGTGGAAGTGGGGGAGAGCCTCCGGGTGAAGATTCAAAGGACGTCCGAAGGAATGGCGCTCGAGGGCTATACCTTTACGCAGGAGGAGCAACACTAGCCCGGGCGGATGGTCACCCAGCTCCTCACCTACCTGGCGCAATTCATCATTGCGGTTATTTCCCAGACCGGCTATTTCGGCATCGTATTGCTGATGGCGATTGAGTCCGCCTGCATCCCACTGCCGTCGGAAATCATCATGCCATTTTCCGGGTATCTGGTGACCACCGGACGCTTCAACCTGTGGTGGGTTGGCATAGCCGGGGCCATCGGGTGCAATGTCGGCTCGATACTGGCTTACTGGGTCGGCAGCACCGGCGGGCGGCCGTGGCTGGAGCGCTACGGCAAGTACGTGCTCATCTCGGACCACGACCTGGCCTGGGCTGACCGCTGGTTTGCCCGCTACGGTGAGGCGACGGTGTTCTTTGCGCGCCTGTTGCCGGTCATCCGCACCTTCATTGCGCTCCCGGCCGGCATCGCGCGGATGAACTTCTGGCGGTTCAATGTTTATACGTTTCTCGGGTCACTGCCCTGGTGCCTGGGGCTGGCCTGGGTAGGAGTAAAACTGGGCGAGCGCTGGCAGACACTGCGGGACTACTTCCACAAGTTCGATACGCTGATTGGCGTCGTGTTGGTGGCTGCGGTCGTGTGGTTCCTCTGGTCGCGGCTGAAGAACCGCATGCCCGCGTCGCAGGGCTAACTTACTCGGCTTCTTCTTCGTAGCGATCTTTCAACTGCGAGAGCACACCGGCGTCGGTGAGGGTGGTGGTGTCGCCGAGCGCCTTGCCCTCGGCGATGTCGCGCAGCAGCCGGCGCATGATTTTTCCGCTGCGAGTCTTGGGCAGGTCGCCGGCGAAGACAACTTTTTCCGGGCGGGCGATGGCGCCGATTTTCTTCACCACGTGCTCCTTCAGCTCATCAATGAAATCAGGGCCGGGGTGGAAACCGTCCTTGAGGGTGACGAAGGCGGCGATGGCGGTGCCTTTGATTTCGTGCGGCACGCCCACAACGGCGGCCTCGGCGACGCGCGGGTGGTCCACCAGGGCGCTCTCGACCTCGGCAGTGCCAATGCGGTGGCCGGCGACGTTCAGCACGTCGTCCACACGGCCGAGGAGCCAGAAGTAGCCATCGGCGTCGCGCTTGGCGCCGTCGCCGGTGAAGTAGAGATCCTTCTTCCATTTCGACCAGTACTGTTTTACGTAGCGGTCGGGGTCGCCATAGATGGTGCGGAGCATGGCGGGCCAGGGGCGAGTGAGGGCCAGGTAGCCGCCGCCGACTTCGATGCGCTTACCAGATTCGTCGAGCACTTCGGCCTCGATTCCGGGGAAGGGGCGGGTGGCGGAGCCGGGCTTGAGGGTGGTGAGGCCGGGCAGCGGCGTGATGAGAATCATTCCGGTTTCGGTTTGCCACCAGGTGTCCACCACCGGGCAGCGGCTGCCGCCGACGGTTTCCTGGTACCAGACCCAGACTTCGGGGTTGATGGGCTCGCCCACCGTGCCGATGAGGCGGAGGCTGGAGAGGTCGTGCTTCTTGATCCAGTCCGGGCCCCACTTCATGAAGGCGCGAATACCGGTGGGGGCGGTATAGAAGATGGTTGCGCCGTGGCGTTCAACGATCTGCCAGAAGCGGCCGCGGTCGGGCCAGTCGGGTGCACCCTCGTAGACGACCACGGTGGCACCGTTGGCGAGCGGGCCGTAGACAACGTAGCTGTGGCCGGTCACCCAGCCGATGTCGGCCGTGCACCAGAAGATGTCGTCTTCCTTGAGATCGAAGACCCACTTCATCGTGGCGTAGGTGCCCACCAGGTAGCCGCCCGTGGTGTGGACGACGCCCTTGGGTTTGCCCGTGGTGCCGGACGTGTAGAGGGTGTAGAGCATATCTTCGGCGTCCATGGCTTCCGGCTCGCAGTAAGCGGCAGCGTCCTGCATCAGCCGGTGGTACCAGTGGTCGCGGCCCTCAACCACGTGCAAGGGAAATTCCGTCCCGGGGCTGCGGCGGACAATGACGACATTCTTCACCGACGGGCAGTCGCGCAGGGCTTCGTCGGCAAACTGCTTGAGCGGGAGCAGGTTGCCGCGGCGGTAGCCGCCGTCGGCAGTGATGAGCAGCTTGGCCTGGGCGTCGTTGATGCGGTCGCGGAGAGCGTCGGAGCTGAAGCCGGCAAAGACAACCGAGTGGACGGCGCCGATGCGGGCGCAGGCAAGCATCGCGATGATGGCCTCCGGAATCATGGGTAGGTAGATGGACACACGGTCGCCTTTGCGAATGCCGAGGGACTTCAGCGCGTTGGCGAACTTGTTGACGTCGCGGTAGAGGTCGCGATAGGTGAGAGTGCGCTGGTCGCCCGGCTCGCCCTCCCAGATGAGCGCCGCCTTGTTCTTGCGCGGCCCGGCGAGGTGGCGGTCGAGGCAGTTGACGCTGGCGTTGATCTTGCCGCCCACGAACCACTTGGCGTGCGGCGGCTTCCACTCCAGCACTTTCTTCCAGGGCTTGAACCAGTCGAGCTCGCGGGCGAAGTCGGCCCAGAATTTGTCGGGGTTGCGGCGGGCGCGGTCGTAAACCTTCGGGTCGCTGATGTTGGCCTGGCGGCGGAAGGCGGCCGACGGCTTGAAGACGCGCTTTTCCGCCAGCAGAGCGGAAAGCCCTGAAGGTGTAGTGGCAGAGACGGAAGCCGTGGTCTTCTTAGCCCGCATTAGACTCCCCCAACACGCAAAGCTACTGATGCGGTAGGTCTCTATCGTAGCGCAAACGCAAACTCCGGGCTAGAGGGATTCGGCGCAGAGACCCTTCGCCGCGCTCAGGGTGACGCTGCGCGTCAGATGGAGCGGACGGGCATGGTCACGATGTCGTCCACTTGCAGGATTTCGCGGACGAGGAAAGGCTCGCCGTACTGAACGCCAATCATCATGCCGTAGTGGCGGCAGATGTGGGTGACGCGGGCTTCGAGTTCGTCAAGCGGGATGTGGAGGCCGCCATCTTTCTTCGCGCCAGCCGGGCGATTGAACTGGGACTGGTAGCAGCGGATGGCTTTCATGCGCTGGTCGAAAAACTGACTGATGTCCACGACCAGGCTGGGGCGGGCAGTTTCCGCGTACATCGTCGCATACAGAATCTTGAAAGGCCGGAAAGGTTCGCCCTCGAGCGGGAGTTGCTTCAGTCCGGCGAGGAAGCAGGCCTCGTAGGCGAGGCTGGAGGCATGGTAGTGGTCAGGGTGGCGCGCCTCCCAGTAGGGCAGGATGACGGTGCGCGGGCGGAGAGCGCGGAGGCGCGTGGCGAGCTTGAGTTTGCTTTCGCGCGTGGGCCGCACGTCGGAGTCGGGCAGGCCGAGGTTTTCGCGGTGATGAAGGCCGAGGGCTTGGGCGGCACAGTCGGCTTCGCGGGCGCGGACTTCGGGGGTGCCGCGCGTGCCCATCTCGCCGCGGGTGAGGTCGAGGATGCCGGCTTGGTGGCCGGCGGCAACCATCTTGGCGAGCGTGCCGCCGCAGGTCAGCTCGGCGTCGTCGGGATGGGCAGCGATGGCGAGCAGGTCAAGCTTCATCGGCGAACGGTTGTGCGTTGGAGTTGGCGGCGGAGGCGGGTGCGGTCGAGGCGGTGCTTAGCGATTTTGCGGTCGTCGAGGAAGAGGACAGGGACGTCGTGGGTGAATTGGGCGCGGAGGTCGGGGTCGGAGTCAATGTCCACCAGGCGCAGGTCGAAGGGAATCTCGGCCCGGAGGGCGTCGAGCTGCTCTTTGGCCTCATCGCAGAGGTGGCAGTTGGCGCGGGTGTAGAGGGTGAGTTGGGGCATGGAAAAGGGATTCTAGAGGCAGGGAAGCAGGGAAGCAATCCCTCGCTGCGCTCGGGATAAAGGAAGCGGGTTCTTTCCCGAAATGGACATAACCGCAAAAACCGTACCGTCCGTACCATCCTTACCGTCCGTACGGTCCTTAGACGGGCACACAGGTTTCTGGTATTCGGAAGGGTGGAAAGGTGAGCCAGTGAATGCGCATGGGTTGTGTTCGGTGGCTGGTTGCCGGTGGCCGGTGCCGGAACCGAGCAGAGCGGGGCGCGGGCGGGTGCGCGGTCATTCGCGATGAGTGCGGCATCCACCGCCATGATGTCACCATTTAGCGTCGACCCAATCTATACTGCGGGTGGCAGGGATTGCCTCAGGGAGTGAGAAATGAGTGAGAAACCGTTGGAGGGGCACGTGGCGATCGTGACGGGGGGAGCGCGGCGGATTGGGCGGACGATCAGCCTGACGCTGGCGGCGGCGGGGGCAAACGTCGTGGTCCACTACCTGACTTCTGCTGCAGGAGTGAAAAGCTTGGTGAGCGATATTCAGAGCCAGGGTGGGCGGGCGGTGGCGGTGGAAGCGAATCTGGCCGAGCCCGCGACGGGGAAAAAGCTGGTGGAGGCAGCCCAACAGGCGTTCGGGCGGCTCGACATCCTCATCAACAACGCCGGGATTTTCGAGCGCGGAACCGTGGAAGAGACAACGCCGGAACTGTGGGATCGCTTCATGGCGGTCAACCTGCGAGCGCCGTTTTTCACCGCGCAGGCAGCCGCGCCGGTGATGCGGGCGCAGAAGCGCGGCAAGATCGTCAACATTGCTTCCCTGGGCGGGCTGCTGGCCTGGCCCGGCTACATTCCCTATGCCGTCTCGAAGGCCGGCGTGATTCATCTGACGCGCTGCTTGGCGCGGGCGCTGGGGCCAGAGATACAGGTGAACTGCGTGTGTCCGGGCTCGATTCAGTTTCCCGGTGACGCGCCCGATGAGAACTACATCCGCAAAGCGGCCCTGGGGAGGACGGGCGAGGCGAACGACATCGCGCAGGCGGTTTTGTTCCTCCTGACCCAGGAGTTCATCACCGGCCAGGCACTGGTGGTAGACGGTGGGTATGCGCTGGCGTGAGCTATTCCTTATAGGCCCAGGCGCCCACAAGGGTGGCGACGACCCAGAGAATCAGGCCTGCACCCGCGTCCTTCGCCATGTAGGCGCGTGGGAACAAATCTAGGCTGGCATACCAGATGGTCGGCAGCAGGCCGCCGATCACCCAGACCCAGAAACCAGCCAGCGCAGCGGTCTTGGGCCCGGGGCCGAAGCGCGGACGGATGGCGGCGTAGAACCAGACGGCGATAATCCCGCTGACCAAGCTCATCATCAGGATGAACACCATCGTGCCGACTGTCTCCGCCATCGGCGGTCGTCCCAGGGCTTGCATCGCGGCCCCGAACTCCTTGCTGAGCCACAGCCCATAAAAGACGTACCCGAGGGCGAACATCACGATGCCCGCGAGCAATCCACCAATGAACACGCGAGCCCAGTTGATTTTGCCCATTACACCCCTCCTGCGCCCCGCTCGGCGCTCGCGCAAAGATTCCTGTCAGGCTATTCCTTGTAGGCCCAGGCCCCGGCCACGACGGCAATGACCGTAATGATCAAGCCGATGACCGTGTCCGTCGCCAGCAAACCTCTCGGGAACCCCAGAATAGTTCCCCATCCGACGGTCGGCAGCAGCCCACCGATCAACCAGTAGAGGAAACCAGCGCATGCCGCCGTCTTCGGCCCCGGCCCAAACCGCGGACGGATCGCTGCGTACAGATAGACGCCTAGGATCCCCCCGACGAAGGAAACCACGACCCAAAAGATGTTCATCCCGGTGGTTTCTTGGATTGGGCGGCCGAGGGCTTCCATTGCCGGTCCCCACTGGTCACGCAAGTAGACATACCAAATGGCAAAGCCCAGGATGTTCGACACCACGCCGGCGAGCAATCCGCCGACAAACACACGAGCCCAGTTGATTTTCCCCATCACAGCCCTCCTGCGCCGCTCGTGGCGCACGTCATAGAATCTCTACCGGGTCGGAACGTTGGCGGCAGCCTACGGGAAGTCCGGCGGGAAGTCAAGCGCAGCGGTAAGCGAGCTAGTAGCGGGCGAGTTTCTCGAGCCCCTCGGCCACTTTGGCGGCATCGAGCAGGAAGAACTCTTCCAGTGGTGGGCTGAAGGGCATCGCGGGGATGTCGGGGCCGGTGAGGCGCAGCACCGGTGCATCCAGGTGGTCGAAAGCTTCTTCGGCAACGATGGCGGCAATCTCGGCGCCGAGGCCCATCGTGCGCTTGTCTTCGTGAACGACGGCGACCCTATTGGTCTTGCGCACCGACGCCAGCACAGTTTCCTTGTCCACCGGCAGCAGCGTGCGCAGGTCAATGACTTCGCACTCGATGCCTTTCTTCGCCAGCTCCTCGGCTGCCTCGAGACTAACGTGCACCATGTAGCCGTACGTCACCACCGTCAGGTCGCGCCCCGCGCGCCGCACGTCAGCCTTTCCGAACGGCACGGTGAAATCTTCCTCCGGAACTTCACCCTTGATGGTGCGGTAGAGCTTCTTGTGCTCGAAGTAAAGCACGGGGTCTTGGCCGCGCAGCGCCGATTTCAGCAGCCCCTTCGCGTCGTAGGGAGTCGAGGGGAAGACGACGATGAGTCCCGGCTCGTGCGCGAACCAGGCTGCGTTTTCCTGCGAATGATAGAGCCCACCGCCGACGCCGCCACCGCAGCAGATGCGGATCGTGACGTGCGGCTGGAAGGCGCCCGCGCTCCGATAGCGGAGCTTGGCGAGGTTCTGGATGATCTGGTCCATCGCCGGCGTGATGAAGTCAGCGAACTGAATTTCCGCGATGGGGTTCATCCCGACGAGCGAGGCGCCCGTGCAGGCGCCGACGATGATGGCCTCGGCCAGCGGACTGTCAATCACGCGCTCTTCGCCGAATTTCTCCAGCAGGCCTTCCGTTGCCTTGAACACACCCCCGAAGGCGATGTCCTCGCCGAGAATGAAGGTCTTCGGGTCACGCTCCATCTCCTCGTGCATTGCTTCGTTGATGGCCTGGAGGTAGGTGACGGTGCGCGTGGCCATCAGCTCTCTCCCCACGGCCCGTAGAGTTTCTTGTAGGTCTTGCGCGCGTCAATCGCGCCGTAGATGTCGTCGAGGGCTTCTTCCGGTTCCGGATAGGGGCTCTTCTCGGCAAACGCGACCGCTTCGTCAATCTCCTGCTTGATTGCCGCGGCGATTTTCTGCTGCTTGTCTTCCGTCAGGACTTTTTGGTCAAGCAAAAACCGCTCGAAACGCACGAGCGGGTCGCGCTTCCTCCACTCCTCCACCTCCTCCTTCGGGCGGTACTTGGCCGGGTCAATCTCGGAGTGGCCGTACCAGCGATAGGTCTTGCACTCGATCAAGGTCGGCCCCGCGCCCGCGCGCGCCCGCGCACTGGCCTCCTGAGCCACTTCGTATACCGCCAGCACATCATTCCCGTCCACCACCACGCCCGGCATCCCGTAGCCGGCAGCTTTATCGGCCAGGTTCTGGGCGGCGCACTGCCACCGCAGCGGCACGGACTCGGCCCAGAGGTTGTTCTGGATGACGTAGACGATGCCCAGCTTGTGCACGCCGGCGAAGTTGGTGGCTTCGTGCCAGGCGCCCGTGCTGGTGGCACCGTCGCCGCAGAAGGCGAAGCAGATGTCGTCCTTGCCCTGCAGCTTCAGTCCCAACGCCACACCTGTTACCAGCTGCCACTGCGCCGCAATCGTGCTAGCCGGCGTGACGATGTTGAGCGGGGCATAGCCGAAGTGCGCCGGCGTCGAGCGCCCCCGGTCCGGGCTCTCCACGCAGGCGTAGAGCTGCGCGATGAGGTACTTGCTCGGTGCCCCCTTGACCACCGCTGCCACCAAGTCCCGGTGGGACGGCCCCACCCAGTCGCTCTTCCGGCAGCCATAGAGCGTTCCGACGTGGGTTGCCTCCTGGCCGACGGCTGAATAGAAATTTCCCTTGAACTTGGCCTGCCGAAAGAGAATCCGTCCCCGCTCGTCCACCTGGCGGCACTTCAGCAGCAGCGTGTACATCTCGAGCAGCTGCTCGCGCGTCAGGGAGAGCTTCTCCGCGCGCTTTTCCTGGTCGGCGAGAGCGGGAGCACGCGAGTTCCGAGGTCCCATGCCTTTATTCTTGGCTCACGAGTGGCATCAAAATCGCAAAATTATATCAGAGCAGTCGGCCAACTGAGGAACTGCAACCTTGCGCTCTTCTCAGTCCGTTTGAGCCAGCCGCCTCACCAACTCGCGATCCGCTTCCAGAAAGTCATAGGCCGCCAGCTCCGCGGGCTGCACCCAGCGCAGGTCGGCGAAGGCGCGATTCTCGGGCTCCCCCGCGAATTCTGAAACCTCGAAGAAGATGAGTTCGAATTCCTGCCCGTTTGCATATCGGTAGCGCAACCGTTCTACCTCGCCCCCGACGGCAGCCTCAATCCCCAACTCTTCCTGCAACTCGCGGCGCAATGCCTCGCCGGTGGACTCGCCGGCTCGCACCTTGCCACCGGGGAACTCCCACTTCAGCGGAAACGAATCCCCCGGGCGGCGCTGGCAGATGAGCAGGCGGGCGTCCCGCTCGATCAGGGCCGCGGCCACCCGCGTCATTGCTCTGCCGTTGCGTGGGCTGGCAGATGAGTGGGCCCGCCGGCTTTGCTGCCGGTAATCAGCACCGCTCCGATCAGGTAGAAGGCAAGCACCGAGAGGATAGCCACACGCTGGTTGCCGCCCGTGGCCGCCGACAGCGTCCCAAACGCCAGCGGTCCCAGGATAGCAGCCGACTTCCCGCACAGGGCGTAGAAGCCGAAGAATTCCGCTTCCCGCCCCGTCGGTACGAGGGTCGCATAGAAGGCGCGGGCGGCGGCCTGAATCGCTCCCAGGCCCGTGCCGGCAATCGCGGCCAGCACGAAGAACTGCGTCTGCGTTTTCACAAAGTAAACAGCCGTTACTACCAGCGACCACTGCACCAGCATCAGCAGCACCACAAACTTCGGTCCCAGCCGGTCGGTCGGCTTGGCCCAGGCGAAGGCGCCCGCCAGCGCCGCCACTTGCACCACCGCAAACAGCAGAATCAGTTGCTCCATCCGGAAGCCCAGGGTCGTGGCCGCGAACAAGGAAGAGAAGTTGATGACGGTGATCACGCCGTCTTCAAACAGGAAATAGGCCAGCAAAAACCGCCGCAAGTCCGGCAGCCGCAGGATCTCCTGCTGCGTCTTCCATGCCGCCTTGAAGCCGCCGGCAGCGGCCTGCCGCACGGCCAGCGAAGCGGCTGCATCCCGCGGCAGCCAGAGGAAGGCGGGTACGGCAAAGAAGAGGTAACAGCCGGCAATCACTGCAAACGCGATGCCGTAGTCGCCCCGCCGGACGAAGGGCAGCGCCACCAGCAAGCCGACGAACGATCCCGCGTAGCCGGTGGCGAAGCCCCAACCCGAGAGCCGACCCTGGTGGTCGCGTGGTGCCAACTCGGGCAGGTAAGCGTTGTAGAAGACCAGCGCCCCCTCAAAGCCGACGTTCGCAAGCATCGAAAGCAGGAAGCCCCAGAGGACCATGCCCGGCTCGACCGTGGCCAGCAGTGCCGTGGCCACCACTGCTGCCACTGTGTAGCCAATGAGCAGCCGCTTGCGAATGCCCGCGAAGTCCGAAAGGCCTCCGAGCAGCGGCGAGGTCACCGCCACAAACGCCATGCTCAGGGAAACCGCCCGGCCCCACCACAGGTCCCCTTGGCCGGTTTCATTCCCCACAATTGATTGTGCGTAGTACACCGACCAGACCGTGGCCGGGATGACGGCGACGTAGAAGGAATTCGCAAAATCGTAGAGACACCAGCTGGCGATGGATTTCCGGTTCAGGGGCGCTGCCTCCGCGAGCTACTCGGCATCGGTTTACTCGGCCAGGCAGGTAACGAACGTGAAGGCGTAGAGACCCAATCCCGTCCCTGCGGTTGCCAACTCCAGTCGTCGCGGGTCAAATTTGGCATTGCGGACGAGGTTGTACATTCGTGGCGCGTTGATGCGCGCAAAGCTCCGGCCGTCCTCGTCAAACTCCACATCGTGGCCGGCATCTTCTGGTGCCAGCGGCCGGCCGTCCTGCCCGATCCAGAGACGATATTCCGGTCCGCCGTTGGGGGCCATGACCAGATTCAGCTCCTTGGCCGCATAGACAAGCGCCAGGCAGGCGCGCTCCCCGGTATCCGTGGCCGCACTCTCGATCTGCTCGGTGAGCGCCACCCACGGCCCCTGCGCGTACACGACTTCGGGCTCGAGCATCTTTGGCAGTTCGTAGCGCGCCACCTTGTCCTGCTGAAAGCCGCCCGCATTTCCCAGCTTCCCGCGCCGGTAGCCCAGGTAGAGTTCCGGTGTCACCCGGTAGCAGCGCGCATTCGGCTGGTCGGTGTCTCGCACCGGCGCCATCACCGGCGGCAGCTGCACCGCCGGCTCGAGCTCGCGCAGCACTGCCTGAATGGCTTCTTCGGTTTCCTGATAGAACCCCTCGCCGAAATGCATGTAGCGGAGGAACCCGTCCGCGTCAATCAGATACTTGGCCGGCCAGTACTGGTTCGCGAATGCCCGCCAGATTTGGTAGTCGTTGTCGAGCACGACGGGGTAGTGGATGCTTAACCGCTCGACCGCTTTCCGCACATGCTCCGCCGTCCGTGCGAAGGTGAACTCCGGCGCATGCACCCCGACAATGGTCAGTCCCTTGTCCCGATACCGCTGGTCCCATTCCACCAGGTAGGGCAGTGTCCGCAGGCAGTTCACGCAGGTGTAGTCCCAGAAGTCAATGAGCGCCACCCGCCCGCGCAGGTCCGCCAGGGTCAACTCGCCGGAGTTGATCCACACGCGCCCGAATTCGGGCGCCGCCACCTGGCCCTTCGGGATCAACTCCATTCACACCCCCTTCGGGCTCAACGCCAGGGCAAACGCCAGTCGCTCGGCCACCGCCTCGAGCAGCTCCCGGTCGGATTCCGTGAAGGCATTCGGGGTGTGGCTGTCAATGTCGATCTCCCCGAGAATACGCCCGTCTTCAGTCATCAGTGGCACAACAATCTCTGATTTGGTTTTCAGGCTGCAGGCCAGATAGCGCGGGTCTGCGTTCACGTCTGCGACGACCACGGTGGCGCGTTCCCGGACCGCCGCGCCGCAGATGCCTCTATCAATCGGGATGCGTGTGTGCGGCGACGGCTCCCCCACAAACGGCCCCAGCACCAGTTCAGTGCCTTCCAGAAAGTAAATCCCGACCCAGTTGTAGTGCTTGCGCTCGCGCTGCAACAGGTGGCAGATGGCGCGCAGCCAGTCGCGATTCGTCCGCCGCGCTGCTGCCATCATCTCCACGCGCCGCAAAATGGTTTTGTTGTCGGTCATTGGCTCGTCATGAAGCCCTTGTCATCGGGAAGTCTGCATTCTACCGGCTGGCCGAGCGAGCGACAAGAGCGCGAGGCACGTCCCGGGGGCGCCGCGTCGTGCCCCGCTGCCGGGATTCTGTTAGCCTAGGGGACGCGGAACGCACGCGCAGGCAAACGTTATTCGCTGAAAACGAGTGAATGTATAGCCCGCAAGTCCTCGACCACTTCGAGCATCCGCGCAACGCGGGGGAATTGGAGAATCCCACCGCCGTCGTCGAAGTTACCAATCCCGTCTGCGGGGACATCCTGAAGCTCGCCGCGCGTGTCGAAAACGGCCGCATCCGCGCCGTGCGCTTCAAGTGCATGGGCTGCGTCACCGCCGTGGCCTGCGGCTCCCTTCTCACCGAATGGATGGAGAACAAGCCCCTGGCTGCTCTCGAGTCCATCACCTACCAGCAGATTTCTCAGGCGTTCGGTAGCCTGCCGCCCGCCGCCCTCCACGGCGCTCAACTCGCCGTAGACGCCCTGCAGGTCTTGCTCGCACGCCTGCGTGCTGAATGAGCCGTTCTTGCTTTGGGATTGGTTCTGTGGCAGACTGCCTGCCCCTGCCCGGGCAGTCGGAATTCATCAGGAAAGGAGAACCATCGTGGGCCGACCCGTCGTGCATTGGGAGATCTGGGCAAAGGATGCGAAGAAACAGCAGGGCTTCTACTCCAAGCTTTTCGACTGGCAGATCAACACCAATAATCCCATCAACTACGGCTTGGTAGAAACCGGCGGCCAGGGCGGCATCAATGGCGGCATCTTTAAGCCGGAAAAAGGCGATCTGCCGCAGCGCCTGACCTTCTACGTGCAGGTGGACGACGTCCAGGGATACCTGAAGAAAGCCGAGAGTCTGGGCGGCAAGACCATCGTGCCGCCCACCGTGGTTACCGGCATCGGCACCTGGGCGCTGTTCAGCGACCCTGAGGGCGTCTGCATCGGGCTGTTCAAGCCCTGATGAAGTTCACTCCGGGGGAGGGCGGGCTCTAACCCATCGCGGAGGTTTTTTCCCGCTCGGGAACGATGACGACCTGATAGGGTTCGGGATACTTCTTGCGGAATTCGGCCAGCACCTGGTCGGCCGTCGTATCGGCTGATCGCTCAATCCACTCGCGCACTTCCGGCGACCAGTGATTGTCGCCTACCACGGTAACCAGGAACCGCTTCGTCTTTTTCTCCGCCATCGCTACGCCCTCTCGGTCGGCGCCCGCCGCTGGATCTTGTCGTAGGCGTCCTTGTCGTTGACGTTCAGGATAACACCTTCTTCGTCGGTGGCAACTTCCAGGATGTCGTTCCGATGGGCCCGCACCACTGCCCGCGCGCCGACCGCGAGCGGTGCCCGCCGCAGTTCGTCAAACAGCTTGGCCGAAAAAATCACCGGATGCCCCCGCCGGCCCCGGTAGGTCGGCAGCACGATGAGCTTCTCGCTTTCCAGAAAGTTGTCAATTAACTGCCGGATAACACTCGACGTGATGCAGGGATGATCCACCAGGCAGACGAGCGCTGCCTCCACCATTCCCCGGGGCAGGCTGTCGAGTGCGGCCTGCAGCGAGGAAAGCTGGCCCTTCTGCCAGTCGCGGTTGACGACCACTTCCGCCGTCCCCAGGGAATTCTCTTCTGCACTGTCTCTGCATTCGCGCCCAGCACCACTCGCACCAATCCCACCGGCGAGTCCTTGACTTGCCGCAGGAGATGTCCGAGGAATGTCGTCGTCCCCCAGGGCAGGAGCGCCTTGTCCTCGCCCATGCGCGCAGACTCGCCCGCGGCGAGGATGATGCCGGCGATGCGCTCCATAGGCGGCGAAGAGGCGTTGCGCTACTGCCCCGGGTGCTTATCGGCTAGGCCTCAATTCCTGCGGCCTGGAGGATGGCGCGGCGGAGCAGATTCTTCGCCAGCGGCACCTTGTAGCCGTTCTGGGTCATCGGCTTGGCCTGGGACAGTGCCGCGTCGGCTGCCTGGTTCGCCACTTCCAGCGTGATGCGCGCGCCCGTCAGGACTTTCTCCGCCTCCGGGCTGTGCCACGGGATCGGCGCCACCGCGCCTAGTACAACGCCGGCGCGCCGGCACACGCCGCCCTCCATCGTCAGTACCGCTGCTGCCGTCACGGTGGCGAAGTCCCAAGTCTGGCGGTCGCGTACCTTCAGGTAAACGCCACGGGTCCCCGCCGGCGGCACGGGCACGCTGATCTCGGTTAGCAGCTCGTTCTGGGCCAGGATGTTCTCCCGCGTGATGTCCACCTCCGGCCCGATGAAAAACTCTTTGAGGGGAATCGTCCGCCGGCCCTGCGGTCCGGCAATGGTGACTTTCGCCCCCAGCGCCAGCAGCGGCGGGGCGAGATCCGAGGGGTGGACGATGTAGCACTCGTGGCCGCCGAGAATTGCGTGGTAGGTGTTCTCGCCCGCCACCGAGTAGCAGATGGGTCCGCCCTTACGCTTGCAGAAGAGGGCGTCGTTGCGGTAGTACCAGCAGCGCGGGCGCTGGCAGAGGTTGCCGCCTACCGTGGCCGCGTTGCGAAGCTGGGGCGAGGCGATGAGGCCAATGGTCTGCGCCAGCACGGGATAGTGCTGGCGAACGTTCGAGTCGTTCTCCACTTCGGTCAAAGTGGCCAGCACGCCCAGTTGCAGCCCGGCGGCCGCATCGAAGCGGATGTACTTCAGCGCCGGGTTGGCCTTGAGGTTCACCAGCCGCTCGGGCTTGATCAGCCCTTCCTTCAGCTCGTCGAGCAGGTCGGTGCCGCCGGAAATGATCTTGGCGCGGTCGCGCTCCGTGCCGAGCAGGTTGATGGCGCGGGTAATGGTGCGGGCGTCAACGTAGCTGAAGTTATGCATAGGTCACCTCCTGCGACAGAGTTGTCGGAGGGGCGCGGCGCGCGCGCTGCTTCGGTGGCGGCGCCTTCCCCAGTGCGCGCAGGACGCGGTCGGGTGTCATCGGCGTCTCGGCCACCCGCACGTCGAGGGCGTCATAGACGGCGTTCGCGATGGCGCCCGCGGTCGGGATAATGGGCGGCTCACCCAAGCCCTTGGCGCCGACGCTGTTCGCCTTTGGGTCCGGGATGTCCACCAGCACGGACTCGATCTCGGGGATGTCGCAGGCGCTGGGCAGTTTGTAGTCGCGCAGGTTGGCGTTCACCATGCGTCCGGTGGCGTTGTTGAGCACGCGCTGCTCGAAGAGCGCAAAGCCGATGCCCTGAATCACGCCGCCCTCGATCTGGCTCGTTGCTGTCAACGGATTGATGATGCGCCCACACTCATGTGCCGCCACAATGCGGAGCACGCGCACTTCGCCGGTGTCGGTGTCCACCTCCACTTCGGCGAACTGAGCGCCCCACGTGTTCAGCGCCACATCGTCGGGGTTGGGCCCACGGAAGCCCTGGCCGATGATCTGCGACTGCGGGCTCTCCCACTCCGTTCGCATCTTGCTCGTGATGTCGCGGATGGGAGAGCGGGTGGAGGGATTCTCCTTATCGAAGATGAAGCCCTCCCGCGCCTCGAGTCGCTCGACCGGAAGCTTCATGACACGGGAAGCGAGGTCAAGCATCTGGCGTTTGGCATCGGCTGCGGCCATGCGCACCGCCGGGGCCATGCTGGGCACGGTGCGGCTGCCGCCGCTGCCGGGCCCGTAGGGGCAGGTTTCGGTGTCGCCCATCGCCAGCGTGACCTGTTCAGGCTTCATCCCGAGTTCTTCCGCGGCCACTTGCAGGAACGACGTGCGAGTCGCACTGCCGATGTCTTGCGCGCCACAGAGGACGTTGGCGGTGCCGTCAAAGTTGATCTTGACGATGGCATAGCCCGGCGGTCCGCCGCCTCCGCCCCAGATTTGAGTGGCCATGCCGTAGCCGCGCTTCTTCGCGCCCTGGCTGAACTGCTGCTTCCGCGCCATGCGCTCAGCCCAGCCGAACCTAGCCGCACCCTCGCTGTAGCAGCGATCCAGCCCCTTGCTCGAATAGGGGATGTTGTTGCGTGTCTGATCCACGCTGCTGTAATTCTTCCGGCGGAACTCGACCGGGTCGATCCCGCACTTCTCCGCCAGCATGTCAATCACCTGTTCGAGCGCAAACGTGCCCTGGACGTGCCCCGGGGCGCGGTGCGGCCGCGCCTGGTCGGCGTTGATGAAGACGTTGTACTCCTCAGTTTTGACGTTCGGGCAGGAGTAGATTTCCCGCAGCGGTGTCCCGCAGCCTGCCCCGGCAGGATAGGCACCCACGCCGCCTACAGATTTCAGAAAGAGCGCCGTCAGCGTGCCGTCGCGCTTGCAGCCGGCTTTGATCGTCATCACGTTCGACGGCCGGTTCCCCATCGTCATCGCCTCTTCTTCGCGGTCGAAGGCGATCTTCACGGGTCGGCCGGTCTGCCGCGCCAGCAGCGCAGCAATTACGGTGTGCTTGTTCAGCCAGAGCTTGCTGCCGAACCCGCCGCCGCTGTACTGGGAGATGATGCGAACGTTGCCGATGGGAATGCCCAGCAATTGCGCGAGTTGCTCGCGCACGGGATGCACCGCCTGAGTGGAGTCCCACACCGTCAGCTTGTCGCCCGACCACTGCGCCACGCTGACGTGGCTTTCCAGGCACGCATGCACCTGCACCTGCGAGTGGAAAGTCTGCTCGACTACCACGTCGGCCTCCGCCAGGCCTTTCTCCACATCGCCGCGCGCATACACCGACGGGCGTCCCTGCTGCAAGTTCGACTCGCCGCGGACTTTCGGCGCCTCCGATTCCAGTGCCTTTTCGGGGTTGAGCACAAACGGCATCTCGTCGTATTCGACATCAATCAATGCGAGCGCGTCAGCGGCAATGTGCTCATCCACCGCCGCCACCACGGCCACTTCCTCGCCGGGATAGCGGAGCGTGGTGTTGAAGAGTTTCCCGTCCTGTCCGTGGAATGGCCACGGCATGTCGGGAGCATTCTTGTGGGTCAGCACGGCCTTGACGCCGGGCAGGGCCTCGGCCCGGCTGGTATCCATGCTGACGATGCGCGCGTGCGCCTGGGGCGAGCGGAGGACTTTGGCCCAGAGCATCCGCGGAAGGTTGATGTCGTAGGTGTACTTGGCGCGGCCGCTGACCTTGTCGGGGCCGTCCACGCGCGACATTGGTTTGCCCAGCACGGCCATGGTCGCTTCCGCGTCCCAGGCCTGCGGCTCGTTTTCGGGGACTTCGACGACCGCCTCGTAGAAGACGCCGTCCACTTCGTAGATGGTTTTCTTCTTCGCCATGGCCTACCTCCCCGAATGCGGGCTAGGCGCCGCGCAGGGTGGCCGCCGCGTCGAGCGCGGCGCGGAAAATCTTGGTGTAGGTGCCGCATTTGCAGAGGTTGCCGCTGATGGCGCCCTTTACTTCGTCGAGCGTCGGATTCGTCTTCTTGTCGAGCATCGCCTTGAGCGACATCACCATTCCCGGCGTGCAGAAGCCGCATTGCAGGGCGTCATGCTTGACGAAGGCCTCCTGCAAAGGATGGAGGCGCCCGCCCTGCGACAGCCCTTCAATCGTCTCGAGGTCGGTGCTCTGGGCTTCAATCGCGAGCGTCATGCAGGAGTAAATCGGTTGGCCGTTGCGGAGCACGGTGCAGGCGCCGCATTCGCCGCGGTCGCAGACACGCTTGGTGCCGGTGAGGTCAAGCTGGTTGCGCAGCACATCGAGCAGCGTCCAGCGGGGCTCGGCCGAGAGCCGGTAGGTGGTGCCGTTGACCTTCAGCTTGATGGGCACGCGCTCCTGCCCGGCAACTTCCTCGTCAATCTGAAGCTGGGCCGTGGCCAGGTGCGGTGCTGCCACCGCGGCCGCCGTGCCCGCGCCGACGCCTTGCAGGAAGCGCCGGCGGGAGAGATGGAACCCGTTTTTCTTGGTGGAGCGTTTACGGCGTGCAGGCATAAGGCCCTCCGGATTGAACGGGCAGGCTCGTCGAACAGGTCCGGTTTCCGGACCGCTAACTTTACCGCTCGAATTCCAGCGATTCGGGTAAATCGAGCACGGCCGCCTCATCCGCTCTGCCGGTGGTCTTCGGCGCCGGGATGGGGACGCGGCGGCGCACCGCAATCAGCTCGGCGGCGATGCTGACGGCAATTTCTTCCGGCGTAAGCGCGCCGATTTCAATTCCGATGGGCGCATGGACGCGCTCGAGTTTCTCCCGCGCGATGCCTTCGCTCTTCAGCACTTTGTAGATTTCGATGACTTTGCGCTTGCTGCCGATCAGGCCGATATAGCGCGCGGGAGTCTGAACCGCCCAGCGCAGCACGCGCATATCGTCGCGATGCCCGCGGGTGACAACCACGATGTAGGAGGACTCGTTCGGGGTGAGCTTCTCGAAGGCCTGCTCCCACGGCTCGGCATGGATCTCTTTGGCATCAGGGAAGCGCTCGCGGTTGGCAAAGGTCGGGCGATCGTCTACGGCGATGGTATCAAAGCCAGTGTGGGCGGCGATTTTCGCCAGGTGCATTCCGACGTGGCCGGCTCCACAGATGTAGAGCACGGGCGTGGGGAGGATGGGTTCGAGGAAAATCTCCACTGTGCCGCCGCAGGTCAGCCCGATGTCGTAGGCGGGGTCAGCGTTGAGGTTGAACGTGAACCGCCGGGGGCGCTCCTGCTCCATCACCTCGCGCGCGGCCGCCCAGATTTCGGCTTCGACGCAGCCACCGCCGACCGTGCCGAGCGTCGAGCCGTCATCGCGGATCAGCAGCTTCGAACTTTGATAGCTGGGAATCGAGCCCTGGGTGTGGATGATGGTGGCCAGGGCGGCCTTGCGGCCCTGCTTGCGCAGACGGGCGATTTCTTCGTAGATGTCCATCGCCGCGGTTGCAGCTAGCCTACTGCGCCCCGCCAGTGATGTCAACGCCGAGCGGAGAGGAAGCAGCAGAGGCAAACGAAGCAGAGGAAGCATAGGAGTGTGATAAGGTACGGCTCCATCGGGGTGATGCGCGGAACCCAGCGGAGCGCCGCAGAGCACCGAGAGGGGAGGGAAGGCACGATGAAGGCCATCGTTATAGCGGAGCATGGGGGGCCGGAGGTGTTGCGCTACACGGATGTGCTGGAGCCGAAGCTGGGCCCTACCGATGTGCTGGTGCGGGTGCGTGCCTGCGCGCTCAACCACCTTGACCTGTGGGTGCGGCGCGGCATTCCGGGCGTGAAGTTTCCCCTGCCGCGCATCCCCGGCAGCGACATCGCCGGCGAGGTGGCGAAAATTGGCGAGCAGGTGAAAAACGTCCAGGTAGGCCAGCGGGTGGTGCTGGCGCCGGGTGTGAGCTGCAACCAGTGCGAGCAGTGCCTGGCAGGTTTCGACAACTCTTGTCGCCAGTACACCATCCTGGGCTACCTCATGGATGGAGGTTGCGCCGAGTACGTGCGCGTGCCCGAAGTCAACGTCCTGCCGCTGCCGGAGAGTCTCGATTTCAATCATGCGGCGGCGGTGCCGCTGGTCTTCCTGACCGCGTGGCACATGCTGGTTACGCGTGCGCAGCTCAAGCCCGGCGAAGACGTGCTGGTGCTGGGCGCGGGCAGCGGGGTGGGCAGCGCCGCCGTCCAGATTGCCAAACTCATCGGCGCGCGCGTGATTGCCACCGCCGGCAGTGACGCCAAGCTGAAGCAGGCGCGGGAGCTGGGCACCGACGAGGTCATCAATCACAGCAAAGACGATATTGCCGAGGAAGTCCGGCGGCTGACGAACCGCCGCGGCGTGGACGTGGTCTTCGAGCACGTGGGCGCGGCCACCTGGGAGAAGAGCCTGAGCAGCCTCGCCCACGGGGGCCGGCTCGTCACCTGCGGCGCCACCACCGGCCCCGACGTCAAACTCGACATCCGCTTCCTCTTCAGTCGCCAATGGTCGCTGCTTGGCAGCTACATGGGGACACGGGGCGAGGTTTTCCAGGTCATGAAGCTGGTGGGGCAGGGAAAGCTGCGGCCCGTCCTCGACCGCACCTTCCCGCTTCGGGAAGCAGCCCAGGCGCACGCGCTGATGGAGAAGCGCCAGCAGTTCGGCAAGATCGTCCTGAACCCCTGAGGTGCACTGATTCCACGAACGCCGTTTTCCACCAACTGCAAGCCGGATCCCTCCTTTCGAGGTGGCAATCCTCCAGAAAAAACCTCTTCGGATGAGCAGGAAGATTGAGGCTGATTCTGTGACATCAAAGCACTGTATTCGGAGCAGCTTATGAAGTCGCTCACTGAAAGAAAAGCGTTGTGTAATCCTCAATTAATGATGCCCCACCATACTATAGTATGCGTTCGGCTGTTGTTTTCGTTGAGTCTTGCTTCTAGTCTCCTCCTGGTTACGGCCTGCCTGGCCCGGCCATCAGCAAAGGAAACAAAACCGATGTACGCTCTAATAGAGATCCCTGCAGGCGAGGGTGCGAGTAACTATCTGTTACTGGAGATGAAGATGCAGGACTCCAAGATCGTAGGGAGGGGGTTTTTTCTCAGTAATATGTGGGATCCAGTACCGACCTATGGCCTTTCCTTAAAGGATGTAGTTGAGCATGTGGGAAAGGGACATGGCTCTTGTGTGGGCCTCACAGGAAGCGAGAATCTCAGTGAAATGTCCTTAGAAACGGAAGAGTTGCGTAAGGAATACAAGAGAGTAAGATGGCGGTACAAGTGGAGAATAAAGACTTCCCTCAAACAAGACAAACCTGTATGGCAGGTTCACCAAGATTACTGGTTCGACCCGTACGGTCATTTCCCGAGGGATTTTTCAGTAGCGTCTCCTCTGCTAAAGGAAATACCCGGATCTTTGGGCGAACGCAAAGACTGCCAGCAAGCTTCCTCCCCGCGCTGAGTCGTGCGGGAAAGCCTAACACTAGGCCGTCCTCTAATATCGATCAAGTCTTCAATGCCTTTGTGCGGCAGGCGTTTTACACAGCAGGAAGCATGAAGAAGTCCATCAAGCAACTGGCAGCGGCTTCAGAGCGATCAGTCGGATATGGCAGAATGCCAATGCAGGGGTGAGGAGCGGGGAGGAGCGGTTTGCGATAAGCGGACTCCTGTGTCAGAATTACTCGAATGGCTGAGGTGACCGAAGTCGGCATCCGGGAGATAGGCGGCGGTGCAGGCCAGAGCGGCGGCCTGTGGGAAGGGATTCTGTTCACGACCCTCGACAAAGCCGTGAACTGGGCGCGCAAGTCCTCCCTCTGGCCGCTTTCCTTCGGCCTCGCCTGCTGCGCCATCGAGATGATGTCAATGAGCGCCTCGCGCTTCGACATCGCCCGCTTTGGCGCGGAAGTGTTTCGCGGCTCGCCCCGGCAGTCGGATCTGATGATTGTGGCCGGGCGCGTCTCGCAGAAGATGGCGCCGGTCATCCGCCGGCTCTACGAGCAGATGCCGGAACCCAAATGGGTCATTTCCATGGGTGCCTGCGCGACCTCAGGCGGGGTATTCAACAACTACGCGCTCGTGCAGGGCGTCAACCAGATTGTCCCCGTGGATGTCTACGTTCCCGGTTGCCCGCCCCGGCCGGAGCAGTTGATTTACGCCATCATGGCCCTGCAAAAGAAGATCATGGCGGAGCGCGGCAGTTTCAAGCGCGCGCTGAACCTCGGCAGTTAGCCCTGCGGATCTCTGTAAGAAAAATCAGGTTGAGGAGAAGATTCTCTCCCCACTTCCGCGCAGTCGGAGCTGCGGTGCCCGGCTAGTGCGCGGCGCGGGCCAGGCTGGCTCGCTTGCGCGGGTTGCTGCGCGCCCGGCGAACCTTTTTCCGCACTGGCGGGGTGGACTCTTCGGGAGTGGCTGGCTGGAGTTGCACCAGAGAAGTCACAAAGAGCTTGGCGCCGTGATCGTGGAAGTCAATCGAAGTGCGCTCTTCGTTGCTGCTCAGGATGGTTCCGACGCCGAAGAGGTTGTGCCGAACGTATTGCCCCACCTTGAAGAGCTTCAAAGGCCCTCCTAACGTACTGAGAACATTGAGGAACCGCTTCCCGCGCCCTCCGCTTCCGCCCGGCCGGAAACGGCTATGTGAAGGGTTCAACAACATATGATAACACAGAATCTCGAGCTTGTCATTCAGTCAGAGGATCAGGGGAACCGCAGGAAGGGTAGGGTGGTGACTTCGGCGGCGCCACCGGAGGCGATTTCCAGGCGAGTCTTGGGCGCGAGATGCTCGCGCCGCACATAGCCCAGGGCAATGACACGGCCGAGCGTGGGCGAGTGCACGGCGGTCGTGATTTCGCCGACTTCCTTTCCAGCCGCTAGCAGTTTTGTCCCGGCCGCCGGCACGGCGTCGGCGTCAAGCAGGAGCCCGATCAGCTTGCGGTTGACGTGGCCTCGGCTGCGAATGCGCTCGATGATTTCCTGGCCCAGGTAGCAGCCCTTCGTGTAGCTGATGGCGCGCGCCTCAAGTCCTGCCTCCGGAGGCAGGGTGGTGGCCTTTAGTTCCGCTCCGTGCCAGGGGATACCTGCTTCCGTGCGAAGCACGTTGAGCACCGCGATTCCCAGGGGTTCCCACGCTATCTGGCGCCGGGCCGCCACCAGTGTTTCCCAGACATTGTGGGCTACTTCGGTGACGAAGATCAGTTCATAGCCACGGCCACCAGCCTGGCTCAGGTTAGCGACGTGTACTGGTGTGCCATCGCTGAATCGCACCCAGGTGTGATTGAATTCCTTCGTCGGCAGCGGCTGCGCGCCCGCAGCTTCGAGGAGGCCGGCCGCGGCGGGTCCTTCTACCAACAGTGCCGTTAGCGCATCGCTCTGGTCGGTGAGCAGGACGTCGTCGGCGATCACGTAGCGCTCCAGCGTTTCCCGCAGGATATCTTTGGTTGTCCAGTGAGTTTCGAGCAGGACGTGATCCTCCATCCGCCAGAGATTGAGGTCGGCCACCAGATGGCCCTGGGCGGTCAGCAAAGTTGAGTAATTCCCCTGGCCTGACTCGAGTTGCTTCACCTCGTTCGAGAGCATCCGGTGGAGGAAGTCGGCGTGGTCAGCGCCGGTTGCGGTCAGAAAGCCGCGCGCGCTCCAGTCCACGACGCCCGCGGTCTGCCGGACAGCCGCGCACTCCCGACTCAGGCTCGTAAACAGTTCCGGGACAAGACAGCCTTCGTGGGTCGCGAATCTGGCTCCGGCCGCTTCATAGACCGAATGCAAAGGAGAACGTCGCTCCATCTTGCTCCTTACTTCTTCTCATAGACGATTCGCCCGCCGACCATGGTTTGTAGGACTTCCGTTTGTAGGATCTGGCGCGGCGGGATGCGCGTGATGTCGTTTGATAGCACGACCAGGTCAGCGAGTTTGCCCGGTGCCAGCGTCCCCTTGCGATTTTCTTCGAACTCTGCGAAGGCCGAGCCCAGCGTGTAGGCGTGAATCGCCTGCTCAACAGTTATCTTTTCGTCGGGAACGTAGCCACCCTCCGGGCCGCCAGTATCGAACTCGCGCGTGCTGGCAGCATAGATGCCCCGCAACGGTGAGATCTGCTCGACCGGGTAGTCGGTTCCCAGCGCCACGCGCGCGCCCGCTTTGAGCAGCGAGTTCACGGCATAGGCCTGATGAATGCGGGCGGCGCCCAGCAGCGGGGTCGTCCAGCGGATTTCCGCCAGCAGGTGCACGGGCTGCATGGAGGCGATGACGCCGAATTGTCGGAAGCGCGGGACATCTTGGCGGTGGACGTACTGGACGTGCTCGATCTTGTGGCGCGCATCACGGCGCCCGTTCTGCTTCTGTGCGGCCTCGAACGCATCGAGCGTCACGCGAATCGCCCGGTCGCCAATCGCATGCAGGGCAATCTGGAATCCGGCGGCGTCGCGCTCCCTGACCATCTGCTGCAATTCTTCCGGCTCGAACATCAGGAGCCCGCGGTTGCCGGGATCGTTGGCGAACGGCTCAAACATGGCAGCGGTACGCGAGCCGCCACTGCCGTCGGTCATGGCTTTCAATGCGCCCGTCTTCAACCAGGGGTCGGTCGTGCCGCCCTCCTGCCGCATCTGTCTGAGTGTGTCGACCGGGGCCGAGAAGGGAAGCCATTCGGTGACGCGCAGCGTGAGCTTGCCTTCCTGCTTCAGTTCCCGCAAGGCGAGGAAATCTTCCCAGTCGGAGTTGTCCTGGGCGGAGGTGGCGCCATGGCGCGCCGCGTCGGCCAGCGCCAGCAGAAGCGCTCGCTTGCGTGTCGCCAGGGTTGGCGGCGGCACGTGAATCCGCACGAGCGCCATCGCCGCATCCCGCAGCCAGCCGGTCGCGTCGCCGTTGGCGTCGCGTACGATGTCGCCGCCGGGCGGGTTTGGCGTCTCGCGGGTAATGCCGGCCTGGGCGAGCGCGAGCGAATTGACCACCACCGAGTGGCCGTCAATGCGCGTGAAAATCATCGGATGGGTGCTCGACACCGCGTCCAATTCCTGCCGCATCGGGATGCGATTTTCCTTCAGCAGGGAATGGTCCCAGCCGCTGCCCGTGATCCATTCGCCCGGCTGGAAGTTTTTCAGCCGCTCGCGAATCCGCTGCTGAAACTCCGCCAGCGAGCGGACGCCTTCCAGGTTGACGGTGAGAAGGCGTTCGCCGCCGCTGCCGAGATGTGTATGGGCGTCATTGAATCCGGGCAGCACGAACTTGCCGCCCAGGTCAATTACGCGGGTTTTGGGTCCTACCCAGGCTTTGATCTCTTCCGCCGTGCCAGCGGCCACAATTGTTTCCCCGGCAATCGCCAGGGCCTGGACGCGCCCGAGCTTGGCGTCGCCCGTGTAGATGTTCCCATTCGTCAGCACCAGGTCAGCGGTGGGCTTTTGCGCCACCAGCGTCCCGGCTAAGCCGATGAGCAAGATCACAACCCACTGCGAAGGTTTCATCGTTGCCTCGTTGCTGCAATCATCGTCAGGACTGCCACCCTGTCTCTTCTTCTACCGCTATGCTGCAGCTTTCGCAAGTTCGGATTGGCGATCGCACCCCCTGTGTTGCCTGTTGAGTCTGCAAGAGATGCTCTGCCCTTGCTGGCTTGCTATAATGGGCAGACATGAAGCCTTCGGAATCGAAATCCGCCGCGCCTCCAGATCGTCGCCGGTTCCTGCGCGCGGCCTGGAAGCATTCCCTCCCGGTAGCGTTCGGCTGGATAGTGGGCCAGGCACGCGACCTCGCGCAGGTCTTGGAGACGCCGCCGCGCAAGACTTCTCCCCCGCCACACGCGCAGAGTGACCTGCCGGCTGAGGCCAAGCAGGCTGCCGATCGCCACTACGACGATTTTGCACGCGACAACCCAGCGAGCCCGGACGAGCCGTACGTGCCGTGAGAGAAGAGTCTGCGGCTCCCAGCTCCCGCGTCATTCACGAAATTCTTCCCGTCGGCTGGCTCGCCTGCAACTGCCACATCATCGCGGACGCCGCAACGCGAGAGGCGCTGGTGGTGGATCCGGGCGACGAAGTCGAGCGCATCCTGGCGATCCTCCACCGCCACGACCTGAAGGTGAAATACATCGTGAGCACACACGCCCACATTGACCACGTGGGCGGACTGGCGCGACTGCGCGAATTGACGGGTGCTCCCGTACTCCTTCACCCCGACGACCTCAGCCTCTACCAGAATGTCGCCATGCAAGCCGCCATGATTGGCCTGCCGGCCCCGCCAGTCACGCAGGTGGATATCCCCATCCGTGAGGGCGAAACCCTTAGCTGGGGCGAGCTCTCGGCCCATGTCCTCCACACGCCTGGTCACTCGCCCGGGAGCTTGTCTCTCTATCTCCCTAAGCCGAAAAAGAAACTGTTGGCGGGCGACACCCTGTTTGCCGGCAGCATCGGCCGCACCGACCTCTGGGGCGGTTCGTACGAAACCATTCTGCGTTCGATTCACCAGCAACTCCTTCCGCTGGGCGATGACGTCCGGGTCTATCCCGGCCACGGCCCCGACACCACCATTGGCGTCGAGCGCGAATCCAACCCCTTCCTCCAAGACCTCTGAGGCCCTTCGCACAAAGAGCGAGAAAAGGGTTCTTACCTCTTACGTCATTGGCGGGTACGGGCTTTCGCCCGTACGAACCCGGTAACAAATGAAATGGGTTTTTCGGAGCGAATCCCGCTCTTGCGCAACGAGTGGAGATCCCGCAAGCTTTTTGCGGGAAGCCCCTGAGGTATCATAGACCTCCGTTCAACTCAGTGGCCCCCGCCACTGGGTGGAGTCAGAAACAAACTTGAACGCGCAGCCCTCCAGCGCGGTCTTGACAGGTGAGAAGCGGAGATGACCTTTGCCGGGCAGGCGGTATTGACCGACGCCCTTCCAACCGTGCGTGAGCTGAGCGCCGAGTTGGAAGCGATCGTCCGTACGCACGCCCGCTTTGTCTATCGGGTGGCATATTCCGTGCCTCCCAACCACCACGACGCCGAAGACGCGACGCAGGAAACCTTCCTGCGGGTCTGGCGCCATCAGTGCGACTTGGCTGACGTCCGCGACCTTCGCGCCTGGCTCGCTCGCATTGCCTGGCGCGCGCCGCGCCGTCGGCATCGTTCCGTGGTGGAACTCTCCTTGGAGGATGCGGCCCGCGGCGTCTTGGAGCTGCGGAATAAAGGACGCAGCGCGGAGGAGATCGCCGCTGACCAACAGATGACCGCCTTGCTCGAGCGTGTCATCACTTCCTTGCCCGGCAAGCTGCGCGACGTCCTGACGCTTTCGACCGTGGAGGAGATGACCGCCACCGAAATTGCCGCTGTCCTCGGCATTCCGGAAGCATCCGTGCGCACGCGCCTGTTCCGAGCGCGCCAACTGTTGCGAGAGAAACTCTCAGTGCTAGTGGAAGGAAGAAATGCCCGATAGAGAGAAAGACGACTTCTTGGGCGACCTGCTCGCGGCTGCCTTGGCCCGCCGCGCTACGGTGGAGCCGCGCGATGGCCTCGAAGAGCACACACTGGCGCACATCCGCGCCCACGCCCGTCCGTTCCCTCTACTCCGCTGGCTCGCTTGGCCAGCCTTGGGTGCGCTGGCCGGGGCTGTGGTTGTTGCAGTTGTGCTGGAGTTGTCACCACGCCCTGAAACTTCTCCGCCGGCGATTGCGCGCATCGCCCCGGGCGTGGAATCTCCGGCCTTGCCCAGCCTGGTGGAACCTGCGCCCACAGCGTCGCGCACGAATGCTCGACAAGCGTCACCAACGGCTGCCCCGCGCCGTGAACGCTTCCCCTCACCCACACCCCTGTCCGAGCAGGAAGTGTTGCTCCTGCGCTTCGTCAGAGAAGCACCCCCCGAAGCCTTGGCCACGCTTGTGACTCTCGGCCACCCGATCGAGCCTTTGAAGATTCAGATTCTCTCAATACCGCCATTGATCATCGACGAACTGAAGCCGGTACGAAATGAGGAGCAGGGAGGATAAGGAGGCAATGATGCGAAAAGCAGGATTGAGTACATTTGCATTGACACTGCTCTGCTGGCCGCTTCTCGCACAGCAAGCAGAGGAAAAAAAGCCACCCAAGCCGCTCGTAAGTTACCGGTTGGAATTGGCCATTCACGAAACTGAAAACGAAAAGCGCATCAACACGCGGCGCTACAGCGCTGTGCTTGAAGAAGATGGTAGGTGTCGCATCCGCGCTTCTAGCCGCGTGCCGATATCTTCGGAGGGCAAGATCATGTATATGGACGTTGGCCTCAGCATCGATTGCGACAACTTCCATGAGCGCGACGGTTTCGTGTCTGTCAGCCTCAGCTTTGAAATCAGCACCTTTGAAAGGCCGGAAGAACAGCAGAAGCCGGGCGTGGGAACCCCGCCCCTCGTGCGCACCATCCGCGCCCTGTCGAGTTCACTCATCCCGGCAGGAAAGCCCACGATCGTAAGCAGGGTCGATGATATGACTACAACGCGCCGCTACGAATTGGAAGTCACCGCGGTCAAGATAAAGTGAAACGCAAGAGGTACCAGTTTCCAGGTCTGAGCTTGTCGAAGGTCTCGGTTCACCGGCGCCAGCTCAGGGCTTCTTGTTCTGGGTGCGGAGTTCTTCCATCACCGCCTGGATGAGTTCTTTTGCCTGGGCCGTGCTCTGGTTGATCTGTCGGATGTCGAGCGCCGGCTGGTCGGGGTGGCGCTGGCTCCGGCAGTAGACGGCGTGCTGGCCCACCAGCACCATCGCCTCGGTCAGAAGGTCGAGCGTCACCGCCAGCCGGCCCCGCGCCGTGCCCATCATGAATTCGAATTTTTCCAGGTCTTGCCTGCGCTCTTCGAAAACTGACATCGCTGTCCCTCTCTTCTGCTCTTGTGACTGCCTACTATAAGAGGAGCCTGCCGCAGCGACAATCACGACCTTCGGGGCAGGGCAGAAGAGTATTTTCCACAGACAGCTTTACCCGTCACGCACTTCCAGGCATAATAGCCCCACCTTCGAGTTCCATGCGCAGAACTGACACGCGGCAACGGCGGCTGGGCAAGCTGCCGCGAACGACGCAGATCATCTTCGGCGAGCGCCAGAGCCTGCAAAACGTCCTGCGCCTGTTCCAGAGCACCCGCATGCCGGCGGCGCGGCGCCGACTGGAGGAACTCCTGCTGCGGCAGCTCATCGCGTTGCGCACGGCGGAGCTGAACCAGGTCAATCCGCGTTGGGAAGACAAAGTTCGCCTGGCGACGAACCGGGGCACGTCCGCGGCCCGGCTGGCGCGGCTCGAGCGCGAGACGCCGCGCGTGGACTACTACCTGCTGCGGAGCCTCAGCGAGAACCCGCGCACGCCGGCGCGCACAATGGCGCGATTGGCGCGGCATCCCTATTCCGCGATCCGGGAAAACGTGGCCCGCCACCCCAATACCAGCGTGGCGACGTTGCGCGCCCTCTGCCGCGACAAGAGCCAACCACTGTGGTTCCTGGTGGCTTTCAACCCCAATACGCCGGTGGCGCTGCGGGAGCAGTTGCGCGAGCGCATCCGGCGGAGCGGCTTGCGCGGTCGACTGGTCACCAGCTGACCCTTCAGATCCTCTCGGCCCCGGCCCGACTTCCCGCGCCAGAGACAATTTGGCTCTTGCTGTGTGCATAATGTCCCATTAATTGGTATGCTTGTAAGAGACAATCGAGGCCAGGCCGTGCACCTCACCTTGGACCCCAACAGCCAGCTCCCCCTCTACCGCCAGATTCGTGACCAGATCCGCCAGCTCATCACCGGGGGCGCCCTGGCGCCCGGTGACCGCCTGCCTCCGAGCCGGGAACTGGCCCGGCGCCTGGGGGTTCATCGCACCACGGTCGCCAATGCCTACGCAGAACTCACCGCCGAGAATTGGATTTCCGGGCACGTGGGGCGTGGCACATTCGTCAGCAAGGGGATTGAGCCCGGCCCTGCCAGCGTCGCCAAGCCCGCGCGGGAGAGCACCATCGCCGCCGACGGCTACCTGTGGACAACACTGCTGGACGAATCCCACGCCGACGACCCGCTCGATGTCTTGATCCACGATGCTCTCACCGCTGCGCCGGACACGATCTCGTTCATCACCGCGCGGCCGGCCGAGGAGCTTTTCCCGGTGGATGACTTCCGGCGCTGCTGCAACGACGTGCTCAAGCGGGAAGGGCAGCGCCTGCTGCAACTAGGGCCGAGCGACGGCTACCCCTCGCTCAAGGAGTGCTTGCGCGACGTCCTGCGCCGCCAGGGGATTGCCGCCAGCGCGCGCGAGCTGCTGGTTGTAAACGGCTGCCAGCAGGGGCTTGACCTCGTTCGCCGCGTATTCGTGCACCCCGGCGACACGGTGCTCCTCGAAAACCCCTGCTATCCGGGAGCGATTCAGACCTTCCGCACGCCCGGCGTCAAGTGCATCGGCGTGCCGGTGAGCGAGCAGGGGTTGAATCTGGAGGTGCTCGAATCTCTGTTGGGACAGAACCGTGCCCGGCTGCTGGTGCTGACACCAGACTTCCAGAATCCCACCGGGACGACGCTCTCGCTGGAAGGTCGCCGGCGTGTGCTGGAGCTGGCGGCGCGCTACCAGGTGCCCATCGTGGAAGACCACATCTACGGTGCGCTGCGGCTGCGGGGGCGCGAGCTGCCCTCGCTGAAGGCGCTGGATCGCCGCGGGCTGGTGATTCACCTGAACAGCTTTTCCAAGCTTTGTTTCCCCGGCTTGCGCGTTGGTTGGATTGTGGCGAGCGCACCTGTCATCGAGCGGCTGCGGATGGCGAAGCAGGCCACCGACCTCCATACGGGCCAGCTGGCGCAAGCGGCGCTGGCGGAATTCTGTCGGCGCGGACTGTTGGATTCCTTGAGCGAGCGGGCGCGGACGCTCTACCGCACGCGCCTGGAAGCCGCGGAAAAGGCACTGGCACGGCACTTCCCGGCCGAGGCCCGTTGGGTACGGCCTGAGGGCGGGATGTCCATCTGGGTAAGCCTGCCGGAGGGGTTGGATGCCGGGGTCTTGCTCTTCAAAGCGCGCGAGCGGAAGGTGCTGTTCACGCCCGGTCGCTTTTTCTATTTTCAGGCGGTGCGGCCGAACACCTTGCGGCTGGGGTTTGCGGGCGTGCCGCCACGGCAGATTGAGCAGGGCATTGCGGTTCTCGGCGGACTGCTCAAGGCCGAGCTCCGCCAGCGGCGGCGCGAAAAGCCGCAGCCGACCGAACCGGCGCGGGTGGCACTGGTGTAGCGATGGAACACAGGGAGGGAAACCCGCTTTCGGCTCCCGCCGCCTGCAGCGAGCCGCTGTGCGGGGGCGCTACGGAATTCTATCAGCGCCATGCGCGGCCAGACTTCATTGAGGCCTGCTACAGCGCCGCTCCTCCGCGTATCCAGCAGGCGCTGGCCGAGGAGTTAGCGATGCTCGCTCGCGCGCTTGACCCACCCGGCGCAGTGCTCGAAGTGGGCTGTGGCAACGGGCGGGTGCTCGACGCGATACGGGAGCACACACGCTGGATGGTCGGGATTGATTTTCTGGAGCCCTACGTGCGGCAGGCGCGAAGGCATGTGCCGCTGCGGGCGGCCCAATTCGTTGTGGCGCGCGCGGGCCGCCTGCCGTTTGCAGATGGCAGCTTCGACTACGTCCTCTGCGTGCAGAGCACGCTCGGGGTGATGGGGGATGACAAGAATCTCGCGGTTGCCGAGGCCGGACGGGTGCTGCGGCCTGGCGGGAAGATGATTGTTGTCGTTTACTCTGAGCTTTCAGTGGTTGCGCGTGCAGAGTGGTACAGCCAGGCACACAGGCAGGGGCTGATGGCGCCGATCGACTGGGCGCGCAGCCACGCCGAGCTGTTGGTGACCGCGGACGGCCATGCCTCGGAATGCTTCCGCGCCGAGCGCCTGAGGAGTTTGTTCACTGCCCAGGGTCTTTCGCCTCGCCTAGAACGGCTGGGGGATTTATACTGGGTGGCGGCGGTGGTCAAGGATGGGGTGCAGCATCCTGTCTGAAAGGAGCAAGCCATGTGGTTCTTGAGCGATGACCTCTGGCGGGTCAAAGTCGGCCTGGCCGAAATGCTTAAAGGCGGCGTCATCATGGATGTGACGAATGCGGAGCAGGCCCTCATCGCCGAGAAGGCGGGCGGATGCGCGGTGATGGCGCTGGAGCGCGTCCCCGCAGACATCCGCAAAGAAGGTGGCGTCGCCCGCATGGCCGCACCGAAGATCATCCGCGAAATCATGGACACGGTGACGATTCCGGTGATGGCCAAAGTGCGCATCGGGCACTTTGCCGAAGCGCAGGTGCTGGAAGCGCTCGAGGTGGACTACATTGACGAAAGCGAAGTGCTGACGCCAGCCGACGAGGAGAACCACATTGACAAGCACAAGTTCCGCGTGCCATTCGTCTGCGGCTGCCGCGACCTGGGGGAAGCCCTGCGGCGGATTGCCGAAGGGGCGGCAATGATCCGCACCAAGGGGGAAGCAGGCTCCGGCAACGTGGTTGAAGCCGTCCGCCATATGCGCGCCATCCAACGCGAGCTGAAGCGGCTGACCACCGTGGCGAAGGAAGAGCTCGTCCAGGAGGCGAGGAAGCTGGGGGCACCGCTCGAAGTCGTGCAGTGGGTAGCCGAACACGGGAAGCTGCCCGTGCCGAACTTCTCCGCCGGCGGCATTGCCACGCCGACGGACGCGGCGCTAGTGATGCAGCTGGGCGCCGAGGCGGTCTTCGTCGGCTCAGGCATCTTCAAGTCTTCCGACCCCGAGCGGCGTGCCCGTGCCATCGTCAAGGCCACTACCCATTACAATGATCCGAAAGCCGTGTTGGAAGCGTCGGAAGAGTTGGGCGAGGCCATGAAAGGCATTGACGTCCGCACACTGGAAGAAAAAGAGCTCCTCCAGACGCGCGGACGCTAGTCGTAACCTCAATCTGCAGGATATGGCTGTGAAAGTAGGTGTACTGGCCGTCCAGGGCGACTTCGAAGCCCATGCGCAGGTGCTCGAACGGCTGGGCGCGGATTGGTGCTACGTGCGCCGGCCCGAAGAGTTGGCGGACTTGGACGCGCTTATTCTTCCCGGTGGGGAGAGCACGACACATCTGAAGTTTTTTGAGGAAGAAGGCTTCGGGCAGGGGATCCGCGCGTTGCACGCAGAGGGGAAGCCACTGTTTGCCACTTGCGCCGGCGCGATCCTACTGGCCCGCGAAGTAGCGGGTCCGGGGCAAGCGTCACTGGGGTTGGTGGACGTTACCATTGAGCGCAACGCCTACGGGCGGCAGCTTGCCAGCGCGGTACGGCAGGGACAAACCGTGTTGAAGGACGAACCGGTTGAGATGGTGTTCATCCGCGCGCCTATCATCCGCCGCGTGGGGGAAGGCGTCAACGTGCTGGGCGAATGCGACGGCCTTCCCGTGGCCGTCGAGCAGGGCATGTGCTTGTTGACCACCTTCCATCCTGAACTCACCTCCGATACCACCTTTCATCAGTACTTCATCTCCCACATCTCCAACAGCCGTTGAGTTCGCCGATGGCCGGGACGTCCGACCCTCGCCGCGCGCACCCGAAGCGAGTTTCCATCGCCTTCATCTGCTTTGGCAATGCGTGCCGCAGCCAGATGGCGGAAGCCTGGGCGCGCCACTACGGCGGCGAACACGTAACCGCGCAAAGCGCCGGCGTGCATCCTCTGGGCGAAGTCACAGCGGAGACCCGGGCCGTCATGGGCGAGAAAGAAATCCGGTTGGATGGCCAGTATTCGAAAGGGCTCGACGCCATTGACTGGACGCGCGTGGACATCGCAGTCAATATGTCTCCGCATCCCATCGAGGACCTCCTGCCCGCTTTCAGTGGCCGTTGCTTTACTTGGAAAGTTCAGGACCCCTTCTCAGAGCCCGTGGAGACTTACCGCCGTGTCCGCGACGAACTGGGCGAGCGGGTGCGCGCACTGGTGGAAGAGTTGACCATTCCGGCCGCAGCCCCTGAACCCCTGTAAACTTTTTCTCCCCTTTCATATAATGGGGGCGCTTCCCGGGGCAGTGATGACCAGCGTCTCCCAAGAAGACTACCTCAAGGCCATCTGGGGTCTGGTGCAGGAAGGCCAGCGGCCCATCAGCGCGCGTCTCTCGGAGGAACTCAACGTCAGCCCGCCGGCGGTGACGACGGCCCTGCGGCGGATGGGACGCAACGGCTACGTCCGCCCGGGGCCGCGCGGGGGGATCCAGCTGACGGCGAAAGGGCGGCGGGTCGCGGAGCACCTTTCCCTCCGTCATCGGCTGGCCGAAAAGCTTCTGACGGAAGTGCTCGGAATGCCGTGGACGCGCGTGCACGAAGAAGCCGAGAAACTCGAGCACGCGATCTCGCCGGAAGTGGAGAAGCGCTTGCTGGAATACTTTGGGCGCCGCGGCACCTGTCCGCACGGCAATCCGCTCTTCGGCGGGCTGTTGAAACTGCGGCGACACCAGGGCGCCCGGCGTCTGGCTACGGTGGAGGCGGGACGCACGGTGCTGGTTTTGCACGTATTTGAGAAAGATGTGCCGTTCTTGGAGTTCTTGGATCGGCACCGGCTGCGCCCCGGTCGGCGGCTGATGGTGAAGCACCGGAATTCCGGCAACTCGCTGGAAGTGGTTCTGGGAGGGAAGACCTTGCCGCTGAGCCGCCGGGCGGCCGAGCGCATCTGGGTGCGTGTGGTGCGAAGCGAAGCCAGCTAGGGGTACAAGTTCCAGCAAGGCCTGTCGAGTGGGGGTCCGAGCAAGCCAGTCACAAGGGAGGGCACGATGAAGGCTTCCATCCAGGTCAACGTCAACGGCCAAGTGCAGCAGCACGAGGTCGAGCCGCGACTCCTGCTCGTTCACTACCTGCGGGATGTGCTCGGACTGACGGGCACGCATGTAGGCTGCGAAACCAGCCTCTGCGGAGCCTGCACCGTGCTCCTAAATGGCCGTGCGGTGAAGTCCTGCACACTGCTGGCTGTGCAGGCGGACGGCGCCGATATCACCACAATTGAAGGGCTGGCCAAGAACGGCCAGCTCCATCCCGTGCAAGAGGGTTTCTGGGAGGAGCACGGGTTGCAGTGCGGCTACTGCACGCCGGGCATGATTCTGGCCGGCTACGATCTGCTCCAACGCACTCCCGACCCAAGCGAGGCAGAAATCCGCCGCGCTCTGGCCGGCAATCTCTGCCGCTGCACGGGTTATCAACACATCGTCGCGGCGATTCGCACCGCCGCGCGCAAAATGCGTGCGGATGCCCGCTAGTGCCGTTCCAATTGCGGAGGGGCTATGTATTACATCTACCTCCTTTGTTTGAGCTATGAGGACGCTATACGACGCGAACGCTATTTGAAGTTTGGAAGAGGCAAACGATACTTACGCCAGAGACTTAAAACGTGGCTAGCAGGGAATAGTGCCCTGCAATTGGAACGGCACTAGGAGGTCACAATGGCTAAAGCCAAAGCGGGGCAGCCAACAGGCTGGTTTGGGCACCCCCTGAAGCGCAAGGAAGACCCGCGCCTGATTCAGGGCCTGGCACACTACGTGGACGACATTCAACTGCCCGGGATGCTCTATGCCTCGCTGGTGCGGAGTCCGTACGCGCACGCGCGCATCCGCAAGATTGACACCAGCGCAGCGCGAAAAGCTCCAGGCGTGGTCGTCGTCCTCACGGGGAAGGACATTGAAGGTGTGCTGGGGCAGATTCCAGTGGCGGCGGCCTTGCCGGAGCTGCGCATTCCGCCGCATTTCCCGCTGGCTCTCGAGCGCGTCCGGTTCGTGGGTGAGGCGGTGGCGGTGGTGGTGGCCGCTGACCGCTATCGGGCGTGGGACGCAGCCGACTTGGTGGAAGTGGACTACGAGCCGCTGCCCGTGGTGAGCGATCCGGAGAAGGCATTGGCGCCCGGCGCGCCGAAAGTCCACGACCAGTTTCCCGACAACCAAGCCTGTCGCTGGGTGTTGCAGGGCGGCGATGCGGACAAGGCCTTCCGGCAGGCCGATCGCGTGGTCAAGCAGCGCTTCCTCAACCAGCGGCTCATTCCCGTCGCCATGGAGCCGCGGGGCGTGGTGGCGAGTTACGACGCCGGAAGGCAGAAAGTTACCGTCTGGTCGTCTACGCAGATTCCGCACCTGCTGAAGACGCAGCTCGCTCTGATGACCGGCATCCCCGAGACCCACGTGCACGTCATCGCGCCGGAAGTCGGGGGCGGCTTCGGCAGCAAGCTGAATGTCTATGGCGAAGAAGCCTTGGTTACGCATCTCGCCCGAAAACTCGGCCGGCCGGTGAAGTGGACTGAGAGCAGGCGCGAGAATTTCCTTGTCACCACCCACGGGCGGGACCAGATCAACGAAGTGGAGCTTGCCGTCAAGAAGGACGGCCGCATCCTTGGCCTGCGAGCCCGCATCCTTGCCGACCTCGGGGCCTACCACCAGTTGCTCACCCCGGCCATCCCCACCTTGACCGGTCTGATGATCGAAGGCAGCTACAAGATTCCCGCCGTGCGTGTCGAGTACATTGGCGTGTTCACCCACAAGATGTGCACGGACGCCTACCGCGGCGCGGGGCGTCCGGAGGCGACCTACTTGATCGAGCGGATGATGGATCTGACTGCGCTCGAACTCGGCAAAGACCCTGCCGAAATCCGCCGCAAGAATTTTCCCCGCCCGAAGGAGTTTCCCTTCGCGACCTCAACCGGAATCGTCTACGACAGCGGTAACTACACGGCGCCGCTCGACAAAGCCCTCGACCTGATCGGCTACAAGAAGGTGCGCGCCGAGCAGCAGAAAGCTTGGAAGCAGCGGCGCTACATCGGCATCGGGCTTTCAACCTACGTGGAAATCTGTGCCATGGGGCCGTCCTCGACGATGCCCGCCGGCGGCTGGGAAAGCGCCACCGTCCGCATCCAGCCCACCGGCAAAGTGACCGTGCTGACCGGCGCCTCGCCCCACGGACAGGGCCAGGAGACAAGTTTTGCGCAGATCGTGGCGGATGTGTTGGCGATTTCGCCGGAGGACGTGGTTATCGTCCACGGCGATACCGCCATCGTTCCCTACGGCATTGGCACTTTCGGCAGTCGTGGCACCGCGGTCGGCGGCACGGCCGTCTATCAGGCGGTGCAGAAGCTGAAGCAGAAGCTCGTGGTGATGGCGGCGCATCTGCTGGGCGTGCCGCCGAAGCGAATCGAGACGCGCAATGGCCGCTACTACGTGAAAGGCAATCCCAAGAAGTCGAAGACCTACAACGAAGTCGTGCTCGCTGCCTACGTCGCCAAGACCCTGCCGAAAGACTTCGAGCCGGGGCTGGATGCGACCAGCATCTTCGAGCCGCCCAACTATACCTTCCCCTTCGGCACCCACGCCTGCGTGGTGGAACTGGATCCGGAGACGGGTGAAGTCAAGTTTCGCCGCTACGTGGCGGTGGACGACTGCGGGCGGGTCGTCAATCCGCTGCTGGTGGACGGGCAAGTGCAGGGCGGGATTGTGCAATCGCTCGGCCAGGCGCTGCTCGAAGAGGCTGTCTATGATGCGAACGGCCAGCTCGTGACCGGCGAACTGATGGACTATGCGATTCCAAAGGCGTGGGACGTGCCGTGGTTGGAGACCGCGCGAACGGAAACGCCCTCACCCGTGAATCCGATGGGTGTCAAGGGCGTGGGCGAAGCCGGCACCATCGGCGCGACGCCCGCCATCGTGAATGCCGTGCTGGATGCGCTCCGGCCGCTCGGTGTCCGCCACATTGACATGCCACTGAAGCGCGAAAAAATCTGGGCGGTGGTGCAGGGGAGGAAGGCATGATTCCCAGCTCATTTGAGTACGTGGCACCGAAGACGCTGGAGGAGGCGCTGTCGCTGCTGGAGCGGCACGGGGGCGAGGCGAAGCTGCTGGCGGGCGGCCACAGCCTGCTCCCGCTGATGAAGCTGCGGCTGGCGGCGCCGCGCACCCTCATTGACCTGGGTCGCATTCGCGACCTGAGCTACATCCGCGAGGAAGGCGACAAAATCTGCATCGGCGCAATGACCACGCACAGCGCCATTGAGTCATCGGGGTTGTTGCACAAGCGCGCACCGTTGCTGGCAGAAACGGCGGCCGAGATCGGCGACGTCCAGGTACGCAACCGGGGCACACTCGGCGGCTCGGCCGCCCATGCCGATCCCGCCGCCGACTATCCCGCCGCACTCCTCGCGCTCGACGCCGAGTTCAAAGTCGTCAGCCGCAACGGCGAGCGCACCGTCTCGGCCCGTTCTTTCTTCGTGGACATGCTGACGACTGCGCTGCGCCCGGAAGAAATCCTGGCGGAGATTCGCTTCGAGCCCGATCCGACAGGTTCGGGCAGCGCCTACAAGAAACTCCACCAACCGGCTTCCGGCTTTGCGATCGTGGGCGTGGCGGCGCAGGTTTCGCTTGACACCAGCGGAAACTGCCGGGAGGCGCGCGTGGGCATCACGGGCGTGAGCGGGAAAGCTTATCGCGCGAGCCGCGTGGAGAAAGAGCTGAAGGGAAAGAAGCTCGATGCCAGCGTGATTGCCCGTGCGGCCGCCCACGCAGCCGAAGGCATCCAGCCGCTTTCTGACCTGCATGCGTCGGGCACCTACCGCGCGGCCATGGCGCAGGTGTACACGCGGCGGGCGCTCAGCGAGGCAGTGGCGCGGGCGCAGAAACTCTGACAGGAAGCGGGCCGGGGTCTCTTTGCAGTGAATCTTCGAGGGGAGGTCAGCATTCCTGCGCCGTCCGAGCGCGTTTGGGTTCATCTCACCGACGTTGATTTGCTCGCCCGGAGCCTGCCCGGCTGTGAGAAGCTGGAGCCAGAGGGAGAGGGCAGCTACCGCGTGACGATGAAGCTGGGCATCGGTGCCCTCAGCGGCAGCTACACCGGTACGGTTCGACTCAGCGAGATGGTTCCCGAACAGAACTTGCGTTTGGCACTCCAGAGCCGCGGCCCCTGGGGATTCGTGCAGGGAGAGGGAACGCTGGTGCTGACCAGGCAGGAGGGAGAGACGCTGATACGGTATCAGGGAGAGCTTCAGATTGGTGGACTGATCGCTTCTGTGGGTCAACGCTTGCTCGAAGGTGCAGCGCGGATGGTCATCAATCAATTCTTCCAGAATATCGCGCGCCAAGCGGCCGGCTGACGCCGATGCCTAGTCCGCCCTTTGTTCGCGCCTCGCTCAGATTCTTTGCCTGCATCTGGATTCTGCTGCCAGCGACCGCCCGAGCCCAGCGGTTGAGCGACTTCACCGCACCGACGCCGTTGCCCGCGGGCGAGGTCTTGATTGTCGGCATTCAGGGCGGGCGGGAGCGCTGGAACAACCCCACGGCGGTGCGACGCCTGGCGCTGAAAGTGCGGGCGATGAGCCTCCCGGGCGTGCATGTCGAGACGGTGGAGAACGGGAAGCGCCGCCTGGCGCTCGACCTGATCCGGAATGCCGTTGACACCAACCAGGACGGCACGCTGGATGCGGAGGAGCGAGCCAGGGTGCAGCTCATCTTGTACGGGCAGAGTTTCGGCGGGGCGGCGGTGGTGAAGTTGGCGCAGGAGCTGCACGAGCTGGGTCTGCCTGTTCTTTTGACCGTGCAAATTGACAGTGTCGGGCGAGGGGACGCCGTCATTCCCTCCAACGTGCGCCGGGCCGCCAACCTCTTTCAGGCGGATGGCTGGCTGATTCGCGGCGAGCCCGCCATTCGCGCCGCGGATCCGAGCCAGACCGCCATCCTCGGCAACTTGCGCTATTCCTATCGGAATAAGAAGATCGATATCTCGCAGGTGTCGTGGCTGAAGAAAATCTTCCGCATCGCGCACACGAAGATGGAATACGACCCGGAAGTCTGGGGGAAAGTGGAAGAGCTGATCCTGGAGGAAGTAAGGAGAGCCGGGGCGAAGGGATTCGCGGGAGCGCACAGGTGCAATCCCTTTGACACTGGCGGACAAAAGCGCGATGATGGCGGTGGGTTGCTGAAGCGCCAGAGAGTGGCCGGCATAGCCCCTGGGTTCTGACTAGCCGTGCGCGCAAGCCTGTCTCTTCAGCCCGATTGTTTCCGGGGCCCTCAGGCTGCCGGGAAAAGGAGTGCATTGTGAAGAAGCTGTTTGTGGGGAATGTGCCGTACGGGGCCACGGAAGGCGACCTGCGGGATTGGTTTGCCCAGACTGGCATTCAGGTTGAAAGCCTCAACCTGGTGCGCGATCGCTACTCGGGCGAGTCGCGGGGTTTTGCCTTCGTCGAGATCAGCAATGACGAGGAGGCTGAGCGCGCCATCCAGTCGCTGAACGGGAAGGACTTTATGGGACGCAGCCTCGTTGTCAATGAGGCGCGTGCGCCGCGCGAGGGCGGTGGCTTTCGCGGTGGGGGTGGGGGCCGCGGACGCGGTGGGCACGGCGGCGGGCGTGGAGGCGGGCGCCGCCGCGACTGGTAGACTCGCGCTAGCTGTCGTCCTGTTGTTTCTGCTGCCGGAGCTGTTGTTTCCAGCCGAGGACGCGGGCCTTCGCGGCCTCCTCCTCGGCTTCCTTCTTCATCCCCTTCCGCAGGTAGAGGCGAGAGAGACTCGTGCGGGCGAGCACGTCGTCGGGATCAATCTCGGTGATGCGGTGGGCGACGCCGATAGCCTCGTCCACCTTCCCCTTCTGGGCGAGCGCCTCGGCCAAGCCGTGCAGTGCATCGGTGTAGGAGGGATCGAGTGCGAGCGCCTGGCGGTAGGCGGCGATGGCGGCGTCGAGCTGGCCGCTGGCGAAGTGCTCGAGCGCCTGGTAGAAATGCTCCTCTCGCGTCGCCATCGCGCCTAGTTTATCATTCGCCTGCCCGCCTCGGCGGGTCTGCCGCCCGATGCTTTACTCTCTCCGTTACTACTGGCGTATCAGCCGCGGCTACCGGCTGCGTCCCTGGCGCAGCCCGTATCTCGCCTGGCGGCTGGAAACTTTTTTCGGAGGCGATGCCGCGGGTACCGATTCGGCCAGGGGTTTTTTCCGTCTGTTGTGGCGGCACCGGGCACGTCTGCGCTCGTTCCTGCGCTGGGCCGCCGAGTTTGAGCAGCGCTACCTGGGCAACTGAAGCCGGCGGAACGTTGCTCGGGGCTGAATCTCAATTTGACGGAAAAGCAAGGCTTGTGGCATAGGGAGTGGCTGTGAGGATGCCAGGCTGGCAGTGGTTGGTAGCGGCTGGTTCGCTTGCGCTTGCTCTCCTGATGATCTCAACTGCACATCCCCACGAACGACCCACCACACTGGCGGGCCGCTCTGCTGTCTATGCGCCGCGCGGAGTGATTGCCACCAGCCAGCCGCTGGCAACCGCGGCCGGGCTGGCGGTACTCGAGCGCGGCGGGAACGCGATGGAAGCAGCGGTGACAGCGGCGGCGGTGCTCAATGTGGTCGAGCCCCACATGACCGGCATGGGCGGCGATATGTTTGCCCTGGTCTGGGTGGCAGGGGAGAAACGCCTGGTAGGATTGAATTCGAGCGGCCGGGCGGGTGCGCGGATGACGCGCGAAGAACTACTGCGGCGCGGGCACAGGCAGGTGCCGGAGGAAGGCCCTGAGTCGGTCACGGTACCGGGTGCACTGGCGGGCTGGGCGGCGCTGCTGGAGCGCTACGGCAGCATTGGGCTGGCGCAGGCGCTGGTGCCGGCCATCAAGCTGGCTGAAGATGGCTTTCCCGTCTCGCCCATCATTGCGCAGCAATGGGCGGCCGAGGAAGAGCGGCTGCGGCGCGACCCCGATGCGCGGGCGACCTACTTGCTCGACGGGCAGAAAGCGCCACGCGTCGGCGAATGGTTTCGCAACCCAGACTTTGCTCGCACGCTGCGCCTGATTGCCGAGAAGGGACCGGGTGTGCTCTACGGCGGCGAGCTGGGTCGGCGCATCGTGGAGCATCTGGCGCAGCGCGGCGGCTTCCTGACGCTCGATGACCTGAGGAACCACCGCGCCGATTGGGTGGAGCCGATTTCGGTTGCCTTTCGCGGCTACCGCGTGTGGGAACTGCCGCCGAACGGGCAGGGAATTGCCGCCCTGGAAATGCTTCGCATTCTCGAGCCGTTCGACCTCAGCGCGATGGGGCATAACTCCGCGGCCTACCTCCATCATCTGATTGAGGCCAAGAAGCTGGCGTTTGCTGACCTGGCGCGCTACGTGGCGGATCCGGCCCACATGCGGGTGTCGCCAGAACGGTTGCTGGCTGATGACTTCATTCGGCAGCGGCGCTCGCAGCTCGACGCCGAGCGCGCCGCTGACCACTCGGAACCCGGCCCGGCCGTGACCGCCAGCGAAACCATTTACCTGAGTGTCGCCGATGCTCAGGGGAACATGGTCTCCTTCATCAACAGCCTATTCGATACCTTCGGCTCGGGGGTGGTGGTCCCGGGAACCGGTTTTGCGCTCCAGAACCGCGGTGCCGGCTTTACACTCGAGCCGGATCATCCCAACACCGTGGCCCCGGGGAAGCGTCCCTTCCACACCATCATTCCGGCGTTTGTGACGCGGCCTACGCCAGCGGGCGAAGAACCTTGGCTGAGTTTCGGCGTCATGGGCGGTTCGATGCAGCCGCAGGGCCACGTGCAGGTGCTGCTGAACCTGCTCGTGTTTGGGATGGACATCCAGCAAGCCATTGATGCCCCGCGTTTCCGGCATCTGGCCGGCCGCCGTGTGGCGCTCGAATCTCCTGTCAGCGATGAGGTGCGAGCGGCGTTGCGAGCCAAGGGGCACGAGATGGCCGACGAGTCCCGCGTGAGCTTCGGCGGAGCCCAGGCCGTACGGCGGTTGGAGCGAGGCTGGGTGGCCGGCTCCGACCCCCGCAAAGACGGTCTGGCTGCCGGCCACTGATTTCTTCCTGGAACTTTTTCCCTCTTCCCTACGTTCCTTCCAGTGAGCATCCGGCAGAGGAGGCATGCAGAGATGAAAAAAGTTCCATTGGTCCTGGCGATGGTGCTGCTGGCGGGGACGGTGGCCTCGGCACAGACGACCACGCGCTGGCTGCACGTGAAAGTGGAGGAGATGGGGGAGAGGGCGGAAACGGTGCGCGTCAACATCCCGCTGGCGGTGGCGGAGAAGGTGCTGCCGGCCATCAGTTTTGACAACGTGCGCGGCGGCAAGCTGAAGCTGCGGGAAGGGAAAATCATTCTGGGCGACGAGCGACTCGACGTGGACGTGCGGGCGATTCTCGAAGCCTTGCGCACGGTGGGTGACGCGGAGTTCGTCACGGTCGAGTCGGCAGACGAAACCGTTCGTGTCGCCAAACAAGGCGGGTATCTCGTGGCTACCGTGGACGAACGCACAGGCTCGGAGGACAAGGTCAACGTGCGCATCCCGTTCGCGGTGGTCGAGGCGCTGCTGTCGGGCGCGGCGGACGAGCTGGATCTGCTGGCCGCCGTCCGGGCGCTCAGCCAGCACGGCGACGGTGTCCTAGTGACCGTGCAGGACAAGAAAACCAATGTCCGCGTCTGGGTGGATTCGCGGAATACGAGCGAATAGAGGGTCGGAATGGAGTCGCGCTGGAGGAGGGCGGGTCGTGCGCTTGTAATCGGACTGGCGGCGCTGGGCGTGCTGGTCTTGCTGCTCTACGCGCCGGGTGCTGCGCACGTGCGTGTGGAAGAGAAAAACCCGGGCACAAACCTGCGCCTCTATCTGCCCGCCGTACTGTTTCCTCTCGGTTTGAAGCTGGTACCGGACGCAGAACTAGCGCGGGTGGCAAAGGATGTCCGGCGGTTGCTGGCAGGGATTCGGATTGCGGCGGAAGAGCTGCGGCACTGCCCGGACGGGCCGTTGGTGCTGGTGGAAGGCGCCGACGGGCGCGTGAGCGTCGAGAAACGCGGTGGCAAGCTGGTGGTGGAAGTGGAAGAGTCTGACCAGAGTGTGTACGTGTCTTTTCCCCTGCGTTTCGTGGGACCGATTATTCGCGAACTCGAGGCGAGCGAGCCCACATCGTAAGTAGAGCGAAGCTCATCCGCACTTCGCTGGAAATCTTCCAGCAAATCTCGTTAGGTGAGCAGCCGCGCCCGGGGGTTCCTTACGGGACGGAGGCATTGGCACCTGACGCTTGCGTGACCGGCTTGCCTTCGGTGTCAAAGACCTCGACGGGGCCGTACTTCTCCAGCACCGGCTTGATCTTGCTGGCATCGCCGACCGCCACGATCTGAATATTCTCCGGGCTGATGTAGGTGCGCGCCACGCGTTGCACCTCCTCAGCGGTCACGGCCATGATCTTGGCCGGGTAGGTATCCCAATAGTCGGCGGGGAAGCCGTAGAGCTTGCGCGTGATGGCGTAGTTGAGCAGTTCGGTCGGCTGTTCGAGCGAAAGCGCAAAGCCCGCCACGACCGAGCGCTTGGCGTCGTCGAGTTCCGCCTCTGGGACTTTCTCCTCCCGGATGCGGCGGATTTCATTGAAGAACTCGGTCAGGGCGCCGTCGGTGACTTCCGTGCGGACGTCGCCGCCCGCCCGCCAGGGGCCGGGATATTTGAGGGCGGTGAAGTTGCTGTAGACGCCATAGGTGTAGCCTTTCTCTTCGCGCAAGTTGAGGAAGAGGCGCGCCGCCGGGCCGTCGCCGACGACGCGGTTCATGACAACCATGGGAATGTAGTCCGGGTGACGGCGGTCAATGGCAATGTTGCCGAGCGCAATGGTGGTCTGCACGGAGTTGGGCCGGTCCACGAGGTAGATTTTCTTCGCATCGGCCGGCTTGGGATGGGGCGGCAATACTTCCTTCACATCTGTCTTCTGCCAGGCGGCCAGCCATTGCTCGAGTTTGGGGACGAGTTCGCTGGCGCGGATATCACCGGCGATGCCGAGGATGGCATTGTGGGGCACATAGCGTTCCCGGTGCCACTGCGCAAGCAGTTCCGGTGTAACCGCGCCGAGGGAGGCCGGCGTGGCGGACACGGTCGCCGCCGGATGGGAGCCGTAGACGGCACGGCTGAAGCGCTCGTTGGCGAGAAAGAACGGCTGAGCGCGCTGCTGCCGCAACTGCACCAGTAAGCGCTGCTTCAGCTTGGCCAGCTCCTCGGGAGGAAAGGAGGGATTGAGGAGGAGATCAGTCAGCAGGGCGAACCATTTGTCGAAGTTGTCGCTGAGGCCGCTGGCGTTGATGACGGCGGCAATCGAGCCGAAGCCGGAGAAGGCGTTGAGGGTGGCGCCGAGTTGATCAACCTCCTCTGCGATTTGCCTGCTCGTACGGGTCTTGGTTCCTTCGCGCAGCATCTGGGCGGTGATGTTAGCCAAGCCGGGCATCTCGGCCGGTTCGTGGAGGGGTCCGGCCCCGTTGAGATAGAGCTGCACAACTACGGTTGGGAACCGGTGATCTTCGAGGACGAGCACGGTGAGGCCGTTTCTTAGCGTGGCTTCCACCGGCCTGGGGAGTTTGACCTGAAGGATTTCCTTCGAGACCGGGGCGCGATTCTTGCGCTCGACTTTGCTGCGCGGGACGGCTTTGGTTTCCGCTGGCGGTGCTTGCGCACGGGCAAGAACCGGCAGCAGCAAGACCGTTGCGATGAGAAGTGGAAGTGGAAGCCAGAGTGTGCGCAAAAAGGATTGCCTGGGTTTCATCGGTGTTTCTCCTTTTTCAGTTTCCCGGCGCGCCCGCGGCGGCCTGGGGCTTAGGCACGGTGATGACAACGGTGCGATTCGTCTCCTTCAGGTAGGTGCGGGCGACGCGCTGAATGTCTTCCTTCGTCACGCGGCTGATCTTGTCCTCGAAGGTAGTGATGAGGCCGGGCTCGTTGAAGTAGACGGCGTAGAGGCCGAGGAGGATGGAGCGGAACAAGCTGCTTTGCAGTTGCTGGGCGCGCTGGCGGCGGAATTGCATTCGCACTTTGTCCAGCTCCCAGTCCGCCACCGGCTCGTTCTTGATGCGCTCGATCTCCTCGTAGACAAGCTTCTCGATTTCGGCGAGGTCTTTCCCGGGTCGGGCCAGGATAACAAGGTTGCCCAGTGAAGGGCCGCGGCGTTCCTGGGCGCCTCCAAAGATGTTCACCGCGACTTCCTTCTCCTTGACGAGCGTCTGGTAGAGGCGAGAGGACTGACCGGCGGCGAGAATCGAGCCCATTACATTCAGAGCGTACCAGTCGGGCGTGTTCGCCCGTGGAATCTTGTAGATGATGTCGAGGCGCGGAGTGCGGGCGAAGGCGTCCTCGATGGTCTTGCGCCGCTCCGCTTTCTGTTCGGGCTCGGTCATGTCGGGCTCGGGCGGCGCCGGCTGGGAGGGAATGCCTTCAAAGTAGTGCTTGATCCGGGCGAGGGCTTCTTCCGTTTTGAAGTCGCCGACCAGGGTGAGGACGGCGTTGTTCGGGGCGTAGTAGATGCGGAAGAAATCGGCCACGTCTTCCACCGTGGCTGCGTTCAGGTCTTCCATGGAGCCGATGGTGGAGTGTTTGTAGGCGAAATTGTCGTAGGCGGTGTCCAGAACGGTTTCGAAGGTTCGGCCGTAGGGCTGGTTATCCACGCCCAGGCGACGCTCTTCCTGGACGGCGTGGCGCTGGTTGTCGAGGTTGGCCTGGTTGATGACGAGCGAGCGCATGCGGTCAGCTTCCAGGAACAGCCCGAGGTCGAGCTGGTTGGCGGGCAGGGTCTGGAAGTAGTTCGTCCGGTCGGGGTTGGTGGTGCCGTTCATCGCGCCGCCGTAATTCTCGATGAGGATGAAGTGCTCGCCCTTGCCGACGTTTTCTGAGCCCTGGAACATCATATGCTCGAACAGGTGCGCGAAGCCGGTGCGGCCGGGGCGCTCATCGCGGGAACCGACGTTGTAGGTGAGGCAGATGGAGTAGGTCGGGGCGGAGTGGTCCTCGGACAGAATCACGCGCAGTCCGTTCTTGAGCTTGAATTCCTTGAATGGAAGGGTAAAAGACTTGGGCGCCTGGGCCCAGCTCAGGGGCAGTGCGAGGGTGAAGGCGAGCAGAATGGCCAGAAAAAACTTTAGCCGCTTCATCGATGTCTCCTTTTTCCCCACGGGTTCCGCGGTACCAAACGCCGACATTCTAGGTCAGTGTTCCCACGGGCGCAACGCCCGGAAGAGGGTCGCGCCGTTGCAAAACAGTTTGTCATCCCAAACAAGTAGTACAAGCCCTTCCTGTCATCGAATTAGACCAGGCGGTATGAGAAGGGTTACCAGCACACTGTTGGCCTGGAGCCTCCTGTCGTTCGGCGCGCAACACCCGCGGCTTCATGAGCTTCTTCGACACTATGGCGCGTGAGAAAGGCTATGTGACCGGATTGAGCTGGTTCCGGACGCGTCCCCTCTTTTACGAGCGGATGGCGACGACCTAGGAGGAGATCCTGTTGCTGCCCAAGCAAACCGAGGCCGTGGACGTCACCTCCGACTTCCAGCGCGCCCAGCGCCGACTGGAGCAAGTGGTGCGGGAGATGGAGGAAAAAGACCGCGACGCGCCCACCCTCAAGCGCGTC